>Ga0180008_1000460_pt1 | contig 34762 bp, 97 predicted proteins | sample MM_PW_MetaG_FD_121121 | JGI IMG/M metagenome (GOLD analysis project Ga0180008, IMG submission 121121) | Groundwater microbial communities from the Aspo Hard Rock Laboratory (HRL) deep subsurface site, Sweden - MM_PW_MetaG | ecosystem: Environmental > Aquatic > Deep subsurface > Groundwater... | reverse complement strand
GTAATTCCTCTAAAGAAGTTTTAACAACAGAATCACGAGAAGAAAGGTATAGAGTAACACAATTCAAAAATAAAAGTTATTGTGTTGAAACTATGAATAATTGGCGTAAAACTTGGGTAAGGGAATTTTATACTGATTTTGCTAAAATGTTTGCTTCTGCTTTAAATAATGATGGAACGCAAAAGCTTGTAAATAAAGGAGATGTTGTTTTAGAAATTGTTGAAAATACAATTCCCGAAGAACATAAAGAAAGAATGTTGTTGATAGCTATGGAGAGGTCGATATAAATGAAAAATAATGATGTAGCAAGAGAATTTGTTTGTAAGAGAGAAGCTAAGAGTGGAAATATGTTTACTGATGGAAAAACTATTTGGGGTTACGGTAGACATCACCCTGTTGCACATTGGCTTGGATTTAGTAAAGTGTTGTTCAATACTGATGGATATAGTGTTTCAACAGCCAGACATAAAAGTTATGTTAGAGGACAATTAAGTTCAATGTCAAGAAGTATTCAAGTCTATGAATGTAATACAAAAGAAATAGTTGATGCTGTTGAAAATCAAGACCAAGTAGTTGTTTTAACCAAATATAAAGAGTTAGAATACTTATCTGATATTATGGAAGCATTAAAGAATTATTGTAAATCTAAAGGAGTTAAAAGATTTCCTAAGAATAAATTTGAAGATGAAATTAATAAACTATGTTTAGTGGAGGCGATATAAATGAAGATTACAGGAGAGATTAAAAATCCTGATAGTTTAGTGGATTTAGAATTTGAATTGTTAAAAGAGATTGAAGTAGAAGATATAGGTTGTAGTGATATTGATTTTTATTGTTGTAATAATTGGAATATGTTAAAGTTTGTTAAACTTGAAGATGGAATGAGTATATTTAAAGGTAGAAGAAAGTGGGAAGTAATCAATCAAACTTTTGGATTTAAAGTGGGAGATTGTGTTTTTACCAATAATAAAAATATATTTTTAGTAAATCCTAAATTAATACCAAAAATAAAAACTCTTGCAGATGATAGAGGATTTACTTGCTTTCTTGATGAGTTACAAGATGATGAACTTAAAGAGGAACATGTTGATAAATATGTTGATGAAGCTGATGAAAGAAGGGTAGTAAGAGAAGAACAAGATAGACTTCAAACTGAACAGAGAAAGATTGAAGAACATAAAAAGAAGATGATTGAAGATCAAGAATATCAAGATTTTGAGAATGGTATAACTAAATCATTTGTGAACAATAGTATAACTTGGAAATTTAAACAACCATTGAAAGATTTATTAGATTATGATAAATTTAATAATTTTAAGAAACAGTGGAGTTATAGTAAAAGACAAGTATTTGATTACTTTGTTGCTAAAGAGATTGATTTTACTATGGAGAAAGATGGAAATGTTGCCAAGATTGAAGCTGGTGGAATGAATACTGGAAGAAAAACTAAACTTAATGGGATTAATTGTAACAAGACAATGTTATTCTTTATGGTAAATAAATGTTTGAAAAGTGGGATTACAGAAGAAGAAATTAAGTTGTTCAAAAATTTATCTCAAATGAAAATAGAATTTATGGAAAGAGAAGAAATGGAGATTAAGAATATTAAAATCCCAATGGAGAATACACTCATTTCTAAAGACAGATTTAAAGTAAAAATTGCTGATTGGGAACAAGAGATGGAATGGAAATTCATTTCAGAAAAATTCTTTTGGGGAAGGAATATGAGATCGTGGTGGAGAGAAAGTGATTTTGTTAAATTAGTTACGGAAGAATTTGATGTATCTAAAAAAGATATGTTTGAAATGTTAAGAAATTTAAAGGTGGTGCAATCATTATGAAAAAACAAAAACAATTAGATTTAAGTAAAGGTGAGATGGAAAATTCAACACATAGAAGGTGCACTCAGGTTCAATGTGGTTATTACTTAGAAGGAAATTGCAAAAATTGTTCCCAGTGTTCTTCCCCCCCTTTTGTAATAAAGAAGTCCTGTAACATCTGCGATTGTTGCGAGAATAAAAGTGGATTCCTCAGGTGGCAAAATAACAACATTGATTTATCACAAGCACAAACACAAGAAGTGCCAGAAGTTCAAATTATCCTTACTCCTGAAGCAGAATTTTTTGAAGAAGAAGTTAAACCATTATTTCAAGAAGAAGAAATGATACCTAATGGGAGGTAAAAATGATGATTTTACTTGGATCTTTTTTTTATAGAAAGAAAAAAGTATTAGAAATCTATGGAGAGGAATATAGTTCAATTATGGATGGAATTGGAAATATTAAAAAAGAAGGTATTGGTTTTTCTTATGTTACAAAAAATAAAGTGATGATTAAAAAATTCAATGAAAAACTTGGTAAAGGATTTGATTTTTGTTCTGTTGATAAACTTACTAAAAAGAAAATAAAGGTTAAATATTTACCTTTAGAAGAGGTTAAAGAAGAAATATTAAGGTTAATTAAATTAGGGATGAAAGTCAATGAAAAAGGTATGGATGAATACTTATCTATACTTACAGGGAGGGCGATTTAAAAATGAAGAAATTAGAAAATAAAATTTATTTGTTGACTCAAAAATTATCTCAATTAAGTGCTAGTTTCAAAGATCCACATAATGGAGGAGAGTTTTTAGTAATATTTGCAGATGATTTTGATTCAATTGTTGATGATATAAATAAAACAATGGAAAGGTTTGCTTCAAGACCTAAAAATACGAAATGAGGTAAAAAATGAGAGAAATAAAATTTAGAAGTTGGAATACAGGAATAAAAGAAATGTTACATTTCGGATTAGATAATTGTTGTAAAGTGATTCATTTAAGAAAACAAAATATTATAATGCAATTTACAGGTATCATGGATAATAATTGTAAAGAAATATATGAAGGAGATATTATTAAGCTTACAACCACTTACAATAAAGTTGACATAGAACATATTGCTAAAGTTGTTTTTGAAAAGGGAACTTTTATTTTAGGAGCAACAACAATGTGTGATTCATATATGACTTTTATTGAAGTAGATAGTGAGTGGGATTTGGAAATAATAGGTAACATTCACGAGAATCCAGAGCTAATTGCTCCTCTACCTAAGAAGGAGAAAGAAGAATGAAACAAAGTGATTACAACGAAATTGCAAAGATAATTAACATACAATTAAAGGACATGGAAACATTAAATGAATCTCTTCGGAAATTTGTTTCTGCACCAGTTAAAGTGATTGCTTTACAATTAGCAAATTATTTTGAGAATGAAGAGTTGGCTCGATTACCTAATAAAAATATGCATTTATTTAAAAAAGAACAATTTTTGAATAATTGTGGAGTTAAAAATGACAGAACCTAGATTATTATTTGTTGCAGATATTGAAACTAACAGAAAATCTATGTGTCAGTATAAAATTATTAATTCTAAACGAGAATATATAGGTAGATTAGAAAAGATAAGAGTAGGGAGATGGATGAGTTGGTGTTTGTTTCTTGAACAAGATTGTTATGTATCTGCTGGTTGTTTAGATGAGATAAGGGATAAAATTAGAAGTTTAAACACTAATGTGATTAAAGTTAAAAGGGGGAAGTAGAATGGGTTGCGACAAAAGGATTATATAATCAATCATGATTACGTAGAAATATGGAAAAAATAATAATTAAAAAAGATGAATTAAATAAAATTAAAAAAGAATATAAAAAAGGGTCTTCTTTGACAACATTATCTGAAAAATATCCTTATAGTAGAGATGTAATAGGATTTAGATTAAGAGAGATAGGGTTAAATTTAGACCACACAAAACAAATATTTGTCCCAAAAAAAGGGCTATTTGAAAAAATAAAGACAGAAAAAGAGGCATATTATTTAGGATTACTTTTTGCTGATGGATATAATAATACTGATAGATATGTTATAGAATTAACATTAATAGATGAAGAAGTGGTGAAAGGATTTATGTATTTTATTTATGGTAAAAAAACCACTAAAAAATATATTGTTAGAAGAGGAGGATATAATAAGAATGGTAAACCAATCTATTCTGTTAGAATATGTGATAAAAAAATTTCATTAAGATTAAAAAAATTAGGTATGGTTAAGGCCAAATCTAAAATATTAATGTTCCCTAAAAAAATACATAAAAAATATTTAAAACATTTTATTAGAGGTTATTTTGATGGAGATGGTTCTATTTGGATAACTAAAGATAAAAGTAAATATAATTACAAAGCTTTTGGTTTTAGGATATTAGGAACAGAAGATATTTGTTCAAATATAGGGAAATATTTTTGTAATAATTTGCATATTCCTTTTTCTATTAGAAATAATAGAACTATTAAAGAGATGAAAATATGTGGGAATAGACAAATATTGAACTGTCTGAACCACATTTACAAAGGGTCTAAAGTTAAAATGAAAAGAAAATATAGAGTTTATTTAAAAATGAAGGAAATACAAAAAACTAAAAGACAATATATTAAGAGAGGTGATTAACGATCGGAGCTGATGACCATACGTTTTGTGAAGCTAAAATTAAAGGGGAATGGTTTTATGTTGGAAGGATAGGTTTGTGGAGAAATTATTATCTTTATTCAATATTAGCTGATGTTAGACAAGACAATCATAACCCTATTGAATGTGTTACTGGTGAACCATTAGGATTACCTGAAGATGTTTCTCCAATAGTTAAAAAATTTAGTGATGATTATGGGGTTGATGGACATTCTCATACATATTTAGATATTTGTGATATAGAGAAAGTTAAACAAATTTGGGATAATCTTGATGATGGTGTGGGTACTTTCCCACAGCAATTATTAGATTTAAAAAAATTGAAGGAGGTTCCAGTGATAGAAGATGTTAGAGTGATAATCTGGTTCGACAATTAATATGGCAGACAAGATAGAGGTTAATAAAAAAATTAAAGGTGAAGTAGTGATTTATAATATATTAAGTAAAGATTTAGATGATTATTATACTGGGGATGATAGAATAATAATTGTCTTCAAGGATAAAGAGGGGAAATATACTAGGGTTGATATAACTGGTAATGATTGGAAAATTGAAAAAATGGGAATAAGTTATACTATTAAAACAGATGTTCAAGCATCTGAAATAGATAAAATTGAAACAGAATTAATAGCGGAGGTTATCTAAAATGGGAATTGAATATCCTTTAGAATTAATATTTGCAGAAACAATGTTACCAAATATTAATGATTTTTATAATGTAAGTGATAACCATAGAGAGCACGAAAATAATAGTAATAATGATTATCCTTTTGTTAGATTTGATTTAAGAGAACTTGCTTGGGGTTTAGATTTACCTGATAACTCAAATCTTTCAGAAAGGATTGATCAATGGTTATGGGATGAATTTGAATGGATGCAGGAAGATGTAGAAGAGAATAAAGATTTTCATCCTTTCTTTGATATGAATGGTTACAGATTGCTTTGTAAATTACCAATCGCTGATTTATGGGAAAAGCGTTCAGAATTGGAAGAGGAATTAGAAAATTATGAATATGATCAAGATGAGATAAATGAAAAGCTTGAAGAGATTAAAGATGTAGATAAAGAATTAGTTGATTGTGCTAAGAAGTGGCAATTATTTTTAGAATGGTCTAAAGGATTAAAAGGAGATTTTGAATCTGAATTAAATGATAGAGTTGTTGTTGAAGAAGAAGATGGTGATTTTAAGTGGGTTAGAGCAGATGAATTAGAAGAAGGTATGGTTCTTTGGAAAGATAAGTGTAAATTCTGTGATATGGAGATTAAAGGTAGATTAGATAGAGAACAACACGAAGAGGAGCATATACAAAATAAAGACGAATTTTATAATAAATGGAAACTTAGACAAGCTTCTGAAGTTAAAGGACAGATTAAGTTGGAAATATAAAATGAACTTTAGAAAAATAATTTTATATTATTGTTTTGGATGGTTGTTAGGTGTAAATGTATATATGTTATTTATTTTCTATTGGACTTTAAGGAAGGGTTTTTTTATTGTTAGAGAACCCAATACCTTTATTTTAATATTTGAAATAATTAATATTATTTTAATGGTTTTTTTCAGTATTTATATTGCACAAAATTATTTGAAAAAGGAGGTTTTAAAATGACACAAACCATAAATGATTTTATTATGAAAAATTTGATTTATTGCACAGATACCCATAGTTTTGTCCATAGACTATTTGATAAGTTTCAAGAAGGAAATATCAAGGATTATAAAGAAGCCCAAAATATTGCTTGGGAAATTATTGGTGAAATGAATAAAGTGGAGGTATAAAATGGCAGTATTAGAAGGATATGTTACAGGAAAAGAATTTAATGAATTACTCGGTAGAACTGATGTTTCAGTATTGGAACATAAAAAAGAGCCAGATAATCAGTTAGGATTAGGTGAAGTTTGGGTTAGGCTAGATTGCAACTGGGGGATAATGGAATTTTTGGAAACAATATGTGATTAAATATGGAGGAAAAAAATGGAAAGACAATTTTGTAAAGGTTGTAAAGCACAAGGAGTAGATAATTTAAAATATCCAGGAAGATGTATGCTTTGTGGGTGTGATGATGAAAGTTAAAGAATTTTTGGAGAAATTTGATAATATTGAACCCGATGCAGAAATATTTGTATCTTCTGATGAGGAGTGGAATTGTTTGTTTAAAGGTATTGAAATAGAACAGGTTGAAGGACAATGCAAATATGTAATATTTGGTTTAAGTGGAACTGAGGAGGAATTATTATGAAACATAAAGAAGTAATCCCTCACTTGCTAGATATTTTACAGGAAACAAAAAGTTCTGAACCAGACATTGCACAGATTGAACATAATGTTTTTGAAATTGCCGAACATTTAGATATTGATTTAATTAAGGAGGCAACAAGAAAATGAAAAGATGTAAAGAATGTAGTGGTATGTATGATCCAGAAGATAAGGAGATTGTTTTAAATATTAATCATAAAGATATTGAAGCAATTGAAGACATTTTCTTTTGTGATAATACTGAAGAACAATATAAGAAAATGCGACCTAAATTAAGTAAAGTTTGGAAACAAATTTGTAAGGGGGAAGAGAAATGGATAACAAAAAAATAAAAGAAATAGGTGTTAAAAAAGGAGTTAAAAACTTGAAGTTATTTGTTGATTTTTTAAGTGCAAGATTTCCAAATGAAAGTAACCAAATAACTTCCTACTTTGAAGAGTGGGCAGATAGATTTAATTCAGGGACTCCTGAGATCCACATGGATATTCAAAGTAAAAAAATATATGAGGAAATAAAAAATGGGATTTGAAACAATAAGTAATGAAGGAGAAGAAGATTATGAGGTATATACATGCGATGATTGTGGGTGGCAAACTATTCTTCAAGGAGTTGGAGGAGATGTTGCTGAATGTCCAAAATGTATAGGGAGGGAATATAATGGAGATACAGAAAACAATTAAAATTAATGTTAGTAAACAAGGGAAAAATATAATTTGTTATGATTTACCAACATTACAATTAGTAATGGGTAGTTCTGCTGTTTCAGGTAATTTAGAGTATTATAAAGTTAAAAAAGAAGGTAACAGATACGTTGTTCCAATTGATATAATTAAATCAAGAATAGTAGAGCTTAGAAGAAGAATTGATAAAACTCTTTCAAGAATAGAAGTAATGGAACAAGTCGTTGGAGGAAAATAAAGTGGGGGTAATAGCAAAGAATGGAGATAATTTGAAAGAGAAAGTTCAGGATATGGGGTTTGGAAGTATGGATCGAGAACAAATGGAAGAAAAATTAAGTGAATATTCTGATAGAAAGATAGTTGTAACAATGTTATCATCTTTAACAGATAGACGGGTTATGAAGTTATTAGAAGATTTAGAAGAAGATTGGGGATAAAAATTAAGAATAGAATAGAAATATTTAAATAATAAGTATTATTTCTGATAAATATTAAAGATATTATTGAATAACCATCAAATTCAATAGATATACTGGAGGAAAACTAAATGGGAAGAACAAAACAAGTATTAAAAGTAGGGTATGTAACAAAAAAAATAGAAATATCTCAAGATAATTTAAATGAGTTTGAGATGTTGAGCAACAGAAGAGACATTAAACCAAAGAATTTAAGTTCAATATTTGAAAATTTAATATTGAATAAACATTTTGATGCCCCATTTGTAATAAATTTAAAGAATGGAAAGATGAGATTAATTGATGGGAACCATAGATTTGAAGCTGTAAAGAAATACATAGGTGCAAATCCAGATAATAGAGTAGAAGTTACATTAAATATGTATAGTAATCTAAATGAAGAAATTGAGAAAGAATTGTATACTCAATGGAATTTAGGTAATAAACAAAGCACAAGTGATGTAGTTAAACAATACAAAGAAGACATCCCTATCTTTAAGCTAATGGAAAAGAAAGATTTTCCAGTAAAAGTGAATGTGTATGGTGGTTCTGGAAGTATTAAATTCTATTCATTGGTGGGAGCATATTTAGCATCTATTGAACCAAAATTCAAAGGAGGATTTTTAGCTTCACCGTGGGAATTTATTGCCAGGGCACAAGCATTAGGTAAGAAAGATGTTACATTAATGGCAGGGTTTATGAAAGATTTTGTTCAAGCTTTTGGAGTGTTGAAAAATAATAGGTTCTTAAGAGGAACACCATTTACATCTATTATGAGAATTTGGATGGACAATAGAGTTACTATACCTTATAGTAAAATGATCAATTACTTTAAGTTAAGGTTAGTAAATGATAAGATTGCTGACAGTTTAGGTTCTATATCAGGTAGAGGAGCCTGTGTGCACGTTAGAGGGGAATATCTTAGGTTACTTAATGAAGGTAGAACTAAAGACATTTTTATTAATGCAGATATTCTAGATGATACAGAACAAGAAGAGGAAGACGACCAATCAGAAGAATAAATTTTTTCTTTTTATTTTGGAGGTTAAAAAATGAATATTAATAAATGTTCAGTTTGTGAAAGAGTTGAACCATTAGGAATTGATGATAGATGTAAAGATTGTTTAGAGGATAATAAAAAGGATTATAATAAGATCGAAAAAAGGATTGAAGAGATTAATTTAGAAATTGATGAATTAGTTCAAGAGAAATTAAGATTAGAAAGACTTATGGAAGAATAAAATGATGAGTAAAGAAAAAATATTAGAAGAGATTAAAGAAGCACAAGAAGAACAAAAATTAGGTTGTAGTAGGGACAAAGATAGATACTTGACTGGAAGGATTGGAGCTTTAAAGCAAGTATTGGAGGATTAAAGATGGGAGCAATGAAGGGATTATTAGAATTAGATGATAAGGAGTATAAGACTTTGAAGAAAGCTTATCTTGAAAATATTAACGAAGAACAATTCTTAGTTTTTGGACAGCCAGTATTACCTGGTTTTGCTAAGTATTGGATACAAGCATTAGAAAATCAAAGAAAGGCAAGGGGATTATCTATTTATAATCCCAAGGTAACATAATCCACACTCTAAAGAGCGGGGCTTTTAGCCATAAGCTCCGTTTCAATTGCTTCCTGAGAGAAGCCTTCAACATCAACACTTTGGCTGTGTGGGTGTGTTACAACACCCTGTCGCTCAACCAACATGGGATGAGCGAGATTTCGACTTGCATTTAAGTCGGAATTAAAGTTAGATAAACCACAATGGCAACAAGAAAAACAACCTTTGGAACGAGAACCCAATTGACCACACAAATGGCAAAGTTGGGAAGTGAAGTTAGGTTTAACCTTAACAACTTCAACACCTTTCATTTCAGCTTTGTATTGGATGAAACCTTGCAGTTGATAAAAACTCCAATTACTAATCCAATAATTCATAATTTTTCCTCTGTTTTTCTTCCTGATACCTTTCAAGTTTTCCATAACAATTTTGTTTCCGTTAAAGTTGGAAACAATGTTTTTACTGATATTGTGGTTAATCCAAGCCATCCAACGAGTTTCTCTTCCAGACAACTTCTTGAGAAGCCTTTTACTGGAACGAGTGCCTTTAGCTTGAAGTTTACTACGCAAATATTTAAACTTCCTTTTAACTTGTTTAACTTTAGCAGAATTATAAAACCTGCTGTCGGAACAGACAGCAAGGTTGTTTACTCCAAGATCAATGCCCAGAACACAGTTTTGCGAACGAATGTTCTGCTCAGTGGCAGGAATCTCTTTAGAGAATGTGAACAAGAAAAAACATCTACCTTTTTTGTCCATTCTGAGAAGGCTCTCAGCAACATCCCAATTAGAGAAGTATTCTTTGAAACAATCAGGAATGACAATATTAAATTTCTCTCTCTTGTTGAGAGTTCGGATGGAAAGGTTAGTTCCATTCAATCCAGCACTTCTAGGAAAATTGTATCTGACAGAAGCTCTTTTGATAAGTGGTTTGGACTTAGCTTTCTTAACTATTCCAATAGCCTGTTTAATACAACCAATAGCCAGTTGTGCAGGCAAGATTTTTCTCAATTGTTTATAAATAATAGGTTGGAGATTGATATTATTAGTGATTTTATGTTCCCAAGCAGTATCAACACAGAATTGGAGGGATTTAGCATAGGATTTGATAGTAGCAACTATTTCAGGAGTGGGGTTGATTTTAATTTTGGCAGTGACATTCGCTCGCATAATAGTGATTGTAGACATAATTACTATATAAAGTTATTGGTGTAGTGCAATTATTATACCAAAAAGCAATTGTATCGAGAATAAAAATACTATTAATTTAGATAAAAGGTGAAAAAATGAAAATAACAAGAGAAGATTTAGAAAATTACAAAAACACTTCAGAACAATTAGATGAACTAAATGCAGTTCTATCCAGTAAAAAGAAACAATTTGAAGAAGATAATCAAGAGATGATTAAACAAATCAATAATTTAAATGAAGTTTTAGATGCAAATAAAGATATACTAAAAGTCTGTGCAGAAGCAGAATACAGAACCACAGGAGAGAAAAAGCTTCTTGGTGGGATAGGGATAAGAGTTGGAATTTCTTTGATCTATGATGATGGAAACGCATTAAAATGGGCAATGGAACACTCATTAGCATTAAGTTTAGACAAAAAACGGTTTGAACAATTAGCAAAGACTGAAAATATTGATTTTGTTGAAAAACTAGAAAAAATTACAGTAACATTTCCAAAAGAAATTGAGGTGAAAAAATGAAAGTTTTAAAAGCAGTATTTGAAGGTAAAGATACAAGAAAATTAGAAGCCGAATTAATTAGATTTGGTTTGACAGATATAGTATTCACAGAGGTTAAAGGGATAATATGTCCAAATTGCCAGAGCACACCACCAAATAAAGAATGTATGAGATGTAGAGAGGATGAAGAATGAAAGAATTAAGTTGGAGTATTATCTTCGCTTTTGGTGGGGGGTTATTTACATTTATGAGTCTTCAATTAATAAGGGACACATGGTTAGAACATGAATTAGGTCAAATGTTTGCATTTATCATCCTTTTGTGTATGTCCCTTTATTTAGTTTATTATGCTAGATTTAGGAAAAACAAAAATGAATAGATACAACTTATTAGATAAAATTGTACAATGGGTTTTCAAATTAAACCATAAAAGAAATTGTAGAATCTGTAGAGGAAAATAAAATGAGATTTCCAGAAGAAATTATTGAAGAAAAGTTTGAAAAAGGAGAAATCACTTTTGAAGAAGCTGAAAAACAACTCAAAAGGATAATATCAGGGTTTCCCAAAAAAGAGCAAGAGGTAAAAAAATGAAAGCTTTAATCTTATTAGAAGGAGATTTAGGGGAAGTAGATGTAGATCAACAAGAGGGTATAGCTAAGATGCTCAAGGCTTTTGGAGTAGAAAAATTAATTATTAGACACAATATAGATACTGAACAAATTTTAAATTGTGAGTTTTGTATGGGGACATAAAAGTGAGCCACGTAGAAATAGACGATTTCAATTGTGAAAATTGTAATAAAATAACTATTGCTGATTTAGATATTAAAACAAAAAAATACACTTGTATGAGGTGTGGGAAATGATTGATAAAGAAAGATTAAGAAGATGGTTAGAATCTTATGATCATGAACAATTAATTGGACTTTTATTATATGAATATACTTTAGAAGATTTACATAATGAGATGTTAGGAGACATTAAAGCAGGAGAATATAAGGAAGAGGATTGATTTTAATGGTCAAGGAATATACTTTAAAGGAGTTAGGGGGGATTACAATTAATCTTTCAGATGTTAAACGTAATAACAATTTTGATGAAGGTGTCCAAGAAGAACGAATTACTTCTTTATATACTCCAGCTATTAAACTAAAACAAATTTGTTCTTATTGTTTAAAAAAGAAAGTGATAAATACTATAGGGGGAGTAAGTATAGTAAAAGCTAAAGAAATACAGAAAAATCTTAAGACAGGAATATTTCATCAGAAATTTAGATGTATTTGTGATAGTTGTTTAACAGCAATGAAAATATAGGAGGAATAATGGAGTTCAAAAAATATCCGAAAATTAAATTAATTGGCGACGATGAGAATAAAGAGATGTTTGTTGATATGGATGATGAATTATATATCGAAGAAAAAATTGATGGGGGATGTGGTAGAATTTTCATAAGAGAAGGGTCATACATCTTTGGATCAAGAACAAGAGAGTTGGATGAGGATAACCCTAATACTAAAAATTTCCATAGGAGTATAGTTTTCCTTAAAGATAAATTAGATAAAGCTAATTTAGAAGGATACCATAATTTAATTTTATTTGGAGAATTTTGTTTAAAACATACAATGTCTTATGATTGGGATAAAATTCCTCCTTTCTTAGGATTTGATATTTATGATGTAGATAATGATAAATTCTTAGATTATGATAATAAAGTAATTTGTTTTAAAGATTTAGATATACCCATTGTTCCTTTGATCTGGAAAGGTAAAGTGAGTGATATGCCTAAAATAACTGAAGAGTTTATTCCTAAATCAGTTTATAATGAATTAGAAAAGGCAGAAGGATGTGTGATCAAAAATTATGGTAAGCAGATTAGTTCAAAATTTGTGCGAGAAGAATTTAAGGAGAAAAACCATAAAGCATTTGGAATGTCAAAGAAATTTGCTGAAAATGATGATGAAAGAGTTGTAGCTATTTATTGCCCTAATGCTAGGATAGATAAGATTATTTTCAAATTATTAGATGAAGGGTTTAAACTTGAAATGAAATTAATGGAACAATTACCAAGAAGAGTTATTGAAGATATTTATGAAGAAAATTGGAGAGAGATTTGTCATAGTAATTGGTCAGTAAATTTTAAAGGGATTAGAAAGAAAATTAATGATAGGTGCAGGACTGTTTTACAGCAAATTATCATTAATAATAGTTTAAGATAGGAGGAATAAAAATGGGTAAATGTGAAAAATGTAAAGAAGATAAAGTGAATGAAAAGGTAGAAGCTTATTCTAAACAAAATTTTAACGGTAAAGTGTATTGTTTTGAATGTCAGAAAAAGATAAGAGAAATAGGTGTTGAAGCTCCACCAGTTCCAGAAGTAGAAGAACAGATGGACATTCAAGAGGAAGTGATAGAGGATCCGATAGATATTAAAAAATATGACCCTGCATTTTTGGGAATGATTTTTAACCAATCTATGATCAATGCTAGAGAATACGAGCCAACATACGAAGATGTTAAGAGGAATATAGGTAAATATTTCAATGATTGTTTAAGGATTGCAATAAAATTGATGAAAAAATGAATCAAATAACATTAACTTTAATCTTGATTGGATGGATGATTGCATTATTTTTTGGTGCAATGTATTGGGTAAAAAAGATTTGTAAAGAAAATGAAAGAAGATAAAACAATAGATAAATGTGTGGGTAATTCAGGGATGTTTGCAAAATTCAACGATAGATTTGATTATTGTTCTTTAGAAGGAGATTGTAAATATATGTCAAATGCACACATAGAAATTAAAGAACAATTATTTCCTGTATGTAGATTAAGAACTAAAGAGAGAAAGAATGAATATCAAAGATAAATATATTATCAGACCTAATAAGTTTTATGATAAAATAAAGGAACCTTATAGATTATTCCTACTTCTTTTTAGTTATATATCATTAGTCTTGATAACAGGATTTAAGATTGGGTTCTTCTTATTTTGTTTAGTCGGATTGTGGAGGATTTATTATTGTATGGTGGAGGGAAAATGAGAAAAGACAAAAACTTCTTAGTTGAAATTTGTCCAAGATTGTTGAATAGATGGAATAAGAATAAAATTTTTAATGAAGAAGTTCAAATCACAAAAAGAGAAGTTAATTTGGTTACAAATAAATTAGCCATATTTTGTAATAAGGAAAACCATAATTGTTTTTGTGATAGTAGAGTTAGAAAAGACCCAACCATTAGTTTAGTAGCTAGAGGTAAAGAGGTAAAGAATGACATCAAAAGGATTTATTAAAATGAATGACAAGGATTTGAAAGATTATTACAATGAAGTTAGAAAAGAAGTTTTAGAAGAAATAAACAACATTTTAATTAAAGAACAAAATAGGCAAAAACAAGCAATAGCAAATATTTGGGTAAATGATAAAAATACTCTACTTTCAGATGCTTATGACAAAATAGTTGTTTCAAATGATTTGTTTAAATCTCTTTTAGAAAAAGATAAACAAGAAGAAAAATGAAAACAATGAAAGTATATGGTTTAATATTAATGTTGCTCTCCGGTTTTTTAACATTATATTTTCAAGGTTCTAGGGCAACCCCACTTATTGCGTGTTTACTATTTGTAAGTTTATTCCTCTTACTACCTTTTACTCCTAATGACAAAGATATTTTTTGTAATGGGTGTGGTAAAATAAAGAAAGGTGATCAAAATGAATAATAAAAGATATAAAAAAGCAAAATTAGAAGGTAAATGTGTTGGGTGTGGTACAAAAAAACCAGAGGAGGGAAAGATTAGATGTTCTGTGTGTTTACAAAAACAAAGAGATAATCATATAAAAAAATATAAAATGAATGAACAAAAAGTTATAGAAAATTTTGAATATGAAATAACTGATGATAATAGTGGGGATTTTAAAATAAACGATATAAAGGAGGGGGGTTATAAAGTTTATAAAACTGAAGTTAAAATAATAGAGGAGAGAACTTTGTTTTCAAAAAGACAGAAAACAATCAAAGTTTATCATTGGAGAAGAAATATCACTCCTATTAAATTAAAAATAAACACAACCATAGAAGTACCAAAACATGTAATTGATACAAAAAAAGTAGGCGGTTTTAATATTCTAGGTAAGATTAATGGTTATTTTAGAGAAAGAGGATTATTAAAATGAAAAAAATAAAATTTCCTAAAGAATTTTGGAAAGATGTTGCTGATGAGAAACTTAAACAAAATATTAAAGATATTGAAAAAGAATTACAGCATTATTATAAAACTAAAATTATTCGATGCCACATTTGTAAGAAAAATTTTGTTAATGGAATAGATTCTATAACTAAGAAAAAAAGCCAATATTTGTGGGTTTCTGACTGTGAACATAATAAAGGTATGGGGGTAATGATAGGATAAAATGGTTAGGACATTAGTTTGTGGGGATATTCATGGTAGATTTAAAGCATTAAGACAAGTGTTAAAATTATCTAAATTTAATTATGATAAAGATCGTTTGATTGTTTTAGGAGACGCAGTAGATGGAGGAATTAATACTTACAAATGTGTTGAAGAACTTCTAAAAATAAAGGATTTAATATATATAATAGGAAATCATGACGAGTTTTTCATGAAATATATTAATTCTGGGTGGGCAGAAGAAATTTGGTTACAACAAGGTGGTTGTAATACTTTAAATTCTTATGGTGCTAAAACTAAAGAAGGACAACATTGGGATGATAAATCAGAAGTAGATACTACCAATCTTAAAATACCAAAAACCCATAAAGACTTCTTTAATAGAGGAATTTATTGGTACGAACAAGATAATATGATGTTTGTGCATGGAGGGTTTAGACCTAAACTTCATCCTAAAAATGAAACAAAATTTAACTTAATTTGGGATAGAGATATAATTAACACAGCTAGATTATATCAAAAGACAGGAAAGAAAATAGGAAAGTGGGACATGATATTTATTGGACATACAACCACCCAAATGTTTGCCAATGATCATAGAATTAAAGATTGTTATGCCCCACAACAGTTTGCAAATTTAATGATGTGTGATACAGGGGCTGGGTGGTGGGGTAGGCTTACAGTGATGGATATTCACTCCAAAGAATTTTGGGTTAGTGATATGCAAGAACCAGCAAGATAAAACGAGGTAAACTAAATGAAATATAAAACATTATACAAACTTAACACAGATTCAACTACACAAGTTTGGAGCATCCATTGTGATAAAAAATCATATTGGAGTGTTGCTTCTAAATTAGGTGGTAAGGAAATAATAAATAAACCAACCTTAGTTACAGCAAAAGGGAAGAATACACAAGAAGAGCAAGTGATTGCTGAAGTTGAAGCTAAAATAAGGAAGAAGAAAGATAAGAAGTATGTAGAAAACATAAAAGATATTAGTCAAGCTGATGAAAATCTTGATGGTTATACTGCAATGTTAGCCCATAAGTTTAAAGAACAAAAACATAAAATTATATTTCCTTGTGCTTTACAAAGAAAATTTGATGGGATCCGATGTTTGGCTACAAAAGATGGTTTCTTTAGTAGGGGTAGAAAACAATTTAGTTCCTGCCAACACATATGGGAAGAACTTAAACCTTTCTTTAAAAAGTTTCCAAACGCAAGATTAGATGGAGAATTTTATACTCATGAATACAAAGATGAATTTGAATTAATTTGTCACGCAGTTAAGAAGACAGCAGAAAAAGCAACACCAGAAGATATTAAACTTCAGAAAAAAGTACAATATCATGTGTATGATACCCCTATACTTAATGGATTAAAAGAAACTGATCCATTCATTGAAAGGTATAAAATGCTTGCAAAAGAACTCAAAGGACTTAAATTTGTAAAAGTAGCAGAAACATTATGGAATGTTGAAGAAGAATCTATTGAAGAAATAAAAAGTAAATGGATCGAGGAGGGATATGAAGGAGCAATGATTAGAAACCAAAATATGGAATATGAATATAAAAGAAGTTACAGCCTACTTAAACTAAAAGATTTTGATGATAATGAATTTGAAATTATAGGAGTTAAAGAAGGAAGTGGTAATTACACTGGATGTGTTGGTTCTTTCACTGTAAAAATGACAGATGGGAAAGAATTTGATGCTAAATTAATTGGTTCAAGAGAAAGATTAAGATATTTATTTACACACCAAGATGAAGCTATTGGGAAAATGGCTACAGTAAGGCACCAAGGACTTTCAACATACGGAATACCAAGATTTCCAGTGATGAGAGCAATAAGAGGATTAAAAAACAAGAGTGATTGGATATAAATCAATGGAGGAGAAAATGTGGGGAATGATATTATTAATTGTATGGTTTTTAATTTTGATGATAAGTTCCGGGTATTTGTTTTATGGCAATACTAAATATGCTAATGATGTCTTTGTTTTTTGGTTGTATGTTGGTTGTTATGTGGGAATATCTTATTGGTTAGTAGATATATTAGGAGGAATATAAATGGATAAAGCATTAAAATATGGGTTAATTATAACAGGGATTTTATTTTTACTTTCTTTTTTAGTCCCGACAAGTATTGTAGATGATCAGGTTACAATTGATACCTTATTTTCAACTTATTGGTGGATTTTATTGGTAATATATGGAATTGGAATGTTGATTTGTGAAATTTACATAATTAAAAAAGAATCAAACAGAACATTTTTTGATTTCATAAAAAATAATTTAAAGTTTGGACTAGTGTTAGGATTTGGAATTGGAGTTGTAAGTTGGTGTTTTATTTTAATAACAATGATAACATATTTGATTAAGACACACATTCCTTTTTCTGTTTGGTTTTTAGTAGTTGTTTTAGTAATTTTAGTAATTAAGTATTTAATTTATAAATTTTTAATAAAAAATAAGAGAAATTAAATTCTATTAACAAATTGTTAGACGAAAGTTTTAAATAGATTGACAGCTATTTACCTAAAATTAGGTGAATGGAGAGTGTGATGTGAGGGATAAGAAAAATGGCTAAAAAAGCAAATGTAGTAAAGGAAAGTAAAATTGAACCAAAAGTAACTAATGTGGAAGTACGAATAGCACCAATTAATGTAAAGACAATTAAGATTGGTATTAAAGGTAAGTCTCCATTATTAATGGATAAGATGCCAGATGAAACCAAGATGGCAATTTTGGCAAAACAAACAGGTGTGACTAAAACCAATAAACAGTTAAGAGATGTTGCTAAAGAACAAATGAGGGCAGTGCATTTAACTCCTTCTGGGAAAATAGGTTTCCCTTCTGCAGGATTTAAATCAGGTATGATTGAATCAACTTCTTTTGTAGGGGATAAAATGTTCTCTAAGAAATTATTGAAAGGAGTGAAGATAATGAATGGGCCGATCATCCCTATTGACTTCAAGAAACAAAGTGTATTGGAACATAGTATAGGTGCTAATACTAAATTTTCTCCACAATTTGAAGATTGGAAATGTGAATTACATATACAATACGATGGAAATAATATCTCAGCACAAGATTTAGTAATCTTACTAAACTATGCAGGGTTCTATTATGGGATTGGGATTTGGTCTCCTAGATCAAAATGTGGCGGTGACTTTGGCATGTATGAAGTTGCCACCAAATAGTGATAACAATCATAAGGTTTTGTTATGTTGTGCCCGGTAAGTTTGGGTGAGGTGGAGCAGAGTATTGCTTACCTTTTATATTAATGGAGGATAATAAAATGACAATAGAAGAATGTTATGAAAAAGCAAAGTTAAATTTAGATCAAGGTAAAGTTAATAATTTAAGAGTGAGTTTTATCTGTTTCAGAAAAAATGAGTTAATGGCTACCGGGATAGATGATTCATCTGCAATGAAACAAGCCAATGAAGATTGGGAAAATTACAGATAAGATTGCTGAACATTCCGAAACTGTAAAACCTAAGAAAGCAAAAAATGAATAAGAAGGTTAATGGAGGAATAAAAAAATGGCAGTAGAATATGGTGAGTTTAAAGGTAAAAGAACAATTAAGTTAGTTGGTGAAGAAGGAGATAAGTTCCCATTTAGTTTTGGGAAATCTAAAGCTAAAAAGATTGTAGAGAATTACGAAGCAATAAAAGAGTTTGCAGAATCAGAAGATTAGGAAAAGGTAGTAAGATCAATCTTACTAGCTCCAAGACTTGATGCCTTGTGCGTTTGTGTGGAGTACTGTGGGGCGGTGTTTTGTCTAGTGTAGAGACTAGAATAGTTTTGTAGGTGCGGGGTAGTGTTCTGTGTTGTTTGGTAAAGTAACATTTAAATTAGCAAAAGACATTAAGTTAAATCTTGATGTCTGCAACCTTTAGTTGTGTGTCGAGTCGTGTGATTAGGTAGTGCACGGTGGGTGTGGGGTAATGCCGGGTGTATTTAAAGTAAAGTACAGTATTTTCAATAAAAACAAAAGTTTTAAATAGGTAGGTGATGTAAGGTGTTTTACAATGAAACATAAATATATACCCTGCACCGCCTGTGCAGAAAAACTGGGAATAAATAAATTCAATTTCCATAAATATTTGAGTAGTGGAAAATTTGGAAACATTAAAATTGTTAAAATAAGGTTAAAAGAAAAAAATAATCAAAATATAAACCATATATCCATTGAGGACTATGAATCTATTAAAAATTTTAGAGAGGTAGAAGGTTTTGGAACAAATAAAACCAATGGAGGAGTTATTAAAAATTATTTTTATATTGTTCAAACAAACCCTAACAAAATTCCCGAAAGATATAAATTTGGTGTTACTAACAACATCAAATTAAGATTGCAATCTTATAAAACTATTTGTCCGAATGTAAAGAGCATGAAATATTGGGAATGTTTTAAATCTTTAGAAAAACCATTGGAAGGAATGATTTTTAAAAATTCTAAGAGAGTTGGGCAAGAGGTTTTTGAAACCAAACAATTAGGAGTGATAGTTGATAAGATAGAACAAGTGTTAGAAATTTTATAATTACCTTCAGAAAGGGTGATTGAATGATCATCCCTGAGGTTACTTGAAGTGTTGAATCGATCGGTGAATTGAGGAATGGTATTGTTGGGCGCAGTGCTATCCAGTATGGTATTGTGTGGTAAAGAATCTTTAATTTGTCAGAAAGGGCAAAAGGTTTCTTTTGTTCCTGACTAAATTGCGTAAAGTCTAGAGATGTACTCTGAAGAGCAGTATGGTGTTAATGGGTATTGTGTGGTTAAGTGATATTTTAATGGAGGTAAATGAAATGAAATGGAAAGAATATGGTGGAGTAATTGTTTGTTTAGGCATTGGGGGTTTATTTATTTATGGTAAATATTTTGTTGCTGTAACAGATATATCTAAATTAGGATATGAAATTGCAGCTTATTGTTGGTTAATTTTAGCGATGTTAAATTTAATATTTAAAAATACATTAGATATTAAAAAGAAACTTTTAATGGAGGAATAAAAAATGGTAAAAAAAATAATGAAAAGGAAATATAAAGCAAGATTGGGTAGTATAATTGATGATAAGAAAGCACAAATTTATGGTGAAAGATTAGACAAAATTAGGCAAGCTAAAGGTGGGTTCTTTAAAGCAGAAGATGTAATTGAAGATGCTAAAAGTAAATCATCACCATTACATAGTTTCTTTGAATGGAAAGATACAGTAGCTGCTGCAAAATATAGATTACAGCAAGCACAAACATTAACAGGAAGTATCATGGAAGTTAAAGTAATTTCTGGAGTTCAATCTGAACAACGATCTTTTTGGAATGTCACTAGAACTAATGGAAAAACTCAAAGAGTTTATGTGACTTTAGATGAAGCATTATCTACACCCTCATACAAGAAAGAATTGTTAGATAAGATAATTGGACACTTAGAGAATACTACTACTTTGATGAGGTTGTTTAAAAACCAATAAATAAAAAGTTTTAAAAACATAGGAGGATTAACAACAACAACTATGAAGAAAGTATATCATAAATTAATGAAAACATATGTTCTAGAACCAGAAACTCCTTTGGAAGCAGTAGAACATTTGTTTGAATTTTTTCAATGCGATATGTGGTACGCAAAGGGTGCCGAATGGAAAAATGAAAAGGAGATGATCAAATATCTTAATACACATTTTAAGATTTGTATTGATTCAATTAAAAAAATGAAGACAGATAAAAGAGATAGAAAATGTATTGTTTGCGGTAAGAAAACTGTACATTCTGTTTGTTCCAAAAAATGTGGAATAACTAAGAAAAAAGAATTGCATTCATTAACAGATTAAAATCCTGCGAATTGGTGAGGGTTCTTAGTTCAGTCAAACTATCAAATCCTATTAAGTCAAACATCAACGCAAGTGGGTATTAACCATACCACTAAAGATACCTTCGAGATACATCATCAATATTCCTCACAGAATTTGATTCGCTTCTTAGAGCTTTAGTGGTGGTATGGTTAAGAAGGAGAAAGATAATAGTTATAATTAGTTATATGGAATTGTATAACATAAACAGGTGAAAAATGACAGGTTGTGAAGCAGAAACAATTATTGAAAGTATAAGTCAAATACCACAAAGGTGTCAATTAAGAAAGAACCATAAAGGTAAACATAAAGTTACATTTAGTTTGGAATGGGGTTGGAATGATTATAATTTAGAGAAAGAGCAATCGGAAGAACCTAAAAAGGCGAAAGAGGAATAAAATGAAAGAACACCTAATAATTAACAAAATTGACAAAGTAATACAAGCAGATATTCCTGACAACTGGAAAATATCTGTAATTAGAGATTTAATCAAAGGTTGGAGAACAGATTAATCTAAGGAGGATAAAATATGATATGCTCAACTTGTAAAAAGGAAGTGAATGAAAAAGAAACTATAGATGCTTATCCATTTAAAGGGAAATGTTGTATGGATTGTAATAAAACAATTCATAAAATTGGAGGACATATTTGAATGAAAATTTACCATATAGCAATAACAATAACCTTAGGGAATTTAATATTTTTAATAATATACTTAATACAAGAAAAATGGTATTCATCAATATTAATGACTTTTTTAGTTTTACTCTCATTTAAATTAGCTCAATTAACAAAAAAAGAGGACTTATCGCTTAATCCCGATAAAGAGCAAGAGGTAAAGAAATGAGATTAGCAATAACATTAAGTGTAACATTTGGATTTATAGTAGGAGCAATATTTGGATGGGCTTATCTATGATTCCCGAGAAAGTAAAAGAGGTAAAAGAATGAGTTTAGATATATATCAATTAATAACAATAATTGTAGGGTGTTTACTATTAGGGTATCTTTTACACAAAATCATTCATTAAAAAATGGCGAAATACAATTTAAGAGAAAGGATAAAAACTGTTCTTTGGATGAGCGTGTTACTACTCCAATACATCATAGCAATTTTTATTCCAAAATTTCATGAACAGTTAAACAAACAATTAATTAAATCTATTAAAGAAGGAGGATTTGTACATTCTTCCGAAACAGAGAGCATTTCGCACCACAGTACAACAGTGCGAAAAGATACTCAAAAACCTAAAAATACGAAATGATGAAATTGGCAGTATCGGAAAACCTTTGCTATAATGCTTAGCATTGAGGGATACTCCCAACATCAATCTCCCGACAAAGAGCAAGAGGTAAAATAAAAATGTTTCAAGTGAACCCAGCAAACATTGAAAAACAATTTTTGCAAGACATAGGAAATCAAGGATTAGAAAATGCATGCATGGAAGTAGTAACAACTTTGTGTGTATATATTAGAGAACTACAAGATGAATTAAAAAATTTAAAAGAGGAAATTAAAATTGGCAAATAATGGGATATTACAACAATTACTACTTTTTGTAATAGCCTTAGCAATAGGATATTTTTTAGGAAAAGAAATAGGTTTTACTGTCATAATATCTATGGTATTGATTAGTATATTTATAACTTTAATTCTAGTAGTTATATTTAGAGCTATCAAAGAAATTAGACAAAAACCTAAAAATACGAAACGAGGTAAAACAAATGGAACAGAAATGGAATTTAGAAGAACTTAAAGAAGTAAAAGATGATTATTTTGAGCTTGTTGAAAAGCTCCATGAGAATATTGACCACTTATCTTCAAAATTGAAGGAAGAATTATGGGATATGCTTTACAAGAGGTTTGAACCATAATGATTGCTTTTTTTCCCGACAAAGAGCAAGAGGTATCAAATGAAAAGAAGTAAGGACTCACAAATAGTAAAAAGTATTTGGAGAGAATTAAACAGAGAACCTCAAACGATAGCTCAAATCTCAAATAGAACTAAAATAAATTGGGAAACGGTTAAGAATTTTATAACTGTTTTAGACACTATTAACCTCCTTAAAAAGAAACACATTAAATCTAAAGTAAAATATTGTAGCTTTAAACTTAAAATAGATATGAGAACCAAAGAAGAGATATTATCAGAATTAAATTTAAAGAGATTAAGTGGGAGTGCTAATAAATGTATTTGTGGTAAAAGTGGAGAATTTGGTTCAATAATATCTTTTGAGGAGTATATTATTTGTGGATGGTGTGGAACTATTAGTATTCCAAATAAGAACTCAGAGTCTCCCGAGAAAACGAAAGGTGATAAAAATGTTAAAACAAACTAAGAAAGGAGTTCCAATATGTTGGGATTGTAAACATCCATTAAATATGGTTTTTGAAGGAGAAGATTATCAAGATTATAGTTGTGATGGTTGTTTTGCACAATATAGAGATGATAAAAAGCACGAAAATTTAGGATTTTCACAAACGAAAAGGTAGAAGAAATGAATAGAAGAATATATTTATTAAAAGGATATGATATAATGATGTCAATTATGATTATTTTAGTCTATTTTGGGTTAATGATAGTATCAATAAGAGAACTAATCTTATATCCTTCATTTGTTCATTTATCAATCCAGATATTTTGTTTAATCATCTTAAATATTTACTTTGTTATAATTATCAAAAACAAACTATTATTTGAAACATTTAGGAAAGAGGTTTCGCACACGAAAAGGTAATTGAAATAGGTAATGGGTTAACACAGGGAACTTGGCTATATCCAAAACCAAGTGGAACTCGGTCGGAGGCGTATTGTCGCTAACCCACCTAAATTTCATAAAAGAAAAGGGAGGAGAAATAAAATGAATAAAATAAATGAATTACTCAAAGAAGTTGAATGTAGATTAGTAATGCCTTGGGCAGGAACTATTATAGAAAATTCTTTTACAGCAGAACAGATACATAGAAAGATTACTGATGATCTAAGAACACAATTTAATCAAATTGATGATAAATGGAGAGAAGAGTAAATACGATTGCAGAAAAGAAAAGGTAAATACAATGAAAACCAAACAATGTGCTGATTGTGGGAAAAGAAGGTATGTCTCACAAGGATACAACTGCCATGATTGTGGTAATTTTTATTGTGCAACTTGTGAAAAACAAAACAATGGAGTTTGTGATTGTGAAGACACTTTGTTTGCAGATAAGAAAAGGTAGAAGAAATGGATAAAACATTACTCAAATTAGAAGAACTTGAAAACTTAAGAGAAAAATGGAAGCAAGGTTACTTTACACATAAACAATTTGAAATGTGGATTAAAAATTCACAAAAGAAAAGGTAAATACAATGATTGAAACAATAAAGGAATTATTTACTGCACATTATGATCCAGAAACAAATACAATTCATAATTGTAAAAAAGGAAGTTTTGCTTATTTTCATGAACAAAGACATAAACAACAGATGGAAAATAAAATAGTCTATTGGATTCACTATGCTTCACATTTATTTAGTTTTGTTTTTGCTTCCTTTTTTATAACAATAGGATTCTTCTGGGGATTCTTTAAAGCAGGTTTAATGTTAGCAGGGATAAGTATAATTCCTTATATCACTATAACAGCATTCTTAGAAATGGATGCTTGGGGTTATACAATATTTTTTAAAAATTCAGAAATGAAAAGGTAAACGAAGATGAACGAAATAATAGTAATAATAATCGCATTCATAGTACATGAATTTGGACATTGGATAACTTACAGAATATTAGGATACAAAGCTAAAATAAAGTTTAAATGGTATGGAATAGTAGTTGGTGAGGAAATATGGCATAACGTCAAACTTAAACATGCTTTCCCTATTTTAGCAGTAGGAATATTTTTAGGATATATTCCAATAGTAATACTAACAGACAACGCAATACTAGATTTAACATACTTTCTCTTAAGTAGTGGGGACTTAGTAAACATAATGGGTTTACTAGATACTAAGAAAGAACATCTCAAAAAACTAACAATACTAGAAAATTTACAAAGACAAGTTAAGGAGCTTTCAGATAAGAAAAGGTAGAAGAAATGGAAAAAGAAGATGAATTAAAAGCATGGAAAAGATGGGGATATATTTCCTTAGTTTTAATCTGTACGATGATGCTTTATATGGTTTATCTGGATGTTACGTGTTAGAAAAGGGAGGAGAAAAATGAAAAAAATAGAATTATATGAAGATGTTTTGAAAGAAGAACCAAAATTGATTAATGCAGAAGATGTTGAAAGTAAAGAGTATAAAAAATGGGAAAAGAGATTACATAACTCAGTAGGATGGATTGATCCTATGGTTAAAGATTCCGTATTCTTAGACCATAATGGGAAGATTGCAAGCACAACTTTGGGAGAACCTTTACCTGCTTGGGATGTAAGAAATTCAGATGGTGGGTTTACTTGTGATAATCAAGAATTTGCTGAGATCTTATCCATTCTTTATCAAATGAATGAAAGGATAAAAAAAATTGAAGAGGTTATCTTTAAAGAAAATGGCAAGTAGAATTTATGATATAAAATTAGAGTGTGGATGTTTAGTTAGTTTAGATGGTGGAGGAGGAGTTATGCCTTGTTGTTATCCTGGATACGGATCTTCTAAAAAAGATACAGATAAATGTGATAAAGCTTGGCAGAAATATAGAAATTCTAAAGAATTTAAAGAACATCAAAAAGAAACAAAAAGGCGGAACAGATGAAATGTTTAGAATGTAAAAATAAAGAAGCAACTTGTTGTAATGATTGTGCAGTTATATTAGCAAATAAATGTTCAGATTGTGAAAGGCATTCAGTGGTACTAAATATTATTGATTATTTGTTACATAAATGTCCAGATAAAAATAATATTGCTATAATAGAAATTACTAAAGAAATTAAAAAGGAATTTTTAAATGAAAAGATGTAAAAGATGTTTGGAAAAAGTAAGTGATAATAAATGGAATTATGGGAAGGATATGTGTAGACCATGTTATAATCAATTAAGATATAGAAGGATTAAAAGAAAATTAGAAAAAGAATTGTTTGAATAGAAAGTTTAATAAAGTTAGACAATATTTGAATATCATTGATAGGTACTTCTTGAGTAGGGTGTTACTCCCTGAAAGTAATCATCTATCACCTCTCTCAGTAATGGGTGAGATTCCCGGGCCAATGATGCCAACTTCGGCAGAGGTACTGAGTTCTTATTTATGAGAGGAGAAATATATAAAAAGAGAGTGATCAAAATCGGATGGAACGAATTAATTGGGAAAAAAATTGTTCTAGTTACTAACGTGACTTATAGTGCGGCTTCTTATGATAGTTCTTTAACATTAACAGGGGTTTTGAAAGGAACCAAAAGAATGGAAGATGGATTATATCTTTGCTTAGAAGGAGAGAATAAAACTCAAAGAAATATTAAAGCAGATAAAATTGTTTATTATATTTTAGAGGGATTAAAATGATAGAAGAATTGGCCCAAGAGTTAGGAGAAATAGTAAGTAAGTATCAAGATAAAGGGATGTCTAAAGAGGAAATAATCAGTCAATTTGAAATGATTATTTGGATGTTAAAATAAAATGACTAAAATAATTGATTTTATAAATAAATGGCAAATAACAATAGTTATAGGAGCAGGGATAATTTTATCATTTATAAGTTTTTATGTGCACCCAGATGTTTCTGATAATCTGTTAAGGACTGGGTTGTGTGTAACAGCAGTAGGTTATTTAGCAGGAATAATAGAAAGGGCATGATGAAAAATAAAAAATTTAAAAAAGTAGTTGAATATGATTATGATAGTTCTTTTATTAAATCAGTTTTAACTATAGGGGCATTAATGTTAGGTATTAGTTTGGGGTCTTCTGCAATTCAAGGCATAGTTAATTCATTTAAGAACAGGGAAATTATTTTTTTAGGATTTACAATAATAGGAGTGGTTTTATTATTATGGGGTTTTTTAATGGTATTTATTAGTAGAGAAACATATTGGGAGGAAATTAAATGAAAGAAAAAATACCTTTTGTTGCTTTTGGTGGAGAAGAATTAGAAGAAATAAATAAACAAAAACTTTGTAACCCAAAATCGCTTAGATGCAGGGATTGTGAAGCATTATTAATATTAGGTGAATCTAAACCAAAAGGGTTAATTTGTGGCAGTTGTAAGAAATGTAAAAAAGATTATTTGATTGCAATAGAGGGGAAAGAATGAAAAAACAAATGCCAATACCAGTTTATATGTTGTTCTCTTATTTTGCAGGAGTGTTTGCAACGTTTGATAAAACTCATTGGTATATGTGGCTAGCACCATTATTACCATTAATTTCATTATTAGGATTATTATGGATTTGGAATTATGAACCAGTACAGAAAACATTAGATAAATGGAGTGATGAAAATAATGGTTAGAGTAGATATGTTAAAAGGGTTAAAATCATTTATTGAATTTTATTGTCCCAATTGTAAGAAAGATATGAGGGCCTCTTATATAGTTGATACAGTTTATTGTTGTCAAAAATGTAACATTGTTTGGGAACTTCATTGGAGAAAATCAAAATTATCAATTCAACAAGTAAAAGAAGATGGGTGGTTAAAATAGGAAATGAGGCAAAGATTTGGTGCCGTACATGTAATCAGGAAGAAGATTTAGGTAGGGCTTATATCTATCAGGATGAAGTACATAATAGAAAGCTTACTCATAAAGAGATTGATGATTTATTATTGGCATATAAAAGATTTGAAATGAGCACTGAATGGTTCTTCACAGATCATCCTTGTGATACAAAATTATTTTTAACAGAACACAGGAACCATAATGTGTGGTTAGTTACAGATTATTTTCATGAAGGTGATAAATAAATGGAAACAACAAAAAGAGTATTTGAAATAAGGCAAAAGATTGACAGAATTGAAGAAAAAGTTATTCAAACCATGATTTTTGATAAGACCGATGAAGGATGGGTATACGTTGCACCAAATCAACAGAAACACACCCAAGAGCAAGTAGAAGAAATCTTAACCAAATTAAAAGAACTTAATGAAGAGAATTTAAAATGAAAGAAGGAGAAAAATTAGAAGTAGAATTAGTAAGGATCACTGATGAAGGGTTAGGTATTGGATTTACTAGTGATGGAGCTACTATTATTGTTGAGAATTGTAGTGAAGATGATAGGGTTGTTAAAGTTGAAATTAAAGAAGTGTTAGAAGAGAGCGTAATTGCAAAGAAATTGAGCAGAACTAAAGCAGAACCAAAACCTCACAAAGATGAATATATTGAGAACCCGTATGAAGTCGATGAAGAGGATATAGAGGATGAAGAATAATGGAAATAAGAATAGACCCTGAAACTGTAATTAAAGCAGATTTTGACGTAATTGGATTTAAAAAACTTTTTAATCAAACCACAGACATAAAAAAAGCTATTGTAGATAATATTAAAATAAATTTTACTGCGGCAACTATATCAGAAATAAAAATTAAAGATATGCTTTATTATGGAACTGATTGGGAAAATGTGTTGTATTTCCATGATATCAATAAAGAAAAAGTGATGAGGTTGAAGGTGTATAAATGTGAAGTTGATGGATTTAAAATTTACTGCCCAGATAGTATACAACCAAAAGGACCAGTGATAAAATTAAAAAATGTTGAAACGAAAGACGCAATTTACTTTTTAGTAACAAACTCTTTTAATTTAAGAATAGATAAACATATTGAATATATGTTAGGCCAAAATTGTATAGATTATGTGAACTATGATTGGAAGTTTGAATTTGATTTAAATTAAATATTTAAAAAGAGGAATAGATGAATCCGAAAACTATATTTGAATATTATTTATCAGAAAAGTTTAAGATAGAATTACCATCAGAAACTAAGTTCCGACATTTTAGATTTAGAAATTCCAAAGGATTATGGAAGAAAATTCCTGAAAAAATCCAAAACGAAGATGATTTTAAAAAATGGATTATTAAAATAGGGGCATTAGATTGTTATTATTCTACTTCTCAATGGTTGAATCCACATAAAATTTCTTCTAAAGGAGGTTCAGGAACATATCATGTAGCAGATAATTTATTATTAAATAACGATTTGGTTTTTGATATTGATGCAGAAGAACCAATAACATTAGAATCGTTAAATGAAGCAAGAAAATCAACAAATAATATATTTGAAGGGATGAAAAAATTTACAGGGTATCAATTTGAATATTGTTCGTTTTCGGGTTATAAAGGGTTTAGATTATCATATAAAGATACTAATTTAGAACTTCCGATAGATCCTAGATTAAGATTAGAATTTATTGAAAATCGTAGAAAATTATTTATAGATGGACTACTTTTTCATATAAAGAATAGCCAAAACTCCAAAGAGTATTATAAAATCAATACTTTTTTTGATCAAAAGATTACTACTAATGTGATGTGTGTGATTAGGGTTTTAGGAACTATACATTCAAAGACAGGGTATGTATCACAAAAAATACCTCCTTCCCAATTAAGAAAAGGGATAACAGAGATATTAAATCATATTCCATACGTTGGAAAGTCGAGGCCTGTGATCCCTCGCAAGAGGGAAATGAAAGAGTGTCGCGATAAGAAATTATCGTGGACACGGCTATTAACATTGGGAAAGGTTGTATCAGGTCTCACAACCTTCCCTAATTTTAAATATTATATAACAAACCGTGTGTTAGGTATTAAAAAAGGATTTATCCCGATATTTATTTACCAAAAAGGCCAGAAATATAGGGGAGAGATAATCCGACTTCAACAAGAATATAAACTAGGGTACTTGTATATATTTAATGTTGATAACCAGGTTGTCGTAATCTCTTTGAAAACTATGCAAAGAAGACAACTTAAAAAAGTTCTTAATAAAAGTTCAAGTAGAACCAAATATGATATTATTAAACATAACAGAATTTTTGCCCCCTTCTCATTAAAACCTGATGAACTGATTAAAGGGCCTTTCACAGGAACCCTTAGTTTAGGACATAAACATTTTCTTGATCCTTTTAAAAAAGTTGATATTAAAAATTATTGTGGATGGGATCAAGTGGAATTGATTCAAGCTGAAATAGGTGATAATCGTGGTTAATTTAAGTTTAATTAAAAAGAAGAAATTAAGAGGATTGCCTAGTAGAACCAGAAAGAAAACTAAAACTAAAGGTGGAGGAACTTATGAGGATATTATTAATTATATAGCTAGAAATATGAATAATAAACAATATAGAGAAGTTCAATTAAAAATTGAAGAATTAGATAATGTTAATGAAAAAAAGAAGGTTTGGGAGGAATGGACAATAAAAAGATTTGTTGGTGGCGTTGCAATGTCACCTGATCAAAGAGAAGCAAGAATTAATGCTTTAAATAAGTTTAATAAAAAAGATTTTTATTCATCTAAAGATGGACAATTTAGAGTAGTAGGTAGGGCTTCCTTAAAAGATAAAAGAGTTAAAGTTTTTTCTACTGTAAGTAAAGTAGTAGATGATAAAGAAATTCAACAAGATATTCTTGATTTCTCAGATGTATCTGAAGAGATTAGAGGTAAAAAGGAAGAGGAATTAAGAGAGAGAAAACTTATTAAACGACCACTAACTAAAAAACAAGAGAGAGTAGCAAAGGGATTAATGGCAACTAAAGAAGCAACTTATGATAGGCCAGGGGTAATGTATAATAATTATAGAAAGCAATTAGGACTTTTAACAAGAGAAATTAATAAATTAGAAAAAGATGAAGATGCTAAATATCATGGAGCAAAAAATGATGAAATAATCAATCAACGATTAAAGAAAATTAATACTCTTAGAAATGATTATAAAAAATATTTAAGTAATTTTAGTAGGAAAGGTGAGTTAGTTGATGAAGAAAATATGTTAAATTTAATTGGTATAGCTGATGAAGCATTAATTTCAAGAAATCCTAAATATAAAAGTAAATCCCCTACTATAGTTAGATTTGCTGATTCAATTGATAATAAAAAAATAGTTTATGGTGAAAAATATGATAATTACAAAAGACGAATGAGGAATGAGGTTATATCAGCATATAATAATTATGGAGATGATCAAGTTGATTACACTTCTGATGAAGTGTCTAATATAAAAAATTATTTTTCAAATCTTTTACAAGGATTGGCGTCTGTAAGAAGTGATGAAAAAGGTAAAATTATTGAAAAACATTACAAGAAAGGAAAAATAGAATTGATGACTAATAAGTGGTTGGCTTCCAAAGAAATTAATAAAAAGAAAGATTTAATTGTTCCAAGGGTAGCTATTTTTGAAGTAGCTTCAAAAAAAGGAAAATTACCTGATGCAGAAACAATAGGAAATATAGCAATTATGCCTGTTGATAAATTGAAAAATATAACAGACAAAAAGATTAAAGGTATTAAATTTAATAAAAGTGTTTTAAAAGGATTCCAAAAAGAATTAATTAGGGAAATTCCTGTGGCTAGAGAAAAGAAATTTGCCCAAGAAAGTATTGTAGAAACAATTAGAGAATTAATCCCAGAAGAAGAAAAAATTACAAAAACAAAAAGAAAAGAATCAAAAGTTTTAGCAGAATTATTATCTGAATTTTAGAGAGGGGTAAATAAATGGATATATGTATTAAATGTGGGAAATATGAGATTATACAGTCACGTAAAATGTGTGCAAATTGTTATATGAAAACAAAACAAATAACCGTTTATGTTCTTGGAGAAAAAATAACTATCCCAGTTCCACCTGGAGAGAATCCAGACGAGTTTAGGGAAATGGTAAAATCAGAAAAAAATAAGATGGTAGAAGAAGCAATTTCAAATTTAAAATAATTCTATTAACAAAATTGTAAACGAAAGTTTTAAATAGATAAGAGTATAAGGAGGAAATATAATGAAAAATAAAGATAAAATTGAGCAGAAACATGGAGTTCCGGCCCTGATAAATATTTTTGCCCCAGGAGTAGGACAAATCATTAAGGGAGAAATATTCAAAGGGATTGGAGTAATTTGTGCAATGATTGTTAGTTGTTTATTGATGTTTGTTCTAATTGGATTTATAACAACACCAATATTATACATTTGGCAAATTTACGATGCTTACAATAATTAGGAGGAAAAATGAAATTAATAATTTTAACAATATTAATAGTGGGGTTATTTTTAATTAGTGGATGTGTAATTAAAGAACCAGTTGAAAATCAAGAAATAGTTTGTGAAGAGTGTCCAGAGGAACAGGCTTTAGTATTTGAGATATTTGATTCTTGGGGAGAAAATGTTGAAAAAGAAGACCAATACCTTTTTGGAGTGAGTTTAATCAATTTTGGTTTTGTTGAAGCAAAAGATGTAGAAGTTACTTGTTATATTGACGATGTTGATTTGAGAATATTTGAAGATAAGAAAGTAGTAGGGGGATTAGCTTCAAAATCAATCACATACAAAGAATTATCTTTTGATGTAGATTTACCTAGAAATGTAGAAACATCTCGAGGGTATTGTTATATTAGTAGTTGTTCAAATTGTATAATTTTAGGTGAAAGAATTACAGAATTAAAAGAGTTGAGGGAATAAAATGGAGATAAAAGATTTAATAGCAAATTCAAAATTAACAAATTTAGTAGGAATAGTTGAGTCATTAAATGAAGTACAAGAAATGCCTAATGGCGGTAAAGTCCAAGAAGGAGTGTTGTCTGATGAAACCGGTCAGGTAAAAATATCTTTATGGAATGATCAAATAGGAACAATCCATTTAGGAGATAAAATAACAATGATTTCTGGGTGGTGTAAGGAATTTCCAACCGATAGCAGGAATTTACAAGTTTCAACGGGAAAATTTGGTAAAATTAAATTGATTGAATCATGAAACCGATAGAAAAAAAAGAAAGTTGCGTGTATTGTGGATGTACTAATGTCTTTGCTCTTACAAAAGACCACATACTCCCAAAAACAAGAGGGGGATTAGATAACAAAGAAAACATCCAAATTTGTTGTTGGTGGTGTAATCAACTTAAGGGTCCTCTAACAAATAATGAATTTAAGATTTATTATAAAACTTTAGTAGAGTTACATAAACTTAAGAAAATCAAAGTGGTGCTACCACCAAACTTGAATTTGAAGTTTAACCAACATTTTCATCCTGATTGGAAATTTGAAACAAATAAAAAGGAAGTGATTAAAAATGAATGATTTTGATTTGTTATGGAAATTAAAAGCTATAGAAATTGCTGTAGCGGAACAATTAGAAGATCTTGGATATATTGAGCCTAAGACAGTTTTTCGTAGAGCTAAATTTCTTTATAATCAAGGTTATATGAAAGGAATTGAAGGGTGGGATAGTGCTTTCAGAAAAATTTATGATGAAGAAAAAATAGATGCCCCCTCGACTACTGAAAAACCAAAAATTGAAGAGGATTTAAAAGAACCTGCTAAAGGATATAAAATTTGTCCAAAATGCCAGGAAGAAGTTCCTAAGGGGTGGCCAGAACATAAATTCAAAAAGATTGGTGGAGAGCCTTGTGGATATAAATGGTGAATAAAAATGGAATTAGAAAAACTTTTTAGAAAGACTAGAGTGGTAGGTGTAGTTGGTAATTCTGGAAGTGGAAAGAGCTCTTTAGTATTATCAGAGTTAATTAAATTAAGAAAAAATCATAAGATAGCAGTTTATATTTTAGGCGCAGAACAAATCTTAGAACCATATTTGAAAGAAAACCATATCGAAGTTCTTAATAGTAAAGAGGATTTGTTAGATTTGAAAATACATAATGCTGTTATTTATTGCGACGAATTTAGTGACATTTTTTCTCCAACAACCAAAGATAAACAATTAACCAAATTAACTAGATTCTTTAATAGGATTGATCATTTGAATAATTTTGTAATAATTAGTTCAGCACATGAAAATTTTTGGAATAAGTTTATGTGTGGGTTAGTTAAAGCTTATTTTGTTAAAACTATAGAATTTAATTCATTAGTTAATGGAACAACCTTAAAACGTAAAGTAATGGGTATTGGTGGTAATTATAGTGATTATAGGTTAGAGATGCCTAAAGATACTTATTATATCATTAGTGATGATTCAGTGGTTGAGAAGGGAGTGTTTGAATATGATTCTAATTTAGATTCAAAGAGAAGCAACAATAATCCGTTCTTAGAAAAAGATGAAAAAAATTCCCTAAAAAAAAGTGATAAAAATAGTGGCAAAAAAGATGAAGGTGAAAAAAGATGAATAAAAAAGGACAAGAAGGCTTTGTTATGGTTATAGGTGGTGTGTTTGTTGTTGCTTTAATAATAGGAGCAATAACTTTAGGAATGTGGGGGTTGCCTAAATATAGAATTTATCAATTAGATTTAAGCGGTCAAGCAGATTTAAGAG
>Ga0180008_1000459_pt1 | contig 34828 bp, 27 predicted proteins | sample MM_PW_MetaG_FD_121121 | JGI IMG/M metagenome (GOLD analysis project Ga0180008, IMG submission 121121) | Groundwater microbial communities from the Aspo Hard Rock Laboratory (HRL) deep subsurface site, Sweden - MM_PW_MetaG | ecosystem: Environmental > Aquatic > Deep subsurface > Groundwater... | reverse complement strand
GAAAACGCCATTCGCCCCTTCGTGATTGGCCGCAACAACTGGCAGTTTATGGATACCCCTTCTGGCGCTTCTGCCAGCGCATGCCTCTACTCGCTGATTGAAACAGCCAAGGCGAACGGGCACGAACCGTATAGCTATTTATCCCACCTGTTCTCGACACTGCCGCTAGTGGCCGATGATCCGGTGGCCGTCAACCAGTTGTTGCCGTACCGGCTTGATCCGAAAAGCTACCAAGGCGCGCCAACGGGGTGATGTTAGCGCTTACTTTTGCCTCGGATCTCATCTCAGCATAAAAAAAACCGCTTGGTTTGGTGTAGGAGTTTCGCGTATCGCGAAACTCCATAAGCAAGCTCGTACCCGAGCTTGCGACCATCTCAGCATAAAAAAAAGCCGGCAAAATCTAGGAGTTTCGCGATACGCGAAACTCCATAAGCAAGCTCGTACCCGAGCTTGCGACCATCTCAGCATAAAAAAAGCCGACTGGTGTGGGTGAGGGATACTGTTTGCGGATTGAGCTGCGCCAATCCTGATGGGATTCTAGTTTATTAGGCGCGCCAATCTGGGGGGGGGCGAGACTGATTGCGGATTGAGCTGCGCCAATCCTGATGGGATTCTAGATTATTGGGCTGCGCCAATCCTGAGGAGATTCTAGTTTATTGAGCTGTGCCAATCCTGAGGGGATTCTAGTTTATTGGGCTGCGCCAAACCTGAGGGGATTCTAGTTTATTGGGCTGTGCCAATCCTGAGGGGGCTGGGGTTAGTTGTTTTTCAGATATATGTTCCAGAGGATTCTTGCGTTGGAGAAATCCCAGATGGCGTTGGTGGTAAGTGCTACTTCGCTGAGGCCAATTAGAGATATGGTAGCTGTCAGTTCCAAGCCGAGTCCCCAGTTTGTAAAGTTTTTGTCTTGCCATTGATATTCGCCGTACGCGGCTATTCTGGTGTTTTTTACTATGAGTAATTCTGCAAACGATGGGCGGAAGCGTGGAAAGCCAATGTTAATACTTGTGGCTCCTGAAAGCACTTCATTGCTTGCATTGAAGGGCAAGGAGAGTCCGTCCCGGGCAAAAAAGGGCAGGGGCAGGCCGCTGCTTAAGTTGCTTTTATAAAGAAGATAATTATGTATGTTCATATTCATGGCTAGATCCAGTGCTAGCCTATTTGTTGCAAACAGCTGTGGAAGACTGAAATCGTTATATTGTAGGCCTGCTTCCCATTGTGTTTTTAGTAGTGCAATATCTATTTGCGCTAGCATCCATGTAGTCAGCAGATTTTGATCGATCTGATGGAGTCTATCTACCCAGCGAGTTTCCAAAATACTGCCAGCACTCAGCTGAATTCGTGCCAGAGGAGGCAGCTTTGTAACAATTTTGAGTGCTGAGTAGCCGGTTTCTGGCGGTGTTATGTTATTAAATTCCAGAATACCTGATCCGGATAAGGATAGAAACTGCCCTAAAAAATAATGGAGAAAACCGGAACTTATTGCTCTGATTTCTCCACTTGTGCGATTAAAATTAAGTCCTGCGCCGATGCCGGCTTCGAAGCCTTGCCAGCCCGTCAGCATGTTTAAGCCCATATAGATGTCATCTCGTAGCCAGGCTTCTTCTCCGGGATAGCCGTGAAAACTAAGCTCTGGGAATATATTTAAAGCCGGTCGGATGTTTTCTATTCGGCTGGCGTCTCCGAAATGTTTTATTGCGGAATTGATTGTGTGGGGCAAGTCCTGACGTTTTTGTATAAGGCTGGCTTCATATATATTAGATTGAACCAGCTGCTTAAGCTGTTGTATCTGCTGGGCATCCAGTTGTTGTTTAGCTGATTCATAGCCGACTGCGCTCAGTCTTACCATCTGATCGAAGGACATGAAGGAAAATTGCTCTACTGCTACTCGTATCAATATTGGTTTGTAGTCATTTAGTTCTTCAACAGCTTTCCTGGTTTTGGATATATCCATGGAGATACTAAGTATGGTGAGCGGGTTTTTCAGGTCCAGTTTTTTATTATTATAGAAGGTTGTTGAGGCTATGATGGTATTACTTATTTCGCTAGCTATTTTTAATGGTACCAGATTGGTTACGCCACCATCAATCAGGCTGTGTTCTTTATATATTACCGGATTAAAAAACACCGGCAGCGCAAATGATGCCTGTATTACTGTTAGAAAATCACCTTCCATGATTCGTATTTGCCGTCTGGTACGGATATCTTCGCAAATAACCATGATGGGAATCGGTAATTCGTCAAGCTTCAGTTTTCCGGTAAATCGGTACAGGTAGCCTATGAATTTTTCTACATCAAGCACTCCTCCCTGCAAAGGTAAGCCGACACGAAACAGGCGGCTTATAGGTGTTTGGCTTATTATCTCGTATATCTGGGTTGGCGAAAAACCAGCGGCATATAGCAATCCTACGATTGAGCCCATTGAGTTTGAAATGATGAAATCGGGCACTATACCCTGGTCTTCCAAGTACTGAAGGACACCGATGTGCGCAAAAGCGCGAGCCGATCCTCCTGATAATACCAGGCCAACAGCGTCTCGCGTTCCTCCGGTTCGTTCTTCGATTCGCCGCAAAAAGTTGGTTTCACCGTATTTGACGGGGATGCTAGTGAGCAGGATTGCATCCGGTGGATTGACTGCTATTGTTGTGGCTTCACCGGTGGAGGGGGCGTCTGTTGCAGCACTCTGACCATAAAGGATGCTGCAAAAAAATAACGTAGCGGCCATCGCCAGCAGCAGTACGAATAATCGCTGATTTTTCACGCTTCATCCTCCAGGCTATTTACAGTGTTTGATGCAAGGTATAATTTACCGAAACCGATTTTTCATTATTTGATGCTATGGGTTGATCTCTAAGGAGTTTCCGGTTTACATGATTGCAGAACTTGGATAGCTGTTTTGCCATCTTCCCGCAGCAGCCGCAGCCAGATTTTGCCTTCGGTTGCTGTTTGCTGCCACCAGCATTCACGGGCAAACCACTCTATGCAATCTGAAAGACTTTCGGTTTCTGTAAAGCTGGTTTGGCTGAACATGTAGCGGCCGGCCGGGAGGGTGCAGCTGTCTGAGTTTTCTGTTAAGGATTCTTCAGTTGCTGTAACCCCGCAGATAATTGGCTGGTCAGGTTCCTTGAGGCATTTTGGGCCGTCATCACCTGTACTTAGTATTGTTTCCGGACTCCAGGCTGCCAATGCTTCAAATCCCTCAGCAGCCTGTTCGGCATGTTGAAGAAGTTTCGGCCATGTGTCTGCTCGGGCAGCGGGTACGGAGATGGCTTTATGAAGATTCAGTGTGTACAGATTCATGTGTTAATAATAGCTTGATTTGCAGTCTTCGGGAAGTCCAGTTCGTCGGGAATTATTGTCTTGTGCATTGGCTGTTTATAGTGTAGTTTTGTTACTGGAGGACTTTTTGATGAGACTGTCGCTGCAGCATGGTCGATTTCTTGATTTTTCCGGTACTGCTCATGTTATGGGAATACTTAACTGCACGCCTGACTCTTTTTACTCCCCCAGTAGGGTTGATTTGCCTTCGCTTGTTGATGTAGCGGCCGAAATGATCCGCGACGGGGCCAGTATTCTTGATATTGGCGGTGAATCCACCCGCCCTGGTTCCAGCTATGTGTCCATTGAAGAAGAGTTGGAACGGGTTATTCCTGCTGTTGCTGCCCTGCGCAGTCGCTGGGATGTTGTGCTTTCGGTAGACACCCGCAAGGCTATAGTAGCTAGGACTGCTGTAGATGCTGGCGCTGATATCATTAACGATGTCGCTGCCTTATCGGATGATCTGGACATGGCGGAGTTTTGTGCTTCGGCCGGTTTGCCGGTAGTGCTTATGCATAAGAAAGGCATCCCCGAGAGTATGCAGAATGGTCCATATTACGATGATTGTTTGTCTGAAGTACTGAATTTTCTTGATGAGCGTATTTCTGCTGCTAAGTCTGCGGGAATTGCAGCCGATAAAATAATTCTTGATCCTGGAATCGGTTTCGGCAAACGGCTGGAGGATAATCTGGAATTGCTGGCACAGCTGGATGTTTTAGTCGGTAAAGGTTTTCCGGTATTGGTTGGTCTGTCCCGCAAAAACTTCATCGGGCAGCTGACCGGGCGAGCAGTCGAGGACCGGCTGGCTGGCTCAATTGCCGCTTTACTGTTTGCCCGTTATCGTGGTGCGGTAATTTTCAGGGTGCATGATGTTGCCGCATCGGTTGACGCCCTGCGTGTTTTTGACTGTTTGACGAAAGGTGGGACTTGCTGAAAATGAGTCTTAACGATTTATTGCTTGTCTTTAACCAATGGGTCCGCCCGCCGCTGGATATTCTCATCATCTCCTGGCTTATTTATAAAACCTATAAGCTGCTTATCAAGACTCAGGCAATTCAGCTTGCCCGCGGGGCTGCGATGCTGGCTGTGGTCTATGCAGGTGCCTATTTCTTGAACTTGACAACTTTGTTATGGATCCTGAATTTGTTGGCCCCTGGTCTGGTCATCGCGCTTGCTATCATCTTTCAGCCGGAATTGCGTAAAATATTTATCAAACTGGGGCAGGGGCGTTTCTTTACTAAGAACCGAACGCCTCGGGCTACTCAAATTGACGCAATTTTACACGCTGCCGAAATACTTGCGGAAAAGCGGCGTGGGGCTTTGATCGCCTTTAGTCGCTATGTGGCTCTCGATGAGCTTATCGAGCGGGCTACGGTCATCGACAGCGAGCTTTCAACTTCGTTGCTGCTCTCCATTTTCGAGTTTGACACACCACTGCATGATGGCGGGGTGATTATACGGAATGGGCGTATTGTTGCCGCTGGCTGTTTCTTTCCCTTATCGCAGCAGAAGGATATAAAACAGAGTTTCGGTTCGCGCCATCGTGCTGCGCTTGGTTTAACGGAAGAGGCTGATGCTGTTGTGCTGATTGTCTCTGAAGAAACCGGCGCTTTGTCTCTGGCCTATGACGCTAAACTGTATTATAACCTGGGTTCAGCGATGATACGGCGGCGTCTGGTGCAGCTGATCGAAGACGGTGATGATGGCATCATGAAAGACGGAGTGTTCGATGTGGAATAAGAAAAAGATTCTTCATCTGTTTCTTGATGATTGGGTAGCCAAGGTTTTATGTCTGGTATTGGCTATTGTTTTGTATGTGTTTTATCAGTTCAGCAATTTACGGGATCGGCCGATTTCAGTACCGGTTACGCTCATTTCCAGCGAAAATTTGGTGCCTGCCAGCCAATATCCGCGTACTGTACGTCTGCTGCTGCGCGGTGAAAGTGACGAGATTTATGCTATTCACGAGAGTGATCTTGAAGCCGTCATTGATCTTGGCGTGCATACTGTCCCGGGTACCTGGCGGGTTCCGGTAAAGATTCTGAAACGTGGTTCGGCTTTGGCTGCGGAACCGCTTACTATTTCTGTAGAACCTTCCGAAATTTCTATCATCCTTGAAACTAAATTTACCCGTCAGCTCGAAATTATTCCGGAGTTTAGAGGACTGGTTGAAAACGGGTTTGAGGTGGTCGGGTTTGAAGTGGTTCCGGGTACGATCGATGCGGTTGGGCCGACTTCGGTGGTGGAAGGTATTCAGCAGGCTTTTACCGAGGCGATTGACCTGACCGGCCGAGATGAAAATTTTGCTGTGCGTGTACGTGTTTTAAAAGCAGATTCAGTGATTCATTATGCCACTTCTGAATTTGTTGAGGTTAAAGTAGCAATAAGCCGCGAGCTGGTTTTTCGTACTATTTCTGCTGTTTCCGTTGAAACTCGTAATCTGTCTTCCGGCTTGAGTTTGGAGTCAGGGCTTCCCTTTGTTACGCTGAGGATATCCGGCAGCCGCAAAAAATTGGAGGATTTTGTACCGGAATCTCTAGTGGCATATATTGATCTTTCGGCGATAACCCAGCCTGGTGAGTATGCGCTGCCGGTGCAGCTTGTACTTCCTGAGAGCTTAGAGCTGGATACTGTCGACCCGCCACTTTTAAACATTACGCTATTGGGCTCCGGGTCTGATGGAGGTGGGCAGTGATTCATGGTGTCGGTGTTGATATTGTGCAAGTTGACCGCATCGAAGCCTGGCTGCAGCAGCCGAAGCTGCTCCTGCGATTTTTTAATGAGCTTGAACTGGAATTGCTAAAATCGCCACATAAGCAGAAATCACAATCGCTGGCTGCCCGCTTTGCCGCCAAAGAAGCTTTCGCCAAGGCTCTCGGAACTGGGCTTAAAGGGCTGGCACTAAAGTCTATCTGGGTGGAATCTGACGCTTATGGAAAGCCGCAGTTGAAGCTTTCCGGAGCCGCCGCCGCCGCCCTGGCCGCTTGTGGTTCGGCACGTATGCACCTTTCGCTTTCCCATGAGCGTGAGTATGCTGTTGCCATGGTAATCATTGAGGTACCCAATGCAAACTGAAAGCTCCGGCAGCAAAACAACCTTTTTCACCAAGGATTCAATTCATTGCCCGGTCTGTGATGCTTCGTTTAAGCGCGAGGAACTACGGTCCGGCCGCTTGAATGTCGATGAGCTTACCGATGAGCTGCACCGATTGTACAAGCCCAAACAGGCTTACGGAGAGATTTTTCCTTTGATCTATGAAATGGAAGTGTGCCCGCATTGTTATTATGCCGCTTTTCGGCCGGATTTTACCCCCGCCGGAAAGGAAGCCGCCAGTCAGCTGAATGATTCATTTGAGCGACGGACAAAGAGCGTTGCTAAGCTTTTCCCCGGTCTGGATTTTCAGACGCAGCGTGGTTTGCAGGAAGGTTTGGCCAGCTATTATCTTGGGTTGCAGTGTTATGAATTTGTTTCTGCCGAGTATGCTCCTTCCATCAAATCAGCTTTGTGTTCTTTGCGCGCAGCCTGGTTATGCAAAGATCTGCATCGCCGGCAGGCAACAGAGAACTGGGATTATATGGCAACCCTATTTTACCGTAAAGCCCGCTTTTATTATCGGCTGGCGCTTGAGCGGGAAGCAGATGGTTCGGAAGCATATTCTTCGGTGCGGCTTCTGGGGCCTGATACGGATAAAAACTACGGACATGAAGGTGTTTTGTATATGACCTTTTTGCTCGAGCTTAAATATGGATCGCATGAGAACCATGAGGCTAGAAATAAAGTACTAAATCAGGGGAAAACGGCCATTGCCCGCATGTTCGGTGTCGGCAAGAAAACTAAAGCAAAACCCGGCCCATTACTGGAAAAAGCCCGGGAGCTATATGACAAACTGAAACAGGAATTGAAGGATGCCGCTGAAGATGATGAAGACGAATGAGGGACGCTGCATCCGGATGACTGTTGCCTATGACGGCAGTGATTTTAGTGGCTGGCAACGGCAGCCTTCTGCCCGCTCTGTACAGGGAGAGCTTGAAAAAGCGTTGCAGACTATGCATGGTCATCCAGTAGGATTAAGTGCTGCCGGCCGGACCGACCGCGGCGTTCATGCAGTTGGTCAGGTTGTGCATTTTCATACTGATATTGCGTCTATTCCTCCGCAAAAATTCCGGCTGGCACTGAATAAGTTGATGCCGCGCGATGTGCGTATAGTGGATGCTTGCGAGGCCCATCCAGATTTTCATGCCCGCTATGATGCCCGATTGCGTCAATACAAGTATTATCTTCGCTTCGACAGTCCTCCTATGCCACATCTGGACCGATATGCCTGGCGCTTGAATCACCGGCCGAATCTAGCCCGCCTGAATCGCCTTGCTGCCTGTCTGCATGGAGAAATCGATTGCTCGGCATTCGCTTGTGCAAAAGATCCGCATGATAACCGCTCCCGATATTTACATCATGCTATTTTCTATATGGAACAGGATGCCCTGGTTTTCGATGTGGCTGCGAATGCATTCTTATGGCATATGGTGCGGTCGCTGGTCGGAACTCTGATCGAGCTTGATAAGGATGGTGCGGATGATCAGGCAATGGCTCGAATACTTGCCTCGGGCGAACGTCAGGAGGCTGGCGTGACCTCACCGGCGCATGGGCTTTTTCTCTGGAAGGTTGACTACTATCTGCGGCCGACCAGGCATACCCGGCCCAACAACGGTATCGGGCTTGAGGTTGCTGCTACCGGCAGCGAGGGCCCAGGAACCCGGCTGGTGCCGGGTCTCGGGTACATTTAGGCTATTTACGACCTTTGATCTGAATGAAAAATTTGGCTATGCCGAGATACTGTTCCTGGATTTCGTTACGGATCGTCATCGTGTATACACTGGCAAGGTAGAAGTTGCCACGTTTGAACTGGTCGGCGCCTATCGAGGCCAGCCCGCCGGCTGCACTGGTAATCAATTTCCCGAGACCCGTGGTGCCGACTTCGCTGCTGACCGAATTTTTCACGCGTTGCTGGTAGTAATTCGAGAAATCGGTCATTGAGGGATTAAGTAGAAAGAGCAGTGCAAGCGCCGCGACCAGAATGACCAGCGGAGCCGCTTTCATTTTTCGTTTCATCAAGATCTCCTTGTATTTGGCCTGTAACAGGCCGATAATCTAGTATATAATGCCATTGCCTGAGCGTACAAGATTGTCTGTACGCTCAGGCGGGCATCAACCTGAAATACAGGATACCACAGTTATGAAGCGATTGCTTGTTATATTGACTGTCGCGATTCAGGCTTTTGGGCTTTGGGCTCAATCAATCGACCTGACGCAGACAGACTGGTATGTACGCACTGGTTTTAGCCGTACCTGGATTCTATCCGCCCCAGCTGCCGATGATACTGAATGGCTGCGTATTCCCGCACCGGCCGGCAACCGTACCCTGACGATCCGTGATCTGTCGCTGCAGGGTATCGAAAGCGGCGGCCCCTGGAGCTTCCTGAATAAAGAACCGGCCACAGTTACGGTGCTAATACCGTTTAGTGCTTCATTTACCCATATTGCCATTACTGACCCGGCCCTGTACTTTGCGCATCTTGGTCATAACTGGGCGGTATATGTTAATGGGGTGTTGGCCCGCAGTGAGTTCCAGGTTGGCTTGCTGGATCGCTTTGTCGAACGGGCGGAAACCCGGATAGTAATACCCTTCGGCCGCGGCGTGGTGCAGAGCGGCAGCAATGTTATAGCGATCCGCATGGCCGGTCCGCCTAACGATAATCAGTTCGGCCTTACACTGCGTACTCCGTATCTGATGGGCTCGTACCGCGAATTATCGGCCTTGAACAATGAATATCTGGATATGGCACTCATTGGCGTCTATCTGATTTTCGGCCTGTATATTTTGGTTTTGTTTTTTCTGCGTCCACGCGAAAAAGAGTATTTATATTTCGCCATTGCAACAGTCGCGCTGACCGTATACCTTGCATCGCGCACCTTGCTGTTCGCTGATTTTATTGCCAACTCCAATATTGTGCGCCGGGTGGAACTGGTATCAATGTTTTTGATAATGCCTTTTTTCTTTGCCTTTTTTGACACTTTGATAAAACATCGTTTTACCCTGATGACCAAGCTCTATGCCGCTGTTATTTTGCTGCTGATCGGCACGAGTTTCTTTTTCCGCATAGAACCCTTCCAGAATCTCTGGCGCATAATCACGCCGCTGGTGCTGGTATATTATTTTATTTTTGTTATTGGCTGGTCGGTAGTCCGGGATATTATCAAAGCTGCAAAAACCCGGACGGATTCCGGTTTCCGGGCTTCAATGCGTACCTTCTGGCGCTTTATGGTGGAGTCGGATGCCGCCAAGATTGTGTTCGGATCACTAGTAATCATTTTAGCTGTGTTGTTTGACGTATTGCGGGTTCTGAGCGGCTACAGCATGTTCTATACCAAATATGCATTTGTGGTATTCCTGCTCGGAGCCGCCGCGATGTTGGCCGGCCGTTTCATCAATATATATCATAGCTTGGAGACCTTGAATGCCGGCCTTGAATTGAAGGTTGAAGAAAGAACGGCCGAGCTGGTTAAGGCTTCCGAACAGCAGATGACCATCAATGCCCGTATTGCCGAGGGTAACAGAGAATTGCGAGCCGCCATGGATGAAGCTGTTCGTGACATGAAAGTAGCCATTTCGGTTCAGAAAGGCTTCTTCCCCGGTATTGCTCCGAAACTTGAAGGGTGGGATATTGCTCTGGCCTTTGAAGTTGCGTCCGGAATTTCAGGTGATTTTTATGATTTTTACCAGAAAGCCGGCAAGCTTGAAGGTGTGCTGCTTGGATCAGTATCCGGTCAAGGCATTGCCAGTGGCTTGATAACAGTTTTAACCCGCAGTGTATTCTTCCGCAAATTCTCGGAAAATCGCGGACACGGTCTGCCGGATATCATGTTTCAGATAAACAAGGAACTGGTACGCGAACTGGCCTCGGTGGACAATAATATTCGTTGTACTCTGTTGCGTATTGATGGCAGCAGGATCGAATATGCCAATGCCGACAGCCCCGATGTTCTGCTGAAGCGGCTGTCTGATGCCGAATACTCGCCGGTGCTGCCGGAAGATGCTCCCGACTTTAAAGCTCCGCTGATGGGACGCAACCAGTTCGATGAGGTTGTTAGCACTTTTAACTTTAACTTGGCCTCGGGTGATACTTTAATTCTGCATACTGACTATCTGCTGCAGGCAAATAACAGTAAAGGTGAGGCCTACGGTAAACGCCGGCTGGCTGCTGCCTTGCGCCGAGCTGATACCGAAAGCGCGCAGTCGCTTTTGTCGTCCATCATGATAGACTACCGCAATTTTATGGCGGGCAGTAAACGGCTTGATGATACTACTGTTGTGGTGGTACGCAAGTTGTGAGTTTTTCTGATGATTCCTGTCTTATTGCTGAAAATCCGGGGATTGGCTTGTATTCAGAAACCGGTTTACATGCTGCCTTAAAGCGGCTGTATGCCGGTCCGCAAGCCCGCTTTGAAGTAAAGATTGCCCGGAAGATCGTTGATGTGGTTAACCCCGACGAATATGTAGAAATACAAACCCGTAATCTGGCGGCTATTAAAGACAAGTTGTTAAGTCTGGCTTGCCTAAAAGCGGTTCGGGTTGTGGTTCCTATACATGCCGAACGTTACATCGAGCGTATTGACGAAACCGGCCAGGTTTTGGCTGGGCTTAGAAAAAGTCCGCTCCGTCGCGATCTGTATCATATTTTTGACGAGCTGGTACATGCGCCTTGTCTTGTCGCCAGCCCGAATCTTGCTGTTGATGTGCTTTTGGTACGTGTTGTGGAACAGCGCCGCCGTACGCAAATTAAATACCGCGGACGGTATCGCGACGAAGTGGTGGCGCGGAATCTGGCCGAGGTGCTTTCCTGTCACAGTTTTTCCTGTGCCGCCGACTGGTTGAAGCTACTGCCACCGGCACTCCCTCCCTGTTTTACTTCTTCGATGCTCGGCGCAGCCTTGAAAATTTCCTCAGAGCGGGCAAGAAAGATTCTGTATACCTATGTTCGTGCCGGTTTAGTACAGGAAGCAGGTAAGCAGGGGCGTGAGAAATTATACACAAGACAGCCAGCGGGGTAATAAACGGAAAATTGGAGTATAGATGAAAACGTATTATACCAGACCGAAATCCGGCGAGCAGGCTGTGGCGGTTCATTGCCCCTTATGTGGTATCGACCAGATAAAAACCGTCTGGCAGCTCGAAGGCTTTTCGTTTCAACGCTGCCGCGGCTGTGGTCACATATATCAAAATCCGCGGCCGCGGCCTTCCGATCTGGGAGGGCGTTATGATGATGCCTATACCGAATACGAAATTGCTAACCGCGATCGCTATCTGCATTTGATGCTGCTTTCGCTGGCTGATTTGGGTTTTGACAGGCTGACTTCCGGCCTTACCCGGCCGGTACGCCTCCTGGATATCGGCTGTGCTACCGGTGCTCTGGTGGAAACTATGCAGCAGCGTGGTTGGCAGGCCGAAGGTGTGGAACCTTGTTCCGGATCGGTTGAGTATGGCCGGAAACGTGGCCTGATAATACATGAGGGTACACTGGATACGCTGAGCCTCCCGGCTGCCGCGTATGACGTGATTCATTCCAGCCACGTGATTGAACATGTGCCAGAACCAGCCGACTTTGTGCGCACAATCCGGTATTTACTGAAGCCGGGCGGCTTCTGTTTTTGCACAACTCCGAATCGGGATGGTTGGCAAGCCCGATTAAGCGGTGCTAATTGGCGCAGTGCGATTGCCGATCACGTACATTTATTCAGTCTTGACAGTCTGAAACGGCTGCACCGGCAAAACGGACTAACTCCGCTGGCCTGGAAAACCTGGGGTGGGCTGGCTGAAGGTCTGGCTCCACGCGGTATAAAGAAGGTAGCGGATCGTCTGGCCAAACAGCTTGGCGGCGGTGATGTAATGATACTGCTTGCGCAACGGCCTCTGACTGATTGAGTGTCCCCTTAAGGTAGATTCAGTACAACACACTCTCCTGCCAGTATTTACAAAATCTGCGCTTTTGTGGCATACTGTTGCAACGTCCGCATTTCCCCGGGTAAGCCCGGTCAGGACCGGGCTGATTTTTTTCGATACAAGGAAGCAATGATGATTCGAGGCGGCGATATTGCCAAGGGCACAATTTTAGTAATTAACAGTCATCCGCATATAGTGGTTGAACGCGAATTTGTAAGTCCGGGTAAGGGTGCGGCATTTGCCCGGGTGCGTGCCAAAAATCTGCGCAACGGCAATGTGGTCACCCAGACCATCAAGACTCAAGAAGAAGTGGAAGACGCCCAGGTAGATCTGATCGAATGCCAGTATCAGTATGCCGACGGCGAGAACTTTGTATTCATGAACAACGAAACGTTTGAGCAGATCATGGTTCCGATGTCCGATCATGAGAATGCCCAGTTTTATCTAAAAGACGGTGAGACCTTCAGTATCTTGTTTTATGAGGGTGAAGCGATCGACATCCGTTTCCCCTACAAGATGGTGTTTACTGTTGTGGAAAGTGAAAATTACATCAAAGGCGATACGGTTTCCGGTGCTACCAAGCCGATTGTTACCGAAACCGGGCTTACTGTGCGTGTCCCTTTGTTTATCAAACAGGGCGAGAAAATTCTGGTAAATACCGAAACGAACGATTATGTGGAGCGCGTGAACGACTGATATCCGGATATCCTTCGTGATCAAAAATATGCGACTGGTTTTTTGACCAGCCGAACTAATGAGCGCTCCGGGAGTGATGCTTTCGGAGCGTTTTTTTTCAGGATGTAGCATGATAGATTGCCGCCCCTATGTACTCAAGACTGTTGCACTGCGCTTTAACGGTGCTGATGTATCTTTTGACTTGTCGCATGCCCTTTTCAGTTCCAATGATATTGACGCAGGCAGCCGGCTGTTGCTTAAAAATATTGCTCGTTATGTCGAAAAGGGCAGCGTCAGCTCGGTTTTGGATATTGGCAGCGGTACGGGGGTGCTGGGCATTGCCTGTGCCAAAGCTTATCAGGCGGAGCGCTTGCTGCTGCGCGACCGTGATGCACTGGCTGTGGCTTTCAGTCAGCATAATGCTAAAAGGAATAAGCTGCGGACCTGTGTGTGCGAGACCAATTTATTTCTGGATGGTCTGACCGGCCAACACTTCGATTTGGTGCTGTGCAATGTGCCGGCAAAGGCTGGCACCCCGGTGCTGGACCGTTTTTTGCAGGAGCTGCAGCTGGTACTGACGCCGGCCGGTGTTGCCGGCATTGTAGTTGTAAACACCATTGCCGCCGCAGCCAGAGCCTCATTGCAGGCCGCCGGCGTGTCCCTGCGTGCTGTGGATGAGGGTAAAGGGCATACGGTTTTTCTGCTCAGTCGTAACGAAGCTTTGGTAGATACCACTGCGACTCCGGTTCCGATGCTGGAATGCGCTGTACGTACGCCGGTGCAGACCTTGACTCTGGCCGGTCGGCGTTACCGCTTTAAGGGATATTATGGTCTGCCAGAATTCGACACCCATGCCTATGCTACCCAGCTGGCTGCCGAAATCATCGCTGCCGTCGTTTCTGGCGGTACGAAGCGAATGTTGGTGTGTGATCCGGGCCCTGGTCATCTACCGGCTTTTCTGAACAACAGCCCGAAGCAGCGCATTGATCTGTGCTCGCGCGATGCTCTAGCCCTGGCCGCCAGTCGGGCCAATATACGATTGGCGACGGCGGGTAATGCCACCCAGCAGGATGGGCAGGACTTTGCATTTATGGAAGACATAACGGATCAAGCTGGCTATGATTTACTGGTGGCCTTTCCGGAGAATATACCAGGGGTGGACCTGGCTGATCAATTCTGGGCGCACACCATACGGCTGCTGAAAAGCGGTGGTCAGGTAGTGGCGGCACTCGGTTCGACTTTTTATGAGCGTCTGGAAAAACGTCGGCCGCGCGGATTTATTAAACAGCGTGAAAAAAAGCATAGAGGGCATATTGCAGCCTGCTGGCTGTATGAAGGAGCTGCCGATGAAATCGAGTGCGAAACTGTCTGAGCTTTTGGCAAAATGGCCGGTATATCTGCTTGCCTGCCTTATTTTTATGGCCTTTGCCGTTCTGGTATTACCGGCCAAGAGTCGGGAGATTGCGACTTACACTCCAGAGGGCGGACAATTCGATACTGCGTACCTGTATACCCCCGCTGAAGTCGCTGAGAAAGCTGGCCGGTATACTGCCGAGGGCCGAGCGGCATACATCAAAGACCGCTGGACCTTCGACCTGGCCTTTCCGGCTGTATACGGCTTTTTTATGCTGAGTTCGTGGGCCTTCGGCCTGCGTGGACTTTTCGGCTTGCGCCGTGCCCGGCAAGCACTCGGCCGGCAGGACGATACCCTTTACCGCTGGCCGGCCTGGCTGCTGTTTATACCGCTGGCTGGAATAGTCTTTGATCTGGCTGAAAATACCGCCGTTACTTTTGTAATGCTGGCCTGGCCGGATATCAGTTTCCCTCTGGCGCTGGCGGCCAGTCTGGGTACCGGATTAAAATGGCTCTTTGTGTTTCCCGGCTTCGGTGGCGCAGTTTTGCTGCCCTTGCTCTATGCCCTGTGTAGCCTGGCCCGACGAATAGCTAAAGTCTGATTCGCGGCAGCAACTGGTCACCCTGTCCGTTCTGCCAATATAATCTTTTTTGAATCTTTCTCTTCCCTTATGCCTGTTTCGGATGTATAACAGTAGTTGACTATTGTCTGGCGCCGTGGTCATGATGCGGCGTTCAAAAAAGGAGACTGATCATGAATCTCGACTCAATTAAGCATCCACGTCTGCGGGCGTGGATCGATGAGAACATTGAAATGTGCATGCCCGATGACGTGTATGTCTGCGATGGCGGCCAGGAAGAGGCCGACCGTCTGGCGGAACGCCTGTTGCGCTCGCACAGTTTCTACCGATTGGAAAAACGTCCCGGATCGTATTGTGTCGTCAGTGATCCCGGCGATGTGGCCCGGGTGGAAAATTTTACTTTTATCTGTTCGCGTTTTCGCGAGGAGGCGGGCCCTACTAATAACTGGGCCGATCCACTGCAGATGAAGGCTGAATTGCGTCAGCGTTTTTTCGGTTCGATGCGCGGGCGTACCATGTATGTTATTCCCTTTTCGATGGGACCGGTGGGCGGCCCGTTGTCGCACATCGGCGTGGAGCTGACGGACAGTATTTACGTAGTGCTGAACATGCGCATCATGACCCGTATGGGGCAGTCCGTGCTGGATGCACTTGGACGTGAAGGATCTTTTGTTAAATGCCTGCATTCAGTCGGTTTCCCGCTTATTGCCGGCCGTTACGAAAAGGCCTGGCCTTGTGACGCCAACAACAAGTATATCGTTCATTTTCCCGAAGAACGCGCCATCTGGTCATATGGTTCCGGTTACGGCGGTAATGCCCTGCTGGGCAAGAAGTGTTTTGCTCTGCGCATTGCCAGTGCGATGGCGCGTGACCAGGGCTGGTTCGCCGAGCATATGCTGATACTCGGCATAACCAATCCGGAAGGCCGGAAGAAATATATAGCGGCCGCCTTTCCTTCGGCCTGCGGTAAAACCAATCTGGCCATGCTTATTCCCACCTTGCCCGGCTGGAAGGTGGAAACGGTTGGGGATGATATTGCCTGGATGCGCTGGGGCGAAGACGGACAATTATATGCCATCAATCCGGAGTCCGGCTTTTTTGGCGTCGCACCGGGAACCAGTCTTAAATCCAATCCGAATGCCATGAAGAGCATCGAACAGAATGCCATCTTTACCAATGTGGCCCGTACTTCGGACGGCGATGTATGGTGGGAAGGAATCGGTTATGATCCGCCGGAGGGGCTGATCGACTGGCATGGTGAGCCTTACAACCCGGCGAGCGGAAAAAGCGCGGCGCATCCCAATGCCCGTTTTACCGCTCCGGCCAGCCAGTGCCCGGTGGTTGATCCCGACTGGGAGAACCCTAAAGGCGTACCCATAAGCGCTATTCTGTTTGGCGGCCGGCGTGCCGGCACGGTGCCGTTGATCCATGAGGCTTTTGACTGGGTGCACGGTGTGTTTATGGGTTCGATTGTATCTTCCGAGACTACCGCTGCCGCTGCCGGAGCTGTAGGACTGTTGCGTCGCGATCCTTTTGCCATGCTGCCCTTCTGCGGGTACAACATGGCTGATTACTTCCATCACTGGATACGCATGGGCGAACGTACCGGTGTGAAGCATCCCAAATTTTTCTATGTGAACTGGTTCCGTAAGGATGCCGATGGCAAATTCCTGTGGCCGGGCTTCGGTGAGAATTCCCGGGTGCTGAAATGGGTTTTTGAACGCTGTGAGAACAGCGACCTAGCCGGCAACAATCTGGCCGAGGCGGTAGAAACAGCAATAGGCTATGTGCCCGCAGTAGGAGCGATAGACACTACAGGTTTGGAGCTCAATCCGCAGGCGCTCGATGAGTTGCTTACTGTCAATGCTGAAGAATGGATTGCCGACCTGCCGGGTATCCGGGCTTTTTACGGCAGTTTTGAGGAGTTTCCGTCTGCTTTGCGCAAAAAACTGGAATGGATAGAACAGCGGCTGAACACCATGGCGCCGCCTTCCAATTGCTGAGTTCATTCCAAAGCGGCGATTGACAAAGCGCTGTCAGGCCGCAGAACATGACTGGCCGGAGTATCTTCAGGATGCTCCGGCAGTTTTTTCGGCAAAGGGGCTGGCCCGTTCCAGTACCTGCCGGATAAGACTGCCATCGGCGGACAATAGCTCCGGATCGGCGGACAATACATCCAGCGCATCCTGGCGGGCGGCCTCCAGCACGGCCGCATCGCGGACCGGATCGGCAAAGCTCAGGCGCAGCGCTCCGGCCTGGCTGGTGCCGGTAATTTCTCCTGGGCCGCGGATACGCAGATCTTCTTCGGCTATCACAAAGCCGTCAGTGGTGTTTTTCATGGCCATCACCCGCTGCTTGCCCTCGTTACCCAGTTTCTCTGACCAGACCAGAAAGCAATAGGATTGGGCCGAGCCGCGGCCAACCCGTCCGCGCAGCTGGTGCAGGGCCGCCAGCCCGAAACGTTCGGCATGCTCGATGACCATGCAAGTAGCCTGCGGCACATCAACGCCGACTTCCACCACACTGGTGGCAACAAGATACTGCAACTCACCACGGGAGAAAGAATGCATGGTTGCGCGTTTGCTGTCCTCCGGCAGTCTGGCGTGTATCAACCCACCTTTGAATGCCGGGAAGCGTTTGCCCAATGCCTGAAACATGGCTTCGGCGTCTTTCAGTTCCAGCTTGTCGGAGCGGTCTACCAGCGGATACACAAAATAGGCCCGATTACCGGCCCGTAGTTCTTTTTCGATGAAGCTGTATACTTTGTCCTCGTTGCCCTGCCGGGCCAAATGGGTGATAATTGCTTTACGTCCCGGGGGCATGGTTCGGATGGTGGACACGGCCAGGTCACCGAAGGCGGTCAGGGCCAGGGTGCGCGGAATGGGAGTCGCACTCATCATCAACAGGTCTGGCGCCTTGCCCTTGGCTCCCAAAGCCAGACGCTGCAGTACGCCAAAACGGTGTTGTTCGTCCACTACCACAAAACGCAGGTTTTTATAATGTACTTCATCGGAGAACAAGGCATGGGTGCCCAATACCAGATCGATTTCGCCTGCAGCCAAGGCTGCCAGCAAAGGGCGGCGGGCGGCATCACTCACATTGCCGGAAAGAAAGGCCAGGCGGACACCCAGCGGTTCCAAAAGGAGGGCGGCATTTTCGGCATGCTGGCGGGCCAGCAGTTCGGTGGGGGCCATGATGGCTGCCTGGCCGCCCGAGGCGATGCTGTACAGGGCGGACATGAAGGCTACCAGGGTCTTGCCCGAACCCACATCACCCTGAAGGAGGCGGGCCATCGGCCAAGGCGAATGCAGGTCTGTGGCAATTTCGTCCAGCACCTTGTCCTGGTCGGGGGTAAGCTCGAAGGGTAGGCGTTGGCGCAGTGCGTCTACCAGACTGCTGTTAAGCTTGCCGCGTTCCAGCTTCTGCTGACGTCGCTGTATGTTGCGTCTGAGTATCAGCAGCTGCATGTAGAATAATTCTTCATACACCATGCGCCGCCAGGCTTGTTCGGCCTCGTGCATAGTTTTTGGCTGGTGCAAGCCGCGCAGTGCGCTTTTTTTATCCGGCAAGCCCTGTTTCAGCAGCAGCCCGGCTGGAATCTCGTCATCCACCGACCCCCAGTGCAGCAGAGCCTGGCGGGCAAGTTTGCGCAGACTGGTCTGGCCCAGACCTTCAGTCAGCGGATACACCGGCAGAATACTGCCCGGTGCCGGCTGCAAGTCCAGGTCGAATGACGAAGACTGTAGGCTGCCGTAGCGGAAATCAAATTTGCCCCAGAGCTGTCCGCTGCTGCCTTCCGGCCATTGCTGTTCCAGAAAGCCGCGGTTAAAACAGACCAATACCGCCCTGGTGCCCTGTTCGTCCTGCACCCAGATTTTCAAGGATTTCATGCGGCCGTAGCCGAACCACTCATGGGCCGTTACCTGCACCCGGCAATTTACCGGACCCAAAGCGTACTCGCGCAGGCAACGCTGCTGGCTGCGGTCCTCCCAGGAGCGCGGTGCATAGAGCAGTAAGTCAGCCGCTGTATAAATTCCGAGTCGTGACAGTTTTTTTCTGAGTGCCGGCCCAGCGCCTTTGAGTCCGTCGAGTGGTTCCAGCAGTTCGCGGGTAAACACGCCCGGTTAGCGGAATTTGATGGCCGCGGTCATGATGCCGAAGAACTCCAGCCCGCTGACCGTATCGTCAGGCTTGAAGTGACGTCCGTCCGGCAGGTTCATGACTTCTTCTTCCACCAGGCCCAGTATCGCGTCAAATGCCGGGTGACCATAGGGTACATCCGGTATCGGGCTGACTCCCCGTGCCGCATAGCGTACCGAATATTTGTTCAGCGCAGCGCTCTGGCCGCGACCAAGCAGGTTCCAGATCAGCAAGGCGGCATCCTGGCGCTTGGCGAAACTGTCGCCTTTGGCCGACGGGTCGCTGAACCAGTTAGCAGCCTTGGCGCGTTCGAAGATGACCCCGGGCGACCAGTTTGCGCCGCCGGTAAACCATTCCAGCAGACTGGATTCCTGCTGCACCACAATCAGCATACCCAGCAGGCTGATTGGCTGCGGGGTCAGGTGCAGGGCGGAGGCTTCTTCCACCGAAGAGCCGGAGTCGCGCAGGGCAAAGACTTTATCACGTTCGCCCTGATACAAGACGCTGTATTCAGGCGGCAGTTTCGGCAAGGCCGAATCGAAGGCCGCAAGGGCCTCGCGGTAGCGGCCGGCCTTAAGCAGCAGCGAACCGAGCTCGGCACGCAGCCGGAAGGATGAATCCGCACTGCGGATGGCTGATTCCGCTAATTCCAGCTGGCTAGAAAGATCCTCCAGCAGACGCAGCTCGGCAAGCAGGGACAGTTCATCGCCGGCATAGGCGGCCTTGGCGGTGCGCACCGCCGCTTCGGCCTCGCGGCGATTGCCGGCCAGCAATGCCGCGTCGGCGATCAGGGCCTGCAGGCGGGCGCTAAACAGCGGCTCTGACAGGGGAGCTTTGCTGCGCTGCTGCAGGTCGGAACGGATGGCTGCCAGTTCCTGCGCATTGGGATTAGCGCGCAGATCCACCAGACGCAGCTCAATAAGCTGCAGCTCTTCGCCGCTTATGCCAGGCACGGTATCGTAGCGGATGTCGGTCTGGATGCTGGCACAGGAACCCAAAAGCAGTACCAGTCCGATTATAGAGAGAAGGCCGGACGTAATGCTGCCATTACGTCGCGCTTGTCGATTCAGGTAATAGTTTTGTTTCATGTGTAACCTCACTGTGCCAGTCGGTAGGCATTGATGGTATCGTCGCTGCCTTTTATTATCAGTTCTGCGCTGCCGTTGCCGTCAATGTCGGCAAAGCCGGCCAGTCCGCTGCCGGGCAGCGGGAAGTCGAGCAGCGGAACCAGCCCGGAATCGAAAGCCATTAGCGCATTGCCATCGCTGCCTATGAATATTTCTTCACGGCCGTCGTTGTTGATGTCCCGGGCGGTCATGCGGATGTTCCGGCCGTTTATATATTGCAGTGGAATGGATGCCTGGATGACCGAGTCGCGGGTGATACGCCAGAGTACACCCTGGTCGCTGATCAGTAAAAAGGCATTAAAGCCGGGAACCCACAAAGGAGGAGATGCGTATACCCCCGGCAGACTGATAGGAAAGCCGGGCATGAGGCTGCCGTCGAAATTGTAAACCGAGAAGTCGCCGGATTCGGTTATGGTGGCAATTTTACTGTCCTCCGGCCTGGCCCCCGGAACAATCAGTGGACTGGCAGAGGCAATGCCGGTCAGCTGAACCGGCCAGTTGGGAATAAGCTCGCCCGCGGGGTTAAACAGGAATAGCCAGGAATCAAAACTGCGCGGCAGCACGGCGAACAGACTGCCCTGCACGGCCGGCCCACTGCGGCTGTGCGAGTACATCGCCGCCGAGTAACTTTTGGTTCCATCCGGGGTAATCATCATTATGGAAGCCTCTTCTTTAATCGGCACCAGGAAGGTGTCGCCGCTTACTGCCGGCGGGCCGGAAACAGTCTGGCCGCTCAGCAGCGGAAAGCCCGCAGCTGTTTCCAGTTTGTAGTCAAGGTTATAAACTGTTCCACGCTGAGAAACTGCCCAGAGCCTGGTCATGGCCCGGTTGCGGATGGCAGCGGAGATGTAGGCATTGTCGTCCATTTCCAGGGTGTAGCGTTCGCCGGAAGAAAGGTCCATGCCGTATACCGTTTTGCCCGAGGTCCAGTAGCTTACCGGCGTGCCTGCCGAAGAAATGACCGTAATCAGGTCGCTGTCGATGCGGCTGCCGGCCGACACCGGATAGCCAGGTATGCCGCTGGTATTGCTGCTGGCTGTGCGCAGGGCGGAAAGATCGATGCGCAGCTCTCCGTTGCGGAAGCCGAGCGACAGAGCCCCGATATTGTATGATTTAAGTGTATCGGAAAGGCTGTTGCCCATACGCAGAAAGAAGGGCAGGCTGCGGTCCAGGTTATAGTAGACCATCGCCGAACTCTCGGCCGAAACCGAGGCGGCTATGCCTTCCCATTGAGCGGATTTGACCAGCAGTTTGCCGGCGCGTATCTGCTCCAGACAGGCCCCGAGCGTTTCGGCTGAGGCCGAAGCATACAGTATGCCGTCCTCCACCACATAAAAAGGTTCAACCAGCTGAATGCCCAGGCTGGACAGGAAGTTGGTAATAAATGAAGGAAATATAATGCGCGGGATTCGTATTCCGTTAACCACCGCTGAAACATCCCGGCCGACCAAAACCGAGGACAGAATGGAATCAAACACCAGCCGGCGCTGTTTTTCGTCCTCCACTTTGACGAAAAAGACCGGAGCTGGACCCAGGCTGGTACCGAACATGCCCAGTTCGTTGCCCATCCACGAGAATAAAAGCTCGTCCACCGTTTTACCGAAGGCCAGCTTGGTAGCCTTATCGGCACTGGCTTTGGCTTCCGGCACCTTGGCGTCCATGAAGGGAATAACCGTGGTCCACAATTCTTCCGGGCTGCCCAGCGCCAGCAGACTGAAGTATTCAGCCGCTTCCGGCAGCCGCGACAGCACTGCCGGAGCCCGTGAACGTTTCTGCAGCAGACTGGTAAGTCCTGCGTCACTCGATTGCGGACTGGCACTGAAACTGATGCCTATCGCTTCATCGGAAAGCTTCAGGTCGACCAGCACCAGCGACGGAAACTGCAAGGTGTCCAGCAGGCGGCCGGTAATACTGTCCGGCCCGGACAGCGGTTCGGTAAAGCGGCTCGGGTCGGCCAGAAAACGCAGCGAGCTGTCGCCGGAGGCCGCCAGGGCGCGGATCAGTTGTTCGCTCTGGCGGTGGGTACCGGCCAGAGCCTCGGCAAAACGTTCATAGTTGGAAGCCGCGATGACCAGATTGCGTCTGACGGCGGCATAGATGGTTAACCCGTCGCGTTCAAAAAGGAAACAGGAAAAATCATCCTGTTCCAGGTAGCTCAAGTTCTCTACCGTTATAAAACGGTTCAGTATAAGAGAGCCGAAAAGCGGTGCAAAGCGGGATAGGGCCGAACGCAGACCCATATCTGCCACCGCCACAAAACTGTTGTCGGCATACAGGGCCGCGTCCACTCGTATATCGGCTACCTTTATAAAGTACTCATTGCGCAGGATCGGGTTAACCCGCAACGAACGCACCAGGCCGCGAACCCCGAGTGTTTCCGGTGTGCTGAGCACCGTATCCAGTGCCTGCAGGTGTATAACCTCGTTGGCAAAGCGGCTGGCCGAGGGAACACTGGCATAAAAATCGAAGTCTTGCGGAATATAGCTGCCCGGAGCACTACGGCTGAAAAAGGCAATGCCCAGCAGGATTAGCGCTGTAAGCAGCGGTATTCCAAGTAGTATGATGAAAAACCAGCCCAGAAAGCGCAAAAAAGGATGCTTGCGCTTTTTTTTACTTTTGGCCGGAGCATCGCCCTTTGTGCCACCCGGAGCGCCGGGGCTGTCGGCTATCTCTGGTTGTACGCCAGCCGCCGCTGTATCGGTCAGTTTGGATGCCGGTTGTATTTCGCTTTTTTGTTCAGCCTGCGGCCGGAAATCATCGCTATTGTCACTCATGCGCATACTCCTGTGAAAAATCGGCAGCCCCATTGTCATGCATAGATGGGCAGTACGTCAACGCCAAAATTTGATGGATGTGCCGGCAGCGCTTGCCGCATATAGTGTGCGTGCGTTATTCTGGCAAGAGGAGGCACCATTATGACCATACAATCCCTCTCGATGCGCACCCAGACCATGATCCAGCGCATGTACGGCCAGGTGGAAGACCGCGGCAGCTATCTGGTATACCGCACCCCTTCGGTGCCCGATTATTGGTACGGCAACTGCCTGCTTATGCCGGCCACCCCAAAGGCCAGTGATTTTGATCACTGGATGCAGCTGTTTGCCAAAGAATTTCCGGACAAGACCCACCGGGTTTTCCAGATTGACTCGGCCGACGGCCAATCCGGCGACGGAGCGGCCTTTCTTGCCGCCGGCTTTGAGTTCTCACAGCATGAGGTGCTGGCTGCCGACACCATCCACCAGCCGGAGCGCCTGAATCAGAACCAGCCGTGCCGGCCTGCCCGAAGTGACGCCGACTGGACTTCTATTATAGATACCGCCTACCTTACCAATGAAGGCCGCCCAGGTTTTGACCGTGGTTTTCTGGAGCGCAAGTTTGCCGCGGTACGTCGGGTTTGTGAAGCCGGCCAGGGTGCCTGGTGGGGCAGCTGGGAAGGTGAACTGAATACCAGCCACATGGGCCTGTTCTGGCAGGATGGTCTGGTGCGTTTTCAGGATGTGGCCACCCACCCGGATTACCGTCGGCAAGGCCTGTGCCGCACACTGCTGTACCGGGCTTGCAGCGAGCTGCTAGCCCGTTTGGGGCCGCAGCGCTTTGTGATCATGCCGGAAGACGAAAGCGTCAGCCGGATTTACCAGTCGGTGGGCTTTGCCTTTGCCGAGTATTCGGTGGATTATTGCCGGCGGCCGGAAGGTTAAGATTGCTGTCATATGTCAGCAAATTCGGCTATTGAAGTTGACAGATTACGTCAGCTGCCTTAGTCTTTTCTCATGAAAATTACTTTTTTTGTAAAAACAAAGTGTCCCGGAAAGCTAAAAATTATAAGCTTACAGTTTTCAATGTTTGTCATGCTTACATTGCTTTTATTTGCATGCAGCAGTTTCCCTGAACCCGGACCGGAAAAGAATTCGCTGTTGGTTATTCCTTGGGATATACGGGATATCGCTATGGAAACTGGGGAGACTCTTTTTCAGGACTATCTTGTTCTGCAAAATCTGGATGCTCCCGAACAAATACTTCAAATTGTGACTAGCTCGGGCAATAAAAGTAACTATAGAGTGATTGCTGTTACCCCTGGCAACTGGCAGGTAAAAAGCCGCAACTTGGCCAGCGGAGAAAATAATCAGACTGTTTCACCTCCGGTACTTTTGCCGCTGGAAATTTCGGCAAACATGGTGTATCTGTTTCCATATATTGTTACAGCAAGACGGTATCGGCACGATGGCGGGCGCTTGGTAGGTTCGTATATGGAAATGCGCCCTGAGGTACAGGCCGCCATAGCCCTGGACCTGCAGGACCGCATCAATTTCGCCTCCTGGACAGGCAGCAGTTTCATTGGTTTCGGTTCTTCTATCCCCCGCTTTTCTCCCCGACTGGACAGTTACGCGGTAAGCGTCAGTTCGAATCCGGGCCGCGCAGAAGTATACATAAACGACCGGAAGCAGGGTCAGACTCCGCTTACAATGGAACTGGATAGCGGACGGCATTATCTGGAAGTAAGGAAGGAAGGTTTTTCGCCATATCGGTCCTACTTACAGCTGGATTCGGATACCGAAGTTCAGCTGGACCTTACTGTGCTCGCAGAAGACAGCAGTATGGACACCCAGTCAGAATCACAGAGCGCACTATCGGATTTAGGGGCAGGAATCGCTGCTCCACGATTTTCCACATACCGCCTTCTGATTGACCGGTTCGTAAATCTCGGAGCGGAGACCGATGTGTATCTGTCGGATTTGTTTAGAACCTCGCTGCAGGTTGTTCTGGAGAGGGATCGCCGGCTGGAAGTCCTTGATGTTACAAACTTATCCGCCTCAGAAGGTGAAGTAGGGAACTATTCCGTCCTGCCGGACTTTTCAGCGGCCACGGAACTGGCGGCTGATTTGCTGATCAGCGGTGATTTTTTTGTGGACGGAGACGCCGTTCTGGTGCGTGGCTGTCTGTATGACGTTCGCAAAGTAGGCGTAAAAGCCGCAGTGCTGTACCAGGGAGAAGCCGGCATCGAAATCTTCGATACAATCGATAATATGACTTTGGAATTTGCTGGTGCGGTGGACCGTGTATTGCCCGAGGCGGGTAGGGAAATTATTACTGAAACCGAGTTGGTAAGTGCCAGTATTATAGAAACAGAACGGCGTATTGGAGCGAAAGAACTGATTAAGCGCAGGTCTTTGTTGAATACCGCCTGGCAGGGTTCTGCCGGTCTTGGCGGAATTTTGCTTACGGTGGTCAATTCTGACGATACCCTGCTTAGTGCTGTTAGTGGGGTTCCGTTTTCGGCTGAACTGACATGGTTGCGTATGATGAACAGTAATCTGGCCTTAAGCCTCGGTGGTGGTGGGCATGTATTATTCGGTTATGAAGGTGATATTTCTGTCGGTGGATTTCATATACAGCCAACGCTGGAATTATCGGTCTCCGGCGGCATGATTGATATTTTCGCCAAAGCCGGTGGTTTGTTGAGCTATAAACCATCGTTTCATATCGATCGTCATGATGGAGATACCCTTGAGCGCAGCTATTTTAGTCCCTTACTGGTGTTTGGACCTGTATTGGAGACGGGAGCCAGGCTGTATACCTATACCCGCCATTCGCAACCGGCACGCTATCAGACCTTTGGCTCTAGCCTTGCGCCTTATGTGTGGCAGTATGATTTTTTGAAAATGGATCGAAACGCCGGTTCTTTCTATCTGAATATTTATTATGGAATCGGAGTCAGAATATGAGGTGCCGGCTTCTTTGCGTGGTCTTCTTGCTATCTCTGATTCTTTGTCCGCTGCCTGCCCAGGAGATTGATGCGGCTCAGCCAGTGGCTACTATTCCGCGCAGGATATATGTCGGTCCGGTGGAAGGACTGGATCAGTATCCTGATGTAAACGAAAAGAAACTGCTGCGGTCTTTGCCTTCATTATTATTCAGTGAAATAAGCACCTTGCAGCCCTGCGTTTTGGTGGCGTCCGCAAATGAAGCTCATTCAATTATATCATTTGCACTCGTATCTGTTGATTCTTTCCTTGAGCTGGGGGTTCGCTTGAGTGAGCTTCGTGAGCAAGTATCGCCTGAAATTGATGTGGCTATCTATCGCTACACATTGCATAATGACAGGCTGGATATCAGCAGCTTGCGTGATTTTATCACCACTACCGCCAGTGCAGTGGCCCCTGCTTTGACTGAGGTGCCTCAGAAAGTTACCCGCGAGCAGATACAGCAGGAAGAGAGTCGCAAAGAAATAGAAGAGGCAGTGGGCTTCGAGCGCGAAATGGAATCAGGATATGAGTTGTATCTGGCCGGATTCGCTCCCCGCCTAACTCTTAGCAGGCTGGCTACTATTGACAATAGTCCCATGGGTCTTATTCTCCAAGATTTTTCGGCTTTCCCGGTTAACGCAGATTTGTTTTTCTATAACCGTTCCAATCTGGCTTTTGTGACTTCAATTTTTATCGACAGTAACTCTTTTATGAGCTTTTATTCGCGGGATACGATTATTAATACCAATCCCGACACCGGTATTGTCCTGAATGTAGATAAAAGCGATACGGTGGCCAGCAACAACCTTATACTGCTGCCGGGACTTGGCTTCGGCTCGCGCACTCCGGGGCGGCTTTCCGCCTCTTTTGCCGTATTGCTGTATGTTGGAGCACTTAGAATCGAAGTTTTGGAGCCGGTGTATCATTACTGGCGCAGCAGTTTTGAGGGCTTTGACAATCTGGTGGAGCTGAACGCCGGGGAGGTACGCTGGCATCTTTTCAGCTACCTGAACATCAGGCAGAGTCTGCAGTACAATATTACTACCTCATTGTTCGTTGCCGCTTCGCTGGATCTGTACTTTAATCCAATACAGCTTGTGACTTCCGACAGCTGGGGTATGCCGTACTCCTGGATTGATTCTGTGATGTTCTTCCGGTTGCCGGCGTTCACCGTAGGAATACGCCTATAAGGCAGGCTATCAAGGATTCGTTAGTTCCTCGAAGCTTGTGCATCTTGCTGGTAAACCCCCATTCTCCGGGCCACTTTCCCATATTCCAGTCAAAACACCATAAAAAGGACCAGCACTCTAACTGTTTTTAATTATTAAAACGGATTTGTACGGGACTTTCCAACTGTCTCACCATGATGCACAAGCTTTGAGGAACTAGACATAAATTAAAGAGTTTGGATGGAATGAGCCGGTGCCTAGCCCCCCAGTACGAAAGCCAGGGCTTCTTCCAGTTCCTGCGCGAAGTTTGCCGGATAGTGATGTCCGCCGGAAAGTGTTTTCGACCCGCACTGATATCCGGCTTGCTTGAGCGCATGCAGTAAATCCTGGTTGGGCTGGTATAATTCGTCCTGTTCGCCGGCAAGTATATAAATTCGTCCATCCTGCCTGAATATTTGGTCATTCTTAAGCAAAATATCCAGTTCGGCAGGTGATTCCGGAAGGTAGGGGCCAAACAGAATCAATCCTCGGCAGGGAACGATATTGTGGATCGCCGCCTTAAAGGCCATCCCGCCACCCATGGAGAAGCCGGCCAGTAGTGCTGGCGTATTTGGATCGACAGCCAATCGGGCAGCGGTCTGGCGAATTACGTTAAAAGTGGCATCCCGGTCGTCCCAATTGTAGACTGATTTCATTAGTCCCTCCTGCCCGGATTCCGGAGCGGCGAGGGTACAGCCCAAGTCAGATAAGTGTCGCCAGTGCGGCGCTTCGTCTTCAGCATTGCTGGCATTGCCGTGCAGCATAATAGCGGGCAGGGCTTGCCCACTCAGATTTTCTGGCTTTGCTTTAAATATAAGCGGATCGGCTATGGCTACGCCGCGCGCTCGCTCGAAAGTCGCCTGATGGAGGGCGAGCAAATCCTTGAATACGGGCTGTTCCTGAAGGCCTTGGAACGAAGGGCTTTTCAGCAACAGTTCCTGGGAGTACCAGAATCCTGCATCTGCCAAGTCTTTGAGCGTATCGTACACAAAACTGTCGCGCTTCAGCCGTGCCGCCGCGCACAGCTGAAAATATTGAAACTGGCTTTGGTACATTCCCGGTTTTGACAGGATGAGGCTACAGAAGTCGAATACTTCCTGCCATTTGCCTTCGGCTATCAAATTCTGACAATGTCTAAGAGCTTCGTCCGGGGAAAGCGTTTTCTTGGTCATGGGTTCAAGCTTAGGGTATACGCGTAAAGCCTGTCAAGTTTTTCTGAAGAAGGTTCCGCTTGCGGCTATACCGCGCTGTAGCCCGGGTTGGACCGGAATTGATCAGTTTTATGGATCCGCATCATCCGATACAGCCTCAAAATACAGCGCATTGCGGCGGTACATCGGCTACTTCCTATTTGATCGACCGGAATAGAGCTACGGTGGCCAGGCAGCCCGCCAAAGCCATGAGCAGAAAAATAATCAGTTCGGCCAGCGCTGGTGCTGCTCCGACCCTGGCCATATTAAGTCCCATGGTAGCGACGGCAATACCCAGTGTCGAAAACTTTACCAGACTGAAAGCTGAAAGCAGGAAGCCCCAGGCTTGGCCTTTGATCAGGAGCATGGCCGATATAAGGCACAGCGGCACAATTATAGCCAGATCCATCGCCTGGATAAACATGCTGGTCACATTTTCCAGTTGCGGTACCGCTCCTGGTTTATAGGCGGCCAGGATTCGCGATACCCAGGCCACTAGTATAAAAAGTGCCGCAAATAACAGTATTCCAACGATACGGCGGCGTGGAAACCTATCCTTGATACGTTGTCTCAATTCTTCCGGTTTTACTTGTATGCATGCGAGGATAAGACTGAATAAACTTAATCCAAACAAGGCCACATAAAGTAAAAATAATTGATTAAATTGTGCTCCCATGGACATGGTGATATAGGTATACAGGATGAATCCCAAGGTGCCAGCCAACAGGATTTTTCCGCGTAGAGAGTTCTTCCAGCTCAGAATATATGAAACAACGAGCAGTGGAACGCCAAGCAAGAGGGTGATCAGGTCATTGGCCTGCATTTGTGCCGCGCTGCTTACGCTGTCGAAATAATACAGCCCCCGGCCGTTAATTTCTAACTGTTCGCCTCGCAGTGTCGTCCAACTAAACGGCTCTCCGTCAGCCGGCCAGAGACCAGCCAGTGCGGCTATCGAGGCTAAAATTATTATTAGCGGTACCATTATCCTAAGTGCTCGAGTCATAGTAATCCTTCCTTATTGTGTAGCTAAAAAACAACAGCTTGATTCGATTGCTGCCAGATAACGTTGGCTGTCAAAAGCTTGCCCTTTCTGGGCTTCAGCCACTGCGGCTTGCGCCAGGCCAAACCAGCTGCATTCCAGCAGCCAGCAGGCTTGCAGGCAGATCTCTGTCTGGGGCCCCCGACTTAAGAGCTTTGCCACATCTTGGTGCAATTTGTCGGAACGCCGCTCCAAGGACAGGGCCAGGCTTTTTTGCTCGTAGACCCATTGGCGGTATAGCTCAAACCAGCGGATATTCTGGGCCCAGTATTGAATATAGAGGAGCCCGTCCTGGTGAATACTCTGTATACGCTGAGTTTCTGTATCGCCAGCGCGCTCAACTTCCGGCTGGTATGCATTCACATAGGACATAAAATCGGCGTACCTTTTGGCAATGAGCTGTTCTCGTAATGCATCAATACCGCTGTAATGTTTATAAAAGGCCGGTCCACTGATTCTCAGCCGCTTGCCTAAAGCCCGTACTGAGAGCGCACTCCAGCCTGATTCCAAAATCAGGTCTTCTGCCGCTTCCAGCAGTCGCGCTTTGGTTTTTCCTCTGGTATATTCTGGTTGATCCATACGTGGCAGGTTAACACTGATAACCTTATTTTGCCAAGTATGTTTTGTTAGGATTTTGATGCTAAATTTTGGGCTGATTCTGTCTGGTTGTCTGCCATAGACGATACTGCGGCCCGATTATTGTATAATTGCAGCTATTGTAATTGGTAACTGTTAGTTTCTTGCCCTAAATGAATACTGCTTCCAAGGTTGCCCGCCGATCGCTGTTTCGAGTTCTCGCGGCACGAGGTGCTGACAGCCGACAATATCCGCCAGCCGGAGCGACGCCGAATAAGCTTCCTTTATCGACACAGCCTTCCTCCCCAATGAAGGCCGGAGTAATCCTGCTGCTTAGCCCAAGGCAAGGGGCGTATTAATATGCATTACATTGAAAATGGACCAATGCTGTTGTATGATTGCAGCAATGGCCAGATGAAATCTTTGTTATCAAAGGATTTTCCAGGCTTTTGGGGTTTGCCCAAGGGGAACCACAATTTTTCGGCAGTTAGCTCAGGCGCAATGTGCTGGCTTACTGCGGTAGGAGTATTTCATGACACAATCACGTAAAAAAGCACAAGCTTTTTTCTCTTTTTGCATCCTTTTTGTCGGCCTGATGCTTGCCGGCTGCGCCAGCACGAGGGCCACCCAAAAACCACTACTATCCGCCAGTAACCAGGACGAAGCATTAAGCCTTGCCCGGGAACTAGTAGCCAGGCGAATCAAGGAACACAAAATCACCGGGCTTTCAATGGTGCTGGTCGATACTGACAGCATCATAATGCTTGAAGCTTTTGGCAAGGCTGATAGGGCAAAAGACTTTTCTGTTGACACCATATCGAACATAGGCTCAGTATCAAAGCTGTTTACCGGTCTGGCCATAATGCGCCTGGTCGAAGATGGCCAGGTAGACCTTGATGCGCCGCTGTCCACCTATGTTCCGGATTTTTCACCCCTGACCTGGGGGCCTGATCCGGACGGAGTAAGCATCCGGGCTATAATGTCGCATCAATCCGGTTTGCAAAGCGATATTATGAACGGCTTCATGCCCGGGGTGTCATTCCAGAATAATGTAGCCCGGCCCTACGCAAAAATGGCTGAAGAGGCTTCCAAAACTACACTGTGCTGGGAGCCTTACACTGTCTGGTCCTATTCAAATCTGGGAATCAGCTTGTTGGCTCTGGTTGTGGAGAATGTCAGCGGCAGTAGTTTTAATGAGTTTGTAAGAACTGAGCTGCTAAAGCCGTTGGGAATGGTGGATTCTACCTTTGAATTTGACTCTCTGACGGCAGATCGCTATGCCCGGGGATATGAAAGCCGGCGCTGGATAGACATGCCCGGCATCAGGGATGCGGCAGCCGGTTCGATGGTCAGTTCGGCTCGCGAAATGGGTAACTTTTTACAAGCTGTCCTAAAAACAGCCATGCAGGGGCAGGATCAGTCCGGTGGTGGTATCCTGCATCCGGGTTCCCTTCAGACAATGTGGACCAGGCAGAACAGCCATACCAGACTGGACTTTGATTTTGTGCAGCTGCTTTCCTGGTATGGTGTGGAAAGCCAGACAGAACCTTCGCGGACTTTTATTGGCCATGGCGGTGATCTGCCACCATATCATGCCCATGCTATGCTGGATGCCGAGTCCGGTCTTGGTGTGGCCTTCATGATTAACGGCGGCAATGCCGATTCCGGAGTTTTGCAGGATCTGTCCCGTGATTTACTGCTGCTTTTTGCAGAGCCTGCCGGCAGCGCACCGATGCAGCCTAGCCAGACTCTGAGGGACAGACCGGTGCAAAAGGTTCCTGATGAAGTAGCCGCCAGAGTAAGTGGTTGCTGGGCTTCGAGTGCCGGCTTGCTTGTGGCCAAAACTGGCCACAGAGGGCTGCAGTTCATATTCAACGGCTTGCCGGTAGATTTGGAATACAGGGGCTCTGGATACTTCAGTCTGCAACCGAGACTCTTGGGTATCATCCCCCTGAATATTCCTTTCCTGCAGATGCTCGAGGTGTCCCTCACTGATCTGGAAAATGGCAAGTATATGATAATTCGGCAAAGCGGCGGCATAAATATCGTACTGGAGAAAATCGAGGCTGAAGCTTTGGGTCCTGCTTGGCAGTCACGGATGGGGAAATGGGTTCCTGTGGGTCCGGAGAGTCCCGCTCCGGATTTTTCCGCTAAATCCCTTGAATTGATGATAGATTCAAAATCCGGTATCGCCTGTCTGCGGATCGATCGTGGCGGCAAGCAGCTTTCCCCGGTAGCAGCCCGTTCGGATACTGAATTGTTTTTCAGGGGCTATGGTCGAAACTTGGGAGAGACGGTTCGTTTGATTGTCGAGGATGGAACTGAATATCTCGAATGGAGTGGTTATCGCTACAGAAAGCGCTGATCGGGGGAGTATGCCTGTCTCCGCTATTATAAGGTCTTAATCGCCTTTAAATCCCTGGCGGAGTCCGATACGGAAATGCCAGGCAGCGGCATGGAGATATTCTATCGGAACCAGGGTCCGGTCGGCAAAGCTGGCATCGCCATAATCGAGGATGCGGTATATGGCTTCGGCGAATATGCCGGAGCGACCGATTAGAGTTAGATCCGCACCAAAGCCGGCATCAATGCCTTCGACACCGAAGTAGGATACCGTGCTGGTTTCGCTGCCGTTTTGATAGCCGTTCTGTACAAACAGCCAATAGGGAATACTCCAGCCGGCCGTAGCGTAGATTCCCAGTTTTTGCACGATCCGCCAGCTGATTCCCAGATTCCAGCTGAAAGAAAGAGCCGAAACAGTCAGCTTTGATTCCTGAAAGACGGCTTCGTGGAAACTTTGTTCGGCATACAGGATACTACGCATGTAAAAGCCGTTTTTGAACGCCATTTCATATCCGGCAGCCGCTCCCCAGCCGAAACCTGTGGCTATCGCTGGAATGGCGATCAAGTCCGAGCCTGTGCTGAATGAAAGCTCGCCGGAGAAGTCCGCACCGGATATGGCGGCTACTGGTGTAAAGGCGCAGATAAAAGGATTAAATACAGTCTCACGCTCGGAGTTTTCCTGAAGAACCGGCTGTGCTGCTGCTGTATCCTTGTTTTTGGGTCGTGTTTGCTCGGCTCGAGTCTGAGCAGCTGCCGCTGAAATCGAAACGAGTATGAGGGTAAGTAAAATCATATGTTTCATGGAGATCCTCCATAGTATGTTAATCCAGGACAGTATGCGCCTGCATCGCTGATAATGCAAGCAAGAGCGGCTGTTTTCCGGCAGCAGGGCCGTGGCTTGCATACCTCTAACCCTGGCTGTGAACTACCGCTAAAGCCCCCCCGCCGGCTTCTGGTCACCCTGGTCAATATGCCTTTTATGCTTTTTAGGCTCTAAAATGCTTGCGAAGCCCCCCGAAAAGCTTGACAATTAAAACGATTCATAGAAGTATGGCGGTGTTCCGGAGTTGAGCAAACGGTTGCACAACGTTCCGGGCACAAAATTTTCCTGAATCAGGAGAGAAGCATGTCCGACAAGAATGATGTATTACTGGCTTCGGCCCGCTGCCGCTGGGGTAAACAGGCCGACGATATCGCCTGGGGTTATGCCAAGCATCTGAAATATACGCTCGGGGTGGACCGCTATTCCACCTCCGACCATGACCGCTACATGGCTTTTGCCTATGCCATCCGCGACCGGCTGATCGACCAGTGGATAAATACCCAGCAGACGCACCACGACGAGGACGTAAAGCGGGTGTACTATCTGTCGCTGGAGTTCCTGATGGGGCGGGCGCTGGGCAACAACGTTATCAATATGCAGATCGAGGATGCGGCCAGCAAGGCGCTGCAGGATCTGGGCTTCAGCTGGGAGGATATCCGCGAACAGGAAGTGGATGCCGGGCTGGGTAACGGCGGCCTGGGCCGTTTGGCGGCCTGTTTCCTGGACAGTATGGCCAGTATGGATCTGCCGGCCTTCGGCTATGGCCTGCGCTACGATTACGGCATTTTCCGTCAGCGGATCGAAAACGGCTACCAGCTGGAACAGCCCGACGAGTGGCTGCGTTTCGGCAATCCCTGGGAGCTGGAGCGGCCGGACATTACGGTGCCGGTGCAGTTCGGCGGCTGGGTAGAAACGCTGGTGGACGAGGGTCGCACCCGCATGAAGTGGCACGGTGCCGAGACTGTGCTGGGCATGGCCTACGATACCCCGGTGGTCGGCTATGGCGGTCGCACCGTTAATACGTTGCGCCTGTGGAGCGCTAAGGCTACCGAAGAATTTGACTTTGAAGGCTTTAACGAAGGCGACTACGTAGAGTCGGTGCGGGCCAAGATGATGGCAGAAAATTTGACCAAGGTTCTGTACCCCAACGACAAGTTATTCTTGGGCAAGGAGCTGCGCCTGAAACAGCAGTACCTGTTTGTAGCCTGCTCGCTGTGGGACATCATCCGTCGCTTTAAAAAGTCCAAGAAGGCCTGGACTGAACTGCCCAAGCTGGCTGCGATTCAGCTGAATGACACCCATCCCTCGCTGGCGGTGCCGGAACTGATGCGCATTCTGGTCGACAACGAGGGCGTAGAGTGGGATCAGGCCTGGGAAATAACGGTAAACACCCTGGCTTACACTAACCATACCCTGATGCCCGAAGCGCTGGAAAAGTGGACGGTGCCGATGCTGGAGAAGCTGCTGCCGCGGCATCTGCAGATCATCTATGCCATTAACCACAAGTTCCTGCAGAAGGTTGCCCTAAAGTATCCGGGCGACATGGAAAAAATGCGCCGCATGAGCGTGATGGAAGAGGGCGATGTAAAACAGGTGCGCATGGCCAATCTGAGCATTATCGGCTCACACTCCACCAATGGTGTGGCCGCCCTGCATACCGAGCTGCTTAAAAGCCGGGTGGTGCCGGATCTGGCCGGCATGTTCCCGGAGCGG
>Ga0180008_1000458_pt1 | contig 34854 bp, 36 predicted proteins | sample MM_PW_MetaG_FD_121121 | JGI IMG/M metagenome (GOLD analysis project Ga0180008, IMG submission 121121) | Groundwater microbial communities from the Aspo Hard Rock Laboratory (HRL) deep subsurface site, Sweden - MM_PW_MetaG | ecosystem: Environmental > Aquatic > Deep subsurface > Groundwater... | reverse complement strand
TCGAGATGTTTTACAACCCAAAACGACGCCACAGTTTCAACAATCAGCTGTCACCGGTAGAGTTTGAAAAGCGTTACGCAGCGAGCCTGGAGAGTGTCTAGGAAACCCGGGGCGATTCAGTCAGAGCGTCCGCCGTGGCGATCTTGCAGTCTGAGTTATCTGGCATGGCGGTCGTCCTTGAGGAATGATGCCGGAAGCCTAGCTCATCTCGTCTTTGGCTGAGACTGGCCGACAGCTGCCCGCCATGATAGGCGGCAGATGGACAGATGCTGACGCTCGCCGGTATCTGCTCTGTTGGCCTTTGTCACCTCAGGTCAGACCCAACGACGCTTTACTACAGAGTCCGGCCATCCTGATAGAATCGATCAGGTTATAGATAACACCCTTCTGAGAAATGGTATGAATACGGAATTGATGGAAGATGAGATGCGCCGGGCGCTATTCGGTGATTCTGAGCCCTCTGCGCCGGCAATTAACTCAGACGTGCAGGACACAGTCCCGGATGTTGTGATCGTACAACCGGTGAAGGCAGCGAAGAAAAAGGCAGTCTCAAAAGGCTTCACTCCTAGGTTGAGAGTTACGCTCCGTGTGGGAAACGAATTTGAAGGCGAGATGTACGAGATGGTGCATGAGGCCGATACGCTGAGCTCCCTAGTTGCAGAACAAGAAGCTACAAAGACGGCCAGAAAAAAATTCAGGTTTGTGGAAGTAGTCTCGGTCAAACCGATGTAAGTGGGTACTCTCACTTTTCGCCCGCTGGGCATCATGCCGCATTCACTTTACCGCGGGCCACCCAACAGATTCGTGTCGATTGAAGCCTCAAATATTAGGGGCGTTAGTCGTATCCCGGATTGGATTTAAAACCATCACCCGATCCCACTCTCAATGTTTAAATGGTCGCCAACCCCAAGCCACATATCTGAGGGTGGCGACAGGCAAAAATCGACCCTAAGCGGTCTTACGACTTTCGCGGAAGCGGACGTTCAAAGTGGTTGCTTCCACATTTTGGGCACGCCAACACCACGTCGGCATCTCTGTAAGGGGGTATCTGTCATTACAAAGCTCCTGAATCAGACCATATACCGGGCCATCAACCAATAGCCCATAAATCCGAATCACGTCACCGCCAGGACATGCCCCTGGATTGGGCCCCTATGCCCACAGAAAAGCGTATTTGCCTCAGCGGGACAGTGACGGATCTGAATTGAGTCGCCGATTAAACGTCAATCAGGCGAACTGCCTGGCGCGAATCAATTGTTGGAATAAATCCGATGCCTTGGTGCTCTGTGATCCACTTCCGAGTCAGCTCTATATCGAAATACCGGCCGTGGGTTTTCATCAGCACAAGCGCCGCACCCGTAATTCGACAATGCCCACAGCTCGGACAGATTCCTTCCTCGTATTCACCATCAGTTTCAACGACCGCCGCAGTTTCACCACAAATCAAGCAAGTCATGAACTACTCCTTTTGGCTTTACCAAATCCCCCAGCGGGACGATGAACTGCAATCCCAACGCGTAATCGACCCGAGTGGCGGCCAGGGCTGGTGAGCTTGCCTAGTTTGCTTCTTTCACCGCACTGAGAAACGCGCACGTGCGTTCCTGCTGCGGGTGTTCGAAGATTTGCGCCGGGGTGCCCTGCTCGTGAATCTGCCCTTTGTAGAAAAAGCACACACGATCAGCGAACTCACGGGCGAAACCCATTTGATGCGTCACCATCAGCATGGTCAGGTTGTGTTCGGTGCCGAGCTTGCGGATCACGTTGAGCACTTCACCGCACAGTTCCGGGTCGAGGGCGGAGGTCACTTCGTCGAACAGCATGACTTTCGGGCGCATGGCGAGTGCCCGGGCGATCGCCACCCGTTGTTGTTGACCACCGGACAACTGCGATGGGTAATGCCCGAGCTTGCTGCCCAGACCCACCAGTTCCAGCAAGTCTGCTGCACGTTCACGGGCCTCGGTCGGTTTCATGCCGAGCACCTGCACCGGCGCCTCGATAACGTTTTGCAACGCTGTCATGTGAGGGAACAGGTTAAAACTCTGGAACACCATGCCGATCTTGCCACGCACTCGGCGGATGTGCCGGTCATTGGCGGGCACCAATACACCGTTGCGATTGGGCATGTGGGTCAGCAAGTCATCCTCAATGCGAATCAGTCCGTCATCGATGCCTTCGAGTGTCATCAGTACCCGCAGCAGTGTGGATTTTCCGGAGCCGCTGGGGCCGATGATCGCGACTTTTTCACCCGGCGTGACGTCTAGGTTCAAATGATCGAGCACGGTAAAGTTGCCGTAGCTCTTGGTAACGTCCTGGAAGCTGACGATCGGCTTTACCGGTTTGGTTTTCTGCATGGCCGTGGCCTCTTGCGGATGCAGCGGGGTCGGGTTGCTGTGCCTTGAAAGGTCACCGGGTGTCGACAGTGGGGTAGTCATTAGCGTAGCTCCAGGCGCACTTCAAGGCGCCGTACCAGATAAGCCAAAGCGATGCTTAGGGCGAGGAAAAACAGACCGACCATGGTGATCGGCTCCAGATAGCGGAAGTTCTCGGAGCCGATGTTCTTGGCCTGTTGCATGATTTCCACCACGGTAATCGCCGACAGCACCGGCGTATCCTTGAGCATTGCCACCAGATAGTTACCCAATGGCGGCAGGATCGGCCGCAGGGCCTGCGGCAGGATTATGTTGCGATATGCGCTGTACGGGGCGATGTTCAGCGCCGTGACTGCTTCCCATTGTGCGCGCGGCACCGCATCGAGGCCGCCGCGATACACCTCGGCGATGTAACAGGCGTAATGCAGGCCGATACCCAGAATGCCCACTTGCATGGCGGTCATGCTGACGCCGTAATTGGGCAGCACGTAGTAAAGGAAATACACCTGGATCAGCAGTGGCGTACTGCGAATGAACTCGATCACAGCGGTGGTCGGCCACGACAGCCAGACTCTGCGGCTCCGTCGGCCGATAGCCAGGAACAGTCCCAGCACAATGGCGATCAGGAAACCGATCAGGGTAATGCCCACGGTGTTGAGCGAGGCGCGCAGCAAATCGGGAAGGATATGCCAGGCATAGGTCCAGTCGAACAGTGTCATGACAGACCTCCACGCAACCGCCCGCGAGCCAGATGCTGCTCAATGCGGCGCATGCCGATGTTGATGGCTTGCGCCAGGATGAAATACATCACCAGCGCCAGACTGAAGATTTCCAGGGTCTGGAAAGTGGCCTGATCCAGTTGACGAGCCCTGAAGCTCAGGTCTGACAGGGTGATCAACGACACCAGCGAAGTATTTTTAAGCAATTCGATCAGCAGGTTGGTACCCGGCGGTATAGCGGCCAGCAACGCCTGCGGAAGAATGATGCGGCGAAAGCGTTTGTAGCCGCTGAAGTTGAGTGCCGTGGACGCTTCGTATTGACCCTTGGCGACGGAGCTGATCGCACCGCGCATCACCTCGGCGCCGTAAGCACCAATGTGCAAGCCTAGGCCGACGATGGCCACGCTGTAGGGGCTCAGTTCAAGGTTGAAGGGCGGCAGCGGCAGCACAAAAAACAGCCAGAACAATTGCACCAGTAACGACGTGCCGCGAAACACTTCAATGTAAGCAATGGAAAACCAGCGCAATGGCCGCCAGGGCGACATGCGCCCCAGGGCCGCGAGAATCGCCGCGACAATCGCCAGCAGCGAACCGAAGATCGTCACCTGGAGCGTCACCCAAGCGCCTTGTATCAATAGCGGAAGTAATTCACCCATGGTTTAAACCTGTCCATCCGGGTTAAGCAGGGAAATAGGCATCGCGCCGTGGCGCCATGCCTGTTTCGACTATTGAGCGCAGAGCTCGGCAGCCGTTTTGCTTGTCACGTTGGATTTGTCAAACCCGAAAGGGGCAACTGCCTTGAGGTGCTCTTCGGAACCCAACCATTTTTTCAACTCGGCGTTGACCGCATCGCGCAGGTCTTTGTCTTCCGGACGGAAGGCGAGAGCACCGTATCCAATGTGTGACGGGTCATCCTTGAACTCGGTGACTGCTTCAACTTTTTCACCACCCTTGGCGGCCAAACCTTTCATGGTCAGTTGAGTACCCACTGCCGCATCGGCACGACCGGCGCGCACGGCTTGCAACTGGGCGGTGGTGTCCGGTACTTGGAGGATTTGCTCATCCTTTACACCCGAGTCGCGGGCATAGCCCAGGTTCACCGTGCCGGCCATGATTGCCAGCTTCACCTCGGGATTCTTGGCGATGTCTTCGTAACTGTGCAGCCCCTTCGGGTTGCCTTTGGCCGTAAGCAGCGCGTCTGGCAGTTGATACTGCGGATCGGTAAACAGCACCTGCTTGCAGCGAGCCGGCGTGATGTACATGCCGGCGGCAATCACGTCGAAGCGCCCGGCGCGCAGACCCGGGATCAACGAGCCCCATTCGGTCAACACGCCGTCAACCTGTTTGATGCCCATTTTGGCAAAGATGGCTTTGGCGATTTCCGGTGATTCACCGGTGACCCTGCCGTCGGTTTCGGTAAAGGCGAATGGGGTTTCGTTGGCATAACCGATACGGATGCTGCTGTTCTGTTTGACGGTTTCCAGTGTCGTAGCGGCTTGGGCGCCGGCGGCTAGGCCGAACATCGCGCAAGCTATGAACAGGTGACGCAATGCATGGGTGCTGCGGGAAGGGAAATTGCTCATCGATAAAATCTCCTGTTTCTTGTTGACCCGTCGGTGACGGCTCTGTGGTAGGAGGCAGTGTTACAAGAGCAAAGCGTACAAGGACTGATCTCATGGAGCTGGGCGCAGTCCGGTACAGGTCGATTGATTTTGTTGTGGGCTTTAAGGTGCCCGCTGTCGACCTTGAGCCGAGCATACAAAAGCGCTGAGCATCATTGTATTGCACTAGGACAATTGCATTGCATGGATACTAGCGCGATGCTGTCCCGACGAGCACAGACCCGAGTTTTAGCGCTGATGGACAAATGGAAAGCGGCACTGGATATCGCCCGCAGTGGCGAGTCAAAGTACAAGATTCTGGTGCAGGCGATTGCCGATGATATCGAGCAGGGTGTCTTGGCCAATGATCAGCGCCTGCCACCGCAGCGGCATGTTGCCGATACCATGGGCATCAGCGTGCAGACGGTCACCAACGCCTATAAAGAGCTGGAGCGTCAGGGGCTGGTGCGTTGCGAAGTCGGGCGCGGCAGTTTTGTGTCGCGGCGCATGAGCGATCGAGTGGCTACCTATATTCTCGATAGCCCCGAACGGGCCCTGGTGGATTTTTCCATCGCGCGGATCCTGCACACCCGCGAGCACGACCAGTTCTGGCGTGACACCTGTCTCGAACTCAGCACGGAAGAGGATCAGCCGTGGATACACGCATTTCGTCCGATTGCGGGTTTCGAGTCGCACCGCGAAGAGGCCACGCACTGGATCGGACGGCAAGGACTGCGGGTCGAGCGTGATGACATCCTGATTACCAACGGCGCCGCTCACGGCATCTTCCTTGCGCTGGCGTCTCTGGCCGGTCCCGATGATGTCGTGCTCTGCGAAGGGATCACCGATCACGGGGTAATCGGCAACTCTCAGGTATTGGGATTCACCCTCAAAGGCCTGGAAATGGACCGCTATGGCATAGACCCGGAACACTTCGAAGACATGTGCAGCAATGAGCGCATCACCGCGCTGGTGTGCACGCCCAACCTGAACAACCCGACCACCAGCCTGATGCCCGACAGTCGTCGGCGGGAGATTGCCGATATCGCCCGGCGTTTCGGTGTGCACATCATTGAAGACGATGTATACGGGCCGTTGCTGGATGAGCATCGCGCGCCGCCAATCAGCCATTACCTGCCGGAGTTATCGTTCTATTGCACTAGCATGACCAAGTCAGTGCTGACCGGTTTGCGCATCGGCTATTTGGTAGTGCCCAAGCGACTGGCGTTGCGCACCGAAAGTATCTTGCGGGTCAACAGCTGGATGGCCACGCCCATGGTCTCCGAAATCGCTGCGCGCTGGATTCGTGACGGTCGCGCCGACACGCTCGTGCGATTGCAGCGCAAACTGTTGGCCGGCAGGCAGGCGATAGTCAGCAAATACCTGGGCGAGCACCTGCTCGGCCAGCATCCTCATGCACTGAACGCGTGGGTTGGCATTCCAATACACTGGGAGGTCGACAGCCTGGTGCGGGCCTTGCGTCACCGGCACATCGCTGTCGCATCGCCTGATCCGTTCACCGTGCGTGGAACGCCGCGAGCTCGAGCGGTGAGGGTGTGTGTCGGCGCCGAATGCAGCGACGAAGAAATGCGTGATGCATTGATAAGCATGCGCGAGATATTCGGGCAGTACCCGCAAATCCATGATTTTTGACCGGGAAAAAGTCCGCAAAAAAGTTTGTCGGATAAATTGCCCTAGTACATTCATTACGACAATCCAGTCCTCTTAGACTGCGCCCAACACCACAGTCGGGACGCGGTCATGTCAACGTTGCAGCTACATGATGTTTACCTCGCTCGCCAGCGCATCGAATCGCTTGTCCGGCGTACCCCCTTGGAATACTCGCCCAGCCTTTCGCAACGATTGGGCGTGGCGGTGTACCTCAAACTCGAATCCCAGCAAATCACCGGCAGTTTCAAATTGCGCGGCGCGAGCAATGCCGTGGCGCAGCTCAGCGCCGAGGAGAAAGCGCGTGGCGTGGTGGCGGCGTCGACCGGTAATCACGGTCGTGCTCTGGCGTATGCCGCTTCCCGGCAAGGCGTGAAGGCGACGATTTGCCTGTCGCATCTGGTGCCGGCGAACAAGGTTCAAGCCATTCGTGATCTGGGCGCCGAGGTATGCATCGTCGGCCAGTCTCAGGACGACGCCCAGCGTGAAGCCGAACGGATCGCCAACGAGCAAGGCGCGACATTGCTGCCGCCGTTCGATCACCCGACCATCATCGCCGGGCAGGGCACGCTGGGGCTGGAAATCCTCGAACAGCAACCGGACGTGGTGCAAATTCTCGTGCCGTTGTCCGGCGGCGGTTTGTTTGCCGGGGTTGCGCTGGCGATCAAAAGCGTCAGCGCGAACATCATCACCCACGGCATCAGCATGCAACGCGGTGCAGCCATGCACGCCAGCCTCGCAGCCGGGCATCCGGTGGAAGTCGAAGAGCTGCCGACCCTGGCCGACTCGCTCGGCGGTGGCATCGGCCTGAACAACCGTTACACCTTCAACATGACTCGCGATCTGTGTGACCACCTGCATTTGCTCAGCGAGACTTCCATCGCCAATGCCCTACGCCATGCCTATCGCGAAGAGCGTCTGGTGCTGGAAGGCGCGGCCGTGGTCGGGATTGCCGCGTTGCTTGATGGATTGATTGAGCCGCGCGGGCCGATCGTGGTGGTGGTCAGCGGCCGTAACGTCGACATCGATCAGCACCTGCGCGTCCTCGCGGGCGCAGATGCGTGAACCCCAACAATAACGACTGAATGGAGTGCCGCATTGATGAGTGACATCACCTTATTGAGCGAAGCGGATCTGCGTGCCTGCGTAGCACTAGACCTGCCGAGCATCGAAGCCATCGAACAAGCCTTTGTGCTGCTGGCCACAGCAGCGGTGGCAATGCCGCCGATCCTGCGTCTGGACATCCCCGAGCACAATGGCGAAGTGGACGTGAAGACTGCGTACCTGCCGGGCCTGGAGCGTTTTGCGATCAAGGTCAGTCCGGGTTTTTTCGACAATCCGAAACTCGGCCTACCGAGCCTCAACGGCATGATGATGTTGCTGTCGGCGCGCACCGGTTTGCTCGACGCCTTGCTGCTGGACAACGGTTATCTGACCGCCGTACGCACAGCCGCGGCGGGCGCCGTGGCGGCTCGCGCCCTGTCGCGGGTCGACAGTCGCAGCGTGGCGCTGATCGGTGCCGGCGAGCAGGCCGCGTTACAGCTTCAGGCATTGCGCCTGGTGCGACCGATTGAATCCGTTCAAGTCTGGGCACGTGATAGCGCCAAGGCTCAAGACTTCAGCGCTGAACTGGCGCGCGACAGCGGCCTGACGGTCACGCCTTGCGCGAGCATCGACGAGGCCATGACCGGCGTGGACATTGCGATCACCTGCACCCCGAGCCGCGAACCCTTGATCGAAGCGCGCCATCTGCACCCCGGCTTGCATATCACAGCCATGGGCTCGGACGCCGAACACAAAAACGAAATTTCCCCCCAGGCGCTGGCGCAGGTCGACCGCTACGTGGCGGATCGCTTGAGCCAGACGCGAATCCTCGGCGAGTTGCATCACGCTCTGGCGGCCGGCGCTATTACCGACGAATCGGGCTTGGCCGAATTGGGGCAAGTGCTCGCAGGCCAGCGCCCAGGTCGGACCAGCGAGGCGCAAGTCACCTTGTGCGACCTCACCGGCACCGGCGCCCAGGACACCGCCATGGCCAATCTGGCCTTCGAGCGCGCGCGCTCGGCCGGCAAGGGTTTTCAGTTCGGCAGCTAATCCACTTTTTTCATCCGTGCGTCATTTATCAGAGGGCATGTGCATGTCTCAGATAGTCATCAATCTCCCGTTCGAACGGGAGGAATACGCCCAGCGTCTGGCCAAGGTTCGAGCGGCCATGCAGATTCAGGGCATCGAGCTGTTGCTGGTCACCGATCCGTCGAACATGGCCTGGCTGACCGGCTATGACGGTTGGTCGTTTTACGTTCACCAATGCGTGTTGTTGGCGCTCGACGGCGAGCCAGTCTGGTTCGGTCGCGGGCAAGACGCCAACGGCGCCAAGCGCACGGTGTTCATGCAGCACGAGAACATCGTCGGTTACCCGGACATCTACGTGCAGTCCCGGGAACGCCATCCGATGGATTACCTGTCGCGGGAAGTCATCAGTGCCCGGGGTTGGGACGCGCTGACCATCGGCGTGGAAATGGATAACTATTATTTCAGCGCCGCCGCGTATTTGTCGCTGCAGAAAAACCTGCCGCAGGCCAAGCTGATCGACGCGGTCGGGTTGGTGAACTGGCAGCGGGCGATCAAGTCGCCCCAGGAAATCGCTTACATGCGCATCGCTGCGCGCATCGTCGAAAACATGCACGGGCGGATCCTCGAACGAATCGAGCCGGGCATGCGCAAAAATGAACTGGTGGCTGAAATCTACAGCAGCGGGATCCTCGGCGCTGACGGTCATGGCGGCGATTACCCGGCCATCGTGCCGCTATTGCCCACGGGTGCCGACGCCAGCGCGCCGCACCTGACCTGGGACGATTCGCCGTTCGAAAAAGGCGCCGGGACCTTCTTTGAAATCGCCGGTTGCTACAAGCGTTATCACTGTCCGCTGTCGCGCACGATCTATTTGGGCAAACCTCCACAGCACTTCCTCGACGGCGAAAAAGCGGTGGTCGAAGGCATCGCCGCGGGACTGGAAGCAGCCAAACCGGGCAACACCACCGGCGACATCGCTGTGGCGTTTTTCAAAGTGTTGGAGAAATTCGGCATCCACAAGGACAGCCGTTGCGGCTACCCGATCGGGATCAGCTATCCGCCAGACTGGGGCGAACGCACCATGAGCCTGCGTCCCGGCGACACCAGTGTGTTGCAACCGGGCATGACGTTCCACTTCATGCCGGGCCTGTGGATGGACGATTGGGGACTGGAGATCACCGAAAGCATTTTGATCACTGAGACCGGTGTCGAGACACTGTGCAATGTGCCACGCCAACTGTTCGTGAAGGATTGAGCCATGAGCGATTTACCTGACAATCCGATCAATGCCACGGTGGACTTTGCCCGCGAAGGCGTGCAGCACGGATTCCTCAAATTGCCGTATTCCCGGGACGATTCGGCCTGGGGCGCGGTGATGATTCCGGTAACGGTGATTCAGCGCGGCCAGGGTCCGACTGCGCTGCTTACCGGCGGTAACCACGGTGACGAATACGAAGGCCCGGTGGCGCTGAGCAAGCTGGCGCAGGGCCTGACGGCCGCCGAGGTAACGGGGCGGGTGATTATCGTCCCGTTCATGAACACCCCGGCGTTCCATGCTGGTCGGCGCACGTCGCCGATCGACAAGGGCAATCTCAATCGCAGTTTCCCCGGTAAGCCGGACGGCACCGTGACCGAGAAAATTGCCGATTACTTCAATCGGACTCTGTTGCCCTTGGCCGATATCGTGCTGGACATCCATTCCGGTGGCCGCACCCTGGATTTCCTGCCTTTTGCAGCCTGTCATGTGCTGCCCGACAAAAAACAGCAGGCTCAATGCGAAGCCGGCATGCGCGCTTTCAATGCGCCTTACAGCATGCGCATGCTGGAGCTCGATGCAGGGTCGATGTACGACACCGCCGCCGAGCGTCAGGGCAAAGTCTTTGTCACGACCGAACTGGGTGGCGGTGGTTCGTCCACGGCGCGCAGTGTGGCGATTGCCGAGCGCGGGGTGCGCAATCTGCTAGTGCATGCAGGGATTCTTGAAGGTGAGATCCAGCCCGCGGAGTCAATCATGTTAGGCATGCCCGATGCCACTTGCTTCATCGATAGCGAACACGATGGCTTGCTGGAAATGTGCCGCGATCTGGGCGACAACGTGAGCAAGGGAGAAGTGATTGCCCGCGTTTACGACGCTACCCGTAGCGGCGTCGCTCCGGTGGAATATCGCGCGGCCCGCAGCGGGCTGCTGGCGGCGCGCCACTTTCCAGGAATGGTGCAGTGCGGCGATATCATTGCAGTCATCGCCGATGTATTGACCTGACCCCAACCCCTGTGAAAGTGAGCTTGCCCGCGATGGCGGCGGCACATCCAGCATCGATGTGACTGACATACCGCATTCGCGGGCAAGCCCGCTCCCACAGGTTCTGCCACAATTTTCAATGCCCGGAGGTCCTCGGACCATGCACAAGCTCGATCGCTATGACCTGAAAATCCTGCGAATCCTCGCCGAAGATGGTCGGATCACCAAGTCGAGCCTGGCCGAGGCGATCAATCTCTCGGTGACCCCGGCGTGGGAGCGGGTTCGCAAGTTGGAGTCGCTAGGGCTTATCAAGGGCTACCGGGCACAGATCGACTGGAACGCGGTGTTCAAAGGCCAGCAGGTGCTGGTGGAAATCACCCTGGCCCGACACACCGCCCAGGACATGCGGCGGTTCGAGCAACGCATGAACGAGGCCGCCGAAGTGGCATTCTGTTACGCCACCGGTGGCGGTGTTGATTACATGGCGATGATCCAGGCGCCGGACATTGACCATTACCAGCGGTTTATCGACCAGTTGTTGCTCGATGACCTGGGCATTGAGCGCTACTTCACCTACATCGTCACTAAAACCATCAAGACCGCGGGTGCCTTGCCGGCCGAGGTGGCGCAAGAACCATAAATCGGGGCAAAACCTTCACCGCAAAAAGTCCCTGTTTACCGGCGTTCAATCAGAAAAAACCTATGGTTACACCCCGCCAAACGCCAAATCATCTTGGCTGCGCTGCCCTAGCATGGATTCACGCACACGGTTTGGAGTGAACGCCATGACATACAAACATCCGCTGTTGTTCAAAGCACTTTGCTACGTAGACGGCCATTGGGTCCACAGTGACAGCGGCCATAGCGTCGCCGTGCACAATCCGGCCGATCAGAAGTTAATCGGTCATGTGCCGATGCTCGATCAGCCTCAGATCATCGCCGCCGTAGATGCCGCACACCGGGCGTTTTCAGCCTGGCGTGAACAAAGCCTCGATGACCGCGGAACGATTCTGCGGCGCTGGGCGGCGTTGATCCTTGAGCATCAGGAAGACCTGGCGCGGATTCTCAGCCAGGAACAAGGCAAGCCCCTGGCCGAGTCCCGCGGCGAAATCGCCTACGCCGCCAGTTTCATTCCATGGTTTGCCGAAGAGGCGCGGCGCCTTTACGGGCAGAACATCCCCAGCCATATCCCCGGCGCGCATCTGGGCACGATCAAGGAACCGGTTGGCGTCTGTGCACTGCTGACGCCGTGGAATTTTCCTTCGGCGATGATCACCCGCAAAGCCGCCGCCGCATTGGCCGCCGGTTGCACTGTGGTCATCAAACCGGCCCACGAAACGCCTTACTCGGCGTTCGCGTTGGCGCAATTGGCGGAAGAAGCAGGCTTCCCCGCCGGCGTGTTCAACGTGGTGCTGGGCGAACCGCAAATGACCATGCAAACCCTGGTGCAGGACGCTCGCGTGCGTTCGGTCAGCTTCACCGGCTCGACCCGGGTCGGCAAGTTGGTCCTGCAAGCGGCAGCCCAGGATGTGAAGAAGGTATCGCTGGAATTGGGCGGCAATGCGCCGTTCATTGTCTGCGCCGATGCCGATCTGGAGCTGGCGGTGAAAGTCGCGGTAGAGGCCAAGTTCCAGACCTCCGGCCAGGATTGCTGCGCGGCCAATCGGATTATGGTCGAACGCTCGATTTATCCGGCGTTCCTCAGCCGCTTTGCCTCTGCGGTGCGCGAACTGCGGGTCGGCCCCGCGCTGGTGGGTGATCAAGAGCAAAGCGTCGACATCGGCCCGCTGATGCATCAGGCCGCCTTCGATGTGACCGTCGAGCGTGTGGCTGATGCGCTGAAGCTGGGCGCGCAACGTCTGGTGGGCGGCGAAGCGCATGCCCTCGGCGGATTGTTCTATCAGCCGACGGTGCTGGCCGACGTTACGCCGCAGATGCGTATCTACCGCGAAGAAAATTTCGCGCCGATTGCTGGCGTCATGCCTTTCGCCACCCTCGAGCAAGCCATCGAAATGGCCAACGACACCGAATACGGTCTGGCTGCCTACATTTGTTCCAACCGCTTGGACCTAATCTACCCCCTGATTCGCCGCCTCGACCACGCCATGGTCGCGGTCAATGGCGTCAAGTTCACCGGCCATCCGATCCCGTTCGGTGGCATGAAAGCCTCGGGGCTGGGCCGCGAGGGCGGTACCGAGGGCTTCGAAGCCTTTGTCGAAACCAAATACTTTTGCCTGCACCATCAAGGCCAGTTCTAAGGAGATCCGCCATGAGCCAAAAACTCGATTCGTTGTTCGAACAAGACCGTGCGCACTTCATGCACCCGTCAACCCATGCCCATGACCACGCCAGCGGCACGCTCAAGGGACGCATCATCAAGAGCGCGTCAGGCATTCGTATCCGCGACCACGAAGGCCGCGACTTCATCGACGCCTTTGCCGGGCTGTACTGCGTGAACATCGGCTACGGGCGCACCGAAGTCGCCGATGCGATCTACAAGCAGGCAAAGGAGCTGGCCTATTACCACACCTATGTCGGGCACTCAACCGAAGCGATCATCGAGCTGTCGAGCCGCATCATCGACTGGGCGCCGGAGGGCATGAAGAAGGTCTACTACGGCCTGTCCGGTTCCGACGCCAACGAAACCCAGATCAAACTAGTGCGTTACTACAACAACGTATTGGGTCGCCCGCAGAAGAAGAAAATCATCTCCCGTGATCGCGGTTATCACGGTTCAGGCATCATGACCGGCAGCCTGACCGGCCTACCGACTTTCCACCAGCATTTCGACCTCCCGGCCGAAGGCGTTAAACATACCATTTGTCCGCACTGGTACCGCAAGGCACCGGCAGGTATGGATGAAGCCACTTTCGTGCGCTATTGCGCCGACGAGCTGGAGAAAATGATCCTGGCCGAAGGGCCGGACACCGTCGCCGCGTTCATCGGCGAACCGCTGATGGGCACCGGCGGCATCATCGTTCCGCCGGCCGGCTATTGGGCCGCCATACAAGCGGTGTTGAACAAATACGACGTGTTGTTGATCGCCGACGAAGTGGTCTGCGCCTTCGGTCGCCTGGGTTCGAAGATGGGCAGTCGGCGCTATGGCATGCGTCCTGACCTGATCACCACGGCCAAAGGCCTGACCAGTGCCTATGCGCCTTTGTCAGCAGTGATTGTCGGTGAAAAAGTCTGGGACGTGATCGAAAAAGCCTCCGAATCTCAAGGTGCCATGGGACATGGCTGGACGTACTCCGGGCATCCGATCTGCGCGGCGGCGGCCCTGGCCAACCTCGACATCCTGGAGCGGGAAAACCTGACGGCCAACGCAGAGAATGTTGGCAGCTATCTGAATCGTCGATTGCGGGAAGTATTGGAAGGTCATCCACTGGTGGGCGAAGTGCGCGGCGACGGCATGCTTGCCGCGGTCGAGTTCATGGCCGATCGTGAGCAACGCACACCATTCGATGCTGCGTTGAAGGTCGGTCCGAAAGTATCGGCAGCCTGTCTTGAACGCGGAATGATTGCCCGAGCGATGCCCCATGGCGACATTCTCGGTTTTGCACCACCGTTGATCTTGACCGAGGAGGAGGCCGACCTGATTGTCGACATCACCAAAAGTGCGGTCGATCACGTGGCCAGCGAGATACTGGGCTAAGCCTTACCGCTCCCCCCCAAAAAACCGCTCGATCCTTCACCGTTCGGGTGGTTTTTTGTATCGCAAGTTTGGTCTTGTTGTGAACAAACTGCGAAGAGAAGATTGTGATTACATAAACTCATTTTGGGAGTAAGGGGAGCCGGAGATGCACTGTTGAAGGCCCATCGAATGACTGCTTCTGGCCGACTCCAGCCAGTTCGCACTCAGTTAGCGCTGCTGAAAAGCAGCCATTCGATCGAAAAAAATCTCAACCACACATTACCGCAATGACATCAGCACCAAGGAGGTTCGTCCCATGTCATTGCAGTGCCCTCGCTGTCACTCCCCCAAAGTCGCTTCTTTCCATCACGCCATGAAGGCCGGCGCTGCTATCGGCGCGGTCGGTGGCATCGCACGTGGCGTTAGCGCTGCTCTGGCTGGCGGCAAGGCCGGCGCAGCGCTCGGCGTAATTGCCGGCCCTGTCGGTATAACCCTGGGCTCGGTATCCGGTGCCATTCTCGGCGGTCTTGCCGGAGGCGTCGGTGGCTGTGCGCTCGGTGCCCAGCTCGGTGAGTCGCTCGACCGCCACGTCCTGGCCCATAACCTCTGCCTGCTCTGCGGTCACCGCTTCAACCTGCCGGCCTGACCCGGCTCTTTCTCTCCTCTTATTTCTCGTCCGGTCGGTGCTGCGCCTGGCGCGGCGTTTTATGCCGACCTGCACCCAAAGGAATCACTCTCATGGCACATCTCGTCGAAACCATGGCCTACGCTGGCGCTACTCCGTGGCACGGCCTGGGCAATCAGCTGACTCAGAAACAGCCCATCGAAGTCTGGCAACGCGAAGCCGGCATGGACTGGCAGATCCTCGAAAGCCCGGTGCATTTCAAATCAGAAGTCGCCGGGCATCTGGGCGCTATCCACTCCTTTCCCGAGCAGAAGGTGCTCTTCCGCTCCGACACCAAGGCGCCGCTGTCGGTGGTCTCGCAGCGTTATCACACCGTGCAGCCTCGGGAAGTTCTGGAGTTCTACAGGGATCTCACCGAGGTCTCCGGCTACGAGTTGGAGACCGCTGGCGTGCTCAAAGGCGGACGCAAGTTCTGGGCGCTGGCGCGTACCGGGCAAGGCGCTGCGCTCAAGGGTAACGATCAGGTGAATGGCTACCTGCTGCTGGCCACTTCCTGCGACGGAACCCTGGCCACCACGGCAACGCCGACCACAGTGCGCGTGGTGTGCAACAACACCTTGACCATCGCCCTGGATGGCACCAGCCGGGCAATCAAGGTACCGCACAACACCCGTTTCGATCCCAAGGTGGTGAAGAAGCAGCTCGGCATCGCCGCCTCGCAATGGGACGACTTCATGTACCGCATGCGCGTGCTGGCCGAGCGCAAGGTTCAGTGGCATGAGGCCCTGGGCTTCTTCATGAACGTGCTGTGCGAGACCAGCCCGACCGGCGCCTTGCCGGAGCAACTGCCCAACGAGCGCGCCCTGCGCAAGGTCCAGGAGCTGTACGAAGGCCGTGGTCGCGGTAGCCAGCTGGACTCGGCGCGCGGCACCGCCTGGGGCCTGCTCAACGCCGTGACCGAATACGTCGACCACGAGCGCCGTGCGCGCAGCAACGAGTACCGCATGGACTCGGCCTGGTTCGGCCAAGGCGCGCAGATCAAGCAACGCGCCCTGGATGCCGCGCTGCAGCTCGCCGCTTAACCCTTACTCACATCAACCCTCGCGCCCGGTCAGCCTTGTGCTGGTCGGGCGTTTTTATGTCTGCAGGTGAATCCCATGAAAGCAACGTCATTGAACAGCAGCACCGGCAAGAAACGCCCTGCCCTGCGCCTGGTCAGCACCAAGGAGCTACCGCGCGAAGACTGGCTGCAGATCCGCAAGCAAGGTATTGGCAGTTCGGACGCTGCCGCAGCCGTAGGACTGAACCCCTACAAGTCGCAACTGGAGCTGTGGATTGAAAAGACCGGGCGTGATGCCGGCATGCCGAAGGCTGATCCTCAGGATGAGGAAAGCCCTATGTACTGGGGCAACGTGCTGGAGCCCATCGTGGCCTGGCATTACAGCAAGCGCACGAAGAACAAGGTACGGCGCATCAATGCCGTGCTCCAACATCCGGATCCGGAGCTGCCCTGGATGCTGGCCAACATCGACCGCGAGGTGATCGGGGCGGACGACGTGCAGATCCTCGAATGCAAAACAGCCGGCATAAACGGGGCACGCCTCTGGAAGGAGGGCGTGCCGGAGTATGTGCAGCTGCAGGTGATGCACCAGCTCGCCGTCACCGGCAAGCAGGCGGCGGATGTGGCGGTACTGCTGGGTGGCCAGATGCTGGAGATCCACCGCATCGAGCGAGATGAGCAGATGATCGCTCGGCTGATCGAGCTGGAGCGAAAGTTCTGGCACTACGTGGAAACCGACACCCCACCGCCGGCCGATGGCACCGCCTCCGCTGAATCAGCCCTGCGCTGCCTCTACCCGGAGGACAACGGCCAGGTCATCGACCTCAGCCAGCATGCTGGTCTGTCAGCGGCTTACATCGAGCTGAAAGCCGTGCGTCAGTCGATTGCCGACAAGGAAAAACGCGAGGCCGAGCTCAAGCAGATGCTGCAGCAGGCCATGGGCGATGCCAGTCGGGTGGAATTCTCCAGCGGCTACGTCAGCTGGCGCAAGGCCAAGGACAGCATCGGTCTCGATGTCGCTCAGTTGCTCCAGGACAAGCCCTACCTGCAGGCCAAGTACCCGCTGCTGAAACCCGGTGCGCGCCGTTTCCTGGTCAGCTGATTTCCGTCTCCATCAACTCTTCCCTCCCCTTGGCCAGTCCATGCAGTTCGCGCTGCGTAGCTGGCCTTTTTTCATTTCCAGGAGAGCCATCATGCTCAAAGGTTTAGCTATCACCCCGCCGGTGCTCGGCCGCATCTCGATAGGCAAGGTCGTCGAGAAGAACGGCAAGCGCCTGCCGGAAAAGGATGACCAGTTCACCATCACCTCACAGGTGCAAGGCAAGGACGGCTGGCTGCTCCACCCGCTCAATGACGAGCTGCGCCAGAGCAAGGACGACAAGCTGCGCAACATTCCGGTACGCCTGCTGTTCAACGAGCCGGAACTGAATTTCCGCGCCGACTACACCTTGTTCGACCGCCAGTCCGGGCGCCCGCTCTGCGTCGGCAATGGCGAAACCTGCAGGCGCGTCACCCAGGACGGCATGCAGACACTGCCCTGCCCTTCGCCGGATGCCTGCCCGCTAGCCAAAGGCAATGCCTGCAGGCCCTACGGCCGGCTGAACGTGATCATCGGCGACGACGATCCGCTGGGCAGCTTCGTGTTCCGCACCACCGGCTTCAACAGCATCCGCACTCTGGCGGCTCGCCTGCATTACTTCCAGGCCATCTCCGGCAACCGCCTGGCCTGCCTGCCGCTGGAGCTGCGTCTGCGTGGAAAGTCCACCCGGCAAAGCCATGGTACGCCGATCTTCTACGTCGACCTGACGGTACGCGGCGGTATGGTGATGACGGAGGCGCTGCAGGCCGCCAATGGGCTCGATGCACAGCGGCAAGCAGCAGGCTTCGATCAGGCCGCCTTGGATGAAGCGGCGCAGCGTGGCTTCGGCAATGGCGCCTTCGAGGACAGCGAGGAAGACTCTGGTGCCATCGCCGAAGAGTTCTACCCCGCCGAGGAAAGCCAATCTCCATCCCCCAACACCTCCCAGCGCTCTGCGAAAGCCAGCCTGGCCGAGAAGCTGGACGCACAAGCCCAGCGCCACACCCCACCGATCGATAACCATCAAGGAGCCCACCATGCGCCTGCACAAGCTGAAGGCCAGTGAATCGACCGGCACCTACCTGGTCGATTCACCGGTCACCGAAACCGACATCCTGCTGATGGCCCGCCAGTTGGCGAGTCTGCGCCTGCGCCGGGGGCGAGCACTGACCTCACCGAAGGAAGTGTTCGGCCACCTGCAGGCGCTGCTGGGCGATTACGAGCATGAGGTATTCGCCCTGCTTCTGCTCGACAGCCGGCACCGGGTGATCGTCTTTCATGAACTGTTCCGGGGCACCCTGGACAGCGCCAGCGTCTATCCCCGAGAAGTCGTCAAGGCTGCCCTGGAGCACAACGCCGCGGCAGCCGTGCTGGTCCACAACCACCCTTCCGGTGATCCGGAACCCAGCCAATCAGATCTCACCCTGACCCACAAACTGCGGGAGGCCCTGAACCTAGTCGGGGTGCGAACGCTGGACCATATCGTGGTGGGCCAGGAGGGCTGCGTATCGCTGGCGGAACTGGGCTACCTGTGAGGAGAACACGACGATGAAGCTACTGCGGATCTTTGCTGCCGTGTTCCTGTTCGCCGGCATCCTCGCGGGCTGCCTGGCCCTTCTGCTGCTGGTACTTCTGATGGTGCGCTTTCCACCACTGCTGATTGCCGTGGTGCTGGCATGCTGGATCGTCAATCGGTTGCTGAAATCTTCACGAGGAGCACCTCGGTAAGCGGCATCATCAGTATGGGCAGTCGCAAGGCTGCCCATACTGGAACAGGAGTATTTTCTTTTTTCCCCTGTTCATCGGGCAATGCTGAATTTCTGGCAGTGTTTGACCAAGCCTCGCAGCCTTATGACGAACAGAGAACCCTGGGCCGCATCGGCCAAGCAGACGAGATTGGGGCCGCCGCGCTCTTCCTGGCGAGCGATGCGTCGAGCTACGTCAACGGCGCCGAACTGTTCGCGGACGGCGGCGCCTCCCAGACCTGAGCAGGCCACCAACCATTCGCTCCGGTTAACGCCGACCCTTAGGTGGATTTCTAAGGAAGCTGCATCGGTGTAGTGCTGGTGCGGATGCTGGACCGTCGCCGTGGTGTCGTGTTGCCGGTGCGGGTATACGTAGAGCCTCCAGGCGGAACCCCGGTAGCGTGTAAGGACTGACGCAAAGGGATCAGCAGATAGGCCATGCTCTAGGTGCCGCTGCGTACACATACATTCTTGGCACCGAACAAGTTCATTTGCTGGATCGGCCGCGACCTTTGCTATGGCGGCATTGTCCTCACGCTGGCCGGCGACGTTGCTTCTGGCGACCTTGGGAGACGGACCAATGCGGCGCCCGCGGCCAATGTGAGCTTGACCTACCTAACTTCAACTTCCTTAGGACACTCTGATGGATGAATTTTCTGGTTCGTTAATCGATCATCTGGGTATTGGTGTTTCGGACATTTCACATGCTCGCGCCTTCTACGAACAAGCGCTGAAGCCGCTGGGGATTACCCTCCTCGCGAGCATAGAAGCCCCCCTCCGCAATCAGCTCCTCGGAGATTGGGCTTCGGCTCTTCTGGCAAGCCATTTCTCTGGGTGCATGCCACCACCTCCCCTAGCATCGGGGCGCATATAGCTTTGATCGCCCAGAGTCATGAGGCAGTCGACGCGTTCCATACGGCCGGGCTGGTCGCTGGGGGTCAAGACAACGGAGCGCCAGGAATCAGGTCCCATTACCACGCCGGATATTACGCGGCCTATGTGCTAGGCCCTGATGAGGTAAATCTGGAAGCCGTCTGCCAAGCATCAGATTGAGAGCTTCAGCTACGAACGAAGTAGCTGCCCGGGGGCGTTATCGTTGATTCCAGAAAATTCGGCTTGATGCGCACCGACTAATCAGCCATTTCCTGCAAAGACTCAGCTATCTGAGTCCCTGTTTTAGGGTTTTGTCGGGGCGTTTTTTCCCACGCCGACAGAATTGAACTGTCGGAAACCAGAGGCTGGCTTACCCTTTACCTTCAGAACCTCTCGCGCAGCATCGCCATCAGATTGCGCGGTTCGCCATAACTCCTCGCATTCCATAAACGCCATGTTTCAACGCTCTCAGGGCGGGTGGCAGCTTCAAGTCGCCTCTAAGCGGGTCCTGTTGAGAGCAATACCTCTCCTAATTCTGGAAATTTAATTTTCACATTTGCGACTGGCGGGGCCCAAAAAAGGCCTGTCCAGCTTCCTGTGGCGATCAGATCACCAGCCCTCAAGGGCCGGTTCTGCGATGCAGCATGCCTCGCCAACCACGGCAGCGAGGCCAGTGGATCAGTGAAGGGATGGCTTCCAACATCAACTATCTGCAGCCGCCCATCCACCCAGACCTCGACTGCCTGCTGCGACCAGTTTGCCGGAGGCTGAGTCGCTTCGCCCAGCACCAATGCGCGGTTGAGTTGCTGATCAGCCAGGCGAAGCAAGGGATGCGCCTGCTCTCCCTGTTGAAAGCGGGTATCACACAGCTCGATCCCGACATGCCATGCATCAATCGCTTCATAGGCTGCTGCATGATCGGAATCGCCATCGACATCTCGCCCAAGTCGCACGATCAGCTCACCTTCGATGCCGAAACGGCTGCAATAGCCCTCAGGGACCGCCCAACCCGATAAATGAATGGAGTGGCTCGGCACGCGCGCAGTGCTGACCAGCCTTCCAGGGCTGCCGCCAAGCTTCCACGCAGTCTCCGACGAGTCACCGAACCAGCCAAGCTCGGCGGCGACAAGTTCCTGAACCTGGTAAGCATCGGCTTCAGTCAGCAAACCAAGCCCGTCATATGGCACATTACGCCGCTGTCGCCATGCTTGGACCAATGCCGCCGCTACCTGGGTCGCGCCGTTCATAGCGGCAGTTCATGCGGGCGACGACGAGTTTGAGCGGGAGCAGGCTTCTGGCACGGTAAAAACTTCCCGCGGCCCGCGGCGCCTCTTGGTTCGCCGTCCCAAACGACCTCTCCTCGTGCCAGCGTTATGGCCGGCCATGCACTCAACTGCATACCTTCATAGGGGGTGTAATCCACATTGTGGTGCAGCATTTCGTTGGTAATGCGTACTGGCTCACCTTCGTTCCAGATGACCAGGTCAGCATCGGCGCCAATTGCGACGCTGCCTTTGCGTGGGTACAAACCATACATTTTTGCGGCATTGGTGGATGTGAGTGCGACGAAACTCTGCGGGGTAATCCGGCCTTTGCGAACACCTTCGGACCAGAGAAGCGCCATTCGCGTTTCGATCCCAGGAATACCATTGGCGACTTGTTCAAACGTCGGGCTTTCACCATGGGCTTTTTTACCGTCGTGGCCTTCGTACCGGAACGGCGCATGGTCCGATGAAAACACCTCGAATGAACCATTTTCCAGGCCGTCCCAGATGACCTGCTGGTTGGCAGGATCGCGCGGTGGTGGGCTGCAGATGCATTTCGCGCCTTCAAAGCTGTCGTCGCATCCGAGCGAAGCCGCCGTCAGGAACAGATACTGAGGACAGGTCTCGGCGTAGACCTTCAGGCCTTTGCTCTGCGCCCAGCGAATCTGCTCGACTGCGTCACGACCAGACACATGGACGATCAGAATTGGCACATCCACCAACTCGGCCAATGCAATCGCTCGATGCGTGGCCTCACGCTCAACCAGCATGGGCCGGGAGGTGGCGTGATAACGGGGCGCGTCCAGGCCTGCAGCCAGCAGGCGCTCGGTAAGCCAGGCGATGCAATCGCTGTTCTCGGCATGCAACATCACCATGGCTCCTTCCCGACGTGCCACCGACAGCGTCTCGAGAATTTCCCGGTCACCGAGCTTCAACGCGTCGTAGGTCATGTAGATCTTGAACGAGGTATAGCCCTCGGCAATCAGAGCGGGCAACTCCCGTTGCAGCACATCAGGCGTGGGGTCAGTCACGATAAGGTGGAATGCGTAATCGATCACCGGCTTGTCGCCAACTCGCCGATGGTAGTCCTCGACAGCGGCACGCAAACTCTCGCCTTTCTGCTGGCTGGCAAAGGGAATGACCGTGGTAGTGCCACCGCAGGCGGCAGATACGGTGCCACTGTAGAAGTCGTCCGCCATGACAGAACCGTCGCCGGTCGGCTGATCCAGGTGCACATGGCTATCGACGCCCCCCGGCGTAACGTGCCGCCCCGCCGCGTCAATCTCTTTCAATCCAGTGGGCAAGTCAGTCGCCAGTGAAACAATTTGTCCATCACGAATGCCGATGTCGCAGGTAAAAATGTCAGCGGCTGTAACCACGCGGGCATTACGGATAACAGTGTCCAGAATTTGCATATCAACCTCTTTCAAGCAGGAGCCAGCCACCGTTATTCCGGGCGTAGCAAGCCACGCCCGGCTGCTCGAAGCGTTCGAACCTACGGGTGGTATCTGGAATCACGGGTTCACATTGCGTCGCTCGAATGCCATGCCTCGCGCGCGCATTACGTAGTCAGAGCATTACATCGCCGCCATTGGGGGACAGTGTTTGCCCGGCATAAAATGCGCCAGCGCTCGAAGCCAGGAGCAAAGCGGTAGGTGCGATTTCATCTACCTGGCCGAAGCGCCCCACCGGCAACTGTGCTTTCTTGGCCTCAAGCCATTGCGCGCTGTGATTGCGCAACAAGTCGGTATCGACCGGCCCCGGCGCAATCGCGTTGACCATCACATTGTGTGGCGCACCCTCATAAGCCAGTGCTCGGGTAAACCCCACCACCCCGGCCTTCGCCGCACAGTAATGCGCCAGCCCTGGCGCGCCCTTGTATGCCAGTTGTGAAGCAACGTTGATGACGCGGCCATACTGGCGTTCGAGCATCCCGGCGAAAAAGGCGCGAGTGACCAGCATCGTCCCGCGCAGATTTATCCCGATGATACGATCCCAATCCTGATCATCGGTCATGGCAAATGGACGGTCGCCGCCACCCACACCGGCCGAATTGACCACGATGTCGACCTGCCCCAAACGCTCCTGCGCCCAGGTGCAGAAACGGTTTACCGCCGCTGGATCAGAGACGTCGCATTCGCTGGCGTGTAGTTCAAGGCCTCGCGAGCGCACGCGATTCTGGAACGCCTCGGCATTCTGATGATCTGCCACATGGCAAATGGCAACTTCTGCACCATGCTCCAGAAACAATTGCGCAATCGCCGCACCGATTCCCCTGCTTGCGCCGGTGATAACAGCCTTGCGGCCCGAAAGATCAAACACGTTACTCATGACCGACTCCCAGTGTTCGAGCGGGATGGACGCTCTGCCAGTGGTTGGCAATATCGATGCGTCGAGTGATCCATACGTCAGGGAAACTCAAAACGTAATCGAGGAATCGCTCCAATGCAGCTGCCCGGGCCGGATGCCCCACCAAGCGCAGGTGCAGACCGACCGACATCATCTTGGGTTGGGTTTCTCCTTCCTTGTAGAGCATGTCGAACGCATCTTTGAGGAAGCTGAACCATTGGCTTCCGGTACTGACGCCAGCCGCGAACTGTCCGTCGTTGTTGGTCAACGAATACGGGATGATCAGGTGAGGTTTGCCGCTTACCTGGGTCCAGAACGGTAACTCGTCCCCGTAGTAATCCGAGTCGTAGGTGAACCCGCCCTCCTCGACCAGCAGCCGACGGGTGTTGACGCTCGGGGAGTAGCGGCAATACCAACCCTGGGGCCGAACGCCCGTTGTACGCTCAAGGGATTCCACCGCTTTACGGATGTGCTCGCGCTCCTGTTCCTCGCTGAGCTGGTAGTGCTGGATCCACCGCCAGCCGTGGGAGCACACATCGAAGCCCGATTCGCGGATGGCTTCACAGGCATCCGGATTACGCTCCAGGGCGAGCGCGCAGCCATAGATGGTCGCTGGCAGGGAACGCTCCTGGAACAGGCGCATCACCCGCCAGAAACCCACTCGGCTGCCATATTCGAATAGCCCTTCAGCGGCCAGATCCCGGCCCTTTACACCGGTATTGAGGCCGCTGCTTTCGGTGAACCACGTTTCGCTACTGTCCTCGCCGTCCTGAATGGACGGCTCCGAGCCTTCCTCATAGTTCATGACGAAATTCAGTGCGAGTCGGGCGCCCCCGGGCCATTTAGGATCAGGAGGATTACGGCCATAGCCGACAAAATCTCGTTGAAGATCACTCATGCTTTCTGCACCTCGAAACTATGAGGAAGGTGAGTCGATTCCAGCCAGCGCGCGTACGCTTGAATGCCGTCATCAAGGGATATTTTTGGCACGTAACCCAGGTCACGGCGCGCCGCATCAATACTGAATTTCTGCTGGAATTCATCGACAGGATCCGCGCCCGGCTCAAGGGCGATATCGGCACCGGGAAAGATAGTGCGCACGACCTGCGCGATCTCTTCAAGCGTTACACGGGTGTCGCCGGTGACGTTGTAGGTGGTGCGTGGCAGCACGGGGGCATCCAGCGCACAAAGCAAGCCCTGAACGGCGTCTTCAACGTGAATGAATTGCCTGGGGAAGTCCGCTCCGAAAGACATTCGGGTGGCGCGCCTGGCCAAGGCATCTTCAATCATCTTACGAATCACACAGTCAGTGGTTCTCCCCGGGCCGTAGACCCAGGACAGTCGAACACTCGCCGCAGACAGCCCATACTGTTCGGCGTAGGCCGTGGTGATGTACTCGGAAGAAACCTTGCTGGCACCGTAGAGGCTGCCTGGCTTGAGTAAAACGTCTTCGTAAGCGGGACCCGACTCGACCACCCCATAAGCACTGGTCGAGGAGCAATACACAAAGCGCCGAACAGCGTGAACACGCGCCAACTCAAGTACGTTGGCGGTACCGACAATGTTCACTTGCACCATCGAATACGGCGCATCACGCGCCACCATTGGCCCGGAAAACGCACCGCAATGAATGATGGAATCGACTCCATCCAGAGCGATGGCATGCAGGCGATGGATATCGCCAAGGTCGCACGCTGTGATCTTGACCCCCTCCTGGGTGACCGAGGCGAGCCGATCCAGTGCCAGCACCGGTCGGCCCTGCTCGACCAGACGACGCACCACCTGGCGACCTACCAACCCTGCCGCTCCGGTGACCAATACCGGTTTGCTTATCGATTGATCGAAACTCATGCGCGCAGCTCCGCCTGTGGGGCGCGCATTGGCGCCTCTTCTCGGACCTCGATAGGCAGTTCGGCCTCGAGCAGCTTGCGGGTATAGGCCTCCTTCGGATTGGCAAAAATCTCCTCCGTCGGGCCTTGCTCGATGATCTTGCCGTGGCGCATCACGGCAACGTAATGCGCCAATGACCGGACTGAGTTCAAATCATGGGTAATGAACAGCGCCGACAGCCCCATACGCTTTTGCAAATCCCGCACAAGGTCGATGATCTGCGCTCGAACCCGAATGTCGAGTGCCGTTGTCGGCTCATCGAAAATCACAAAATCAGGATTGACCGCCAAGGCCCTGGCCACGCCTACGCGCTTCTGCTCGCCGGCCGTCAGCTCATGGGGGTAAACATCTGCCTTGGCCCTGGATATGCCAACCAGATCGAGCAACTCCAAAACCCGCGCCTGTTTGGCCGCGCGGGTCAGCGGTGCGCCCAACTTGAGAGGCTCGGCAACGAGATCGCGCACCCGCCACCTGGGGTTAAGCGCCACATAAGGCTCCTGGAACACCATCTGCATCCGCCGGCGCACGTTTCTGAACTGCTTATCAGAGAGGGTCAGTGTTTCCTGGCCATCGAACCGGATCGAGCCCGAGTCCGATTGCAGTAAACGAACCAGGCATTGGCCGGTCGTGGTTTTGCCGGATCCGCTTTCCCCAACCAGGGCCAAGGTCTCCCCTTTGCGGATGGTCAGCGACACATGGTCTACCGCGCGAACCGGCTCAGTGGAGCCCTCCACATGGAACAACTTCACCAGGTTCGTGACCTCTAGCAGCGGTGCAGCCTCGGCGCCGGGTTGTGCCGGCTGGCCATCCATCGGCAACGGACGTACACGGGCTGCCTCCAGCAACTCCCGGCTATAGGGATGCTGAGGACCATCGTTAAGAAAAGAGCGGATGGTGGTGAGCTCCACCAAACGCCCGGCTTTCATGATGCCGACCCGATCGCAGTAGCTGGCCACCATGCCGAGGTCATGGGTAATCAGAACAACCGCCAGCCCAAGCTCACGCCCTTTTTCCACTAGCAGGTCCAGCACCTGCAGTTGGATCGTTGCATCAAGCCCCAGGGTCGCATCATCGGCGAGCAGAATTTTCGGTTGTGCGATCAACGCCATGGCGATTACCACCCGCTGCGCCATACCACCGGAAAGCTCATGCGGGTAGGCGTGCGCCCTTTTCTCAGGGTTCACAATTCCGACTTGCTCAAACAGGCGAATTGACTCCTGCCATGCGTCTTTTTTGTTGATCCCTCGATGGGCCCGAAGAACTCTGGCGATTTGCTCGCCCACCTTCACTACCGGGTCCAGCAACGATTTAGCGTTGGTTCCGATCAGCGCAACCTCGCCGCCTCGATAGCCGCGTCTTTGCTGCGGTGTCATCGTGGAAATCGCGTGCCCGTTGACCCGTATCTCGCCGTCAACAATGCATCCGTCGCCTGGCAGCATGTCGATAATGGCGCGCGCAAGAAGCGACTTTCCTGCACCTGTCTCACCAACAATGCCGAGAATCTCCCCCTTCTTCAGCGAGAAACTCACTTCCTGTAAGGCAGGCGGCATTGATCGGTCCGAAAACCCGACGCTGATGTTGCGTACCTCAAGTAAGGGTTCGTTGGTGTTTGTCATGAGGAGCTCCTTGTCTGCGGGTCGAACAGTTGCTTGGCCGCGTCTCCGAGAAGCGCAAACGTCAGTACTGAAAAAACGATGGCGAGCCCTGGAAACAGCGCGACCCACCAGATACCCAGGATCATTTGCTGCGCGCCGTTGCTGACCATCAGACCCCATTCCGGAGTAGGCATGCGCACGCCGGCACCGACGAAGGACAGGCCCGCCGTCAGCAGAATGGCCATGCCGATGCTGATGGATATCTGCACGATGGCAGGCGTCAACGCATTTGGCAGGATGTGCTGGAACATGATTGCGCTGTCCGTGGCACCACTGCATCTGGCCGCGGCAATAAACGGACGATCACGCAGCGACAAGACTTCAGCCCGGATCAGCCGGGCGAAGACCGGTGTGAAAAGTACGGCCAGCACAATGGCAACGTTCCATATTTCCTGGCCCATGACGGACACCAGCACCATGCCCAGCACAAACACAGGAAATGACTGGATAAAGTCAAAAAAACGCATCGCCAGGGAGCTGCCCCAGCCTTTGTAGTAGCCAATGGCGAGCCCGAGTGGAACGCCAATGACAAAGGCGATGGCCACGGCGGTCACGCTGATCAGAAGGTTGATTCGGGTCGCGAAAATGACACGGGAAAAAATGTCCATGCCGGACACATCGGTGCCGAAAAAATGAATCAACGATGGCTCTTGCAGTGCATTTATCGGATCAGCGGTTTCCGGCGAGTAAGGGGCAATCCATGGCGCAAAGATGATCGCCACAAACTGAATAGCCAGCAGCACCAGGCCGATGATCAAGGTTGCCTTGCCGGCAACGCTACGCTGTGCAGATAGCGGTCTCATACTTCAATCCTCGGATCAGCAATGCCGTACAGAACATCTACGACGGTGTAAACGATGAGAATGAAAGCGGCAGCGACCAGCACAAATCCCTGTAACGCGGGGTAATCGCTGTTCATGACAGCGGATACCGCGTACTGGCCGAGGCCGCCCCAGGCGAAAATCGTTTCAACCAGAACCGCCGCGCCCAGCAGAAAACCGAAGAGAAAACCGACCATGGTGATGATCGGTGGCAGGCTGTTGCGCATCGCGATCCGAACCAACTGCCATTCAGAAAGACCGCTCGCCCGTGCATGACGAATGAACTCGCTGCGGTAGTTATCGGCGAAAACAATCTGGGTCATCTTCATCAACGCGCCGGCGTTGACGATGGTCAGCGTAAGCACCGGCAACCACAGGCGGCCGACAGCCGAGGCGAATGCGGCGGTATCACCGGCAAGCAACGTGTCTATGGTCAGAAACCCGGTAACGGCTGGCGGCGCAGTGAGTATCGGGTCCAGCCTGCCGAACGGTGCGGGAGCAATGCCGGCGACATTGAACAGAAAGTAGATGAGCAGCAGACCCACCCAGAAGTCAGGCACCGCGCCCGCCGCCAGGCCGTAGACCTTGCTGAACCGATTGATCATTCCGTTGGGCTTGGTCACTGCAACAACCGCAAGCACCACGCTCACCATGATCGTCAGAATCATTGCGTAGGTAATCAGCTCGAGCGTTGCCGGCACCCGGTCGAGCAAATCAACGGCCACAGGGTTGGAGGTGAACATCGACGTTCCCAGGTCACCGTGAACGACCGTTGAAAGGTAGCTCGTGAACTGCGACCAGATGCTGCCGTTGAGGCCCAGCCGCTCGCGCAGGCTCAGAATCTGCTCGGGCGTGGCCATATTGCCTAGCATCAGCAGGGCCGGGTCACCAGGCAGTAAACGAATCAGCAGAAACGTGGCAAGCAGCACGCCAAACATCTGCGGAACAAGAATAGTCAGCCTGGCCAGTACGATACGTAGTGGGCGAGGCAGCGACCGCAATGAATTGCTAAGTCTCATACTGGTTTCCTTGCAAGTAGTCTTGCGCAGCTAGCGGGGCAAAGCACCACCCCGCTGCTGGCTCTACTTATTTCTTGTAGAGGTCGTACCAACTGTTGCTGTTGGGCGTGTACCAACTGAAACCAGCGACATTGGCGCGGGTGGCCAGTTGGTAGCCTGGATTCATCAAAAACACCCAAGGCGCCTCGTCCACAACAATTTGCTGGACGCGCTTCATGCCAGCATCCCTCGCCGCCTCGTCCGTGCTCGACAACGCGTCGTTGATCAGCTTGTCGACTTCGGCATTGTTGAATTTCGGGTAGTTGATAAGTGAGGCGCTGTTAAGCCAGAGATTCGCCACATAAGCCGCATCGGGGACAATGGCCATGTCGCGGAAGAAATACATGGGGATCGTGCCCTTGGAGTACTTCTCCACCAGCGTCGAGGCGGGCAACTTCACCAGTTCCACGTCAACGTTGGCGCGGGCGAACGCGGTCTTGAGGATGACGGCAATCTCTTCCTCGATCTGATCACCGGTACGGTAGCCAAGCTGGGTTTTGAAGCCCGATTCCTGGCCCGCCTCTTTCAACAGTGCCTTGGCCTTCTCCACATCCTGGGTGTACGTGAAATATTCATCGGTATAGGACGGATAGATTTCAGAGATCGGGCTCTTGGTTGCCCGTGCCTTGCCGTAATACACCGCCTTCAGAATATCTTCGCGCGGCACCAGATAATTCAACGCCTGGCGAACCTTGGGGTTATCGAACGGAGGTGTGGTGTTGTTCATTTCAACGCGGTGAATGTAGTTGCCAAACACCTGCCAAATCTTCAGCTGAGGATTCTTCTCCAGCATCGCCAGCTCACGTGGCGAAAGCCATTCGGCTACATCCACGGCCCCAGCTTGCAGTGCTGCCAGGCGGTTGGCCGATGTCGGCATTTCGCGGAATATGATTTTCGAAAGACGCGGCACGCCCCGGTAATAATTCGGGTTGGCTTCGTACACCACCTCCTGGCCTGACTGGAATTTCGTCACCTGATAGGGCGCGAACGAGGCCGAGTGAGTGGCCAGCCAACTGGATGCGTAAGGGTCGTCACTGGTGACGTTCTTGCGGGCAGCAGTGGCGTCCAGAATGCCGAGGTCATTGTTGACCCAGATTCGCTCGATCAGCGGAGAGGTCTTGGGCAAGGTGACCGTGACGGTCATTTCATCCTGCTTCTTGAACGCTTCTTCAAAGGATTTGATGCCGAGGATCTGGCTCATGTACCAGCGGAAATTCGCGTTCTTGTTCCAGCCCCTTTCGAACGACCACATCACATCGTCGGCGGACAGGGTGTTGCCCGCTGCGCTCTTGACGCCACTGCGCAAATGAAAGGTGATCGAGGTTTTGTCGTCTGCCACCGTCCAGCTTTCAGCCAGCGCCCCCACCAGCTTGTCGAAGTTTTCCACCTGCACACCGTCGACGACCTTGGTGTCGTAGGCCAGCAGGCGCTCGTAGATGTTGCGCTTGGCTTCGTGGGTGGCTTCGGTCGGCGGATATTCCTGATCGAGCGACTCAGGCGTGCGAGGGCCTGCAACCACCAGGATGGCGCTCGCATTCTGGGCAAATGCATTCGGAGCAACAGCCCCACCAAGTAGCGAAACGACTGCCAGCGCCTGCGCAGCGGGCCTCAGAAGGAACCGCATTATTTTCGTATTCATAGGATAGGATTCTTGGTTGGAGGTGATTGAGTAAGCCCTTCTCAAATACGAAGACGTGATGCCAATAAACTTATGGCTCACCCCCCCCGCTCTAGAATGGCTGTCTATGGCTTGGGCAGTGAGAGAATCGATAGCTGACATGCAGCCCCAAGATTGTTGCTAAACAATTTGAAATTGTGACAATCACATAGCAATCCCTGTGCCATCGGTGTGACAAAACTTCGCTCCCGGTTTGAACGTCAATGACAATAGTCTTACAGGCCCCGAAATCAGGAACTTCACGATGTGCAACGGGGTAAGCCAACAGCCAGTCAAGCACCAACCAACCCTGGCCGAGTTCTTGCTCACTCTCGGTGCGCACCCATGATTCGTGGTCATTCGAGGTGCACATTTGAACAATCCCGGGTAATTCTGTGACAATCGCTAATTCTTTGGTAACAAACCATGCAGACGGCACCCATGCTCATCGACGACTCACCCACAGCACGTCCTCGCAAAGCCCGCACTACTGGCCAGATTCTTGGAACAGCCGAGAAACGCGACGCCATTTATGAGCGCATCCTGAATGCGGTGATGGAACACCGGCTCATCCCTGGTACCAAGCTTGTGGAGGAGAAGCTTGCCAGCGTATTTGAGGTCAACCGCACCCGCATTCGCGAAGTGCTCGCCCGGCTCGCACATGAAGGTGTTGTCACCACGATTCCCAACCGTGGCGCGTTCGTAGCCAGTCCGTCTGTAGAGGAAGCTCGGCATATATTTAACGCACGCAGGATTCTGGAGCCGGCGCTAATTCGGACGCTCGTAGCGCACGCGGGTGAAAACCAGATCACTCAACTCTATGACCATGTGGCCCTAGAGCGCGCTGCTCGGGAAAACAATGACAAGCGCGCGGTTATTCGCTTGTCTGGAGAGTTCCACCTACGGATCGCAGAAATGGTCGGCAGTCCCCCACTTTTGAAACTTATGCGAGAGCTGTCTTCGCTGACCTGTCTGATTATCCTGTTGTACGACGCGCCCAATGTGCCGGCATGCCCAAACCATGAGCATCTTGAGATCGTGAACGCTATCAAGTCAGGCGAAACTGAGGAGGCGGTCAGGCTCGTGATAGAGCACCTGAATCACATCGAGAACACGCTGGATCTTTCGATAGGGGAAGAACAGGAGGTGGATCTGGACGAAATCTTCGGTTGAACGGTACGAAATTGGGAAGATATTCCGAACCCCTCCTTGCAGAGCATTAAGGTCCATCCCACAACGGTGTTTGCCGCTCCTTCGACACCCGGTTTTAGCTGGTAATTGCACTCCGGACCGAAGCAGAACCAGTCAATCGAACCCTCGTAGTCGATCCGCTCTTGGGTTGCCGCAATCAGAACAGCCAGCCATTCGAGGTTTTCACGACATCTAGCTGCATCAGCGGTGGACGATTCGGGGAAAATAATCGGTGACAGGTGGCGCTTCAGCGACTGCCCGAGCCGTGACTCGTTCAGGCGAAAATCTTCCTCCGGGCAAGCCTGGAGTTTCCTCAGGATAATGCGGTTGTAGAGCTTCCACTGCTGACCGGAACGATCATCGGAAGCGTCTTCAGAAAACGCCTGATAGGCCAGCACGCTGAGGTAGGAAAACAATTCCAGCAGGGATAAGTGCCCAAGCTGTTTTTCAGCGTTGCCAATCAGCTCATCAAAGGGCTTGAGCTGATCCAGCAAACGGTCACAGACACCGAAGAATATCTGCCACTCTCCCCCCACGAGCGCTGCACGAAGCGCAAGCCATAGCGGCGAAGCAGTACGCTCAAACAGCTTCGAGTAGCGGATTGCCCATCTGAGGGTGTCTGGGGCATGGCTGGCCAGCTCCAGCAGTAGGTCGACACTGACTGCATTGTCGAAGAGCAGCACCCGACTGAGAGCAAGGCTTGCCAGCTCGGAGCGAGTGACCGCCTCCGCATCATGCCAAAACGGTGCTGAAGCCAGGCCAGTCGCGCGGTCAAGTGCAGAGAGGTTTTTACCTGCAGGCCGCTGATCCAAGAAATGATGCAAAGATTCATCAAGAGCACGGCCTTTGCCGAGTGCAGGCTGATTCCTTTCATACACCGACTGGTAATGCTGCCGGCATCGTTCTCCTTTCTCTGTCATCCCACAGCACTCACAGCAGCCTTAGATTCCTGGACAGAGCCTAAACCATCGGCCGACCAGGACTCCACAGGCACCGCGCTAGCGTCCAGCACGCTGGCAACCCACCAGATCACCAGCGCGAGCTTGAACTACCGACCCAACCTGCGTGATCAATATGGTCGCCAGGGGAGCGAACCGATTAGTCGCCCCGCAAGCCTTTCTTTGCCTGCCCCTTACGCAAGCAACGAGCACCAACCGGCTTGAGTCGCAGGTGTTGATCATTCTTGACCAGGTAACGCATGGCGTAATGCACGTTACCCCGCGCGTTCAGGTCTCGCCGGTGGATCAGGCCAATGCCAAGCCTGTCTTGGTATTTATCCTTTTCGAGGTTGCAGTTGTTGAAGCAGCCCTGACCACGGGTAATGCGCTCCCACAGCTCACCGATCCGCTGGGCCTTGTAGATGTCGGCATTCACTTCAGCACCGTTGAAGAAGAACGCAGCATGGATGTGATAGCCCCGATCCTCGCCTTGCTCAACGCTGCAGATGTAGCCGGTTTCATGGTCAAAAATCAGGTTACGCTCACGCTCAGCAATCAACCGATTCAGGTCGTCGAATACGCGCTCCACACGCAACCTCGCTTGGACCTCTGTCCGGTAATACAGATCAACCCTGACCACGCAGGTACGGGCATAGCGATCAAGCACGGCATCCACGTAGCTACCGATCTCGATCTCCTGCTGAATAGCCAGGTAGCGCTGGTCAGCGTCCCGACGCATGAACCTCTTTTGGGTGCGGAGAGTACGGATGCACTTGGTCAGTTCGTTCAGTGTCTCGCTGGTGCTCAGGTAGCGTGTTCCGTCCTCGCTCAAGCAGGTAATGCCACATGGGCTGAGCTCAACCCCAATGGTCTGGCAGGCTTGCTGAAAGAGGCTCAAGTGCCAGCTGGACTGGTACTCCACATCTCCCTCGAACAGCGCGATCATCTGCTCGATCCCATCGAAGTACTTTGACAGCCTGGTTTCACTGACCAGTTCATCACCATGCTTCGAGTATCTGATTCGGTAGGCTTGGCTATCTGAACGCTGGATGGCGTTGATGAGACGCTCAATCCGGATAGAGGTATCGGACCGGGATGGACTGGTGTGGGTGTTTCGTTTGGTCATGGTTGTGTACCTGATTAGTTTTTGGCATATCAGGTACGTGATGTGTATTTTTTCACCGATGACCTAACCCATAGGCAGGGTGTTAGAGTTCGTGCTGCCATTAGAGCTCAGGCTATTGCGTGGTTATAAATTGATAGTCCAGAGCTATATAACTAGATCCCGATCCAAGCCCCAGCGGCCACCCCAGGCTGGCCGAGCAATGGGAGCAACATTGCTCGGCCAGCCGAGAGATTCGCCGCGCTTAACGTTGGGAGAGTTAGCTGAGAACTTTGCCCCCCAACGGCATAAACGCCATGACCAGCCTTAGCGAGTCATGGCGTTTATGATCGGCTCTACTTGGCTACACTTAGGCGGCTGGTGGAACGCATTGCAGCCTCCTCCGCCAGGTCACGCTCTTCGATCCTGGCCAGAATCCAATCAAAGACCTCGCTTTCGACAAATCCAATTGATCTATCGCCTAGCGAGACCGGGGAAACGAACCTGCCTTCCCCGATGTACTTGTACAGGGTCGACCGAGACAGGCCAGTTGTATCGATTACCTCTTTCAATCGCATGATTCGCATGAGCAGGCTCCTCTGTATGGCTCAGAGGATCTGCGGTGGCGGTAAAAAATGACCGGCCTGTAGCTCGCCTAGGGTGCCTTGGTCAAAAGCGCCACCTCATAGCGCAGCGCCAGGTCCAATGCATCCTCTCGCACATACGAGTCAAGCCTCCCTCCGCGCACGTCCCATACCCAAAGACATGTATTGCTGGCTCTGGGGGCTGGATAGACAACCAGCGACACAATGCTCCAGCCATCGCTTCTGACTGGAGCAGGGATGAGTCTAACCAGCTGGGGCCTGTATCCTTGCCACACTTTCATTCGGCGCAGCCCTTTGTAGATGCTCTCGGCCCATCTACACGCTTCAGCATGGAAGCTTTCCATCAAGCCATCCCATGGGCCAGGCACACCCCGATCAGCACCAACAGTCAGTGGCCCACCCAGCTCACCAGCAATCCTTTCAAGAACTGCCGCTTTAACGTCAACAAGCTCGTACTCAGGGGCCGCCCAAATAGCCGTCAGCAGGTGGGATGTATGGCTTGCCAGCTTGTGATAGTGCGCATTCCACGCCATCCGGCCACCCAGTCCACCAACATCCGGCCACCCGTTCCACGCTCATCCGGCCAGGCAGTCGGAGCGCAGCGACGCAGGTTTGCATTGTTAGTCTGAAGTCCCTGTC
>Ga0180008_1000456_pt1 | contig 34989 bp, 64 predicted proteins | sample MM_PW_MetaG_FD_121121 | JGI IMG/M metagenome (GOLD analysis project Ga0180008, IMG submission 121121) | Groundwater microbial communities from the Aspo Hard Rock Laboratory (HRL) deep subsurface site, Sweden - MM_PW_MetaG | ecosystem: Environmental > Aquatic > Deep subsurface > Groundwater... | reverse complement strand
ATCTACCGTAGATAAAGGGCGTATCCGCCGCCAGGTGCCTCTACAACTCTTGCTTTATGCCCTGTGGCTCTTGCTTCTCTCGCTCTGAGCTGGGTAGTTGCTTTGTCATACACCCCGCCTGCATTCTTGAACCATTCTCCATCGAATTTTCTGCGAGATGGAGCACCTCCGTACTCCGGATACTTGCTTCTTCCTCTTACTGCCATTTTAGTTCCTCCTTCTTTGTTTACCTTCTGGTTAGTCTTCCCTATGTGGCGAACTACTTTCGCCGTTTCACCCCGGGAGCCACAAATGTGCCGTATCCCGTCAGTCCACCAGATATTTTTATCTTAACTGTCCGGGCTAGGTGTCCCTGCTTCCGGTAGCGTTCGGTTTCTGCCTTGACGTTCTCCTTACTGGTGTCCCATCCACGTAGATGGTAGACATATCCGTTGAAGTATCTCTTCATCAGGGCACGGGGGGTGCGGGCTATGCTCATGTTCTGTTCCTCCTTTCTGTGTAGATTCTAATCCTCTCGATGTAGCAACCCCTTCAGCATCTTCTTCCGCTCCACCGGGTCATGCGGCGTCCCCCACAGTAGCCTATCCATCCTATTGCTGTTATGAGCCGTGAGAACCGCCTTGTACCCTCCGTCCGGGTCCCTCCCCTTACTAAGCACCTTAACCGGCCCCATCCTGTGTCTCTTGGCATACGTCCTCATTCCACTGATCATCCTGTTCAACTCAGCCAGAGTATTAGCCTGGATGGTGGACTGTATCTCCCGTCCTTGATATTCTGTCCCGACCCGCGCCTTCTTGGGTCTGGTGGACTTGGCGGGTCTGGGTCGTGCTGTCCGTGCTGTCCGTGCTGCTCCTATTGCTGCCATTGTTTATGCACTCCGTTTCTTTAGTGGCCTGTCTGACCTCCTGACCATGTAGTCACCTCTGCCGAATCTAACCACCTATCTCTTCGGCTTAATCGTGTGCCTATGACAGTTCCGGCAATAATACCTCTGCTTCTTGCCGGCACTGGTATAAGTGCATCCTGCTTTGGATATCTTAGTGCTTCTACAAAACGGGCACTTCATGTTTTTGCCTCACCTACTGTATCTATGGTATCTACTATAGCACACATCTGACATCTTGTCAATAGGGGGGCACGATTTCGAGCGATGGGGAAGTGGAAGTAAGGATAGGGATACGGAGTATGGGAGTGTGGGAGTGTGGGAGTATGGCAGTAGTAGTAGTAGTGGTAGAGGGAAGAGGGGGAGGGAGTATTATAGTCGCTTGTACATCACAGCTTTATCTCTTTTCCTCTAAAGTACTTCTTGCAGAAGACACACTTATAATGGCTACCAGGCTTCGAGTGCCCAGTCTGGACATTATTGCAGTGCGGGCATCGTACATCTATCAGCTTCATCGTGGCTGTTGTCCTCTATCCGGTCTTATCCCCGTTTGGCTTTGGTAGACACCTTCTGTTTCTTTGGCGGCAGGGTATCATACAGTTCCTCTACGGTGGTGCCTAAGTGCTTAGCCATACGGAGAGCTAATTTCAGGCTGGGATTGGATTTCCCACTGAGTATCCTGGAAATGTGAGCCACATCTATCCTCAGCGTCCGAGCCATCTCGGAGCGGTTGATGGCATCTAGTTCAGGTGGCTTCTTGCGTTCCCCGTCGCCACCAATGGGTTGACCCTTGGTGTCGGTGGGTCTTGTGATTGTGTCTGTGCTGGCATCTTCGTTCATACTATGAGTATACCATGAATCCTCTGCATTTGTCAAGTAGTCAATCCAGAACTGATGTTCTTATAGCGTCTGGTAGTCCGATATAGCAATAAAAAGCCGTATTGGGGGGAGTCTAGTCTTGAGTGATACTGCCATTGTAGCCGTGACTGCCTGTCAGCGTTCATATGTAACCTTGACAGTTGGGCAAAGGTAGTGGTTCAATGACAGGACGACCTGTACTTGAACTCAGCTGGCAGAATAGCTTACGGAGGGAGGGTCTCTTATGGCTACCAGTAGTAACGATGGATACAGGGGTGGCAATGGCGGTGGCAACGGCGGTTTTAATGGTGGTGGTGCTGGTAATGGCAACGGTAGTGGCAACAATGGCATCAGCAACAACGGCAATGGGCGTCGTCGCTGTCCGCATTGTGGTGGTAATGTTCTTCTCGATGTGGATGAGGACATTAAGGGTAGGCTGGTCTGGGTGGAGAAGTGTCTCCAGTGCAGTAGGGTGCCGGTAGATGCTGTGCCGGTAAGGCTGGCATCACAGGCATCTACCTTGTAGTCTAGGTTTTTTATCCCTTTGATTTTTTGCCCCTAGTGGCATAGTATTTGGAGGCGGTTATTGACCTTACCGGATTTGGGTATCAAGCCCTTTTATCAAGATAATAGAAGAGTATTGTATTGTGGGGACTGCTTGGATGTCTTGCCCTCGGTTCCTGATGATAGTATTGACTTAGTATGCACAGACCCACCCTACGGTATCTCCTTCATGGGCAAGTCATGGGACAAGGCACTTCCACCTATAGAAGTCTGGAAGGAATGTCTGAGAGTTCTAAAGCCTGGTTCATTCGCCTTTGTGATGAGCATACCGAGAGCGGACTGTTTGAGCAGGATGATAATAAGCCTTGAGGATGCTGGTTTCTGGGTAAACTTCACACCGATATTTTGGGCTTATGCTTGCCTTTCTGCTGATACCGAAGTATTAACAGATGATGGCTGGAAGGACTGGGAACACTTGCGTAAGTCCAAGATATGTGATATAATGGTATATGATGCAGAGAGAAATCAATATCATTACGAGACGCCGGAACGGTGGCAATCTTATTCAGTCAAAGATACCTGCTACCGAGTTAAATCGGATAAGACAGACCAGCTTGTCTCCAGAAACCATCGTTGCCTTATTGAACGAGAAGGAAAGTTACTATACAGAACTCCGGAAGAAATTAAGAGGGAAAGGGTGCCATCTGGTAAGTTTGTTTACTTGGAGAATTTGCCAGAAGTGCAGGAGCTTGTTCATAGTTCCACCGTCTCAGTTAAGGAAAACTGGGAGAGCCAATCTAGGGATGTATTGCTCAATAAGTTGTCGCCAGCGGGTCAATGTATGGAAGATTATGAGGTCGGGCAAGCACATTCATACAATGTCAGAGAAGCAGAAACAACGGCAGCGAGAAGCAATGACCGGCGAGAAGAACTGGGCTTGGAAAGGTGGAGTGACCTACTTCAAAACGCATGGGAACTATGTCGGTGTGAAATATGTTCGTTGTCCGAAAGAATATTTGGCTATGTCACGCAAAGACGGTTATGTTATGGAGCATCGCTTATTGGTAGCCCAACAGATAGGCAGACCGTTATTGAGAACGGAGATAGTTCACCACAAAGACCACGACCCTACAAACAATTCGCTGGACAATCTAGTATTGTATCAGAACAACCGCTTTCACAAGCTGGTAGAATCAGGACAAGTTATCAAACCACTTTGGCAACTGTCACCAAAGAATACTACGAAGGAACAGTCTATTGCCCAACAGTATCAACTGGATGTTTTCTAGCACGGCGTAATGGCAAGATGTTTCTAACAGGTAATTCAGGCTTTCCTAAAGCGCAGAACATTTCTAAGGCGGTGGATAAACACGCTAGACGTGATTATGTTCAGGCAGCAATGGAATTGGGCATTAAACCTACTTCAGATGCTAGTTGGCGGGATTGGACTATCGGTGAACACGCTCCAAGTAATAAATATTGGGAGGAATTCAAGAAGGTCATATCGCAAGATGATTGGAAACGCATTGAAAGAGAAGTTATCGGTATTGAGAGAAAACGAAAAAGGCAGAATTGGTGCCCGACAAGTGATGACAATAATACCTATACCACTAAGCCCCAAACCATTGAAGCCAAAGAGTTAGACGGCAGCTATGGCGGATTCCAGCCAAAACCGAGCCTAGAAGTCGTAATTGTTGCCATGAAGCCGTTACAGAAAACCGATAAACAAAAGGCAAGTTTGGATTTTGAGCAATTAAGAGAATTAAAGCGGTGCTTGATTAACAAAGGTTAATTGTGGTATAATAAGAATATGGATAGAGTTTGTCAGTGGTGCCGAATAACCTTTAGAGCATATCCCTCTTATGTTGAAAGGGGTGGTGGGCTATATTGCTCAAGGGATTGTAAGGATAAAGCTCAATCTGCCAGAATGAAAGCAGAGCCACCTGAGAAAAGTCCTCATTGGATGGGTGGCAAAGTTAAATGTCTTTGTGTTAACTGTGGTAAAGAGTTTGAATTGAAACCTTGTTTAGTAAAGACAAGGAACTTCTGCTCAAAGAGTTGCTCTGCTTCTTTCAGTGTTAAATTAAGACTTCCCAAAGGCTCGGTGTTAACATGCAGAGTATGTGGAAAAGAGTTTTACCGAACTCCATCAGCAATAAATCGCAAAGATAAAAAGCCTCTATATTGTTCTCAAAGATGTCGGGCAATAGACAGTATCAAGAACCAGAAAAGACAAAATACGGATATAGAAAATATAGTAGAAAAGTGGTTAATAGAAAAGCATTTTGTTTATGAAAAACAAGTTGATATTGAAGGTATCGCCCTCATTGACTTTTTAGTAAATTCAGAATTCTGTATATTTGCTGATGGTGATTATTGGCACTCAAAGCCTTCAAGGGTAAAAATAGATAAACGGCAAACAAAACAATTAGTTGCCAATGGTTATACTGTTATTAGATTGGCAGGAAGTGACATTTTATCAGGTAAATTTAAGGAACAACTATGCCATATTATAAGTTAATAGATAGTGAAATCAAACTTACAAATGAGGGGAAGCAAGCCCTTGATATATTAGGAATAACCCTTGATGAGCTTTCTACCTATCCCGATGAGAAATTAACATCTGGCTACTGGCAAGGATGTAAGACCTATGTTGACCAGGCATTGAAGAATGGCAAGGGTATAGTCTGGTTTGATGATTGCAGGATACCCTATAAGAGTGAGGAAGTGGATTTCACTAAAGTTCAAAATGGCAGAATATACGGCGATGGTAATTGTATAGGTAAAGGCGAGCAGAAAGAGACTACTCCACTATTTAAAACTTCTGGTCGTTTTCCAGCCAATCTCATAGTCTCAGAAGATGCGCTGAACGATGGGAAGAATCATAATCAGGGCGGCTCTGTGTTTTGCGGCGGACAACGCCGCAACAAGGTCTATGGACAGGACTTAGCCGATAGGAATGAATTTAGAGCATATCCTGACTCAGGCAGTTTCAGCCGATATTTTAGTCTGGAATCATGGTGGGAAGAGCGAGAAAAAAGGATATTAGACCAACCTTGCTTCTTGTGTGGGTATAATGAGGAACATGGTAATTGGATTGACAAGGATGGTCGGTCGTATTGTGATGAATGCCTAATATCTGGTGACTATCTGGATGTACCACAGTTGAACACCGAAGAACTCCCAGAATCAGTACAAAAGACCTTCCCCTTCCTGATAGTTCCAAAGGCTTCAAAGTCTGAGAAGAACAAGGGGTGTGAGGGATTACATAGTGAGAAATATACGGCTGGCAATTATTCGCAAAGCCCAGTATGCAAAACTTGTGGTTTAACACTAAATGGTACAAATGACCACTCCAAATGTTCAGGAGAAGTCTACTACAAGGATATGCCAAGTAAGCATACTCATAATAATCATCCAACTATAAAGCCCCTCAAGCTCATGTCCTACCTGATAACTCTAGGCAGCCGTAAAGGTGATACTATCCTTGACCCTTACTGTGGCTCGGGAACAACTCTATTAGCAAGCTCCCTACTCGACCGTCACTGTATTGGTATTGATAACCACGAGCCTTATTGTGAAATTGCATCCAGACGTTGTGCTGCCGATGCCGTAGCCCGTATCCGAAGAGGAGAGTACTAAACCAGATGGAGAACCAGATGGAGAACCAGATGGAAGATGGAGGTTAACAATGACCAGTACTGGTAAAGATACACAGACGACCGTCCAGGGGGATTCCCCGGAAGGTATTCCAGCAATAAACTTGTCCCCAGCAGCAATGGTAGACAACATAGCCGACTGGCCGTTCAATCGGGTAGTAGATATGCTCAAGCGCAAAGAGAAGGAGGCTGGCAGCAACTACAGACCTGGTGAGAGCCACTTCTCCTATCGATATGGAATAAAGGGACTGGTTCCCACCATTGATGAGTTAGCAGCAAGATATGGCGCTTCTCGCGGTAGAGTGTTCCGGTGGCTCACGTATCATGGTATTGCCATCGCCCGTGAGGATGCCTTTATAGTTAAGCTCACTGGCATCTATTCTCAGGTCAGGAGGTCTGCTTTGGGGGACCGTGGGACGGATGTGCTGGACATCCTCAACAGCCGATTGCCCTACTCCCCCCGCAATATGAGTGATACTACGGGATCCATACCCCTTTATGAGCCTTGGGTAAAATCAGATTTCCAGGAGAAGGCTATGGTATGCGGCGTCCACGATTATTCCATAGCTCAGCTGTTCATTCTGCGCTCTATCTTGACTGCTGACTTTTATGGTCTTGACAGCATATTCCGGGAGTTCGAATCTGAGTCGGAACGATGGGATAAATGGATGCAGGCCCGGCTGGGGTTCGTCAGCAGTTTGGTGGAGGGAGACCCATTCAAAAAACCAACTACACCCTGTCGAAAATAGGTCAACTACACTATGTCGTAGTTGGGTTGTTTCTGACATGCCGTAGTTGGGAGAACTCTACTACACTATGTCGTAGTTGAGTCATTTTTAACATAGCGTAGTTGTGTAGACTCTACTACACCGTGTCGTAGTTGGTCTAACTACACCATGTCGTAGTTGACCTAACTACACCCTACTGTAGTTGAACTGTTTTTAACATAGCGTAGTTAGAGGCATTTTTTTCGGGTATTCGAGGCTAAAGTGACAAAATTCACGCCTATACGTGGTGTAGTTGAGCAATTTTTGAGGCTAAATTGACTGCTGGTCAAGGTCGATTACCCCCTACGCGCGCGTACGTTACTACGCGTTGAGAGAATGGAGGGGAGGGGTGGGGTGGTAATGCAGTTTTTCGCAGAAATCTTAGTAAAATGCCAAAAAGTTGGTAGATGACGAAAAAGGGCAGGGAGGAGAAAATACTAAAAATGCCACTACCGTCACCATCCACATTGTTGGGAATACCTAATTATAATTCGTGGTATGCTGGCCAAGAAAATGCTTTTTGTAAGATAATGGACTGGTATCACAGCCCGGATCGTTTCTTGGGAATGGCGGCCCCGACGGGTAGTGGTAAAAGCGTATTGGCACTATTAGCGGCCAGAATGTCGGGTGCTAGAACCGTTATTCTCACTGCTACCAAAGGACTACAAAACCAGTATGCCAAGGACGCAACTTTACTCGGTGGTGCTAACGTCGTCGGGCAGAACAATTTTCCCTGTACCCTAGTCCGTGGTCTCCAAGCCGACGAGGGACCCTGCCACGAGGGTATTCCCTGTCCTCTTAAACAGTCGGGTGGTTGCCCTTATCACCAGCAGCTCCAGAAAGCGTTATCTAGCGGTATCATAATTACCAACTATGCCTACTATCTTGCCCAGACCAACTTCTCTTCGGGTCTTGGGGACATAGGGCTACTGATATTAGACGAAAGCCATCAAGCATTCTCCGCTATGGAAAGTTATCTCACTATATTCCTGTCCCGACTTGACGTCGAACCGATGGGGATAATCTTCCCCGGTGCTGTAGACCAGTGGGCTGTATGGCAGTCGTGGGCTGGGTATTCCCTGCCTGTAGCCAGCGATTTTGTGTCCAGTATCGAGTCTGAAATGAAAGCTCTCCGTTCATTGGGACAGCAGGTGCCAGGCGCTATGTCCCGTTCGTACCGTTCTGCCAAGTCCGTCGTTGCCCGCCTTGAGAGATTATCCGATGTGGGTGAGGACTGGGTGATACAGCAAACCCGTCACGGCTTCAGATTCACTCCCAAGTGGATAGCAGAGTACTCTACATCTCTGTTCCAGTCCGTCTCCAAGGTGATGCTGATGTCGGCAATCCTATCTCCTAAAACAGCTGACTCGCTTGGCGTTCCTATTGCTCCCGACCGTAGATGGATTGAGGTCGGATCATACTTCCCATCCCAGAATACCCCTGTATGGCATATCCCTACTGCCCGTATCAGTTATCGCACCGACGATTATGGTTCCACGATATGGGCAGCCCGCATCGACCAGATAATATCCCGGCGACTGGATAGGAAAGGGATAATATTCACTGTGAGCTATGACCGCGCTAGACTGCTGATGAGCCGTTCCCGGTATTCTGGTATCATGGTTACTCACTCTACTGGAGATGTCATTTACATGGTCAACAAGTTTAAGAGTATGAAGCCTCCGGCGGTATTGGTAAGCCCGACTGTTACAACCGGGTGGGACTTTCCGGGAAACGGCAGTCCACAGTATATTATTATGGGTAAGATCCCGTATCCTGATACTAAAGAGCCGGTGATGGTGGCACGGAGAGGGGACGACAAGGACTGGACTAGTTTTCTGGCTATGGAGACTGCTGTCCAAGAGTCAGGAAGGTGTACTCGTGGGTCTGAAGATAAAACGGAGGTGCTGATATGCGACGATTCTTGGCGATGGTTCTGGCCTCAGTATAAGCATTTTGCCCCCCAGTGGTTTAGGGATAGGGTAAGGGGTAGTCTATCGTCTGTGCCAGACCCGTTGGTTTAGAAAGGAAGTAGTTTTATGGGAAATGGAATAGATGTCAGAGTAGTATGTAAATATCTCGACTTCAGGGGCAAACACAAGGAACTAGAGAGACAGGCTGTCAAGTTGCGTAAGCATTTGGCTGATATGGAAAGGGAGTTGGAGAGGGTGATATCAGGTGAGTCTGAAGCCTTGTCTCTTATCGACCCCGACTGCCTTATTACAGCGAAGTCAGTAAAGACCATCAACCAGTTGCTGTTGTCGGTTCGGGGATTGTGTCAACAGGACGGTGTAGTGATGCCTATGTCTTATATGGGTCTGGTATTAAAGGGTGGTAAGTTGCGAGTTAATGCTGTGTTTGCCAAGCCTTTATTTGTTGGCTGGGAGACTAAGATACCGTACTACAGCTACCAGTCTTGTTCTTTGTCCATAGAGACACCCGAACCACCGAGCGAGAACCATATCCCCCGCTATCAGGTAGTGGTTGACCAAGAGGTGAATGTGTCTTGCTGGGAGCAGAGGGACGGTGAGGTTAGGTTGTGGGGCGTAGGAGGGATGATGCTGAAGTTAGTATTGGAGGGAGATAATACCCAGTGACAGCGACTTTTATTACTGGTCATGTTATTGAGAAACTCAGGGAGTTGCCTGCTGACTCTGTGCATATGGCGGTGACAAGCCCACCATACTATGGTTTGCGAAAATATTCTGGGGAGCAGGAAGTAGTGTGGGGTGGTGACTTGGAGTGTGAGCATGAGTGGGTTACACATTACCAGTCGCCGAAGGGAGGGCGCAACCTCCCAAACAATATGCCAAACACTGGTGGTGACCGAACGCAGCAACTGGTAGACAGTCCCCGTTTTGGAGTTTTGAGTAATTACTGTTCTCTCTGTGGAGCATGGAAGGGAGATTATGGTGCCGAACCCAGCCCGGAGGTCTATGTTTCTCATTCCGTAGAGATACTCCGAGAAGTGCGCCGGGTTCTGCGCCCGGATGGAGTTGTTTTCTGGAATATCAAGGACTCATATGCTTCTGGTAAAGGAACCTGCTTCAATCCTGGAGGGGGGAACAATAGCCTCGAGGGACATGCTCGCCTGAAAGAACAAGGTGTTTATCCACTGGATAGAGGCAACAAGTCCGTACTCGAGGAGCAGGGACTGAAGCCCAAAGACCTCTGCCTCATCCCCCAACGACTTGCTATAGCACTATGTGATGACGGCTGGTGGGTGAGGTCTATCGTCTTGTGGAATAAACGGAATCCGATGCCATCCAGTATAAAAGGCTGGAGGTGGGAGAGGCACATGGTTCCCCAGTGCCCTAACTGTGAATCCTACTCGTCCTTCAAGGGTCGAGTATGTAAGGTGTGTGGCTGGACGAAGCCGAGCAACAGGGGGGAGACCAAGGCATGGAGAGCGGAGACTGGGCAACAGGAGCGTAGTGATGACGGCGGGTTCAAGTCCGATTCTTTTATGGTTGAGTGTCCTGGTTGTCCCAAATGTTCTCCCAATGATGGCTACGTCCTTCGCAAGGGCTCGTGGCGTCCTACTGAGTCCCATGAATATATATTGATGCTGGCAAAGTCTGCCAACTATTTTGGGGATGGGGAAGCGGTGAAGGAGCCTCATACAACGAAGAATTTGGAGTATGAGATGGCAAAGTCGTCTAAGGGGGGGCACAAGAAGAAGATGACCTGTAAGCCGAATGTGGACAAGTACTTAGAAGACACACACAGCTACAGTCCTGGTGGTCGTAATCTCCGTTCCGTCTGGGACGACGACGACCCCTTCATGTTCTGGCAGTTCCTCAACAAGCATCTTCCCGAAGACCAACTCGATGAACTGGTAGCACAGTACCAGGAATATGCCAGTCAACTCAAAGACGTTTGGACGTTCAGCACGGAACCTTACAAGGGGGGACATTACGCAGCATTTCCTCCCCGCTTGGCAGAAATCTGCATCAAATCTGGTACTTCCGAAAAAGGGGTATGCTCGAAATGTGGTTCTCCGTGGGTGCGAGTGCTGAAGAAGGGTTTTACTGCTCACGATGGAGATACGGCGACCGATTATGCTCAGGGGACGAACGCTAATCGTCTGGCACCACTTAGACAGGCTGCTAGACAGAGGGGTGGCGAATATGGCAGTACTGCTTCTCCCTATGCTACCAAGTATGTGGACGATGCCCTTGGCCCGACCCCGCAAGGTTGTCAGAGGAACAAAACCATCGAGGAGGAGCGAGTGCAGAGCCGTAGAGACGCTGTGCTATTGTTTCCTGGGGACGAGAGGGCACAGCAGGATTGCATGAACAGTGTCCATGATCACGGCGGATTGACGGCAAGCAGAACCATCGGGTGGAAGCCATCCTGCGTCTGCCTCGATACCGACATTCCAGTTCCTTCAACTGTCCTTGACCTATTCTCCGGTGTTGGCACTACTGCTATGGTCTGCGAGCGCTTGGGACACTGCAACTCCATCAACATCGACATCTCAGCCGACTACCACGACTTGGCGCGGGAGCGCCTTGCTAAGGACGAATCCAGACGCATTGAGCAGTTTATCAAGAAAGCCAAACAGACTGCTCGTGCCAATGCCAATACCAACTCCCGTGCTGATGACGGTAAAGGAGGTGTGCCAATGAAGAAGTAGTAATACAGATATAAAACGAATATACCCCTTGACAAATAGACAAACATTATGGTATTATTATCTTATACCTGTCCAGTAAGGGAAGTCCCCTAATCCGGGGGCTAAATATAACCCTTGGACAATCCAAGAAGGAGGAAAAAAGGAAAGATGGGAGAATCAATATCACTTAGACCAAGCGAGATGGTCGAAGGCGGTGCAGTACCCGTTGACCAGAATCTTACCATCAAGGAAGCCAGATTTTGCTTGTATGACTACAATGGCAAAGCTCCTATGACCACTGCTGGGCGTTTGAATCTGGTCAATGACGAGGGCGTGGAGTACACACAGTATTACTCCGTAGGCGACCCGGAGCGGTTTAAGCCGTCCGACGATGGCAAGAGGCTCGTTGCTGTAGGGGCAGCGCAGGCGGTAAGCAAGTCCAGCAACTTCTTCATTCTGGCGAACGAGGCGGTTAATGCCGGATTCCCGGAAAACAAGATCGGTGACGACATTACCGCGTTTGAGGGTCTCTATGCTTTCTGGATAGGCCTGCCCGAACCGAAGAGGTCAGGGCTGGTGAAAGCACCGGTGGTTGAAGGGCAGACCGTCCGTGAGAAGGTAGTGCTTGTGCCAAGCAAGATTCACAAACTGCCGTGGGAGAAGAAGGCGGCTGGGGCTAAAGCCACTGCCGGGAAGCCCCCAGTCGGGATGAAGGAAGAGGAAGAACCCGGAGATGTCACTGCTGACGCAGTGGAGTTCATCGGGAAGGTGGTTGCTGATGGTGGTGGTTCGGCTACTCGCCAAGAAGTGGCCGTCCGAGCATTCAAGGACTTAGCCAATGACCCGAACCGGGATGCTATCGCTGCTGCCATCTATGCCCCGATCACCCAAGCGGCTCTCATTGCTGATGGGTTCAAGGTGGAAGGTGAGACTATCAGTAAGCAATAGCTTGGTCACCAAGAGCACTCCCTGCTGAGATGTGCTCGCTCCGGTGCCGGGCGGGGGAGCAGGCGGAACCGGGGCACAATTTTACAACTGAATAGCGTTGAGGTGCTGGGTGTCGGAATAAGACGATAAGCGTGAGTACCCGAATCTTTGCCCCGCTACCGTCAGGTAGTCTAGTCGAGAGTGCCTATACTTTGAAGGTATGGGATGGTAAAGACCCCTGCTCATATCCATTCTTGGAGCCTGGAGGGGTTGTGACTTTAAGGGGAGCTTCCCAAGCTAGTAAAAGAGCGGTCTGGGCTTGGGATTAGACCAGAATGAAGCCATCAAAGGGTACAGTGCAGGGATGAAAGAGCCTTGTCCCAGTACCACCATATCTGTCCGTAGTCCGCTGTCCTAGGAGGGTTGAGTCCTCGTAGGCTATTCACTGCAATGGAGGTTGTACTGGAAGCTAGAGAGAGTGTGCGAGAATATCTTTACTACTTGTGTTCTGTGTATCCTCCAGTACGTAGACGAAAACACAAGAGAGTCAAGGTCTATCAGCTTCCCTTGTGGAGGTCAAAAATATACTCCAAGCTGGACTGTAAAGGGTAAATAAGGGTGCCGTAAATAATCGGCATGAAGGGACGGATGCTATGGACAGATAAAGCCGAAACCGGGAGATAGGTGGACAACGACGGTCTATCCAGCAATGGGATAAGACGTGAGCCACAATGCTCCCGGTCTACCGAGAAGGTACTGATGAGGCTGTCTGTTATCCTATAGCAGAAGGAGAACCACATGGATAGTGTAGGTCAGTTAGTGGGGAAGAGTAAGACGAAAGTGGTTGTTATGTATGTCGAAGCCCCAGGAGGCAGAATACATATCTACGGGTATCGACACCCCGCACCTAGTGTATATGGTCGTTACTCAGTGGATATAGATACAGAGACACAGTGTGAAGCCGTCAGAGCGTTCATGGAGGAACATAGTAGAGTAAACTGTTAGGAGGGGTAGAATGGGCGGTTCTTTAGGTAAGTGTAGAGTTTGTGGGGGAGATGCTGGAGTGGTATATCCATTGTTGCCGGGTAGTCCTGCTTTCTGTTCTGGGCATCATAATCAAGAGAGTGCTGGCCCTTTCGGTTGTGACTTCTCTGGTCCAGACGACTTTGACATTCCTTGGTGTGCCGAGGATATTCCGTTTACTTCCCCAAGAGTGCAAAAACTTGACCGTGATACTTTCATTTGGACTGACAAGGGGGAGACCAAGCATTCTCTTGCGGCTATAGACGACCAGTATCTGCAAAACATCATTAACTACCTAAAGCGGGGTGAAGGTCATACGATTGGAGGAGCACACCGAAGGAAGAGGGTTATCGACTTTCTGGTAATGGAGCAGACAATATGGGCGGCTGGACGAGACTCCTCAGTAGGAGAGGAGAAAGCATAGTGGAAATACTATTAACAGAGCAAATAGACCTTGAGCAAGTAGCCGGCCTGTGTGCCGTCGGTGTAAAGCGCAAGCCGCCAACCCCTCGTGACTTTTCCAAGTTCCATGTTACCAACTTGCTAGAGTCTGCCAGACTCATATCCAGGGGGGATGTCCGGTACCACGAATATGAGGGTCATCCCAAGGGTATCATGTCTCTCGGTCGCATTTGGGAGACCTCTATGGACTGCTATCTCATCGACTATGCTACCCAGAAGGGTGGGGTGTATATCCCGGATGTGGAGCAGGAACAGGATGGCATAATCGCTTCCCTTGATGGGATTATGATACTACCCGATTTGGGGGTGATGGTAGTGGAGACCAAGTTACGATTTACTCTCAGAGATGAGATACTGCTCAAGCATCTACAGCAAGTTCGGGCTTACTGTCACCTCGCGGGCACTGATTTGGTGTGCTATGTGTCCGGGCATTTGACCAGTGCTCCCCCGACTGCTCAGGCATTGTTAAGGATATTCAGACTTACTAAGCTCAGTATCAAGGAGACTTGGGAAGGGTTAGTGAATACGAAGGAGTATTTAACAAGTAGGGGGCTTGGGCCGAGTGTAGTTGCAAAGGAGGGGATGGAGTAGTGTTTAAGAAGGACTTATGGTGTGGTTATTGTGGTACGCAGGACTTTATTGAGCTACCTGATCTAAGGCATCCCGGCGACTCAAGGTACTCTGGATGGGAGTGTGTCGCTTGCCGTGCGACCTTCGAGGATAATCCCGGCTACTGGTATTTCACTACTTACTGGGGTGACAATGACGAATGTGACGAGGGGAAGTACAGCCTCAATACTGGGGAGACACTTGACGATGGCAAGCCGCCGAGAACTCCTGAAGGTGAGGAGCAGGCAAGAGAGTCGGTTGGTGACTTCTTGGTGGCAATGGATCTGCTTGCCAGTGAATGGTACAGTAGCAGGGATGATGGGGAAGTAAAAAGCAACAAGGAGGAAGAACTGAATGACAAGTCTAAGTAAGGTGGCCGTAACCTATACCCCGACCCAGATAGCCCAGCTCAAGGGGCTCGGTTTTTCGGATGCTCTGGTGGGAACTCCCAGGCGCTTGATAGCATCCGTAGAGGGTAGAGATAAGACAGGAAAGACCAATTTTGCTCTTACTGCTCCCCCACCGATAGTGTTTTTCAATATCGACATTGGCACTGAGGGAGTAGTAGGCAAATTCCAAGAAGCAGGCAAGCAGGTATTCGTCTATGATGTCCGTGTTCCCAAGGGGGCTTCACAGAACGTATATACTACCATGTGGTCTGATTTCAAGCACCGTATGGGAGTGGCATACACTCTCGGTACGGGGTCGGTAGTTGTCGATACCAGTTCCGAGGGGTTCGAGCTTGCCCGCCTTTCCCACTTCGGTAAACTCACTCAGGTTATGCCTCATCACTACACAGAAGTGAACTCAGAATGGCGGGAACTGATGCGACTGGCTTACGATTCTGCTATGAATACTATCTTTGTTCATAAGCAGAAGCCAAAGTATGTAAACAATGCCCGGACTAGCGAGTATGAACTGGCTGGGTTTGGGGAAATGGGGTATCTGAGCCAGATTAATCTGGTGACTTATTGCGAACCCAATATTGCTACAGGTAAGCCAGACTTCAGTGTCTATGTCAAGAACTGCCGACATAATCCTGATGTTAGTGGCCAGGTTCTCCGAGGGCCACTGTGTAACTTCGAGTTCCTTTTATCGCTCGTTCATTCTAAATAACAGGGGAGGTATCTACGATTGATATGTGGTCACAGTATACTAAGTTGCATCCTGCACGAGTTTTTGCACTGGTGTTTTGCGTTGGCGTGGTGCTTGGCGGTTCTCTTCCTGAACTGGGCAATCTGGCGAACTACTATATGTTCCATTCACGTCTTGCCATCCATTACTTCAACCAACCGTTTCTGGTACTTGGGGTTCTGGGTGTCATTGTCTGTGGTTTCGCACTATGTAGGCGATAATGTGTGGATAATACCGTTTTGGGAGATTAGATTATGAAGATGACTTACATTGGAGCCAGAGATTTACCAGAAGCATGGTTTCTTTGTCTTAAGGGCTGTATGGAGTCAGGCTACGAATATACCATAGACTGCGGCAGTCATCAAGGTTCAAAGCGTAAAGAATTTGATTCTGTTACTATATTGGTCAAGTATCCTGGCTCCAGACCACTTGTGCCGACTGTCCCCGAAGGTGTTCCATCACCGTCCAGTATGGAGTATGTGGAAAGTTATCTGCCTTATCTAATGACCAGTCATAAGGAGCCTAATGAGCAATATACCTACGGGGAAGATTTGGATAGCCAGTTACCCAAGTTGATTGAGATGTATAAACAGGATGGGTTTGGCACTGATCAGGCTTGTATGACAGTAGGTAGTAAGTCGTCTATACTGCTGAGTGACCCTCCATGTTTGAGGGTGATTGACACCAGAATACGATATGGCAAACTCTATTTCTATGTCTACTTCCGGTCGTGGGACTTATGGGGTGGTTTTCCATCGAACTTGGCTGCTATCCAGATAATCAAGGAATATGTGGCTGGTGAGGTCGGAGTAGAGGACGGAGAACTGGTAGCTTACAGTAAAGGTCTCCATTTATACCAGCACCATTGGGAGCTGGCGAGGGTGGTGCTTCGAGGATAATCCCGGCTACGGGTATTTCACTACTTACTTAGGAGGTGTTGGCAATGAAAGATAACCCATACGGCGACCATATACACTGGGTCAGCGAAGCCGAATATGAAAAGGCCGTCGGGCAGCTCCGGCTCCAACTAAGTGGCGTGTTCAAACCTTTCATGCTTTACGGCTTGGGTGTTTTTATTCCAGGTGCTGTCGATGAAGCCGTCAGACTGGCTGAGGACTTCAGCTTGAGAGTGCGTGGTGTTGATAAGCCACTGAGTTTGGAACAGGTGCGACAACGGAACAGTCGTGGAGGAGGGAGTGGGAGATAGTGTCTAACATAATTTTCGATTTCTGGGCTTGTCAGCGTCCTCTTACCCGCAAGTGGGGTTCAGGTCAGGTGTTCAACCGTATCAGCAAACAGTTCGGCAGGCCTAATGTGGCTTTTGGTAAAACTGACAATATCCCCGATAGTGTCTTCTATGTGGATCACTCTAATGGATTCGAGTGGTCTTGCCTGCCGTTTGAGAACGACACTTTTGAGTTCGGTTACTGGGACCCGCTCTATGACAAGTTATATAAAAAAGAGGGGCAGGAGATATGGAGGACGTGCCGTAGACTAGCTATCCTCCACACTCACATCTGGCCGAGAGCCTGGCTTGTGGGAGCTGAGAGGCAGGCTATGGTGGCAATTACTATGGGGCCGATGAAGCAGATACGGTGTCTGCAAGTGTTTGGGAAGAGTAGGAGTAGAGATAAGTGACTAGATTACGGAGTAGCCGAGACGTTCATCGTAGTCATGGTTGGAAGCACTGTAGGTGGAAGGTATGAGCATATGTGACGTGTTCCTCTATTACGAGGAAGCTAGGGAGCTGGGCTATAGCTTGCATCACTGTGGCAACGACGGCTCTGGTGGCGTCTCCTATGTCTCTTATGTGAAGAACGGACTATTCTTGGATATCTGGAGGAACGAGGCCGGGGGATTGCTGGCTAAATTGTCGTTTGTTTTTCCACCAGCAATCACTTCTATACGGTTCAGTCTCCCGAACAAGAACTTTGCTGTCTTCGAGGATAGGATGATGCGGGCGAAGAGGATCGTCGAGGCAGAGGGGTTATGAGTTAACCAGTACTGGTCTTGGCGACAAAAAACTAAAACGTACTTGACAATCTCTGCTGTATAGTGTATCATAATACCAAAACGAACAGGAGGTATTATGATGAACCAGCGAGCAGTGACGGCAGAGTGTTCGGATTATCCTATACCGGATACCAGTAATCATATAGAGAGAAACGAACAGGTGGCAATTAACATTGGGGAGTGGATATCATCGAAGCCATCTGGCAGGAAGTGTGGAATGTCCATACACTTACAGAACGAATCGAGAAGACATGAGCAGATGATTGTGGGAGTACTCTGTGGTTGCTGGAGTTGCAAAGTGTGTGGCCCATATCTCCAAGATAAGTGGTTACGCCACTTGTCTGAGAAGCTGGACATAGAAGACACCATATATGCTTTGCAAATACCGATTAGTCGGTGGGAGACGTACAGGATGAGGATAGTTAGGGCTGGTGGAGAGTATGCCAGAATCGAGTTAGAGAGTGGAGTACTGGTAGTGTTCACAAATGCTCCTGTAGGTAAACCCATAGAGGGCGACTTGTCAGCTGTCCTCAAGCTGGCTATTAGTTCCGTCACCTTCTCGCATAAACCGATATCTACTTCCCGTGGATGGAAGTTATCAGGTGATGGTAGGGGCTCTTTTACTGGGAGAGGATGGAAGCGTATAGGTCAACTATCTGCAACGGTAGAAGAGGCAGAGAAAGTAGTACGGAGTATGGGAGTAAGTGTCCACACATTCTGCCATATTGGCAAGTATGGATTCTACATTCATCTTCCTTACGAATGGGATGACGATAAAATTAGAGAGTTTGCTTGCACTCTGGGCAGATTAATCCCTGTAGAGGAGGCGAGTCCTGACTATTTTCTGCACCAACCAACGAAATGATCAAGACCTGGTAAAAGCACTCGGGTCTATGGCAGTGTCTATTCCTCTACCCCACGCGGATATCTTGTTTTTCGGAGTAAATGATGCCAGGGAACCCATTCGCATCGGAATTGAGAGAAAAAAACTTGGCGATATGGTTAATTCTATCCTCGGTGGTCGCTATCTCCATCAAGTTCAGGCAGCAAAGGAGATGGGGGTAGACGTCCTTGTTCTGGTAGTCGAGGTGGAGAGAATGCGTCCCAGTCCGGAGGATGGCTTGATAGAAGTCCCGGTATGGCGTTCTGTGATGGTTCCCGGTTCTCTTAAACCGAAGACGAAGCAGGTATGGGAACCACTCAAACCATCTATCTCCTACAGCAGGTTCGACCAGTATCTTACTGAGCTGGACTACTTGGCTGGCATAATTGTGAAACGGTCTGTGGATGTGCGAGAAACTGCTGCCATCGTGAAGGCGTTGTGGCTGAACTTCCAAACTCCACCAAGCAAGCACCAATCTCTACACTCTATCTATACTGCTCCCTCGGATAAGGTATTGCTTCGTAAGCCTGGTCTGGTACAGCGAGTTGCCAAAGAAATTGACGGGATAGGATGGGAGAGGTCTGCCGATGTTGCTCGTAAGTTCCCGACTGTGAAGTCAATGGTGGATGCGGACGCGAAGGACTGGCTGGAAATTGATGGGATAGGGAAGATTACGGCTCAGAAGGCAGTATCCAGCTTGAATGGGGGCATACCCGATGCCAGATGACATCAATGTCTGTTGTCCTCATCTGTATCTGCTGGGCTGCGCTAACACGGGTGAACACCAACACATAACCTGTGACAGCAAAAGTGGCTTTGACGGCAATCCTATAATCGATAATGAGTGGGTCAAAGTCCACTGTTTGGGTGAGTCCTTCGCCTCCTGTCCCTATTTCCCCAGAAGTGGGTAAAAATATTTCCACTTTTTTCGTTTACCCCCTTGACAAGTAGTCAAAGATGTGGTAATATTGTATGGTAGTATGGGAATAAGTAGGAAAAGTAAGTTATGCAAGACACAGGAATGATACTGAAACTGAGAGAGGCAGCTGAGCTACTCCGCATCAATCCAGAAAGCCTCCGCCGTCTATCTGAGTCGGGCAAGGTTAATGGGGCTTTTAAGATTGGTAAGCTGTGGCGGTATCACAGGCCGGAGTTGATTGGAAAGGCGGAGCCGAAATGAAAACGGTAGAACAGGTAAAGGACTATCGCAGGCACATCATCCGGTATGTGGAGAGGAAGTGCCAGAAGCACCGACTCACTACTACTGTACTGTGTCTTTACAATACCACCGATGATGATATAGTCTACTGGGACAGATGCTTCAAATCCTGTAAGCGGGGGCGACGGTTTGGTGATGTAGAGTTCGAGTTGGGAGAGAAGCAGCAATGAGTTACAGAGAACGTGACAGCAATCCTTTCATCCGATATGTCCCCAGAGAAGAAGAGGCATGGACGTGGCTTGTCTCCGACCCTCATTTTGACCATGAGAACATCATCCGGTATTGCGACCGTCCATTCGAGACCGTAGCAGAGATGAACGATTGCATTCTCAGTAACTGGAATAATAACATCAAACCAGACGACCTCGTTTTCTTTCTTGGTGATATGGCATTCGGTAGGGGTTCACGGAAGCCAAGATGGTGGCTCGGTGAGCTGAATGGCCGTAAAGTCTATCTCAAGGGGAGCCATGACAATGGTATTCGCTCAGCTTCTGCTGGCTTGGGTGATAATGTCTTGTGTGTTGCCGATGTGGCTATACTGGTCACGGATGTCTGCTCATACATGCTGGTACACGACCCGTCTAATGTTCCAGACTGGTGGAGGGGATGGGTTGTTCATGGACATGTCCATGACAACAGACCATATATGGATACTAAGACGTGGTACAGGCGTAGATACGTGAATGTGAGTGTTGAGGTGACTGGGTATAAACCGATTACTGTCAAACAGTTGGTGGCTGATACGATTAATGGAGAAATAGAAAACAGTGAACCTCTGGAGGTGAAGAAATGAAAGAGCATAAATACAGAGCGAGAAGTTTTAAGGGAGAATGGTTTTACTTTGAATTATTTGAAGTAACAAATCATTTTCCCGACAGTGATACATTCTATGTGGGGGGAGTGGCTCTTGATAAGGGTACAGTAAGTCAGTGTACGGGACTCCAAGATAGAAACGGCAGGGATGCTTATCATAAAGATATTGTGTGTAGAATGGATACTCTCTACACGATAGAATGGCATGATAATTTAGCGGGTTGGTACTTGAAATCCTTAACCGGCGGCTGCTGGCATGGTATAACTAAAAGCGATATGGCTCTTATGTGTGCAGTTGTTGGTGGCATCAAAGAGAGTCCTGAGCTTTTGGAGGCTGATGATGAGCACAAGCGGTGATAAGGTCGTGATAGTCATCAAGTCGATTGTGGTGCTGATAGTATTACTGATAGTCGAGGCGCTGTGGATTTGGATATTTGGAATGGAGATATGATGAAATGAAAGAACTAAATGGTGATACTAAGTTTTTTGTGGATGTGCAGCATGGGTCTCATTATCATGTGGCTGGGTGCCACGTACTCTCTTGGTGGCCACCCACATGCTACGTAGAACTCCCCTATTCTGAGATAAGAGAGTTGAGGAACAAGAGGAACGGTGGTGCGTTTGTTGCTCACGGTTGCGTGGTTGATGCGGTGGTACTCCACTCTATGGATACTGGCACCGTTCCCTGTCGTATATGTGGTATCCAGATACCCACGACGAGCACAAAGCTCTGTAACCGTTGCTGGGAACTGGAGACCCGTATCAAGGACGATCCCGAGTTGGCTGCAGGGATACTCAGCAGGATTGGGAAACTGAGGATTGTTTATCGTGGCTGGCCAGGGCATTTCATAATGGGCAATCGGTGTGTCTTCCACTTGAATACCTTGATTGAGTATATGGGTATCCGAATAGTAGTCAGTACGGTCGGTAATCTCCAATCCAATCCCTTGAAGTCGAGGAAACCAGAGGAGGTCGGTGCTGGTCGGTATTATGAGACTATGGCCTTCCATGCCCGATTTGATGACGGGTACTGGGACACAGACACAGATACCAGTAAGATGATATCATTACAGGGCAAGACTGCTGTCACCAAGATGACCTGGGAGAGTGATGCTGAGGCACAAGAGATGCACGAGGTTGCTGTTCAGGAGACCGTCAGGGGAGTGCGGGAAGGGAGGATCAGGAATGAATAGAGATAAGCATCTGCGTTGGGAAGATGATAATAGGTTAAGTGGATTAGGGGCATTCGTTTTCTGGGTTATTTCGTCAGGACTAGTACTTGCTCCGTTTGTTATTCTTTATTTCCAAACTAGACAGGACTGAGGTACAGGTTCAGGAGATAGCCGACAGAGTCAGGAAAGGGGAGTTGAAATGAAGTTTACATCCGGAAGAATAGCGAGTACTGTGGTACTTCTGGTGTCAGTGGGCTGTGTCTGCGGCGATATAATACTTGCCCAATGGTTGTTCTCATATTTGCCCGATTTGTCTTGGCTGTTCGGGACTAAACTCGGTATAAGTGTTCTCGTTGTTGTAATGATGTCCGGGATAGTTACGTATGCTGTATCTTCACACAGGGAATCAGTAAGGTTTGAGAGGTAAGGATGCCCCACGACCGCTACTACCGACAACCTAAGCCATTGCCAGACCCGTCTACTCTACCATTCCCTGGCAATCTTATCCGGCTGTGTACTGACTGCGAGTTGCATAAGGGTTGCAAAGCACCTGTTCCAGGTCGTGGTCCAACTGCCGCTTATGTGATGTTTGTTGGAGAGGCCCCGGGCCAAGACGAAGATTTATGGGGTTATGAACCCTTTGTCGGACGTGCTGGGCAACAACTCAACTCTCTGCTGTTACAGATAGGGCTGTCCAGAGAGACAGCCTATCTCACGAATACTATCCACTGTCATCCTCCCCATAATAGAGACCCCAAACCATCTGAGGTCAAAGCCTGCTCCCACTGGCTCGACTTAGAAATAGAACTGGTTAATCCCCATATCATAGTGGCAATGGGTGCTCCCGCTATCCGGCGCTTCCTTGGTGACACTGCTGGCACTGTCGAGCATCTTCATGGCAAACCCGTAGCCGTGCAGGTTGGGTCAGCCGTCCGTGTAGTTCTTCCCTGTTATCATCCTGCTGCCGGGCTTTGTGTTACTGCTCATCTGCGCCACCTCTATGATGACTTTCAAGTGTTACGAGGATTGGCGGGTGGTAGGGACTTGGCAGATTACAGGGTGGTGGATGAGTACCCAGAACCAGACTATCGGGTGGTAGATACCCCAGAACTATTGGCTGAAATGGCTGACGATATTATGGATTCCGGACAGTTTGCCATTGACACCGAGACGTGGAAGCGAGGTGTGGAACTATGGAGTACTCAAATCAGTGCCAGGCCGGGGACATCATGGTTTACTCCTGTGAGGGTTGGATACGGCAGGGATAGAGTAGACCTGACCAAGTTTGGTGCTCATGTCATCGTCCACAACTATCTGTTTGATGTTCAGTGGTTGGTAATCACCGATGGCAGGTTCACGGACTCAATGGTGCAGGCCTACCTTCTTGGATTGCCGCAGGGCTTAAAAGAACTCGCATCCCGTCTTTGCGGAATGGCCATGATACCCTACTCCGAGATGGTTCGTCCTGGGCAGCGGAAACTATCAGTAGACTATCTCACAGAGGCCATATCCCGTGACTGGCCGGACCCGCCAGAAGTCGAGGAAGTCAAGTGGGACAACAAGGCGGGCAAGATAGTAACTAAGATAAAGCATCCGTGGCATATCACTCGCAAGATGAAGAAGATACTGGCGGACTCGGTAGATAACCTGGACATAGACCCTTATGACCGATGGAGACACGTAGACCAGCAGGAGAGGGTGGAGGTGGAGAAGGCTCTTGGTATAATGCCGGAATCCTCGCTTGCAGACATTAAGTTCGAGGACGCCGTGCAATACGCATGTAGAGATTCGGATGCCACCATCCGTGTTAAGCTCAAGATGGACGGACTAATCCGCGAGGCGGGACTGGGGCTCGTGCTTAACTCCATAGACCTAGCTTGTCTCCCAGAAGTATACGATATGATGCAGAACGGCATGACCGTGGACATACCTTACCTCAAGGAATTATCCAAGCACTACGCCGAGGGCATGGACAGGGCTGCCTTTCTTGCTGCTGCTAAAGTCGGACATCCGTTCAATCCCAGTTCCAGCAAGCAGGTGGCCACGGTCATATATGAGGAGCTCGGATTCAAACCCACCAAGCGAACTGCTACTGGACTTATAAGCACCGATGACCGGGAACTCAAGAAGGTATCCCATCCGGTGGTCAGCGATATTCTGGAATATCGACGGCTGAACAAGAATAAGGGGACGTTTGCCGATTCGCTGGTGAATAACGCCGTCCCCCACGAGGTAGATGGACAGACAGTATATCGTGTTCACACTACTCTCAAAGTAACGAGGACGGAGACTGGTAGATTGTCTAGTTCAGAACCTGTCAATCTCCAGACGATGCCCGTCAGATCTGAGGAGGGCAGAAAAATAAGGGGTGGGTTCTCGTTTACTCCCGGATATAAAGGGTTAGCTGGCGACTTCATCCAACAGGAAATGAAACTGCAGGCCCATGAGGCTCAGTGCAGGAGTATGATAGACGTGTTTCTAAGGGGTGACGATCTTCATACCGATACTGCTGCCCAGATATTCGGTGTCCCTATAGATGTGGCCGAGAAGATACAGTACCGTTACCCCGCGAAGTCAACGAACTTCGGGATTATTTATCTCATCAGTGCTAAGGGATTGTATGAGAAGATCCATGAGGATGCTGCCGACATTATTGTGGACGGTAAGCCACTGGATGTCTCGGAGTGGACGCTGGATTCCTGTGAGCGACTTATCAGTGATTGGTATAGGCTCCGCCCAGAGGTCAGGGACTACCAGATGGAGCGTATTGCATTTGCCCGTCGCCACGGGTATGTTGTTGATATATTTGGCAGGAAACGGTATACCCCGGAGGTGACTTGTCCTATTCGTGATATTCGGGAGGCTGGTGAGAGGCAAGTGGTGAACTTTGCTATCCAGGCCGGCAGTCAGGGCATCACCAAACTGGCTATGGCTTCGGCGTGGAAGAGCAGGAATAGGCTTTACTCCCCCGAAGATGTACGGTTTCTCATGCAAATCCATGATGAACTTATGCTAGAGATTAAGGGCGATGAGGAGTTTGTGTTAGAGATTGCCAAGTGGTTGAAAGGGATTATGGATAATGTTGTGATGCTGAGTATACCGATGATTTCGGATGTGAAGGTGGGGTATAGGTGGAATTCTATGGAGAAGCTGGAACTGTGAGCATAAGCGATCACTTTGTCTGGACTATGGTGTCTCCTGGCGAGGTACCCCAGTGGATCAAGAAGCGGTTACACAGAGGGGAACCTGGAGATTGTCGTAGATTGCATGGACGGCATTTTAATTATTTAGTGACTTGCTGGTGTGAGCAGGGACATGTTAATTATCATTGGATTATACGGAGACGTACTAGACGTGCTGTTCTCAACTGCTTTCTGCTCTTTGTGGCTGTTCCAGTGACGCTTCTGCTTTCCACTTGCTGGTTCATCAAATGGTGGGAGGTAGCAGGATGATTATCCAGACAACCGTAGTCCACTGCAAACAATCCCCCTACGACATCCTCATAGACCGAACCACCATATTCGGCAATCCGTTCCCGGAATGGAAATGGGGTCGCGAGGGCTGTATCCAGAAGCACCGAACTTACTTTTATGCTAGACTGGAGAGGGACCCAGAGTTCAAGGCGAAGGTGCTGGAACTGGAAGGCAAGGTGTTGGGGTGCTGGTGTAAACCGTTGCTCTGTCATGGGGACACGATTGCAGAATTTCTTAGTGCGTATGGGTGGTTGCAAGACATATGGGAGGAGAGTATGAGGGGAATAGAACCAGAATAAGCATCTCAGGAGGTTTATCCCTATGTGGTACATCTGCCCTTTATGTGATGCCGAATGGGAAGAGGAGGCAGTAGACGGATACCCTATCATTTGTGCCAGATGCTACTACAAACTGGATAAAGAAGAATTAAGTGATTATGAAAGGAGTTGCCAAGATGACCGAAAACGCCAATGCTACCCCCGCCTCATTACCGGACGTCGTCTCCAGTCTCTACCAAGTCCGGCAACAGAAGTCAGCACTAGAAAAGACTGAAAAGGTACTGTTAGAGCAGCTGAAGACGGCAACCGACCCCCAATTCGACAAGCTGGTATCCGAGGATGCCGGGAGCAAAGTGCCTCTTATCGTCGACCAGTTCTCGGTATTCCGTACCGCTGGTACATCCCGAACTATCAGCGGTGACTTGCTGCTGGAACGAGGTGTTGCCCCGGATATAATAAATTACGCTACCAAGACCACCATCTATTTCCGGTACCAAGTAAAAGAGACGGGAGGGAAGTAAAATGACACAGACTGGGAAACCTGTCATCTCTGCTAAAACGAATAAGACGAAACTGTATGTCCGTTTATCTCCTACTGTCTTGTTCCCTGCTCCTTCCTGTTACGGGCAACACAAGCGGATGGAGGGCTCGGAGAAGTGTTGGCTGTGTGCTGTAGGGAAGCGGTGTAGGAGTGGCCAATCTACGGAAGAGCGGTAGCGCGCCTCTTGACAAGTTCTTATTGGTGTTGCGACACCGAAAAATGTAAAATAGCCCAACTGGTGGACAACCATATTGGGCTATTTTACATTTTTCCCCGTCTGCCAGGTAGATACGGGACTTGACAAATAGCCAGTTATATGATATGTTCAAGTTAATGGTAGCACATAAGTTCTATTCCAAGCTGTTTGTGTTATTGTCGGTTCTGGCGCTAATGTTAATGCTATCACCAGTGCTGGCATCCTGCTCTTCGTCTGATGTCGCTGGCACTACTGCCGATGCCGAGTCCGGGCAACTAACCCTGCGTGAGCTTGTAGAATCTATTGACGCCAGAACGGAAGCCATCGAAGGATACATAGCTACCCAAACCGCTGGCCAGATTAACCAAATGGTGGCAGGCAAGGATACAGAAACAGAGCTGGCCGCTATTAAGACAGAACTGGCTGGCATTAAAAGGCAGCTACAGGACATTAGTGGGAGGATAAAGTAATATGGTAATGCGTTTACCCAAGTCGGCACTGGAGGAGGATGTCAAGAATGCCATCCAGAAACAGGAGACTGGCAAATCAGGCAAATATAGAAGTAGAGGGCGGAAGCCCAAGAGGACGACCAGTCCATACGCTGTCGCAAGATTCAGCCAGATAACATATTAATCCAAGTTCCAGTAGGCGGTCAGCCGAGGGAGGAAACATGGTCAGATGATTAAAGGTCTAATAGGTGTAGCAATAGGGCTCGTCAGCTACATCGTGGTAACGCAGCTGGTGAGTGCCTTAGTCACTGGCACGAACATAGGAGACGTCATTATTCAGAATATTCTCGGGTTGGCAGTAGCCATCGGCGTAGTCCTTTTCGCTTTTACGACCTTCTTGAAGGCGTAATGCCATGAACACCACCCGGCCAGGAATATTACTGGAGTCGGTATATAATTGTGATTAGGCGGTCAGCCAGAGGAGACAAATAGACAAATGATTAAAGGTTTGATAGGTGTAGCCATTGGACTGGTAACTTATATTGTCGTTTCGCAACTTGTCACTGCTCTAGTGACAGGGACAGCGACCGGTGACGTGATCATTCAGAACATTCTTGGACTTGCCGTCGCAATCGGCGTTGTGATCCTTGCATTTACGACCTTCTTGCAGGCGTAATACGGAGGTCGCCGGTACCAGGGACAATAGAATAAGTACGTCCAATCAAAGAGAGCAGGGGGAGATCTGACAACAGGTTTCTCCCTGCTCTCTTTTTGTCATCGTATTCGTGCCTGTAAATCTTTTTTCAACTTTTTTTTCAAAATACCCCTTTGACCCCTTGACAAACCCTTGAATGTGTGCTATGATGAGGGTATCAGGATTAAGGAGGGATAAAAGAAAATGAAAAAACTAACAATCAAACAGCAATTAACAAGATTACCCAAACTCGGTCACGGATGGTATGATGAGGTGCTTCACAACGGAAATCACAATTTGGCAGTTGAAGAAGCTGAACACATTGATTCGCATCATATAGTTATATTTAGTGAGGGCGACGGGACGTACAGGATATGGCATAGTGAAGTCTCTAGCAACGATCCACACGATAGGAATGGAAATATAGCCAGATGGTATGACTATGCTATTCTTCAAGACAAGAGTTAGCCCCATACTGTGAGCGGTAGTTAATCCATCCGCACCGTGCCGGGGATACACACACTATACCGGCACTAGCGGGGAGATTAGCACCTTAACAACTCAATAGTGGACGGGTAGGAAAGGAGCAAAGTTTATGGCATATAGGAAAAAGACATTACGTCAAATGTCCCCGACAGCTCGGAAGGTTGCCCGGTTGACTGGTGAATTAGAGAGCATCGCTAGACGACTTAAAAACCTGACACCAGATTTACAGCGATTAGATTTAGATAGTGCATCACTATCTCATGCTAATTCTGGTTTAACCCTATCCGATGCGGATGCGTGGGGCTTACAATCTGCACTATTGCATGGGCTACAAGATGGATACCTTAAGGAGAACCAAGAATGGGCTGAAGCAATAATAAAGCGGATTGATAGGTTCAGGGAAAAGTAGCAATAATATAAATACAATTACCCGTCTACTATTGAGCGGTTAAGCAAATAAATGGAGGTAAAAAGGAAATGGGAAAATCAGTTACATGTAACTATGAGGTACAAGTTCACAACCTACTCACTGATAGGCTACATTTAATTGGAGCTATGAACTTTAAGGAAGCCAAGGACAAGCTACTGGCTGAGGCGCAACGCATAGGCGCTGTTACAGGCTATATCTGGGCACAAACAAAGATAGCTGAGAAGATAATTAACCGCAATGGTGCTGACTACTTAAAGGTAACAATTACAGTCAATACACCTGAGCGCACGGTGTACACTATAGCAGGCGTAAACATACTTACCAGTTAATCAGTTGACGCTGGGCACTACTGCCAGAGTGTCCAGGTGAGCAGGTCAGCTCAAATAATAGTGAGGTAGGAAAATGATAGCACCGCGGGAGTTGATAAAAGAAATCGGAGACTCAAAGATAGCTGGTAGAATATACCAAGAAGCGTGTCAGCTATATCTCAAAGGATATTCTTTACCAGAAGCGATAGAGAAGGCAAAACAGAATCCAAAACATTGGTCAGTAAATAAAATAATGGAGGTAAGGGAAAATGACTAGGGAACTAACAAAGGAAGAATTAACCAAACTGGAGGATGCAGGATATTCCTGTGGTGATGGTGAGAAGTTTGACGACCTTTGCAAGGGATTGGGGATGACTAAGGTTGGTTTTGTCTGCCCCAAATTTGAATCAGCAGCCAGGGAAATGACCAAGTATCAAAGATATGATAGTGAAACTGAAGAATGGGTAGATTTCCCTGAATTTGTAAAGTTTAATCAACCGACATGGCTAAAAACACCAGAGCACTTCTCGGCATGGGTTATTAAGAATACATCTGAAGGCAGACGGCTATCCTGTGAATTAATGCGAGAGGTAAGGTAAACCGGTCAAATAAATAATATGGAGGTAAGGAAATGAAAACTGAAACTAAAAAGATACTGACAAGGGAAGAGGCGTTTAAACAGCATGAAGAAGCCTTAACCCACATATCTTGGTGCTACAATTCAGCCATAGAGCACGCACAAGCAACATTGAAAAAGCATCTCCAAGATATCCGTGCTAACGCCAACAGCTATTCTATTGAGCGGTTAAGCAAATAAATAAGGAAAGGAGACAGAAAGAAAATGAGTTACGGTATCGGTAGAGTCCCGGTGGATGTAGACCCGAACACCGAACTAATGGCAGAGCTAGAGGCAGAGAGGCTGCAACCCCGTTCCAAGCCGACCAAACGATGCGGTCACTGCGGACGGCAAACAAATGAGCTAATGACATCGGCACATGGCAGCGTCTGCCCCAATTGCTATGATGAATGTAGTGATTAAATAATCCATAAAGAATAGGAGGACAAGAAAAAATGAGTACATGTGGGGCTATATTCGAGGATAAACAGGGGCGATTGTGCGCCTGTGAAATTGAGACACCATCACCATCACGCCAGGAGCAGAGCCAACTAATGACAATGGTTGCTCCTTTCCCTGTACGGCACTCTGGCAAACATAAAGGCGTGCCAATCTGCCCTTATATCCCAGAGGATTAAACTAATAAATGGAGGTATGAACAATAATGAAACCATCAAGGCGTAAAACGCTAAACCTCAAAGTTAATGCCTGCTATTATTGTGGTCATGCTGACAGAAGAGCATTAAGACAAGGTAGACCTTATTGTACTGCCGACAATGCAGGTATTCGTAATGGACGTTGTGCTGAATTTATGAAACGCTAAATAAAATAAATACAATTACCCGTCCACTATTGAGCGGTTAAGCATATAAATGGAGGTAAAAAGGAATATGAAAACGATAGTAACAAAAGCGGATAGGGAATCCCTTCAGAATCAATTCCGTAAATATGAAGTAACTGCAACCTCCCTTGAGGACTTCATGGACAGGTATATGAAGGACAGCCGATACAAAGGGCGCAACGATGCCCTGTGGGGATATGACTATTCTGAACATGTATTGGCTAGTTCTAAGGAATACCTGGACTTGTATGGCGTGTGCATAATCTCACATTTTGATTCAAGGACAGGTGAAATAGTCTCCTATTATCAACCTAAATAGTTAATATAGTAAATAAATGGAGGTATGAATATGGATAGGGATGAGAAAGCAATACAAGAAGCCAGGAATAAATATTTCGATGAGCTGGAAACGGCTCACACAGTACGAAATATAGCTTTAGCAAATGCAGAAGATGATTACAACGTAACCCGTGCTAAAGCATGGGAAAGGCGCAACCTGGCTATAACTAAAGCAGGTGGGAAGCCAACCCCCACTACCTGCTAGAGCCACTGAGATGACCGTAGGAGGCTATTACCATGAGAATAGGTAGCAAACCACCAATCAAACAAATAGAGTACCCACATCGGGTAATACAGGGTAGATTACCGGGCAACTCAACAATCCTGGTGAGACATACTCAGAAAGTAGGGAACCATGCACATAACAGTTAGAAAAATACAGAAAACAGAACATCGGGTTAATTGTGATGATTGCTATGATTATGAAGAAGCCACATACGAAGTGGAAATAAAGCTAGTCATACGGACTGTGGTAATTTGGCTGTGCGATAACCACTTAATGGCGTTTTCAGCACAAGCGGGTGTATTATCAAGTGTACTGGAAGGAGGAAAATAATGGGAAAAGAATTAATCAAGGTCGTAGATGTAACTAATAGTACTGGGCATAGGCTCGTAGAACAAACAGCCCGGAATGTACTCAGGGAGGTATTTGGTGAGGAAATTTCTTTGACTATATCGGGATGGCAAGGAGTTAAATTCACAGCCGTATATGGTGATACTTATTCCTATAATGGTCACACTTTGAAGGGTATCCAAATGGATGTCGGCGATTATGGGCATAAAACAATCAGGCGAGTAATGGTGAAGGATGGACATATTGCTGGCACTGTCTTAAAAGCTAAGTTTGCTGAACTCAAGCACCTTGCTGAAAAGATAGCTATAATTCGAGAAGAGGCGGGGGTCCGACTGAAGCAGTCGCACGATTTAGTAAATAAGATTGCATTAGTAAATAAGATTGCAGTAGAGGTAAGTCACCCTGATAACTGGTCTTGTCCTGTATTATTATATCCCAGAACACCTGATACCGTGATTTTAGAGGCAGAAGTTAATGGCTCTCAATTAGCTGTTATAGAACAGATGCTTGGTGAGCATAAAGTGAAAGTCCGCCTTATAGTACCGGCAGACAAAGCAGTTGATGTATATAATGTCATGCTAGGGGGTAAATAATGAAATTGACAAGAGAGCAAGCCATCGAGGACTGCAAGAAACTATGGGATGACATCGAGAAGTCGGGACTTAGTAAGGCGGACTTTCTGTTTACTACTGAAGAAGGGGAAGAGTGGTTGGAGAGATATCCAGGGAACTGTTGTCCACTATGCACCTTGATACTACTAATGTATCGTCAAAGCACCTGTAGCTAAGGTTGCTATGAACTGGGCTTCGAAGATGAGACAATCCCCACTCAAGAGTGGCTGGACTGTATTAAGAATCTTGAATAAGGGGTGAGATATGGTAACAGCAGCACCACCAAAGAAGAAAAGGTCAATACTTCTTAAATGCCCCCGGTGCATTGGGGGCAAAATGTTCTTTGACTTGTTATACCAGGAGTGGCTATGCATGAATTGCGGTCACTCAGAAAGTAAAGTGAGGTGATTAAATGGATTATACTAAGGGTAAATGCTTGAATTGTGATGTGCCGACAGAAGGGGGAAGATGGTTGTGTGATGGTTGTATTGGTAGAAGCGTAGATGCTATGCCACTAGAATCACAAGTTAAAGCAGCCAAGTTAGGAATGATAGCTCTGGTTGATGAAGCTACTGGATACCAAGCGGTTAGAGCTAAAGACGAATTGTACCAACTATATTCTAAATATCTTGACAGAACGGAATCGTATGAGGCTCTTCAATCTGCTCGTAAGAAACTAGCATTGCGATATGTCCTTGAAAATGCTTGTACCGGTGAAAAACCCACAACAGACCCACTACTGGAAAAGATTGACAAAGCCTAAGCAGGTTTTAATCAACCTGAACATCTATAAATTATAACCAGTAAATAATATGGAGGTATAAGGAAATGATAGACAAGTATGATATAGATGTTTTGCAATATTGGTTGCGCTTGGCCAAGACGGTTGGAACTGATGCTGTTAAGATTGTGTCTGGTGATGAACCGAACACGTATAAGGTGACAGTCAGTGTAAGGTAGTTAAACCCCTTCACCCTAGCCTAGTGCCTCGCCTGTCAAAGCTTATGAGGAGCGGCCTGCTTGTGCTAGAGCTTCAGCGGAGGCAAGCGGGCAGGCCGGGTGTCCAGGTGAGCCAGTGAGCTCAAATAATAGTGAGGTGATAGTAAAAATGGCATATACAGGACAAATCCACATACACGAATGTTCACGTTGCGGACACCGATGGGCTTCCAGAGACAAGAGACCAGTCAGGTGTGCCAACTCCCCATGTAAGTCTCCATACTGGGACAAGCCACGCAGGATAATCAGGATATGTTCTCCGTATCTTGCTGGCAATGGGGAAAAATGAGATGGGGGTATTGACAAACTGCCGGGTTGGGTGTATACTGGATGGGTAGGTTATTGGTCAGATATATGTAGATATATAGTGGGGTATAGATAAGGAACAGAGAATAGTAAGTAGAATCAAACGATAAGGAGGACAAGAAAGTGGCTGGAGCAAAGATAGAGAAACCGGAAGGACTGAGATGCCCCAAGTGCAAGGAGAAGAAGGACATTCAGGCTATCGGGATGGTAGTAACCGTCAGCGAAGGGCGGAAGCAGAGGTTTAAGTGTCAGGAGTGTGGCACTTCTTTTTATTTTACGCCCCGGAAGAAGAGCAAGAAATAGGTGTACCGGGTAAGTGAGAGAGAGTTAAGGAGGTAATCTAACAATGGCTATTTCGACCAAAAAGGATGTCCATAAGAAATATACTGTTAGTGCCGGTGGCGGTTCTCGTTTCGCCAAGACTGACACACTCACCGAGGCGAAACAGGCTGGAGCTGCCATTGCTAGGAAGGAAGCGTGGCGTGGTAGATGGAATTTGATGTGGCTGACTCTCTCAATCGATAAGCAGGACTCCCCAGGTTCTATCTATTACAGACCGACTGGTTGGAGGATGTATGTCCCGGTTCGCGGTTCTGGTGTTTCCAGTGACAGGATAGTGGCCGAACTCAAGCAGCGTCACGGGGTGGACCCATTTAAGTGGGTAAGGAAGTAGGAGAATATAAGAGGAGGTAATCAGAGATGGCAAGACAGTTCGTTGGACAGCACTATGGTAAGAATGTGTATTTCGAGAACTACAGCTACAGTTGTCCATTTTATGGGTTGTACGATTATCGTACAGAGACTGGTCTGAAAAGAGCAATACGTAAGAAAGCATTGGGTAAAAGGGGGTAATCTAACGATGCCAATGATTAATATGTTTAACTATTTCGGTGGAACGAAGATATACAAGCGGGTATGGGGGTGGTCGTCTAAGGCTAAAGCGCAAGAGATAGCCAAACTGGCACGGAGTAAGGGTAACTTAGCCCGCATCGTCAAGGAGGCTGACGGCTGGGTAGTCTTTGTACGGAAAGGAAGGTAATCTAACAATGCCTGAAAATAGGAAAATGATCACATTCTACTGCGTATCCCACCGACATAAGTTCACTATCTCCGACCCGGATGTGGTGACACTAAAAGCGGGTAGGAGTAAGGTCAGGATGAAGGCGTATACTGGATTCTGCCCGAAGCATAGAACCAGAAGTTATCAGTTTATTGGGAAAGCATAAGCTACAGGTAGGAGGATAGGCAGCAGTTATGGAGAAGAGTGTAGGTGACTATTTCAACTACAGAGGACGTCGCTACTACCGTATTTATAAGAGTGGATTGTCCCGTAGTAGAGCACTAAGTAAAGTGGCTGGACGGCGCAAAGAAGCACCTCAGTTCTTATGGATAATACACCGTGAACCAGATGGCAACTACTCTATTGGACGTTCCCCTTAGTAGTATAGGATAAATAGGAGGGTAGAGAATAATGAGATACTATGTCGCGCAATCCAGCTGGTTTGTCTCCCATCCCTACAACGCCCGACTAATAGCATCGGCAGTCAGGAGTAGTGGGGGGAGCAATGTGAGAACTGCCAACCAGTTTGGCTGGTCTAACCAGCCGAAGGTGGTCACGTTCACTGCATCCTCGTCCCAGTTGAAGACTATCCGGTCGGCAGTGGAGCGAGCAGTAGGAACACAATGGATTATTATCCGTAAAAAGGATTGGTAGAGAGAAGAGGATATTGGCAAAGAGATAGGCCGAGAAGGAGAATGGTTCTATGAGCAGACCAAGAAAAACGGGAAGTTATTACACTGTTGGCAGACAACAGTACATGATGCTGCTTGGCGTTTATCCCCCGGATTGTGCTAAGTATCTTCGCGACAAAAAGATACGGCAAGGTTACACAACTGCGATACGAAGTATACCTGAAGGCACTGAACTGTATATACGACAAGACTGATGGGGACAGTGAGATATGGTGATAGTGAGTAGTAGGAACACAAGTGTATAGAACGGGAAATATTATGTGCGAGTCGTCCCCCGACTCGCCTATCCATTTATAAGTGAGAAGAAACAATGGCTGAAATAAAAGCAGGCGAAACTGAAGTCATGGAGGCAGTAGCCGAAGAGCTGGCCGAGCGGGGTATTGCCTATGAACCCACAGAGCCGCCACCTCCTCCGACACCGCCAGCACCACCGGATGAGCCACTAGAAGCACCACCTGAAACAGAGGTGAGGATTGAAACAGATGTGGTCAAGGCTGTAGTGTCAACAATCAACAAACCCACGGACGGTACACTCAAGACCCCTACCACGGT
>Ga0180008_1000455_pt1 | contig 35035 bp, 30 predicted proteins | sample MM_PW_MetaG_FD_121121 | JGI IMG/M metagenome (GOLD analysis project Ga0180008, IMG submission 121121) | Groundwater microbial communities from the Aspo Hard Rock Laboratory (HRL) deep subsurface site, Sweden - MM_PW_MetaG | ecosystem: Environmental > Aquatic > Deep subsurface > Groundwater... | reverse complement strand
TCAGTTTGCGTCGTTTGGGCTGATGCTGCCGAGGCGCCTCGCCTATCGGGCGTGCGGCCAGCTATAATCGCGGCCTTTGTTACTTTATCGAGCTAAGCCTGCCCATGTATACCCTGGCCCGCGAGCTGCTGTTTAAACTCTCCCCTGAAGCCTCCCACGAACTGTCCATCGACCTGATCGGTGCGGGCGGTCGCTTGGGGCTTAACGGTTTACTGACCAAAAGACCCGCGGTTCTGCCGGTTAAGGTAATGGGGCTGGAATTCCCTAACCCGGTCGGGTTGGCTGCTGGGCTGGACAAGAATGGCGACGCCATCGACGGCTTTGCTCAGCTGGGCTTTGGCTTTGTTGAAATTGGTACGGTGACGCCGCGTCCGCAGCCAGGTAACCCCAAACCGCGTTTGTTCCGTTTGCCTGAAGCTGAGGCGATCATCAATCGCATGGGTTTCAACAACCACGGTGTTGATCACTTGCTGGCTCGTGTACACGCGGCCAAATACAAGGGTGTGCTGGGTATCAATATTGGCAAGAACTTCGACACCCCGGTCGAGAACGCAGTGGATGACTACCTGCTGTGCCTGGACAAGGTCTATCAACACGCCAGCTACGTCACCGTTAACGTCAGCTCGCCGAACACCCCAGGGCTGCGCAGCCTGCAGTTTGGTGACTCGCTCAAGCAATTGCTCGAAGCCTTGCGTCAGCGTCAGGAAGACCTGGCGGCGCAACATGGCAAGCGTGTGCCGCTGGCGATCAAGATCGCCCCGGACATGAGTGATGAAGAAACCATCGAAGTGGCCAATGCACTGGTTGACGCCGGCATGGATGCGGTGATTGCCACCAACACCACCTTGAGCCGTGAAGGGGTGCATGGGCTGGAGTGTGCCGATGAGGCGGGCGGTCTGTCCGGTGCACCGGTGCGTGATAAGAGCACTCACATTATTCAGGTGCTGGCCAGCGAGCTGAAAGGGCGTTTGCCGATCATTGCGGTGGGCGGTATTACCGAAGGTAAGCATGCGGCTGAGAAGATCGCCGCAGGTGCTAGCCTAGTGCAAATTTATTCCGGGTTTATCTACAAAGGGCCGGCGTTGATCCGCGAAGCGGTCGATGCAATAGCCGCGCTACCGCACAAACCCCTTAGCTAAAATTGGCAGATGAAAAAAGGGCTCCCTAAGGGAGCCCCTGGGCTCGCGCCCGCCGCTCGGGTGGAGCGTGCTTGGTGAGTCGGTAGGTTCCTTTATCAGCCGACAGCGTGAAGTTCGTTGAGTCGATGGATGCCGGCCGTGCCGGTCATGCCGTCCCAGTTGTCACCGCGGCCTTCGCGCCAGCCGTTTATCCAAGCTTGGCGCACAGAGGGGAGGGTGAAGGGGCAGAGTTCGCGGGATTTACCACTGATGCCGTATTGGTAGCCGCGCAAAAAAGCTCTTTCTAACGGATCACGCTTAAGTCTTCTCATAGGGTGAAGCCCTCAATGTTGACTGTTATGTCCCTTAGACCTTGTCGCAAGGTCAGGCAGAAATAATCTGCCGACGGAGTTCGCTGCCGGCGTCGCGAGCCTCCTTGCCAAGTACCGTTGCGGTATTGGCCTGAGGTGATTTCTAACCAATGCGCGGGTGCCTGTGAATGACCGTTTCGTCATAAGGCCGTAACCTTTTTGAGGGTCAAGCCATAAGGGCGGTGCCAGGCGTCCTGTTTTAATGCTGTAACGCCTATGCTGTGGGCATAGGCGCTGTATGTACTGGTATTTTGCTATCGCGAATTAAGTGCGATTGAGACTGTTGTTTATTCCGACGAAGGGTCGCGTTGCGACGCTTTGTCACTTATTTTGGCTGTGCTGACTTTTCTGTACACCGTTGATTGCCTTAGGCACTGGAACCCCCCATGTCGGATCGTTACGAACTCTTCCTCACCTGCCCCAAGGGCCTTGAAGGCTTGCTGCTCGAAGAAGCCAGCAGCCTCGGCCTTGAAGAGGCGCGTGAGCACACGTCGGCCATTCGTGGCATGGCTGACATGGAAACGGCCTATCGCCTGTGCCTGTGGTCGCGCCTGGCCAACCGCGTGTTGTTGGTGCTCAAGCGCTACAGCGTGCAGGACGCCCAGAGCCTTTACGAGGGCGTACTGGAGGTCGACTGGTTCGAGCACCTGGAGTCCACCGGCAGCCTGGCCGTGGAATTCAGCGGCAATGGTTCGGGCATCGACAACACGCATTTCGGTGCGTTGAAGGTCAAGGACGCCATCGTCGACAAACTACGCCTGAAAGACGGCACACGGCCATCGGTCGATAAGATCAACCCGGATCTGCGCGTGCATCTGCGTTTGGATCGCGGCGAGGCCATTCTATCCCTCGACCTCTCAGGCCACAGCCTGCACCAGCGCGGTTATCGCCTGCAGCAGGGCGCTGCGCCACTGAAGGAAAACCTCGCGGCCGCTGTGCTGATTCGTGCCGGCTGGCCGCGCATTGCCGCTGAAGGCGGCGCGCTGGCTGACCCGATGTGCGGTGTTGGCACCTTCTTGGTAGAAGCGGCGATGATTGCCGCCGATATCGCGCCGAACATGACCCGCGAGCAATGGGGCTTCAGCAAGTGGCTGGGCCACGTGCCAGCCTTGTGGAAGAAAGTGCATGCCGAAGCCGAAGAGCGCGCCGCAGCTGGCATGGCCAAACCGCCATTGTGGATTCGCGGTTACGAAGCCGACCCACGCCTGATTCAACCGGCACGCAATAACATCGAGCGCGCTGGCATGAGCGACTGGATCAAGGTCTATCAAGGCGAAGTGGCGACTTTTGAGCCACGTCCTGATCAGAACCAAAAAGGTCTGGTGATCTGTAACCCACCCTACGGCGAGCGCCTGGGTGATGAGGCGAGCCTGCTCTACCTCTACCAGAATCTCGGTGAACGCCTGCGTCAGGCCTGCATGGGCTGGGAAGCGGCGGTGTTCACCGGCGCGCCGGACTTGGGCAAGCGCATGGGCATTCGCAGCCACAAGCAATATGCCTTCTGGAACGGCGCATTGCCGTGCAAGTTACTACTCATCAAGGTCCAGCCCGAGCAGTTCGTCACGGGCGAGCGTCGTACCCCTGAGCAGCGTGAGCGCGAGCGGGAACAGGCTGAGGCTGATAAAGCACCGCTTGAGCCGGTGGAGCGCCAGTACAACAAGAACGGCAACCCGATCAAACCGACCCCGGCACCTGCTCCGGTGGTCGAGCAGGCGCGCCTAAGCGAAGGCGGGCAGATGTTTGCCAACCGTTTGCAGAAGAACCTCAAGCAGTTGGGCAAGTGGGCGCGCAAGGAAGGCGTTGAGTGCTACCGCCTGTATGACGCCGATATGCCAGAATATTCCATGGCGGTGGATTTGTATGGTGATTGGGTGCATGTGCAGGAATATGCGGCGCCCAAGTCCATTGATCCGGAGAAAGCCAAGGCGCGCATGTTTGATGCCATCGCCGCAATTCCGCAGGCCTTGGGCGTCGACAAGAGCAAGGTGGTGGTCAAGCGTCGCGAGCGCCAGAGCGGCACCAAGCAGTACCAGCGTCAGGCCACCCAAGGGCAGTTTTTGGAGGTCAACGAAGGCGGCGTAAAACTGCTGGTTAACCTCACCGACTACCTGGATACCGGTCTGTTCCTCGATCACCGTCCGCTGCGTCTGCGCATCCAGAAAGAGGCCGCCGGTAAGCGCTTCCTCAACCTGTTCTGCTACACCGCCACCGCCACCGTGCATGCGGCCAAGGGCGGCGCGCGCACCACCACCAGCGTCGACTTGTCGAAAACCTATCTGGACTGGGCGCGCCGCAACCTCTCGCTCAATGGCTATTCGGATAAGAACAAGCTCGAACAGGGTGACGTGATGGCCTGGTTGGCCGAGGATCGTGGCGAGTACGAACTGATCTTTATTGATCCGCCGACCTTCTCCAACTCCAAGCGCATGGAAGGCATCTTCGACATCCAGCGTGACCATGTGCAGATGCTCGATCTGGCCATGGCGCGCTTGGCCAAAGATGGGGTGCTGTATTTCTCCAATAACTTCCGCAAGTTCGAGCTCGATGCGAGCCTGGCTGCGCGTTATCAGGTGGAAGACATCAGCGAATCGACCCTCGACCCTGACTTTGCCCGCAACCCGAAAATCCACCGCGCCTGGCGCTTTACCCTGCGCGGTTGATGAGCTGTGCGCCTGCTCGCAGGCGCACAAGCGTTATGGCTTGTTGCGGATTAGCGTACGTAAGGCGAAGCGGTTGGGATGGCAGGCCTGCGCCACATCGGCAGGCACTGGCAGTGGCTCGTCATTCAGCCAGGCGGCAATCAGCTCGCCTGACAGCGGTGCGGTGATCAACCCGCGCGAGCCATGCCCGCTGTTGATATACAGGCCGTCGAGCCAGGGGCAGGGTGTATCCGGCATTTGGCGCGCATCTTTGCTCAGCACCGCATAGGCCTCGCTAAAGGCCGCTGTATCGGCGAGCGGGCCGACAATCGGCAGGTAGTCGGGGCTGGTACAGCGAAACGCGGCGCGGCCTTGTAGGTGCTCAGGCGCTAATTCAGCGGCATTAAGCTGCTTGGCCAGTTCTGGCGATATTTCTTCCAATAACTGCAGGTTGCTCGCGTTATCAGCGCTGTTTAGCTTCAGGTCGTCACTGTTGAAGTCAAAGCTTGCGCCTAGGGTGTGCTCGCCCTGGCGTTCGGGGGCGACATAGCCTTCCGCACACACCACGGTGCTTAGCGCGCGACTGGCTGCTGTGGCGGGTAGGCGGTTGATCTGCCCGCGGATGCGTTTCAGGGGCAAGTGCGCGGCTTGACTGAAGCGCTTGATCTCGGCGGCGCTGGCCAGCACCACCACGCTGGCATTGGCCAGCAGCTGTTCGCCATTCCAGGCTTGCCAACGTTCACCTTCACGGCGCAGCTCCAGTGCTTCCTGATGCAGTTGCAGCTGGATATTTGGCTGCTGGCTGAGCAGCTCACACAGTGCTGGTGGGTGTACCCAGCCCGCCTCGGGGTAGAACAGGCCACCGGCAGGCAGGGCAATACCGGCTTTGGCTTCGGCGGCACTTTTGCCCAGATTAACCAGCAAGTCGGCGGGAAACGCTGTGGCAAGCTGGCTCTGGCGCTGCGCTTCCTTGTCATCGAAAGCCAGTTGCAGCACGCCGCAATTATCCCAGTGCTGCTTTTTTTGCAGGCCCGCCAGCAGCCGGCGGGTGTGGCCATAACCGCTGACAATCAGGCGCGAGAGCGTGGTGTGATGGGCCGAGAGCTTGAGGTAAAGCACGCCTTGCGGGTTACCGGAGGCTTCCTGGGCGATGGCGTTATGGCGTTCTAGTAGGGTGACCTGCCAGCCGCGCTGGGCCAGGCTGGCAGCAGTGGCGCAGCCCGCCAGGCCTGCGCCAATGACTAAAGCGCTGCGTTCCCCGGTTGGTGGTGCGGGACGGGCAAACCAGGGTTTGTGCTGCACGGCTGCGCTACCGACATACGTTCCCTTGAGCACTTCCCATTTCTTCCCCAGGCCTGGTACGCGCTTCATCTTGAAGCCAGCCTCGTTCAGGCGGCGGCGCACATAGCCGGTGCTGGTAAAGGTGCCCAGCGTGGTACTGGCGTGCGACAACCGCGCCAGCTGAGTAAACAGTTCCGGCGTCCACATGTCCGGGTTCTTCGCTGGGGCGAAGCCGTCGAGAAACCAGGCGTCGACCTTGGCGTACAACTGGCCCAGCAGCTCCAGCGCATCACCAATCAGCAGGGTGAGCACGACGCGCCCGCCGGCAAACACCAGGCGCTGAAAGCCTGGGTGCAGCGCCACGTATTGCGCCAGCAACTGTTCGGCGTAGGGCGCTAGTTCAGGCCACAGGGCCAGTGCACGCTGCAGGTCGGTTTTGTTTAGCGGGTATTTTTCCACGCTGACAAAATGCAGGCGGGCCCCTGCTACAGCCTGTTGCTCGAACAGCTGCCAAGCGCAGAGGAAATTCAGCCCGGTGCCAAAGCCGGTTTCGCCAATGACCAGGTGCTCGTGCGCCTGCAGCGCCGCGAAGCGTTCAGGCAGCTGGTTATTGGCAAGGAATACGTAGCGGGTTTCGGCCAGGCCATTCTCATTGGAGAAGTACACGTCAGCGAAATGGCTGGACAGCGGTTGGCCCTGCTCATCCCATTCAAGGCAAGCTTGCTGGGTGGGGGTATCAGCGGTGGAGGGCATGCTTGGCTCGCTCACGGGTAGTCGATGGCGACGATGTACCAGGTCTTTTCGCCGGTCGGGGTGTGTACCCGCACTTCGGCGTCCAGGCTTTTGCCGATCAGGGCGCGGGCCAAGGGCGAGTCGATGCTGATCAGGTTGTTTTTCAGGTCCAGCTCGTCGGGGCCGATGATGCGGTAGCGCGCCTCGCTGTCTTCTTCATCTTCCAGGGTGACCCAGGCGCCGAAGTAGACCTTATCCGGATCGCTGGGCCGGGTGCTGACGACCTTGAGGTTTTCCAGGCGTTTGGTCAAAAAACGTACGCGGCTGTCGATCTCGCGCAGCAATTTCTTGCCGTAGGTGTACTCGGCGTTTTCCGACCTGTCGCCTTGCGCAGCGGCTTCGCTGACCGATTGGGTGACCTGCGGGCGCCGCACATGCCACAGCTCATGCAGCTCGGCACGCATGCGCGCCTCGCCTTCGGGGGTAATCAACGGTGTGCCAGCGGAGCGGGGTGGGCGGTAGCGACTCATAAGAACCTGTTTAACGTCTGCTGTGCGTCGGCCTGCTGCGTTAAAAGCAGGCTCGCAGACGGCAGAGAAAAGTGAGGCGCGAGTCTATCAGCCCTCGCGCAGCACCGTCAGCGGGCTGATATTTAACGCCCGGCGCGTGCCGAGAATACCTGCGCCGCCCACCAGCAAGGCGCCAATCAACGGCAGCAACAGCAACCAGGGGTGGGGTTGCCAGCTGAGGTCAAAGGCAAAGCGGTAGAGCAAGAAACTGATCAGCTCACAGCCAAATGCCGCCAGCAGCCCGCTCGAAGCACCTAACAGGCCGAATTCGGCGCGCCGCGCTTTGATCAGCAGTTTGCGCTCGGCACCCAGGGCCCGAAGCAGAGCGCCTTGGCGAATGCGCTCATCCAGCGTGGACTGCAGGCCGGCGAACAGCACGGCAAGCCCGGCCGCCAGGACGAACAGCAGGACGAACTCGATGGCCAGGGTGACCTGCGCGAGGATGCTGCGCAGCTGCGCCAACAGGGCTTCGACCTGCAGCAAGGTCACAGCCGGGAAGGCGCGTGACAGCGCCACCAGTTGCTGCTCCTGCTGCGGCGGCAGGTAGAAGCTGGTCAGGTAGGTGACGGGCAGATCCTGCAGAGTGCCGGGCTGGAAGATCATGTAGAAGTTGGGCTGGAAATTGTTCCAGTCGACTTCGCGCAGGCTGCTGACCACGGCATCACGGTTGAGGCCGCCGACGCTGAAACTCAGGCGGTCGCCGAGTTTCAGTTGCAGACTTTCGGCCAGTTCGGACTCCACCGATACGCCGGGTAATTCGCCGCTGTCGGCCTCGCGCCACCAGCTCCCTGCGACGAGGGAGTTGTCCGCGGGTAGGTCCGCTGCCCAGGTCAGGCTCAGGTCACGGCGAATTGCACGTTCACCTTGGGATTCCTTACTGACGATCTGCCGTACCGGTTCGCCATTGATCATCACAAGGCGGCCGGGCACCACCGGGAAGAGTGGCGCGGGGTGGGGGGACAGTTCGCTCAGGCGAGCGCTGAAGGCGTCTTTGTCCGCCGGCAGGATATTCAGGGCGAAGTGGTTGGGCGCTTGCTCGGGCAGTTGATCTTGCCAAGTGTCGAGTAGCTCGCCGCGTAGCAGGGCAATCAGTGCCATGGACAGAATGATCAGGCCGAACGCCAGCGACTGGCCCGCGGCCGCGAGTGGGTTACGCAGCAGTTGGCCCAGCCCCAGTCGCCAGGGCAGCGAGGCACCGGCCAGCAGGCGACGCAGGCTTTGTAGGCTGAGCAGGATTAAACCGCCGAGCACCGCCGCGGTCACCAGGCCGCCGCCGAGCAGGGCAAAGGTCAATTGCAGGTCGAGGCTCAAGCGCCACATGATCAGGCCCAGGGCCAGCAAGGCAGCGCCATACACCAGCCAGGAGCTGGCGGGTACGGGCAGCAAGTCACGGCGCAGAACCCGCAGCGGCGGTACGCGGCCCAGTGCAGCGAGGGGCGGCAAGGCAAAGCCGGCGAGGGCGACCAGCCCTGTGGCCATGCCGGCCACGGCGGGCCACAGACCGCCAGGGGGAATCTGCGCTGGGAGTAAGTCTTGCAGCAGGTTGAACAGCGCCAGTTGCGCCAGCCAGCCCAGCAGGGCACCGATCAGGCTGGCCGTTATGCCCAGCAGCGCCAGTTGCAGGCTGAACAGGCCGAGTGCCTGCTTACGTGACAGCCCGAGACAGCGCAGCAGCGCGCTGGCATCGAAACGCCTGGCGGCAAAGCGTGCAGCCGACAAGGCTACGGCAACCCCAGCGAGCAATACGGCCGCGAGGCTGGCGAGGTTCAGATAACGTTCGGCGCGGCCCAAGGCGTTGCCCACCTGGCGATTGCCATCTTTGGCATCTTCCAGGCGCTGGTTGGCGGCAAGGGTGATGTTCTGGCGATACTGCGCCAAGGCCTCGCTGTCGCCACGCCACAGCTCTTGATAGCGCACGCGGCTGCCGGGCTGCACTACGCCGGTGGCGGCCAGGTCATCGAGGTGCATCAGCAGGTGTGGGGTCAGGCTATAGAAGTCGCCGGCTTCATCCGGCAGGAAGGTCAGCACGCGGGTCAGGCGCAGGGTTTTCGCGCCGACTTCCACGCTGTCGCCGGGTTTAAGGTTAAGCGCGACAAACAGCCGGGCTTCGGCCCAGGCTTCGCCCGGCCCAGGGCCAGGGCTGACGTGTTCGGTGTCATAGAGCGCGGCAGCACTCTTCAGCTCGCCGCGTAATGGATAGGCGCTGTCCGCCGCCTTAACGCTGGCCAGCTGAATACCGGCGTCGCTGGCGATCACACTGGAGAACTCGACCAACTGGGCGTGCTCAAGGCCCAGTTGTTTACCGCTGCTGATTTGCTCGGGTGAGCTGGGCGAGCTGCCCGTCAGGCGCAGGTCTGCCGCCAGGAACTCGGTGGCGCGCAGCAGCATGCCGTCATTCAGGCGTGCGCTGAAGTAGCCAATGGCCGTGCTGGCCGCGACCGCAATCAGCAGGGCGAAAAACAGTACGCGCAGCTCGCCCGCGCGGGCATCGCGTAGCAATTGGCGGCTGGCGAGGGAGAGTAGGCGGGTAAACGGCAGGTGGTTCATCAGGGTTCCACGTGGTCGACCAAGTGGCCGCCTTCAAGACGGATCAGGCGATGGCAGCGGTGCGCCAGACGCTCGTCATGAGTGACCAGGACCAGTGTCGCGCCGCGCTCCTTGTTCAGCTCGAACAACAAATCGCTGATGCGTTCGCCGGTATGGCTGTCGAGGTTGCCGGTGGGTTCGTCGGCAAACAGCACCGCCGGTTCTGCGGCGAAGGCGCGGGCGATGGCCACACGCTGTTGTTCACCACCCGAGAGCTGACGTGGGTAGTGAGTCAGACGCTGGCCCAGGCCAACCCGGTCGAGCAAGGTGCGGGCGCGCTGGCGGGCATCGGCACGGCCTTCAAGCTCCAATGGCAGCATGACGTTTTCCAGGGCGTTCAAACTGTCGAGCAGCTGGAATGACTGGAAGACAAAGCCGACGTGCTCGGCACGCACGCGGGCGCGCTGGTCTTCGTCGAGGCTAGCGAGGTCGTTACCGGCCAACACAACGCTGCCGCTGCTGGGCAGGTCGAGGCCGGCAAGCAGGCCGAGTAGGGTGGATTTACCCGAGCCAGAGCTGCCAACAATCGCCAAACTGTCGCCAGAGGCAAGCTCCAGCGACAGGTCATGGAGTATGGTGAGTTCGCCTTCCGTGCTGGGGACCACTTTGCTAAGGTTTCGCGCGGTGAGAATACTTGAGCTCATGGAGAATCCAATGCGTAAGTGGTTGATCGGTACTGCCCTGAGCCTGCTGCTTTGGGGGCCGGCGGCGTTCGCGGATACCGTACTGGTCGTCGGCGATAGTATCAGCGCGGCTTTTGGCCTGGATACCCGCCAGGGCTGGGTCGCTTTGCTGGAAAAACGCCTGGTTGAGCAGGGTTTTGACCATCGAGTGGTCAATGCCTCGATCAGTGGCGATACCAGTGCAGGCGGTGCCGCGCGGCTGCCTGCGCTACTTACAGAGCATCAGCCGGAGCTGGTGATTATCGAGCTGGGGGGGAACGATGGCCTGCGTGGTCAGCCGCCGATGCAATTGCAACAAAACCTTGCGGCCATGGTTGAGCAATCACAAAAGGTAGGAGCCAAAGTGCTGATTTTGGGCATGCGCTTACCACCTAATTACGGTGTGCGCTACACCACGGCGTTCGCTGAGGTGTTTCCCCAAGTCGCCGCTGAGACTGGTGCTGAGTTGGTGCCTTTTGTGCTGGAGGGCATCGGTGGCGTGCCTTCCATGGTGCAGAGTGATGGTATTCACCCGACCGCTGAAGCCCAGCCTCGACTGTTAGATAACGTCTGGCCGCTGCTAAAACCGATGCTTTGACGTACACCCTAGAGAGGATCAGGAAGGCCCGATTGTACTGAGTGGGCATGCCGCGATGCTAAATCATGTCATCCAGTTACCTGGGCTCTACTTCACGCGGCTGAATAAGCCTGGTTAGCCCTAAAACCTTTGTCTGAGAGGCTTTTCTGTAGGCTGCCTTTCGGCTAATGTGGCGCCCCCGCACTGGAGCCCTCAATGCCGCGTCCTGCCTGGTCCTTGCATGCCTATCAACTGATCGAACCTGACGAGCAGCTCGACTTGTTCGCCTGCCGAGAGGCGCGCGTGCACCTGCTCGCGCGTCAGCTTGAATTAGGCGAGTTCGCCGACCGAACGCTGTGTGGTGGTTTACTGCCTGCGCAGCCGTTATGGCGTGATCTGAGCAAAGCCGTGCTGCGTGATAAACGCTTGTGCCCGGCTTGTCGCGCGAGGCTGGATGCGCAGAAGCGTGGTGATCGTCCTGCGTTGCCCGTGAGCTGAGGTATCCCGGCAGTTGATCAACCGGTGTACACTCGCCATTTACCTTCACCCACTATTTTCGTCAGGAATTCTCGGATGTTGTCGCGTGCTTTTGCCGTTACCCGCTGCCTGCCTCTCGCTGCTGTCTTCGCGGTAGCGTCTGCCAATGCGCTTGAGCTTCCTTTGCCGCCGCCTGGCGAGGACATCGTTGGCGAGGTGCAGGTCATCAAGGCCAAATATGAGGACACCTTTGCCGATTTAGGTGTGGTCAATGACCTGGGTTATCTGGAAATGGTGATCGCCAACCCGGGTGTTGACGCCTGGTTGCCGGGTGAAGGGACTGAGATCATTCTGCCGACGCGTTTTATCCTGCCGCCAGGCCCGCGTGAAGGTGTGGTGATCAACTTGGCTGAGTACCGTCTGTACTACTACCCCAAAGGCGGCAATGTGGTGCACACCTATCCGCTGGGTATTGGTCGCGAGGGCTGGAGTTCGCCGGTGGCTGATGCGCGCATTACAGCCAAAACGCCGAACCCGGGCTGGACGCCACCCAAGTCGATTCTGGCAGAGCATGCGGCAGCAGGTGACCCGCTGCCGGCCTATGTGCCGCCTGGACCAGATAACCCGCTGGGCCCCTATAAACTGGGCCTGTCGGTGCCGGGCTATCTGATCCACGGCTCGAACAAAAAGTTCGGTATCGGTATGCGCGTCAGCCACGGTTGTTTCCGCATGCTTAACCATAACGTGCTGAAACTGGCGTCGATGGTGTCGGTCGGTACGCCGGTGCGCATCATCAACGAGCCTTACAAGTTTGGCCGCAGTGGCGGCAAGGTCTATCTGGAGGCGCACGCGCCGCTGGATGAGACTGGAGAGGTTTCGGTCGTCGATAAGCACACCGCGGTGATCAATGCGCTGCTGAAAAACGACGAATTTGCCGATCTGCGTCTGGATTGGGAAGTGCTGCGTGAAGTGGTTGCTGCGGAAGATGGCCTGCCGGTTGAGATCGCCCAGCCTGGTGAGGCTGTCGTGGCTGGCGAGCCGGCAATCTAATCGACTGCATTCAAAAGCCCGCCATGCCGCGCGCTGGCGGGTTAATTAGGCGGATACCCAAACACCCTGCGAGGGCTAGGCCTTCGCAGGGTGTTTAGTTTTTGCTGGGCATCATCGGCGCGCTTCTGTGGCGAACGACTGCTATCGGCAAAGACTCGGCAAGCAAAAGCCTGTCCTGTATTGCGTTCAATCGCAGAAACGCTCCAAGGTTTGCAGCAGCACTTTGACCTTGGTGATGGACTCCTGATATTCGGCGTGGCCGTCAGAGTCAGCGACGATGCCGCCGCCGCCCCAGCAGCTGATCTGACCGTCTTTGGCCAGCAGGCTGCGGATGGCGATGGAACTGTCCATTTCGCCGCGCACATCCAGGTACAGCAGTGAGCCGCAATACAGTGCACGGCGCGTGGGCTCGAGCTCATCGATGATCTGCATTGCGCGAATCTTTGGCGCGCCGGTAATCGAACCGCCGGGGAAGCTGCCGGCGATCAGGTCCAGCGCATCTTTATCCGGTGCCAGTTCGCCGGTGACGGCGCTGACCAAATGGTGCACGTTGGGGTAGCTCTCCAAGGCGAAGAGTTCCGGCACTCGCACCGAGCCAACTTTGCAGCTGCGCCCCAGGTCATTACGCAGCAGGTCGACAATCATCAGGTTCTCTGCGCGGTCTTTGCTGCTGTCGAGCAGGGCGTCGGCCTCGGCTTGGTCCTGCTGCGGATCTGTATGGCGAGGGCGGGTGCCCTTGATGGGGCGGGTTTCGACCTGGCCTTCGCTGAGGCGCAAGAAGCGCTCCGGTGACAGGCTGATGATTGCCCCACCGTTCGGCAGCGTTTGATAGCCCGAGAACGGTGTCGGGCAGGCGGCGCGCAGTGCCTGGTAGGCAGTCCACGTCGAGCCCTGGTAGTTCGCCCGAAAACGCTGGGTAAGGTTCACCTGGTAGCAGTCGCCAGCCTGGATGTAGGCCTGAATTCGCGCCAGGCGCTGCAGGTACTGCTCTTCGGTGATGTCGTGCTGGAAGCGTTGCAGCAGCTTGAACGGTTGCGGCTCGGGTGTCGGCGCTGATGGCTGGGTGAACAACAGGCTCAGGCGCTGGTGTTCGGCTGCCGGCAGGTTTGGGTGAAATACCAATTGGCTGCGCTGCTGTTGGTGATCGGTCACCAGGGCCCAGGCATAAACACCAAAGCGGGCGTCGGCCAGGTCGAGGTCATCGAAAGCTTCGCTCGGGAGGTGCTCCAGTCGGCGGCCGAAGTCATAACTCAAGTAGCCGATTAGCCCACCAACGAATGGCAGGGGCGTGTCGGCGGGTGCTTCGGCTTTACCCAGCGCGTTGAGGCTCTGGCGCAGGCGTTGTAGGAAGGCCTCGGCCGTTTCGTCAGGCGTTGGCAGCAATTCAGCCAGTGGCCAGGCACTCATAAGGTCGTAGCGCCCGCGTTGTGCGGTCGGCCGTCCGGCATCCAGCAGCACGGCGCCCGGGGCATCCAGGATGCTGCTGAAATAGTGAGAAGGGTCTGCTTGATAGGGCAGTGGCAGTACAAGGCAAGTAGGCATATGACAGCTTCGAGTGCGCGGATGGCGATTGTAGAGCGTCGCCGGTATTCGTCCTAGAGCAGTGCATTGCTTTGCTCTGTTACTGAGAGGTTTAGTGGGCGCATCGTCGGGTGGTGCGATGTGTCTCAAACAACATACGGCCAGGCAGGGTTGAAAACAAAACACCCCGCCAGAACAAAGCCCTGGCAGGGTGTTGGGTCGCTATTTGATAAGCCCGGAATGTCCGGACTCATCTGTTGTCGATCAGCCCTTGACCGGTGCTATGTGACCAAACAGCCCTTGCGAGAAGCGCATGCGCTCTTCAGGTGTTTCCACAATGCCTTTCTTTTTCAGCTCGGCGATACGTGCTTCAACCGCATGGGCGCGGTGAGTGAGCCCGCAGTCGTTAGCAATCTGGATATTCAGGCCTGGGCGGGCGTTGAGTTCAAGAATCAACGGGCCTTTGTCCTGGTCCAGCACCATGTCCACGCCGATATAGCCCAGCCCGCACAGCTCATAGCAGCCGGCAGCGAGCTTCATAAAGCCGTCCCAGTTTGGCAGTTGCACGCCGTCCACCGCGTTGGTGGTGTCCGGGTGCTTGCTGATTTTGTTGTTCAGCCAGGTGCCGCGCAAGGTCACCCCGGTGGCCATGTCCACACCAACGCCGATGGCGCCTTGGTGCAGGTTGGCCTTGCCGCCGGATTGACGGGTGGGCAGGCGCAACATGGCCATCACTGGGTAGCCCATCAGTACGATGATGCGAATGTCCGGTACACCTTCATAGCTGATGCTTTTGAAGATCTGGTCCGGGGTCACGCGGTATTCGATCAGCGCACGGTCACGGTGGCCGCCGAGGGAGTAGAGGCCGGTGAGAATGCTGGAGATCTGATGCTCGATCTCTTCGTGGCTGATGATTTTGCCCGAGACGGTTCTGTATTTGTCTTCGAAGCGATCGGCAATCACCAGGATGCCGTCACCGCCAGCGCCTTGCGCTGGCTTGACCACGAAGTCCGGACGGTCACCAATAATCTCGCGCAGCTTGTCGATGCCTTTCTCGGTCTCGATAACGCCGTACATTTCCGGCACATCGATGCCCGCTTCGATCGCGCGCTGCTTGGTGATGATCTTGTCATCGACGATCGGGTACAGGTGCCGTTTGTTGTACTTCAGCACGTAGTCCGCGTTGCGTCGGTTGATGCCCATGATGCCTTTGGCTTCAAGGGCTTTCCACGTCTTGATCAGACCGAACATGGCATTAGTCCTTGAGGAAGGCTTTGAAGCGGAACAGTTCGGTCAAGCGGTAACCGCGGTAGCGACCCATCGCCAACATGAAGCCCACCAGAATCATCAGCACGGCCGGGAAGGTGAAGATGAAGTAGTTCAGCTCCGGTACGCTCATCAGCAGATGCGCCAAGGTTGCGGCGAACAGGGTACCGATGGCCACTTTGAAGGCATGGCCGCCGCCGCGCTCTTCCCAGGTGATCGACAGGCGTTCGATGGTCATGGTCAGAATCACCATCGGGAACAGCGCTACCGACAAGCCGCGCTCCAGGCCAAGTTTATGGCTGAACAGGCTGATCACCGCGATCAGTACCACGACGAAGGTCAGTACTACCGAAAGCCTAGGCAGCATCTGCAGTTTCAAGTGTTCCAGATAAGAGCGCAGCGACAGGCCAAGAGCGGTAATCACGGTAAACAGGATAATGCCGAAGCCCAGTTGGGTTTCGCGGAAGGCCAGGGCGATCAGTACCGGGGTAAAGGTACCGAGTGTCTGCAGGCCGCCGAGGTTACGCAGGATCAGAATCACCAGCACGCCAATCGGGATCATGACCATGATCATAAAGGTCTGCTGGGTTTGCAGCGGCAGGCCATACAGGGTGTATTCGAGGAAGTCGGCGTCAGTGTTTTCGTCGGTCAGCTTGGCCAGGCGAATGGCGTTCATTTCGCTGTTGTTCAGGCTGAAGCTGACTTGCGCCTGTTTGCCGCCTTCGAGGGTGACCAAGCTTTCATCACCGGTCCACCAGACCAGCCGATCAGCCGGCAGGCCTTGCTCGCCACTTTCCGGGTTGAAGTACAGCCATTTTTCGCCGTTGAAGCTGCGCAGCCACAGCTCTGGGCTTTGCTGGATTTCGCTGGCGAGGCGGATGGTGTGAACGCGCTGCATCGGCACGTGGGCGATGGACAGCAGTAGCTCGATCGCCGTGGCTTTGTTGGCAGTGGAGGTGTCGCCGCTCAGCAGCAGTTTGACGTTGTCGTCGTTGCTGTTGTTGACGCGTTTGATGGTTTCACTGATGAAGGTTTCGACGTCTGCCGAGTGTTGGCGAATCGGTGCGAGCAGCGCTTCAGCGGCAATTTTCTCGGCACCTTCTACCGGGATGCTGTCACGGAAAATGGGGCCTTTGGCCTTGGTTTGCTCGCCGCTGTAACGCTTGGTCAGCACCAGGCGGTAGTAGAGGGTTTGCTTGCCGCTGGCGCGACGTGCGGACCAGGTGACTTTGCGGTTGCCGTCAGTGCGGTTGATGCTCACGCCGTAGTTATTGGAGATAAAGCTCTCGTTCAGGCTGACGTAATCCTGAGCCAGTGGCGGTACAAACATCTGCAGTTTAACCGGCTCGCGCGGGTTGGCCAGGAACTCGACTTTGGCGTCGATGTTCCACAGATCGTCAGTCTCGTCTTCGGTCATGGGGATGCCGAGGATGAAAATCTGATAAGCCGTAATCAGAATGCCCAGGCTCACAAGGAGCGTGACTAGGACTTTCAGATGGAGCGTAAGAGAGCGCATGGGAATTACTCGCCAGGGTTTGCGTCAGGGGTGCAAGCAGGTTTGCCTGCTGCGTATTTAAGACTCGGATCGACCAGCGCCGAAAAGCGTTTGAGTGCTTCGGAGCCTATCAATAACGGGTATTGGAATGCACTACGATCGGTCAAGTTCACTTCAATAGTGCGCAGGGCATGGCCCATGCAGACGTCCATTTCGATCACCGGGCGAGCTGTGTAAGTTTTTTCTTCCTCTGGATCATAGTCGCCCGCGCGCCGTTTGATTTTGCTGATGCGTGCCAGGGGGCGTTCGATCGGGCTGTTATGTGCCTCATCGATGGCCAGGTAGAAGCGCACCCACGTTTCGCCATCACGCTTGAAGCGTTCGATGTCGCGGGCGCTCAGCGATGCGGTTTTTGCGCCGGTATCGAGTTTGGCGGCGAGCTTGAGGTCGAGGTCGAATAAACGCACGTACTCATTAAGCCCATAAACCGTCTTCTCCGCGGCGAGACTCAGGCCGGGAGTCAGTAACAGGCATAACAATAGAAGGAAGGGCTTGAGTGTCATAAGTCCGGGCGGTGTGCTGTTGATAGGGGGTAAATAAAAGCGTGTAACGCGTATCGCCGTGAGCGAGCTTGCGCTTGGAGTCTGGTAGGCCGGCAAAATTCCTTTGCGGGTGCTAAGCGGGCGGCATTCTACCATGCGCTTTTTCAGTCAGCACAGGCGCTTATAGACGTTTATGCAAGTAAGGTCGCGGCGGTTATCGACTAAAGGCTGATGAGCAACTGTCAACAATCTGCGGGCGTGTTTGACATTTACGGGGTATATAGTTAGTTTTACGGCAGTTAATTTAAACAGTGTCGACAATATGACTGATGTGATTGAGTCGCCCGAGTCCAGTCAGGAAGATTCTGAAACCCTCTCCGAGCAGGTTTTTCGGCGTATTCAGGCTGCGATCGTCAAAGGTGAGATTGCCCCCGGTAGCAAGATCTCCGAGCCGGAGCTGGCGCGCACCTATGGCATCAGCCGTGGGCCGCTGCGTGAAGCCATTCACCGCCTCGAAGGCCAGCGTTTGTTGGTACGCATTCCGCATGTTGGCGCGCGGGTGGTGTCCCTCAGTCACGCTGAGTTGATTGAGCTTTACGAAATTCGCGAGTCCCTGGAAGGCATGGCCTGTCGACTGGCGGCCGAGCGCATGAGCGCTGCCGAAATCGACGAGCTGCGCCGCGTTCTGGACCTGCATGAGCAGGACGCGGCTTTCAAGGCCGGTGTCGGCTACTACCAGCAGGAAGGCGATTTTGACTTTCACTACCGGATCATCCAGGGCAGTGGCAACAAGACCCTGACCCAGATGCTCTGTGGTGAGCTGTACCAGTTGGTGCGCATGTACCGCCTGCAGTTTTCCGCAACGCCCAATCGGCCACGGCAGGCGTTTGCCGAGCACCACCGTATTCTCGATGCCATTGCCGAGCGTGATGGTGAGCTGGCCGAGTTATTGATGCGCCGCCATATCAGCGCCTCCAAACGTAATATCGAGCGCCACTTTGCTATCAGCAAAGAGCAGGGCGCACCCACCCAAACAGCCAAAACCCGAGGTGAGTCATGAGCATGAAAAGTCCCGGTCAGCGTTTCCGCGATGCGGTTGCCGAAGAGCATCCGCTGCAAGTTATCGGCGCCATCAATGCCAACCATGCATTGCTGGCCAAGCGTGCCGGTTTCAAGGCGATCTACCTGTCTGGCGGTGGCGTGGCGGCGGGTTCACTCGGCTTGCCGGACCTGGGCATCACCGGCCTGGATGACGTGCTCACCGATGTACGGCGCATTACCGATGTGTGCGACTTGCCGCTGTTGGTTGATGTCGACACCGGTTTTGGCAGCTCGGCCTTTAACGTCGCGCGTACGGTCAAATCGATGATCAAGTTCGGCGCCGCGGCGATTCATATCGAAGACCAGGTCGGTGCCAAGCGTTGCGGCCATCGCCCTAATAAGGAAATCGTTTCCCAGCAGGAGATGGTCGACCGTATTAAGGCTGCCGTTGATGCGCGTACCGACGACAGCTTCGTGATCATGGCGCGCACCGATGCGCTGGCGGTTGAAGGCTTGAACTCGGCGCTGGACCGCGCCGCCGCCTGTGTCGAGGCCGGTGCCGACATGATCTTCCCCGAAGCGATCACCGAGCTGGCGATGTACAAAACTTTCGCCGATCGGGTCAAGGCACCGATTCTGGCCAACATCACCGAGTTTGGTGCCACGCCGTTGTACACCACTGAAGAGCTGGCCTCGGTGGATGTCGGCCTGGTGCTGTACCCGCTGTCGGCTTTCCGTGCGATGAACAAGGCGGCTGAAAACGTCTACATGGCCGTGCGCCGCGACGGCACGCAGAAGAATGTGGTCGGCACCATGCAGACGCGTATGGAGCTCTACGATCGCATCAACTACCACGCGTTCGAGCAGAGTCTGGATGCGTTGTTCGCCGCCAAGAAATAACCGGAATGCGGGCCAGCGCGCCTGCCAATAAAAAGAACCACCCGACCGGATCGGATGAGGAGATAGAAGCGATGAGTGCGACCCCAGAAACCACCACCCCGGGCTTCAAGCCGAAGAAGTCAGTGGCACTGAGCGGCACCGCCGCCGGTAATACCGCCCTGTGCACCGTTGGCCGTACCGGTAACGACCTGCATTACCGTGGCTATGATGTGCTCGATTTTGCCAATCGCTGCGACTTCGAAGAGATCGCTCACCTGCTGGTGCACGGCAAACTGCCTAACGTCGCTGAACTGGCAGGCTACAAAGCCAAACTCAAGGCCCTGCGTGGCTTGCCGGCAAGCCTCAAGGTCAGTCTTGAGCAGCTGCCGCCGTCGGCGCACCCGATGGACGTGATGCGCACCGCGGTGTCGGTGCTCGGTTGTGTGTCGCCGGAGAAAGACGACCACAACCACCCGGGTGCCCGTGATATTGCCGACAAGCTGATGGCTTCCTTGGGCAGCGCGCTGCTGTATTGGTATCACTTCAGCCACAACGGCAAGCGCATCGAGGTGGAAACCGACGATGACTCCATCGGCGGCCATTTCCTGCACCTGTTGCACGGTGAAAAGCCGCGCGAGTCCTGGGTGCGTGCCATGCACACCTCGCTCAACCTGTATGCCGAGCATGAGTTCAATGCCTCCACCTTCACCTCGCGGGTAATCGCCGGCACCGGTTCGGACATGTACTCGTGCATCGCGGGCGGTATTGGTGCGTTGCGCGGGCCGAAGCACGGCGGCGCCAACGAAGTGGCATTTGAAATTCAGAAGCGCTACGACAATCCGGATGAGGCCGAGGCCGATATCCGTGCGCGCGTCGAGAAGAAGGAAGTGGTGATCGGCTTCGGTCACCCGGTCTACACCGTCAGCGATCCACGTAACAAGGTGATCAAGGACGTTGCGCGCGAGCTGTCTGCCGAACAGGGCAACATGAAGATGTACGACATTGCCGAGCGCCTGGAATCGACCATGTGGGAAATCAAGAAGATGTTCCCCAACCTCGATTGGTTCAGCGCCGTCAGCTACCACATGATGGGTGTGCCGACCGCGATGTTCACCCCATTGTTCGTCATCGCGCGCACCTCAGGCTGGTCCAGCCACGTGATTGAGCAGCGCATCGACGGCAAGATTATCCGCCCGAGCGCTAACTACGTGGGCCCGGAAGACGTCAAGTTCGTGCCGCTCAAGGAGCGTCCATAACCATGACCATTACCCTCAACAGCCAACACCGTAAGCCGTTGCCCGGCACCGTGTTGGACTACTTCGACACCCGCGAGGCGGTGGATGCTATCGCGCCCGGTGCCTACGCCAAGCTGCCGTATAGCTCGCGCGTGCTGGCCGAGCAGTTGGTGCGGCGCTGTGATCCGGCGATCTTGACTGAGTCGCTGAAGCAGCTGATTGAACGTAAGCGCGACCTGGATTTCCCCTGGTACCCGGCCCGCGTGGTGTGCCACGACATTCTTGGCCAGACCGCGTTGGTCGACCTGGCTGGCCTGCGTGATGCGATTGCCGAGCAGGGCGGTGACCCGGCCAAGGTTAATCCGGTGGTGCCGACTCAGCTGATCGTCGATCACTCGCTGGCTGTCGAAGCGCCGGGCTTCGACCCGGACGCGTTCGATAAGAACCGCGCCATCGAGGACCGTCGCAACGAAGACCGCTTCCACTTTATCGAGTGGACCAAGACTGCATTCAAGAACGTCGACGTGATCCCGGCCGGCAACGGCATCATGCACCAGATCAACCTGGAGAAAATGAGCCCGGTGATTCAGGCGCGTGGCGGCGTGGCCTTCCCGGACACCTGCGTCGGCACGGACAGCCACACTCCGCACGTCGATGCCCTGGGCGTAATCGCCGTGGGTGTTGGTGGCCTGGAAGCTGAGACGGTGATGCTGGGCCGCGCATCGATGATGCGCCTGCCGGATATCGTCGGTGTCGAGCTGACCGGCAAGCGTCAGCCCGGTATTACCGCTACCGACATCGTCCTGGCCATCACCGAGTTCCTGCGTGCTGAGCGCGTGGTCGGTGCCTGGGTTGAGTTCTACGGTGAGGGTGCCAACAGCCTGACCATTGGCGATCGTGCGACCATTTCCAATATGTGCCCGGAATACGGTGCCACTGCTTCGATGTTCTACATCGACCAGCAGACCATCGATTACCTCAAACTCACCGGCCGCGAACCGGAGCAGGTGGCGTTGGTCGAGCATTACGCCAAGACCACCGGTCTCTGGGCTGATGCGCTGGTTACTGCCGAATACGAGCGGGTGCTGAGCTTCGACCTGTCGTCTGTGGTGCGCAATATGGCCGGACCGAGCAACCCGCATCGCCGCCTGCCAACCTCGGCACTGCACGAGCGCGGCATTGCAGACGAAGCCAAGCTGGCATCCGGCAAGGTTGAGGAAGCTGACGGTTTGATGCCCGACGGCGCGGTGATTATCGCGGCCATCACCAGCTGCACCAACACCTCCAACCCGCGCAATGTGGTGGCTGCGGGCTTGCTGGCGAAGAAGGCCAATGCGCTCGGCTTGCTGCGCAAACCTTGGGTCAAGACCTCGTTCGCACCAGGCTCCAAGGTCGCCAAGCTGTATCTGGAGGACGCAGGCCTGCTGTCCGAGTTGGAACAACTCGGTTTCGGCATTGTTGGCTACGCCTGCACCACCTGTAATGGCATGTCCGGTGCGCTGGATCCGCTGATCCAGCAGGAGATCATCGACCGTGATCTGTACGCCACCGCCGTACTGTCGGGCAACCGCAACTTCGACGGGCGTATTCACCCTTACGCCAAGCAGGCGTTCCTCGCTTCACCGCCGTTGGTGGTGGCGTATGCCATTGCCGGCACCATGCGTTTCGACATCGAGCAAGACGTGCTCGGGCATGACCAGCAGGGCAATCCGGTCACCCTGAAAGACCTGTGGCCGAGCGACGAAGAGATCGATGCCATCGTCGCGGCCAGCGTCAAGCCGGAGCAGTTCCGTCAGGTTTACATCCCGATGTTTGACCTGGGTGCTGTGCAGGAGGCTGAAAGCCCGTTGTACGACTGGCGCCCGATGTCGACCTACATTCGTCGTCCGCCGTATTGGGAAGGTGCGCTGGCCGGTGAGCGCACGCTCAAGGGCATGCGGCCGTTGGCGGTGCTGCCGGACAACATCACCACCGACCACCTGTCGCCCTCCAACGCCATTCTGCTGAACTCGGCAGCGGGCGAGTACCTGCACAAAATGGGCTTGCCGGAAGAGGACTTCAACTCTTACGCCACCCACCGCGGCGATCACCTGACCGCGCAGCGCGCCACGTTCGCCAACCCGCAACTGGTCAACGAAATGGCCGTGGTGGATGGGCAGGTGAAGAAGGGTTCGCTGGCGCGGGTTGAGCCGGAAGGCCAGGTCATGCGCATGTGGGAAGCCATCGAAACCTATATGGGGCGCAAGCAGAATCTGATCATCATTGCCGGCGCCGACTATGGCCAGGGCAGCTCGCGTGACTGGGCCGCCAAGGGGCCACGCTTGGCCGGTGTTGAGGTGATTGCCGCCGAAGGTTTCGAGCGTATTCACCGCACTAACTTGATCGGCATGGGCGTGCTACCGCTGGAGTTCAAACCAGGCACTACACGCCTGACCCTGGGTATCGACGGCACTGAAGTGTATGACGTGATCGGTGAGCGCAAGCCGCGCGCAACCATGACGTTGGTGATCACACGTCGCAATGGCGAGCGCGTTGAAGTGCCGATGACCTGTCGCCTGGACAGCAACGAAGAAGTCTTGATCTACGAGGCGGGCGGTGTGCTGCAGCGCTTTGCTCAGGACTTCCTGGAGTCCACCAAGGGCTGATTGACCACCGGGGCGTTAACGCCCCGGTCTTTCGTAGGGTGGATCACGTTTCACCGATCCACCATGACAACGTTGAGCGGTGGATGGAAAAACACTATCCACCCTAGGGTTTATAAGGCCAGGTAATCACCATGTCTCAGTTACCCCAGATCAAAATCCCCGCCACCTATATGCGTGGCGGTACCAGTAAGGGCGTGTTCTTCCGCCTGCAAGACCTGCCGCAGAGCTGCCAAGTGCCAGGAGCGGCGCGCGATAAGCTGTTTATGCGGGTGATTGGCAGCCCCGATCCTTATGCCGCGCAAATTGATGGCATGGGTGGGGCGACATCCTCGACCTCGAAATGCGTGATTCTGTCGAAGAGCAGCCAGCCGGATCACGATGTCGACTACCTCTACGGCCAGGTGTCGATCGACAAGGCCTTCGTCGATTGGAGCGGTAACTGCGGCAATCTGTCCACGGGCGCTGGCGCGTTTGCCCTGCACGCCGGCCTGGTTGACCCGTCGCGCATTCCGCAGAACGGTATGTGCGAGGTGCGTATCTGGCAGGCAAATATCCAGAAAACCATCATTGCCCATGTGCCGGTTAGCAATGGCCAGGTGCAGGAAACCGGCGACTTCGAGCTGGATGGGGTGACCTTTCCCGCTGCCGAGATTGTGCTGGAGTTCCTTGATCCGTCTGACGATGGTGAGGAAGGCGGTTCGATGTTCCCCACCGGTAACCTGATCGATGATCTGGACGTGCCGGGCGTCGGTACTTTCAAAGCGACCATGATCACGGCCGGTATCCCCACCGTGTTCGTCAACGCCGAAGACATTGGCTACAGCGGCAGCGAGCTGCGCGAGCAGATCAACGGTGATCCGGAGCAATTGGCGCGCTTCGAGAAGATTCGTGTGGCAGGTGCCTTGCGCATGGGCCTGATCAAAACTGCAGAAGAAGCGGCTACCCGGCAGCACACGCCGAAGATCGCCTTCGTCGCCAAGCCCAAGGATTACCTCTCGTCCAGCGGCAAAACAGTGCAGGAGGCTGATGTCGATTTACTGGTGCGCGCGCTGTCGATGGGCAAGCTGCACCACGCGATGATGGGCACCTGTGCTGTGGCTATCGGCACGGCGGCGGCGATTCCGGGCACGCTGGTTAATTTGGCTGCGGGTGGCAGTGCACGCGAAGCGGTGCGCTTTGGTCATCCATCCGGGACATTGCGCGTTGGCGCTCAGGCGGCGCTGGTTGACGGCCAGTGGACGGTGACTAAGGCGATTATGTCGCGTAGTGCGCGGATTCTGATGGAAGGTTGGGTGCGGGTTCCTGGCGACTCGATCTAAATCAGCAGCCTGAGAAAAGGCTCGAAGTTGTCGGGCCTTTTTCTTTTATATCAAGTGTTTATAGCGTTTACTTAAAGCGGCGCTCAACACCTTTTTCCACCAGGATCTTGGCCGATATTTCTTCTACCGAGAAATGCGTGGAATTGATGAAATTGATGTTTTCGCGGCGGAACAGGTTTTCCACTTCGCGTACTTCAAATTCGCACTGGGCATAACTGGCGTAGCGGCTGTTGGGTTTGCGCTCGTTGCGAATGGCGGTGAGGCGATCCGGATCGATGGTCAGGCCGAACAGCTTGTCCTTGTACTTTTTCAAGGCCGGCGACAGCTGCAAACGCTCCATGTCGTCTTCGGTCAGCGGGTAGTTGGCGGCGCGGATGCCATATTGCATGGCCATATATAGGCAGGTTGGGGTTTTACCGCAGCGTGATACGCCGACCAGGATCAAATCAGCTTTGTCGTAGTAATGAGTGCGTGCACCGTCGTCGTTATCCAAGGCGAAGTTGACCGCTTCAATACGCTCCATGTAGTTGGAGTTGTGGCCGATGGAGTGTGACTTGCCGACGGAGTAAGAGGAATGTGAGGTCAGTTCCTGTTCCAGAGGGGCCAGAAAACTCGAGAAGATATCGATCATAAAACCTTCGGACTCAGCCAGGATGTCGCGTATGTCCTGATTGACGATGGTGTCGAAAATGATCGGTCTAGAGCCGTCCTTCTCGGCTGCGCTGTTGATTTGTTGTACCATTGCGCGCGCTTTTTCCACGCTATCGATGTAGGGTCGCGTGAGTTTGGTGAAGTCGATAGTTTCAAATTGGGCTAGCAGACTTTGGCCCAGGGTTTCGGCAGTGATGCCGGTGCCATCGGAGATGAAAAAAGCGGTTCGTTTCATTTGTGCCATGGGCCTTAAGCTGAGGACGAATCTTGGCTATCATAGGCCCGCCTTTGCAGGGCCGATCTGGCCGGCATTGTTACTTATTTTCCAGGGCCAGGCCACAATCGTGCGGGCATGTATGCCGGCGAGTTTCCCCAGCCCCTTGAGCTTTTCCAACACCTTAGTGGAGAGATCACCTTGGTAGAGTACGTAGTTTCCCTCGATAAGCTCGGCAATCACGATGTTGAGCACGTAGGGGGCAAGAACGCCTCCCTGGGCGAGATGATCAGCAACCTTGCTGGTGCCGGTGTTTCAGTGCCCGGTGGTTTCGCCACAACAGCCCAGGCTTACCGAGACTTTCTCGAGCAGAGCGGCCTGAACGCGCAGATTCATGCGGCCCTTGATGCCCTTGATGTTGATGACGTCAACACCTTGGCCAAGACTGGCGCGCAGATCCGTCAGTGGGTCATGGATGCACCGTTCCCCGCCGAGTTGGACAAGCAGATTCGTATTGCCTTCGCCGAAATGGCCGGTGGCAACGACAACATGGCCGTAGCCGTGCGCTCCTCGGCCACCGCCGAAGACCTGCCAGACGCTTCGTTTGCCGGTCAGCAAGAAACCTTCCTGAACATCCGTGGCGTGGACAATGTGATCCGTGCTGCTAAAGAGGTATTTGCCTCGCTGTTCAACGACCGCGCCATCGCCTACCGCGTACACCAGGGCTTTGATCATAAATTGGTCGCTCTGTCTGCCGGCGTGCAGCGCATGGTGCGCTCGGAAACCGGTACCGCCGGGGTGATGTTCACCTTGGATACAGAATCCGGCTTCCGTGACGTGGTGTTTATCACCGGCGCCTATGGCCTTGGCGAAACCGTGGTGCAGGGCGCTGTGAACCCCGATGAGTTCTACGTGCACAAGCAGACCCTGGAAGCCGGTCGCCCAGCGATTCTGCGTCGCAACCTGGGCAGCAAAGCCATCAAGATGATCTATGGCGACGAAGCCAAGGCCGGTAAGTCGGTCAAGGTCGTCGACGTTGATCGCGCCGAACGTGCGCGCTTCTGCCTGAGCGATGCTGAGGTCAGCGAGCTGGCCAAACAAGCCATGATCATCGAGAAGCACTACGGTCGTCCGATGGACATCGAATGGGCTAAAGACGGTGACGACGGCAAGCTGTACATCGTTCAAGCGCGCCCTGAAACCGTGAAGAGCCGCTCTAACATCAATGTAATGGAGCGTTACCTGCTCAAGGAAACCGGCACCGTGCTGGTTGAGGGTCGCGCGATCGGGCAGAAGATCGGTGCGGGTCGCGTACGGGTGATCCATGACGTTTCTGAGATGGACAAGGTCCAGCCAGGCGACGTGTTAGTTTCCGACATGACCGACCCAGACTGGGAGCCGGTGATGAAGCGCGCCAGCGCCATTGTCACCAACCGTGGCGGGCGTACCTGTCACGCTGCGATTATTGCCCGCGAACTGGGTATTCCTGCAGTCGTCGGCTGCGGCAACGCCACCCAGGTGCTGAAAGACGGCATGGGCGTCACCGTATCCTGCGCTGAAGGCGACACCGGCTTTATTTTCGAAGGCGAGCTGGGCTTCGATATTCGTAAGAACTCGGTCGATGCCATGCCTGAACTGCCGTTCAAGATCATGATGAACGTCGGTAATCCGGACCGTGCCTTCGACTTCGCCCAGCTACCCAACGAAGGTGTGGGCCTGGCGCGTCTGGAATTCATCATCAACCGCATGATTGGTGTGCACCCCAAAGCGCTGCTGAACTTTGCCGGCCTGCCGCCGGAGATCAAAGAAAGCGTCGAGAAGCGCATTGCAGGTTACGACGATCCGGTCAATTTCTACGTCGAGAAGCTGGTCGAAGGCATCAGTACTCTGGCTGCAGCGTTCTGGCCGAAGAAAGTTATCGTGCGTCTGTCGGACTTCAAGTCCAACGAATACGCCAACCTGATCGGCGGCAAACTCTACGAGCCGGAAGAAGAGAACCCGATGCTGGGCTTCCGCGGTGCTTCGCGTTATATCAGCGAGTCGTTCCGTGATTGCTTCGAACTCGAATGCCGCGCGTTGAAGAAAGTGCGCAATGAAATGGGCCTGACCAACGTCGAGATCATGGTGCCGTTCGTGCGCACCCTCGGTGAGGCCAGCCAAGTGGTTGATCTGCTGGCTGCCAACGGTCTGGCCCGTGGTCAGGATGGCTTGAAGGTCATCATGATGTGCGAACTGCCGTCCAACGCGATTCTGGCTGAAGAGTTCCTTGAGTTCTTCGATGGTTTCTCCATTGGCTCCAACGACCTGACCCAGCTCACGCTGGGCCTGGACCGCGATTCGGGTATCGTCGCGCACCTGTTCGATGAGCGTAACCCGGCCGTGAAGAAACTGCTGAGCAATGCCATCCAGGCCTGTAACAAGGCCGGCAAGTACATCGGCATCTGTGGTCAGGGTCCTTCGGACCACCCAGATCTGGCGCGCTGGCTGATGGAGCAGGGCATCGAAAGCGTATCGTTGAACCCGGATTCGGTGCTCGATACCTGGTTCTTCCTGGCCGAAGGTCAGCAATCGGCCTGATGGCGCGTTAACGTTATATTCAAGGGCGGGTTGATCCCGCCCTTTTTTGTGTTCAGCACATCCATGTGCTTCACCTCTCCGGGGCTTGCGCGCAAAAACGCTGCTGGCGTTTTTGTGGTCGGCCATCGTGGCGACCTTAGGGCCGTCGCCTGCGACGTGAAAAATTGCGCCCGGCAATTGGCTTGTACCAGAGCGTAAACAGATGCAAAGCAGCAGTGAGCTTTTTCCCGTCGCCTTGATCAGCGCGGAACTCCGTGGCGATTTGAGTGAAGACATTTATCGCCTCAAGCCCGGTAACAGTCCGGATAGAAGTGTTGAACTGGCGCTGACGCGTCTGGGTCGTGCAGGCTATGAGCACACTCGTGGCGTGCCGGTGATTCTGATTCCCGGGAGCTTTTCCAACCGGCGCTTCTGGTTTTCGCCCAAGGGTATTGGGTTGGGCGCTTACCTGGCCCGTGCCGGCTTCGATGTGTGGATTGCCGAGATGCGTGGGCATGGCTTGTCGCCGCGTAACCGCGACTATTCACGCAACACGGTCAGTGATTACGTGCGTTACGACCTGCCGGCAATCGCTGACTTTATCCATGAGCTAAACCCGCAGAAGGCCCACTGGCTGGGGCATTCTCTGGGCGGGATTATTCTTGCTGGGGCGTTGGGTGGGCATTATCTGGATGAGGCGAAAATCGCCTCCAGTGCGTTGTTCGGCAGTCAGATCAGTCGCGTTTATTGGCCGTTGAAGCTGCCGCCACTGGAGTGGACCGCACGGCTGCTGCTTAAGCGCTTCTCGGTGCTTTCCGGCGCCCGACTTAAGCGTGGCCCGGAAGATGAACCGATTGGCTTGGTCGTCGAGAGCTTGCGCTGGCATGGCCTGTTTGGCCGTTTTGGTGATGCCAAGCGCAACTGGTGGGCCGGGTTGGCAGAGGTGCGGGTGCCGGTTCTGGCCGTAGCTGCGCTAGGGGACAGGCAGGATCCGGCCTGGGCCTGCGAAAAGTTACTCAAGCAGTTCGGTTCGCCCGTGAGTGAGTTTATCTGCCTGGGTAAAAAGCAGGGTTTCAGCAGCGACTTCGGCCATGTTGAAATGCTCATCAGTAAAGAAGCGCAGCGTGAGGTCTGGCCCTTGCTTGAGCAATGGTTGCAACGAAGTCCGCAAATGTCTGCCGAGCTGGAGCGTAGTGAATTAGAAGGCGCTGCAACTGCTGGCGTCGAGTAGCGGCAGGGGAGCCTAATTGCGGTTGACCTGGACAGTTGTCGCGCGTTGAATGCGCCCTTTGTCAGCCGGCGTATTGGCCTGTGGTTTATGATGCAAAACGGGTCGGGATCGACCTGTCAGCGCCCCTCAAATTCTCCAAGGAGCTTTGCCATGTATTACATCACCCCCGATCTGTGCGATGCCTACCCGGAACTGGTCCAGGTGGTTGAACCGATGTTCAGCAATTTTGGTGGCCGCGACTCTTTTGGTGGCGAAATTGTGACCATCAAGTGCTTTGAGGACAACTCGCTGGTTAAAGAGCAGGTTGAGCAGCCGGGTAAGGGCAAGGTCATGGTGGTCGATGGTGGCGCTTCCATGCGTCGCGCGCTTCTCGGTGACATGCTCGCCGAGAAAGCCGCGAAGAATGGCTGGGAAGGCATTGTGATTTATGGCTGCGTGCGGGATGTCGACGTGCTGGCGCAGACCGATCTGGGTATTCAGGCTCTGGCCAGCCATCCGATGAAAACCGATAAGCGCGGCATCGGCGACCTCAACGTCGCGGTCACCTTTGGCGGCGTGACCTTCCGTCCGGGTGAATTTATCTATGCCGACAACAATGGCGTGATCATCTCGCCGTCTGCCCTACAAATGCCGGAGTAGCCCACTTGCAGGAAACCGTCATGCACGAAGGTGAAAACGCTCAGTGGGGCTTGGTGCATGCCTTTGTCCTCAACGGCCAGGGCGGTGCTCGTAGCATCGCTCGGGATGAGTTGCCTGGGTTGGTGCTGGCTGAGCAAGAAAGCCTCTGGTTGCACTGGGATCGCGGTCATCCGCAGACGCATGCCTGGTTGCGCGCCGAAAGTGGCTTGAGTGAGTTCTGCTGTGACCTGCTGCTTGAGGAGAACACGCGGCCGCGACTGCTGGCGCTGCCTGAGCAGCAGCTGCTGCTGTTTTTGCGTGGTTTGAACCTCAACCCGGGGGCTGAGCCCGAAGACATGGTCTCTGTGCGTATCTTTGCCGACACCCAACGGGCCATTTCTTTGCGTTTACGACCGCTGCGGGCCACTGAGGCGTTGATCGAAGACCTGTTGGCCGGCCGCGGGCCGAAAACCTCGGCCGAGCTGATCCTCAGCATGGCGCATTACCTGACCGATAAAGTTGAGTTGTTGGTGGGCGAACTGTCGGAGCAGATCGATGATCTGGAAGAGTCCGCCGATGCCGAAGCCAGTGAGGCGCCGGATCATTCCACGCTGCTGCAGATACGTCGTCGTGCGGCCAGTTTGCGGCGTTTCCTGGCGCCGCAGCGTGATATCTACGCTCAGCTGACTGCCAGTGCCCAGGCGTGGTTTGTTGAGGGAGACGGTGGCTACTGGAATGAGCTGAACAACCGCTTGACCCGTTACCTGGAAGAGCTTGAACTCAGCCGTGAGCGGGTCAGCCTGCTGCTGGAAGCGGAAAATCGGCGCATGGATGAGCGGATGAACCACACCATGTACCGTTTCGGCATCATCACCGGGATCTTCTTGCCGATGAGTTTCCTTACCGGCTTGCTCGGGATTAATGTCGGCGGTATTCCCGGCTCAGAAAGCCCGCATGGCTTTCTTCTGGCTTGTTCGCTGATGGCGGTGGTAGCGCTGGTGCAGTGGCTGCTGTTTCGTCGCTTGCGCTGGATCTGATGTGACCTGCTCGGTACTGGTCTCGTCTAGCCGTCACATCCTGTGAGGTGCGCCATGCACGATCCCTTTGAAGAATCATTGCGCGATTTACTTAAGTCGCCCGCCTCGAGCCATGACGATGATGCTTGTCTGCATCGCGTGCTAAAAACCGCCAACCGCCAGGTCGGTGTCGGTGATTTGTTTGCCCTGATGGGGCATTGGGCCGGCGCGTTAATGATCGCGCTGAATAACGGATCGCCTCACGTTGCGCCGGTTTCGCGCCGTAAATCCTCCGAATCTTCTCTTGATAAGGCTGACTGAGCATGGAATTTACTCAAGTGCTGGTAGACGCGATGGCCAGCGTCTGGACCCCTATTGCTGCTTTTATTCCGCGGCTGTTTGGCGCCATGGTGGTGGTGTTACTGGGTTTTGTGGTGGCTAAGTTTCTCGACACTTTACTGTCCAAGCTGCTCGGTAAGATTGGCCTGGATCGTTTGATGGCCGGTACTGGTCTGACCAAAATCCTCGGTCGTGCCGGTATCCAAGTGCCGGTGTCGACCCTGATCGGTAAAATCGTTTACTGGTTTGTGTTGCTGATCTTCCTGGTCACTGCGGCTGAATCCCTTGGTCTTGAGCGGGTTTCCGCCACCCTCGATGTGCTGGCCCTGTACCTGCCGAAAGTCTTCGGTGCGGCCTTGGTGTTGCTCGCCGGTGTCTTGTTGGCGCAACTGGTCAGTGGCTTGGTGCGCGGCGCTGCAGAAGGCGTAGGCCTGGATTATGCCGGCGGCCTGGGGCGTATTGCTCAGGGCTTGGTGATCATCATCAGTATCTCGGTGGCGATCGGTCAGCTTGAGGTGAAAACCGAACTGCTTAATAACGTGATCGCCATTGTGCTGATCTCGGTAGGGCTGGCTGTCGCTCTGGCGCTGGGGCTGGGCAGTCGCGATATCGCCAGTCAGATCCTGGCTGGTATTTATGTGCGTGAATTGTATGAAGTGGGGCAACAAGTCCAGGTCGGTGCGGTCGAAGGGCAGATCGAAGAGATCGGTACGGTTAAAACCACGCTGCTGACGGAAGCCGGCGAGCTGGTTTCAGTCGCTAACCGTACCTTGCTTGATCAGCAGGTAAGCAGCCGCTAAGGCTAATCCCTGCTATTGTATGCGGCCAATCAGCAGCCTGATTACAGGTTGCGTTGGCTTATGTCCTGACTGTCGGCCCGACTCGTTTTGAATAAAGCCCACTCCGCATCACTGCGCTATGACCCCCGCGAACTCTCGGACGAAGAGTTAGTGGCGCGTGCCCGTGACGAGTTATTTCATATAACCCGTGCCTATGAAGAGTTAATGCGCCGTTATCAACGTACTTTATTTAACGTGTGCGCGCGTTATTTGGGTAACGACCGTGATGCGGATGATGTCTGCCAAGAAGTTATGCTCAAGGTTTTATATGGCCTTAAAAACTTTGAGGGTAAGTCAAAGTTTAAAACATGGCTGTACAGCATCACGTACAACGAATGCATTACTCAATATCGCAAAGAACGTCGCAAGCGCCGTCTTATTGACGCCCTAAGCTTGGATCCGCTCGAAGAAGCGTCTGAAGAGAAAGAGCCAAAGCCTGAAGATAAAGGTGGACTTGATCGTTGGCTGGTGCACGTTAATCCCATCGATCGGGAAATTTTGGTGCTACGTTTTGTCGCAGAGCTGGAGTTCCAAGAGATTGCCGACATTATGCACATGGGCCTAAGTGCTACGAAAATGCGCTATAAGCGTGCACTTGATCGGCTACGCGATAAATTTTCGGATAGTGCTGAAACTTACTTAGAATAAAGCCGTCATAGCTAACGGTTAATTCTGGTAGAATTATCGGCTGAGTTGTCTTGTGTTTGTCAGACAACTTACTGACCATCATGAGATAGGGAATATTGGTAATGAAACTGAAAAACACTTTAGGCGTTGTCATTGGCTCGTTGTTGGCTACTTCTTCTCTCAGTGCTCTGGCCCAAGGCCAAGGCGCTGTAGAAATTGAGGGTTTTGCCAAGAAAGAAATTTTTGACAGCGCCCGTGACTTCAAAAACAACGGCAACCTGTTTGGTGGCAGCATCGGCTACTACCTGACTGACGACGTTGAACTGCGTCTGGCCTATGACGAAGTACACAACGCCCGCGGCGAAGATGGTCGCAACATCAAGGGTTCGAACACCGCTCTGGACGCGCTGTACCACTTCAACAACGCTGGCGACGCACTGCGTCCTTACGTTTCTGCTGGTTTCTCGGATCAGAGCATCGGTCAGTCCGGTCGCAATGGTCGTAACGGTTCTACCTTCGCCAACATCGGCGGCGGCGCTAAGTATTACTTCACTGACAACTTCTATGCCCGTGCTGGCGTTGAAGCTCAGTACAACATCGACCAGGGCGATACCGAGTGGGCGCCAAGCGTCGGTATAGGCATGAACTTCGGTGGTGGCAGCAAGCCGGCGCCAGTTGTTGTCGCTGCTGTTGAGCCGACCCCAGAGCCGGTAGCTGTTGAAGAGCCGATGGAATTGGTTCGTGTTGAGCTGGACGTTAAGTTCGATTTCGACAAGGCCAATGTTAAAGAAGAAAGCTACGGCGACATCAAGAACCTGGCTGACTTCATGAAGCAGTACCCGCAGACCACCACCGTGGTTGAAGGTCACACTGACTCCAAAGGCAGCGACGCTTACAACCAGAACCTGTCCGAGCGCCGCGCTAGCGCTGTTCGTGACGTGCTGGTCAATCAGTACGGCGTTGATGCTGCCCGCGTTAATGCGGCAGGCTACGGCGAAACTCGTCCGGTTGCTGATAACGCTACCGACGCAGGCCGCGCTGTTAACCGTCGCGTAGAAGCTGAAGTAGAAGCTCAGATCCAGCAGTAATCGATCTGGCTGTATAGAAAAGCCCGGCTTAGACCGGGCTTTTCTTTGTCTGGAAATAGGCTGAGGCGTTATAAAAAACATATCTATGTCAGGTTCATCTGGCATGCGCGCGGCAATGGTGTTCCGTGGGTTTGACGTCAGCGGCGGGGTTAAGCGCATGCGTAGGCATGGGAAGGGTCAGGAGCGCCAAGGCGAGTAGGTTGCTCAGTAGTCCGGCGTTGCGGACATGGCGGCGCGTAGCTGTCACAGTAATGGCCCCTGCTTTTGATTTTATGCATAAGGCGTAGCAGAGGATGCGCCGGCTGTCACGGCGGCAGCCGAATAAACGAGCAAAAACTCTCTGACCAGGCGGGGTCGTAGCGCTCAGGCGAGGTCATGCTGGCGCTCGCCGGAGTTCCTCGGCAGCGTCGGTTATTGGCTGAGCCAGTTAACCTTGCTGAATTTATTGCTGAAGGCGGCTGGCATCTTCACCACCTTGCCTAGCTTATAGTTAAAAAACACGAAGCCGGACTTAGCCATAGCCACTAGCACACCGTCGGCCGGACGCGTGATGCGGAAGGTGATATCGCCGCCGTAGTTGTTGAAATCCATCACGCCGACCTCGAACAGCAATTGATCGCGGGCGTGGGCCTCGGCGCGGTAGGTGGTGGCTAGGTCGGTAACGATGATGCCTGTGCCGTCTTCCTGGGTTTCCTCGATGCCGAACTCGAATAGAAAGCGCGCCCGCGCCTCGGAAATCATCGAGATCATCGAGTCATTGCCCAGGTGGTTGGCAGCGTTGATGTCAGTTACCCGCACAGTCAGGTGAGTGCTAAAGCAGAACTGGTCTTCGGGAAACATTAGGGTCAAGCGGGCCATTGCTGCATCCAGTCGTTGAAAAGATGGCGAATATTAGCCCTGTTGCGCTCTGTGTGGCAGGTGCTGCGTGGTGTTCGGTATTAACAGTCCTAACGTGAGCGTGATTGGCTCTGTCCTTCCTCGACAAAGGCCTTGAGCCAGCGCAGTACCTCCACAGCCTCCCAGCGTGAAGGATCGAACATGGTATAGGCCAGGCCTTGGTAACCGACTACGTCCAGTTGGCGGTGATAGCCGGCACGCTGCAATAACGCTTCTATCTCGGCAAAACAGGTATTGAAGTGCGCCCGTGAGAACGGCGTCTTGCCCTCGGTGACGATGCCGTCGAGCTGTAATTCTTCGACGATGGCGCGGACTTTTTCCACAGCCATGCGGTTTACGCTGTCTTTCATCTGCAATACGTCTTGCATGTGTGAGCTCCTGTTCGCGACTTGTAGGGTCCGTTTACGGGTTGTGCGGCTGGCTAAGTAGGCGGGGGCAAGGGTAATCGAAAATACTGTACAAATAAACAGTATTCGATAATAGTAAGCCCAAGTCCTAAATCGTCACCTACCCGATCTCTCCCGCCATGTGCTCGCAAAGCCAATGGCGACAGGCACTGCAAAGGAGTCGCTAACAATGCAACAGATGCTGATGACACTTGTGCTACTGGGTCTTTTAGCCGGCTGTGCGCAGCCGCAGCTTGATCAACCCCGAGCCAATGGCACTTACCTAGTCATAGAGAACAGCCAGGCCTGGGCCGTGCTGGTATTCGACGGGATGCGCGTTGAAGAGCGCGGTACGGTGGTGGATGTGATTAAGCAGCCTAGCGAGGGCGCGGTAGTGGCGGCCAGCTATGTCATCGAGACGGCCAATTGCGGCCGTGTGCAGTGGCTGCGGATTCCACGCTGACTCGGACACCCATTCCACGCACATCCGGACAGTGATTCCACGCTGATCCGGACACTCACTCCACGAGCATCCGGACACCGATTCCACGGCCATCCGGACACTTTT
>Ga0180008_1000454_pt1 | contig 35088 bp, 50 predicted proteins | sample MM_PW_MetaG_FD_121121 | JGI IMG/M metagenome (GOLD analysis project Ga0180008, IMG submission 121121) | Groundwater microbial communities from the Aspo Hard Rock Laboratory (HRL) deep subsurface site, Sweden - MM_PW_MetaG | ecosystem: Environmental > Aquatic > Deep subsurface > Groundwater... | reverse complement strand
TGGACGAACTTGAAGGGAATGACGATGCTTGAAATCATAGCTCTGCTGCCGCTGTCGACCTGTCCGCTGATATGCCTCACGGTGGATAGCCTGGGTCATGGATGGACGGGGCTGGTGGAAGGGCTGATTACATGCTTGACGCAGGTGTGTTGAGGCGTAGTCACGATCTCGCTTGCCACACGCGGTAACTTCCTCTGAGCGCGTCATCGTGACTATACCCGAATGTGCTTGAAAGGAAAAAAGATGAAAAGATTTAAAGAGGTGAAAGATGGGTATTTGGATACGAAAACAGGTCTGGTCTGGCAGGCAGAGGATACGGGTGTTATGACATGGGATGCGGCTATGTCATACGCTGAAAAACTTGATGGGTGGAGACTGCCTACGATTGAGGAGTTGATTACAATAATTGATTTCTCAAAATACGACCCTGCAACGGAATTACCTGGGATGAGCACCGGTTCTTATTGGGGTTCTTCGTCCAGTGCTAGCAATGCAGATAACGCATGGAACGTGTACTTCAACGGCGGCCATGTGAGCAGCTACCATAAGGGCAGTAGTAGGTATGTCCGGTGCGTGCGGGGCAGTGGTTTCGAGGTGAAAGATGAAACCTAAGAAATATTGGAAACTCGCCCGTCCAGACGGGTGGGACTTTTATACCGGTAAAGCAATTAATTACCGGGAAAATATCGGGAAGGTAGTGAAATGTCCTAATTACGATGCATTATCTTGAACTTTTGAATGATTAATGGTGATTATAAATCTTTGAACAAATATATTAATGACGCTGCATGGGGTCAATTCTTTAATTTCCTTTCGTACAAAGCTGAAAACGCTGGACGGAAGATAATTAAGATTAATCCTAAAAACACTACTCAAAAGTGTTCCTCCTGCGGTCAAATCGTTCATAAAGATTTGAGTATCAGAACTCATATCTGCTCCTGCGGTTTCAAAGCCTCAAGGGATTTGAATGCCGCCTTAAATATTCTAAGGCTGGGACACACAGCCTTTGCTTCAAGCAAGAAGCCGTCTGCTTTAGCTGACGGAGTTGTCACGTAAACAGGGAGAGCCCGAAAAACCTGAAAGTGAGGTGAAGCATGAAAACGAAACGACCTGAGAATCCGCATCCATATCAAGTGTATGATATGGCGGGACGTGGACGTGCTTTTGATGAAGGCGTCACCGCGGGTATCCAGGCACATCGGGAGGCGGTGATTGCATGGTTGAAAAGAGAAGTGGAATATGTGCATCAAGTAATGCTTGATAGCGGCGAAGCAAGGAAAGAGTTAGGCTATCTGCCTGAAAAATTACTCGGAGAACTGGAGGAGGTAAGCGATGAGTAAATACCGCCCGAAAAACTGGAATTATATAAACTCTGCGAAAAGAGCTTGTAGATTACTGGGGCATTCATGTTATAAGATAACTGGATACTGTTATTGTTGGAAATATAGCAAGGGAGCTTCTTGAAAGATGATCAGAAGTGATCATAAAATAAGCTTCGAGACTAAGATGGTTGTTAAACCAACTTTCAGTGGACTGGGCAAATATATTCATTTGAGTACATTTGCTCACAACCTTAACAGGAGAAAACTTCATGAAAAACTGGTCAGGTTTATCTGAAAAAGAGAGAGAACTGGCAAAACATGCCGCTCTGACTCATATCCTTAAAGCCGTAATTGAAGGTGGACTGCGCTTTGACGACAGAGCCAATAACGACAATCTCCAGAAGCGTATCGATCAGGCACTGGCTGAAGCTGAAAGAATGAGAACACCGTGGTTTGCCCATGAATACATAATGGAAAGCTGCGGACAAGAACTTCAAAGCTTTGCTGCAGACGATGCAGTTGATGCGTTTTATCCTGAAGATTCAGAATTCATCCTGTACATCTAATTTAAAAACAAAAAAAGGAGGAAATATTATGAAAAAAGAATTCAAAAAAGAACTCAGGGATATCGTCAACAGACTCTGTATAGACAGTATAGACAGTAAAGTTGGTGCTCCTGACTTTATACTGACGGACTTTCTGGTAGATTGCATGACGGCCTTCGAGAAGGCTGTTAAAAGAGCAGGTGAGTGGGAAGGGAAACCTTCTGAACCCTCTTCAGTGGAAATCTGCCCTTATTATAATCTTCCCGAGGGTGGTCATAGTTATTGTGCTCTGGAAAAGAAGATTGATTGTTATATTGCTGGAACCTCAGATAGATGGAAGACATGTGAACTTTACATCCGGCAAATTAAGCCTAAGAAAGAAAATTCTCTGGTTCGTTATTTTGAGCAGAATGTCGGATATACCACTCCTGGGTGGTACTTCACGGTTGAAACTGAGTATCTCCAGGGACCATACAAGACAAGGGGGGAGGCAACTGCGAAACTCTGTGAGTATGGGAAACAATTGATTGAAAGGGAGGAAACATGAAACGAAAAAAGGAAAATACGGAACGAAAAGGGGAAAGTATGAAATATGATCCTGATGATAAGACCCAATTTTGTAAAGTTGGCTATTACTCTGATGAAAATAAAGGGGTTCATGGATACGAAGGGCCGGGATGGTACTTCCCATGGGATCATGGACTTCGGGGTCCCCGTGATACTAAAGAGATAGCTGAGGAAGATTGCCGGGAATTTAAAAGGAAGCTGGGCGAAGTTAACGCTATATATGAAATGCGTGCCCAGTTGATGAAAGGAATAATCCCAAAGCCAAAGTATGACTCTACTGCCGATACCTTGAAGCATATCAGGACAGTAGGGAGCTATCTGATAGAGTGCATTGAGGATATTCATGACAGGATAGTCAAGCATGACGAGACAAAGCTTGAGGATCCCGAGAAGAAAATCTTCGATGAGTTCACGCCAAAGCTCAGGGATACTACATATGGCTCTGAAGAGTATAAGAAGTATCTTGAGCAGATGGGTGTGGGCCTGGCTCATCATTATAAGCATAATGCACATCATCCGGAACATCATGAGCATGGCATTAAGGACATGACCCTGATAGACCTGGTAGAGATGTTGGCGGACTGGAAAGCCGCTACTCTCAGGCATGCTGATGGTGACCTTGCAAGGTCTATTGAGCAGAACCAGGAACGCTTCGGTTATAGTGATGAACTGAAGCAGATCCTGGTTAACACGGCGGAAAGCATGGGATGGATTTAAAGGAGCCATGAGCAGCGACCAATGCCCCGGAAGGAATATGAGAGACTTATGAGAGAAGGGAAGTAATACTGCCATGATGGTAGTATCTAAATAGGAGAAAAATTATGGAGACAATTAGCAAAGAATCTATCAAAAATATGAAAAACACAACCAAGAAAACCTCTCTCACAAAGGAGAGAGTCAGACAGGTACAGCGCCTGTCAAAAGCAAAGTATCGTATCCAGGATTTCGCAAACGGTCTTAAAAAGGCCGCGGAAAATCCCAATACCGTCATCGATGATGAGGGTAGAGAGCAGCTTCTTAAGATAAGAGACAGGTTCAAGATATATGAAGCTGAACTGGACAAGGATGTTAAACCTATGGTACTTGCACATCCCATGTGGGACCACTTCTTTAAGAACGTCAAAGGCATAGGTCCGACCCTGGCAGGTGTACTGATAGGGTACATCGATATTTACAGGGCGGATTGTGCTTCTAAAATCTGTTCCCTCTGTGGCATGGCCATAGATAGGGGATGGATAGTAAATTATTCATTTCCCGGGGAAAAGCCCAAAACCAAGGAATTCTGGGTTCCCAATCCTGCGAACATCTTGTCTGTCATCCCGCCCAAGAAAAGGCAGAAAAAAGAAAAAGATGAGGACGACGGAAGAAAGAAGGGAGGGAGGCCTCAGGACAGTATGATATTCGCGACCGTGCATTCCATTGTTCCTCTCATTGACAAGGAGACAGGGAAGCAGGCAATCTTCAGGCAGAGAAGAAGGACAGGGCAACTCACCTCCTATATCAACTTCCTGAAGTCGAAAGTACTGAATACTATTCCCGGGAGCTTCATGAAGGCTGGGAATGAGAAGTATGTGGGACTTTACATCAGCCATAAACATGAGTTCATGGCCAAGAAACCCGAGTCCAGGAAAAAGCACTGGCATTTGCTTGCCGTGCGCGAGATGATGAAAGTCTTCATCTGGGATATGTACAAGGCCTGGCGCGAGCTCGAAGGTCTTGAAGTAAGATCTCCTTATGCCGAAGAGTATATCGGGAAAATACATCCGTTTGCTATTCCTTCCAGGCTTAACCCGAGCGAGATAGAAGACAGCATGGAAGGTTTTGACAATGTGGAAGTCGAAGAGGAGTATGAAGATCTTGAAGATATCCAGGTTGCAGAGGAGGACACTGAATGAAAATCATACAGAGAAGAAGGGAGGTTCATCTCATATTTGAGACAGAAGCCGATATGGCTTTTGTGGAGGACACTCTCCATTTCCGGAAGGACGGCGACTATGCTCACTGTACCCGGATAACGAGAACAATCGAGGGTATTGTCCTTGAAATAGGCCAGACCAAGGGATGGGAAAAACCTCTCGAGGTCAAGGAGGAAAAAAAGTCGGATAAGAAAGAACCGGAAACCCTGAGTGAAGATACCCTGGCAAAGTGGATCAGGAAAAATCTGAGTAATCCGGAAGTCACGGCTTATTCCCTGGCGGTGAAGATGCAGCTTCTTGCAGGCGGGATGGGAGATACGAGTAAAGTTATTAAGAAGCTTAAGATTACAACGCACGAGTTGAGTGCATACTTTGCCATTCTCACTTCTCCCCAGGAAATCCAGGAGCTGTATAAGTCGGGGGATATAACCGATCCTGACATCGCATACTATGTGATGAGTGTACCGGCTTCTACACGGCATCTGCTGATAAAGGCGTACCTGGAGCATGACTTTGACAGGGAACAGATGGAGGGGATCTTTGATGCCATGAATCAGGGCACTCCCATTGACAAGGCCATTAACAAAGCCATAGCAAAGGCTGTGAGGCCTGAGTTATGGCCTATTGAGCTTCAGATCGAAGGAGATATCGTTCCTCGCCTTGAAAAGGAGGCCAGGAAGTATGGCCTGTCGGTGGCGGAGTACCTGAAAGATTTCATCAGGGACCTTCATCAGTAAAGGCAGTTAGAAAAGGGAGTATTTCATACTCCCTTTTCTACTGTTGTAGTTTAACTTGAAAAAGTTTATATTAAAAAAGAATGATTGAAACATCAGAGATTTAACGCAATAGAATGGTTAAACTATTTGAGTTTTATCAGGGCGGAATGGTTATCACTTGAGAGATTTGAAAAGAAAGAATGGTTAAACACCTGGAGATTTAGAGACGTGGAATGGTTAAGAACTAAGAGAAGTAAAGAGCCGGAATGATTGATGAGCCTGATACTTGATATATTAGAATGGTTAAAACATAAGATACTTAGGAGACTTAATCTTTCAGAATGGTTGAAGAGAGAGATACTTGGTACATGAGAATGGTTAAAACGAAAGATACTTAAGTGGCAGAATGGTTGAAAAGAATGAGATTTATGTAATTTGAATGACTATCATGTGGGAGACTTTGAAGATCAGAGTGATTAAATTCCTGGATATTTTTGGACTCAGAATGATTGTAAAGACTGAAATTTGAATTTGCAGAATGATTATCGTCTTAGAGATTTGGAAAGTTTGAATGGTTTGACGTGCAGAGTATTATTTCAGTAGAACGATTATGATGAGAGAGATTTAATGCTGCTGAATGATTAAAAAGTTCGAGATTTAACGTTGCTGAATGATTAATGATTTGGAGATTTGGTAGGATAGAATGATTAGAAAAGCGGAGATTTGAGAGGATAGAATGATTAACAGGAGAGAGATGTGTTATAGGAGAATGGTTAGCATACTGGATATTTAGAATGCTTTAATGGTTAGGATGAATAAAACCCTGAAAAGATAGAATGGTTAATCAGTTAGAGATTTTGAAGGGAGGAATGATTGCGAGAACAGAGATTTAAAAACTCTGAATGGTTATAAATCCGGAGATTTCGTTGGAAAAAATGATTAACGAGTTGGAGATTTAGAAAGGAGGAATGGTTAAAAATGATGAGACTCAGTAACCGAGAATGATTAGAGCTGTTTAGAATGGTTACCTCCTTAGAGACCTGGAAACTTAGAACGAGCTAAAAGAAAGGAACTTCACGTTCCTTTTGATCTGGACAGCCCCACGCAACCCGTCAGTAGGGTTGCGTGGATTCCTCCTCCTTTTCTTCTTTTTTTTTAAATTGGTGCCTCCTGCAGGACTTGCACCTGCACTTTCCATACATATTATGCATTTGTATGGTTGTCTTTTATCCAGGTGCCTGATCAGAAACAATAGGCGTCGCCTAACCTGCTCATGCCGCATACGGCCCTCCCAGATGACTGCCCAAAGCCTTCCGATCAGCTGTCTCCACCTGGAATAGGAGACAGAAGGAAGGGAGATAACTCCCTTCCGAATCATTGATGGTCATAGATGTTAAGACCACAGACGGGAATCGAACCCGTTTCTCCTTATGGAGACTTCCTTTTACCTACTGATCATTCAGTAGAGGGCAGCTTTCGGCTGCACCTTTTTATTCAGTGGCCATTATCGCTGGTTCAATTTTACGACAGTTCACCATACTGTCAACCTGCTTTTTATCTGGTATTGTTAGCAGGATTTTGGCGCTTTTCTTTTTCGTCGCACGCAGAGCGCCAATACGACTAGGCAGGCAAGGATTTTACAATCCTTTTTTAACAACCCTGACTATCTCTTCCAGAGAGAGATTACTTCCCTCTCTGGAAGAGCCAAGTATTGTACCTGTCGGGGGGCCGCCCCAACCAGCCTCCAGAGCATTAAGCTCTGGCAAGATGGGATCAACCCTGACTCCATTTCCCCCGATGGTGAACTTGCGTACACCATTAAGAGACGGATTCAAAGCGACCACTACCTGTGCCCCTTTTCCGTAGAGCGCTCCTAACGCTCCGAAGAAACGAGACTCCAGGTAACCCACCTTTAGTCCGGTAGAGGAGACTGCCCATTCAGCCTTCTCCACTGCTTCAGCAGAAAGCTGATTATGTTCAGCTTTCGCCTCAGCATAGGAGTCGAACCCTTCGATTGTACCGAAGGGATCCTGGCCAGTCTCGATGACTTTAGCCAGGAACTCAACTCCTTTGTGGAGCTGCTCCACCGGGTTACGCTCCGTAAGGAGCATACCGGCAAAGCAATCGGACAGGGTGGGAAACTCCACCTGTCCATAAGCCGGAAGAGCTTGAGGCCCTTGAGTATCTAATTGATTAATATAATTAACCAGTGGATACTCTTCCGAGCGATCCCGCAAATTATTCAGGTGCTTCCACACCTGCATAACTGCTGAATCCTCAGGACCTCCTGCCTTGTGGTGATCCCAGCAGTTTAAATGCCAGTCACCACTTCCCCCGCATTCAATACAGACGGTATTAACGTCTGTAATGTCTGCAGGAGAGGCATCTCCCCGAACAGCCTCTACCTTATCTTCCCGAGTTACCTCGAGAAGAAAAGCGGCCCCCGCTGTATCCAAATCCACCTTCTGGATTTGGATAATTCTCTTCATAATTCTCTTCATAATTCCTCCTTTCACTATTCTTATAGCAAAATTTATAACTGTTCTTGCCTGATAATTACGTTATCCGAGACGTAGCAGGGAAGAATGGTTACCGAATACGAGACCTGTGAAGAGGGAATAGTTACTTTGCCAGGGACCCAGAAGGTTTGAACGAGCTAAAAGAAAGGAACTTCACGTCCCTTTCTTTTAACTATCACTATTGTCTTTCTCCTTTTCGGTATATTTTTTTATGACATGCGTCGTAATATATGCCAATATCTTCTTCAAACGCTACGATGCCATATCTTACAGGAACCTGAAAGGTTCCTTTATCTCCGCGTAGCGTTACCTGTCCGGGCTCTGACCATATAAGCAAAACACATGATCTCCCATGCACTTCGACTTTATATGTTCCGTCTTTGAGAGTGTCCCTGCTGCAGGTTCCTACAACACCCGGTATATACCTCTCATCATTGCATTTGAGTTGCAGGTCTATCTCTAACCACATACGGCAGTTCCTGGAGAACTCAACATATGGCCAGAAGAAACCCAGTTCTCCATCATGAAGGAATTCATCCAGGGTATATAACTTGATGTCAGTATTCTGCATCTTTCTTCTGCAGTTCTCTTCAAACATCTGCATAGCGGTTCTTTGAGCTTCTTTTTCCTGTTCCTATCTTATTATCCTGGCATACCCGTTTGCGTCCTGGAGGAAGACTTTTATTCTTTTACCCCGAGATGGATGACGCAGTTTACGTAATGCTTTAGCCTCGATCTGGCCAATTCTGTTCCTGCATACACCAAAGTTCTGACCTATTTCTTCCAAGGTTGATGTATCTTCAGAACCAGATTGTCCGATACCAAAACGCTTTTTCAGTACCAGTTCCTCCCGAACAGTGAGAGTACTTAGGACACGCCTCACTTCAAGTTCCATATCTGCATATTCCACATATTCATCCGGAGTATACCCAGGATCAGGTAAAGCCAGGACTTCCTCAGTAATAGGCAGCATGATAGGCTCTGTCTCAATAACCGCTTTTGTATTCTTCATCCGGTACAATTCCTCAGGAAACAATGTGCTTTCAGGTGTATGAAAAATCTCGGCTAACTTCGTTGCCACAGTAGACCACTCACCATACTTATCATGCACTTTTTCTGCATTTTTGGGACTCCTTGTCAGATTTAATAACATGCCCACTTCCCATTGCCCTAAGTCATGTACCCGGCAGAAATGCACCACACTCTCATATTTATCAAATATCATATGCCAGAGTATGTTATTCCTTGCCTTAGCCTCTATCCGGAGAGGCTTTCCCGGATGATAACTGCAAATACAGTTTTCTTTTACCCATCCGCAGGTCCCGCAAAATCTTTGCGGATCCTGCTTCTCAAGTTGGTTCTGAAGTTCCAGAATATGCTTAATCCTGGTTTTCATATCCAATTTGGATGCTTCATCCTGGCTGATATTGTATCTTCTGAGAATTCTGAATAAGCTTGATGAAGACATACCTTCAAGCATGTCTTTTGTATACAATCGATTTATCATTAGTTTCATCAGCATCGCTCACTCCTTTGTGTGGTCATTCTTTACATCTTCCTTATGGAATACCAGGATATAACCCATATCAAGATATCTGTCCTTCAGCACCTTATGAACAGATATAGCCTTCTCATACATAATCATCCGGTTGCCTGGTATCATATCTTTAAACTTTGTTGGAATAACATTACATTCTTCCAGGCTATCTACATGACGTACTGGTAGATGTACTGTAACTGTCTGTGCGTCTCTTTTTACAACGTCTCCTTTCATAGGGATGCCTGCGAGTAATAAGTTCATTTTTAACCTCCTTGATTTGTTCTCTTTCACCATCCTCCAGCATATCACCATTCATAAAAAATGGGTAAGGAGACCACCTGATTTATCTGGCGGAGGAATTGCCCCCTCCTTTTCTGTTTCTGGTTTATTAAATCTTTTTTTACCCCTGAATAATTCATGTCCCAGGACTTTCTTAAGTTCCTTGAGTGTCTCTATTTTTCTGTGGGATAGATCTATCAGCCTGTCTATAGTGTACAGAGCATCTGCAATCTTTACCTGCTCCTCCATGGGAGGATGCGGTATAACAAGTGTCTTCAAGTTGGCTTTTATGCTATATACCCTATCACAGTTTGCTTGCTTGATCTGACGCAGGCAGTTTTCCAGGTATAGTTTCAGATACTTCATGTCAACATCCACAGGTTCAGGACATACATACAAGTATGCATCGATGTTGTCATCAGTAATCTCAGCCTTGTTATTTATCCCTATTACAGGGCGATCTTTGGATATCTTCTGTCTTTTTCCCATTGCCCGGTAATCCTGGGATCCATACACTTCCAGTTTGAAAGTGCCCCAGTCTGCTGGTATCTTACCGGCAGCAGTATCCTTGAACTTTTCATTTGTGTTCAGGTTTTGAATCTGGTCTACCATGTGTCGCCTCTTGTTTGAACTTTAATGCCGTTCTTTCTCAGGTATGCCTTCGCAGCTCTGGCTATACCGCGTATGGACTGTGCTTTGCCCTGGCAGTATTCCCTGCTGTATTGTTTCTCAAAGTAAGGATCGGTTTCATACCTGTCCGCAGTGTTATCTGCATGGGATTTATCCCTGCTGAGTTCGCCGGTGAGTAAAGTCTTGGCGAACTTGATAATGCTGTTGTAATGCTCACAGAAGCCATGACGGTTATAATGAGCAATAAAGCCCATGGAACCTGTGATAATGTCATAGGCCTCATCAGATAAATATTTCATGTCCTCATGTTTGAAGACATTCCTGACACTCTTGATAATCCTCTTTACCTTAACCTTCGGGAAAGCCCAAGGATTATCCGCTGTAGGAGGACTGCCTTTGATCTCCTCCTCGGGAAGAAAGAACTCATCGAAACGATCATAAAGTGCATCAGTGAACTCAAAATGATGTTTCTTGAGTTTCCGGTTTATCCTGTATAACACCATCTCCGGGTGGCATCCATCCTTCCAGTGTCTCTGGAATTCCTCGATAAGGGTATCCTTTATTATGGAAGGATACGGCGGATAGAAGTTGACAGTCAAGTGTGTCTGCAGAGCTGTAATCTTATCCAGCCCTGCACTATATTCCTGTTGTTGTGAATATCCCATTGCTTAACTCCTTTTTAAAAGTTTGCTCGAACACTTCTCTTATAACAAATATCGACTGAAAATGAACCTGACTATTAACAATTCTTGCTTGAAGATTTAAGTTATGCTAAACTCTTGTTAGTTACAATCTGTTGATTGTCAAAAACTTTTTTGGAGGAACCATGAATACACAGGATTTAATCAACAACCTTTTGAAGGTTGCACAAGGAGATCGGGAAAAGGCTGCTTCTAAACCTACTACTCAGGTAAAGACTACTCCATCCTATCGCCAACCTCCCGGGAAATATTACGTTAACGCTCCATCCATTATGAAAGCGGTAGCCCAGGCAAAGGCTCCTAAACCTACTACATCATTTCTTTCAGGGGCTATTGAAAAGGCACGGGAGACAGCAGCGGGTAAAACAGAAAGAGAGGCTTTACAGGCAGCAAAAGTAAGAGGAATGGTTGCACAGACTCAACAGAGAACAAAGGCACGGGAGACAGCAGCGGGTAAAACAGAAAGAGAGGCTTTACAGGCAGCAAAAGTAAGAGGAATGGTTGCACAGACTCAACAGAGAACAAAGGAAATTGCGAGAGATAGAGCACTTGTACAGGCAAAGAAAGCACCTAATATAAATGTTTTGCTTGGATCACTTACTCAGGGAAAGTACGGCATTCCTCCCAAAACTACGGCAGCTCCGGCAATTGCTACAGGACAGGGAAAGTGGGATTTGTCCGCTGCTCTCAGTAAGATCCCGGGACCTCCGAAAATTCCAGGTCCTGAGTCTATGTCAATGAGAAGGGCACTTGCATTATCCAGAACTCCTAAAACTCAGATTGCAGGAAAGTAATTGGATAAACACGGCTTTTTCATAATGGATATTTGACTTTCAAGGAGAACCCATGGCAGGAGATCCAGGACAAAGAGAACTTCGTATACCGGTTGTTGTAACCGGTGAAGTTGAGAGTGTGAATCGTTATGACCACACTCTCAATATACGAAGATCATCTGATGGAACTCTCATCGAAGGTGTCAGGATACTCAGCCAGGGAAGCTGCTCCGCTGAAACAGGAGCCGGATCCCATGGCCTTCCCATGCCCGGAGAGTTATGCTATATGATCAATACCAGTGACGGTAAGGATATAGTCATTGGCTATTCCATGCCCAAATGCACAGGCGAGGGAAGGAAAGGCGGAATGCCTGACATGCAGGAGGGTGACCATGTCCTTGTGGGGAACAAAGGTAACGGAGTATTCGTCAGGCGTGGAGGAGTGGTGCAGATCATAAGCAAAGCCCTTGCCCAGACTCTCTATATTCCCACCGGAAACATAATCAGGCATATATTTGAAAACATGGAGATGCTCTCTCCCCTGGGAGAGCTGCGATGGTCGCATGAAGCCGAGGAAGGTCCCGAGGGTACCGGGGCTTCCTATGTCCTTAAAGTGAACGCTCATGCGGGCGATTCCGAGCCGGCCATGACAATGCGAGTAGGAGCCCTTCCATCCGCCACTCATATACCTGACGCTCCGTTCGAAGGCGAAATAACATTCGAGTTCACAGTCAATGGTTCTGAATTCCTGTACGGCCTTCGTGTGGATACCAGCGGCAATGTAAGCGCCGGTATAAAAAAGGATGCCTTCTTTGACATTAAAGGCGCCGCCCTGGTTAAAATCAAGTCAGACCTGGACTTGGAAGTTACAGGCGCCATAAACATGACGGCAACTAATAAGTTGTCAATACAGAGCAAATTGGGTAATATTGAGGTGAAGTCTGCTGTGAAAGACTTGATAGTTGACACTATCAAGTCTGAGATCAAGTCGAAGTTGGTGAATCTTGGGATAGGAGCTTCTCAGCCTGCTGTTAAGGGATACACCATGGCTTCCATGCTGGTAAGGACTGCAGGAATGCTGGCAATGATAAATCCCATCGAAGCTCTTTCCCTGTTGAATGATGCCAATGACATACTGGCATCGAAGGTGAAACTTGCATGAATATAGCCAGGCTGGAAAAAGAATTGTTTGACGCGATCAAAAGCACCTATGAACGTATGTCTCCTAAAATCAAGGTTCCTACCAATATTGAAATAACCAAGAACGGAGTTGATTATTCAATGGAGGAGCGGACCAGGCCGATTGATGAGACACTTGCTCATGCCATCGCTCATGCGATAGCAGTCAAGATAGGACCGAAGCTGAACGATTAAACGGAGGATCAAATGAACCTGTTTAAAGAAAACACTTTAAAATTCCCGAAAGAGGCTGCAACGGAAGTCCCGCCGGATATCAACCAGTGGCCCACGGTTATTTACACATCGTTCCTTGAGGATCACCCCTTCATGGAGAATGTAAAACTTGATGTGATCATCAAGAAGAAGGATCCCAAGAAAGGCATTGCTATAGGGTACCTGAAGACCAATTCCGCTCAAGGGAAGCAGGTCATGTTTCCCTTCGTAATCGATAAGTTCCAGCTGAAGCCCATGGATGTCTATGCCGTGGACGGGAAATTCTTTCCTCTCACAAAGCGCAGAATAAGAAATCTGCTTATGCCGGAGATGGGAACAGTACAGAAGGAAATCCCCGGAGCTTCTTCAGGTTTTCCCGCTTTCCAGGTTCCTTCGGATAATGCCGCCAACCAGAACATACAGCTGCTCAATAAGATTTCAAGCATGATTTTTCCAGCGGACAAAGCTGCTTTCATGGCAAAGGTAAACCAGTACAAGGACTGCTTCCTGGAAAACAAGGCATTCATCAGGGCATTGAATATCATTGATAATGCGGAAGCCATAGAGCCGGACAAAGTGCATGAGAAGGTTGCATCCATTGTGAAGCCCGATGTCGTACAGTTCCGGAGGGAAGGCCATAAGACGATAATGAAAAGTGCGTCTGCCATGGGATATCATATGCATGAGCATGAGATAGAACGCAAGGATAATGACCTTATACCTTCCGACATTTTCGGCCGGATGCTGAGCAAGGGATATCACACAGTTGCGTCACCGGTGCAGAGTGATCCTGACAGGGACAGAGGACAGGTGAAGCTGGCGGAAACCGGCAAGTTTCATGTGTTCACTCCCGGAGGAGATGCAGGAGAAGCTTATGTATTTGATGTCATCACTCTGCATGGACAGCCCACTGACGAGAAAATGATCTGCAGTCAGAAAGCTGGGAAGTACAGCCTGCAGGAGAAGGTTGCAGGCATACCTCTCAATGGCGCGTCTCCGGAGATTGCAACGGAAGCTCCGGGAGGATACGGTGTATTCCTTATCGGTGAGAATAAGTGTACCGAGCCGGTAGAGATTGTTTACTCGAAAATGGAAGGAGAAAATCCTGCATACATGGCAAAGATTGCCGGTGTTTCAATAGAGCTGACGGCTGTTCCCTACGTGGTGGAGCCGGTATCCGCTTGCGGTAAGATACTCATTCCCAGCGGAGCCGGGTTCATGAAACTGGGAGAGGCCACAAGATATGTTGACGATGTAATCCTGTGCAGGGAAATGATAACCCTTCCTGAAGGTGTTACCAGGAAGGAAATCAGATATGATAAGGTGACAGACAGTTATGAGATACGCGGTGAGAAAATTGCCGGGTTTGAGTCGGATATGCTGAACTCTGCCGATGCGGAGTTTATCCTGGGGCTCTACGGGCACAGTCCCAATTATGCCTATGCCAAGATGGCGGAAGCCCGGGGAAAAGGCCTGACTGATTTCTATGCCCTGCGGCAGATAGTTCCCATGGAGCAGATGATGCGGGACGTGGAGGAGGAAGCCAAAAAGATTACCGATGATACCCTTTCCCTGCGAAGGGACTTGACCAAGGAGGCAATGGTAATGCCTGATGAAGGCACTGTTGACTCGGCGCTGTCGCTGAATTTCATTACTCCTCAGAACCTGGCCGTCTACCTTGACCAGATACCCCAGCTGCAGAACAGTCTATCAACACTGTGCGAGCTTCTGCTGGCTTCAAGATGGGGATTGAAAGATATACCGGAATCACCGCTGTCATCCAGCATTAAGGCACTGGATGAGGTGACAGATAAACTGGAAACTATTAAATTTGGACTTCAACAGTCTATGAGAGGTATGTAACATGGATTACTATGAAGAAATAGCAAATACGGCGTTTCAGGATGAAATGGAAAAGATAGCTATATCAATAGAGAAAGTCTCCAGAGCTAAATGGATACTAAAGTTACTGGAGGGTCCAGCAGAGACAGCTATGAAAGCTTTAAGCGGAATGGGAAGAAGGGCTGATCCAGCTGCAGCGCTTAAGGCTATGAAAGCAAGTCCAAGAGCTATTTCACCCATGGAACATTATAAAATACCTCATGGGTCAAGTGGAGGCGGATGGAAACCTTATCAAAGTGATATGCCAGGATTAGAAGCTCAACCTTTAAATAAGCGCCTTTTGCAGATGCGTCCTTTAGCTAAAATGGATGATTTATATCCTGAAGGTGCCCAGATGGGTGCGAGATACCGTAACTACATTGCAAATATTCATGCAAAAACTCCTTTAGTGGAACAGATGGATCTTGCTACGGGTAAGATGATTAAGAAACCAAAATCAATTTTTCAACTTGATCCTACGGATAAAGGGAAATTTTGGAGGAGCAGACTTGAACAACCACTGGCACCTCATTACTTTAGACCAGGTTCCAGTCGTTAATCGTATTCATTATTTTAAGGAGGAATGTGATGGATTACTTCGAGCAACTGGCGGGCTTGGCATTTCAGGACGAACTGTCAAAACTGGCACAGGGTATTCCCAAAGTTCCCTTTGCGTCGCTGGGCAAAGATAACACAGTTCTGAAACAACTCTTCATGCCCGGCCATAAGTTCTCCAGACTGGCAGGCGGAAAGTTATATACTGCTCTTCATCCGGAAAGAACAGGAAAAGATATCCATGGAACATTTATATCTCCTGCTGTGAAGGCAGTCAAGGGATACAAGGAGAAGCTGAAGGCTGTAAAATCATAATGGCCGAACTCATCTTAAGATTTCCCTGCGAGTACTACATCAAGTACCTGCTGGTAACCCGTGGAAGATCCGGGCTTGATGATCTCGTAAGGATACACAAGTATCCCGAGCCGCAGGAAGTGTATATCAACTACCTTGTAAAGCAGTTGAGTGAAGGCAAACCTGGGAATGCTTCCCTGGATAATCCCAAGACAATCGAATGGATGCGAAGGCACCGTATATCCGCATTCAATGTCATGGAACCCAACCTTGGCCTGCAGGATGCGCTCAATATCAACACTGCCTACATGGATGCCAGGTATGTTCTCGAGATGCTTATCATGAGCAATCTCCCGGTACCTGATCTCCATGCAAACTTCATGAAAGCCCTTCCCTGTTATACCAGGATACCCGAGGAGATAGTATACTGGTACAAGCATTTCTTCTGGAACAGGGACTTACTCACGGTGCAGGAATGGGAGACATTCCTTGTTAAGCTTGGTTATCAGAATGGAGAAAATTTATTTTTAGCTTACCTGTCCGATGCGGAGTTCACTTTGTATAAACTGGGACTGATAAAGAAAATCGGAAAGGATTCCGATGGCAAACTCAATGATTTATCCGACATGGTCTATGTAAAAGCAATGGAGATGAAGCTTCTGCCCAACAATCCTTTGACAGCGGCGCAGATAAAGAACCTGGCGGATGTGGCCATAAAGTCCGCAGGAATAACGAAACTGACTGAAATTGAAGTATTCCTCAAGGAGCTTAAAGGCATTGCAATGAAATTTAACACAGTTCCGCCGGGTTATGATGCCCTGCCTCCTGGAAACAGGGATCAGATTGTGGGACCCGACGGGAGAGATGTGAGGCCGATAAGTGACAGAGATTGATGTAAGCAGGGCAATGGAAACGAATGTGGTCAAGCACGACCCGTTCGGAGTGCAGCCCAAGATACGAAGAGGCGAAACCCTTAAACTCTGGGACTGGGAGTATGTTCTGGAGTCTGATATAGGAAGATTGACCGTGCACTTCTTTCCCAAGAGCATGCTTCCTATCCCTCTGCTGGTAAGAGCGGTAATACCGGTATTCGGGCTCAGGGTTGTTGACTGGGTACCTGAGTGTCGTTCACTATGTTATATACTCGAGGATTTTCCCTGGAAGAAACTGCCGCAACTGGTGGACTCTGTCAGGATTGCGCATAACGCTTTATTGGAGGCAAGATCATGAACTATCATGAACAGATTGCGAATGTGGCTTTCCAGGATGAGTTGGAGAAAATAGCCGGTGTTGGACGTTTTGCTAAGGACGTAGCTGAGCTGGGATTTTCACCTGAAACTGTTCCAACTATTATAAGATGGTTGGGATTGCCTGTATTCGGACCTGCCTATGTCGGAGGAGGAGCAGCAACTGGTGCCGGTATAGGTGCGTTAATAGGCGCTCTTACAAAAAGGCAGCCCACTACTGTTGAGAAAGTGTTGCAATACCTTGGCTTGCAGAAACCCTTTTTGACAAGAGGACAGAGAGCTTTGAGAGGAGCTGGTATAGGTGCAGTTCCTGGAGCAGTGGCAGGCGCAAGTCCATGGCTGATTGATCTTCATAGATATCATAAGACTCTTGGAATTTAAAGGGAGGTTATATAAATGAAACCATATCAAACCTTGCTTAAGGAAGCAAAAGTTCTTACTACCCAGGCTCGTAAGACCCTTGAGACAAAGGAAGGGAAAAAGCCCGGAGCCCAATATTTTGTTTTCCCGGAAAAGGCTCCCGGCTCCGGTTCTTACCCAATTTCGGACATTACTCACGCTAAAAATGCCCTGACTCGTGTTTCAGTCAACGGAACACTTGCTGAGCAGGCTGCAGTGAGAAAGGCTGTTTATAATCGTTATCCCGAACTTAAGGAAAGTTACAAGGAGAGGCATGGTGTTTCTCCTCTTTCTGAGAAAGTTTCTGGTATAAAGGAGGTTAATACAATGGACGTAAAATCTTTTGAAGAAGTACTCATGAACTATTCCGAGAAGATAGCTTCTCTCGAACCTGAAGGCATGGAGTATGTAAAGGCTGCCATGATCGATGAGCTTGACAAGATTTCTATTGAGAAGACTGCCATAGCTTCTCCGGGACTTCAGGGTTTGATCGGACTTCCTGAAATGCTCGGTGCGGGCGCAGGCGGACTGGCGGGTGGCATCTTCGGTGCAACCAGGAAAGTGGCGCCTCAGACACTGCTGGGAAGACTGGGAATTACACAGGAGTCCACAGCAGGCCGTAGAATACTCAATGCCATCCTGGGAATGCTTGGAGGCGGCGCAATAGGAGGGCTGGGAACAGCGGGAGTGCACGGTGCTCAGAGCGGTGCATTGAGGACTCTTCTTGAATCATTGCAGGCAGGAAAAGGCATGAAAGGCACCACAAGTCTCGGAGGCCTGGCACCCGGACTCGAAGGTATCCCCGGAATGTAGGGTTAGAGCTGTTTTAGCCATTTTGAGAGCGTTTGGCAGCCTCAGGTATACTCAGGTATGCCTTTGGTTGCCAGGACGACTCCTACAGTATGCTACAGGCCATAGCAATGGAATATCATGGTACCTTCTGAGCTGAAAAAACTGGGATCTGCCAAATTACGAAAAATGGTGGAAATAGTTTCTGCAGATCCTTCCAAATTCCTGGTTGAACCTGGGACTGAAAAAGTCTGGGAAATGCTCTTTAAGGGAAAGCCCATAGGCAGGATATCTACAAGCACGGAAAGCCAGGTTGGGAGAGTGGGATCTGAAATCGAGGAAAAGTTCAGAGGACTCGGACTTGGGAAGAAGATGTATGGCGAGGTAATGCGAAGAATGCCCGAGGGTAAGATGTACAGTGATCTTGTAGTCAGTCCTGAAGCATCAAGAGTATGGGAAAGCCTGGGAAAGCGAAAGGGAATTACCCTGGAAAAAGCTCCTGAGGACTGGTGGAGTAAGTACTTGTCTACAGTAAGTAAAACCAAAAATCTTAATATTATAAAAACAATACAAGATGCTGCCATGGGTAAAATACCGATTGAGGAAGCGAAACCTCAAATACTTGGCAAACGGCTTGCAAAACAATTTCCTACGGATGTATTTGAGTATTTTCTCACTGGCAGAGGATACGGACCAAACAGGAGAGAACTGGCCAGATATGTAGCACAGGTGAAACCTGAAGCACGGATAAAGACAGCTTCCCAAGAGCTTATGCATAAGTTATCACAAGCAGAATTACGAAAACTTATTCAACTGATAGTGCAGGAAGCAGGAGTTGAGCCCGCAGTTACCCCATTAACGGAGGGTATCAAAAGATTCAGTCTCAGGCGTAGCGGCAAGGAGATAGGGCATATGTACGGCTTCGTCGATCCTGCAAAAGGAACTCAAATTGGATATTCAGAGGTTGCGCCAGAATTTCGCGGTTTAGGTCTTGGAAAAAAGTTATACGGTGAAGTTATGCGTATGTTTCCGGAAGGTAGACTGATCAGTGATAAACATATATCAGAAGCTGCTGAGAGAGTTTGGAAAGGTATGGATGAACGAAAAGGTTATGAACTGACTGTAAAAAAACCTTCTGAACTCTGGTCTGTTACTCATCCCCCTAAATTCACGGCAACTATAAAACCTGAGGCCAGGATTAAAACAGCAGGTTCGAAACTCCGGGAACTGGTAAAGGTAGTTCGGTTGGTTTCACCAAAAGCCCCAGATAAAGTCGTCTTTGCTCTTAAATATAAAGATAAAACCATCGGTTACCTTAGTGGTTTATCTGAAAAAGAGGGTTTTCGCGGGCTTAAAGCTTTTATACAAGAACCCTTTAGAGGATTAGGTCTAGGGAAAAAACTTTTTGGGGAAGCTATACGTCAAGTGCCAAAAGGTACTATAATCAGTTCTCCTTTTTTAAGCAGTGATTCAGTAAGGGCTTTGAAGGGAATACTGAAAAGCAAAGCATATAAATCCAGGATTGATACAGCAAATCCACTACATCTTGAAACAACAGCAGTACAGATAAAACCTGAGGCCAGGATTAAAACAGCAGGTTCGAGAATAGAACAATTACTGGAGAAGAAAAGCGCAACAGCTTATGCACGTTATCTAAGTAAAATTATTAAACTTCCTGAAGCAAAGCAGAAGTTGGAGCAGATGGCTGCCGATTTGTTCAAACCTCATTTGGTGTCTACTGTAAGAGGGTTAGACCAAAATGTATTAATTAGGCTATTAAATACACCAGCATCTACACCGGAAGAACTTGCTACAGTGATAAAAAATGCAATAAGGTCTGAACGATCAAGGGCTCATTTCCCTTTTACACCTACTAAACCATTATCAAGTTTAAGCAAGGAACAAATAAGGATACGTGCAAGTACTAATGCCTGGCGTAAAGGGATGCAGCAATATTTAGCAGCTCCCAGAGGAGAAATACTTCCAGGTTCAAGATTCTTTTCAGATGTACATCCTGAAGAGCTTATTCCATTTTCTCATGGAGGTGGTCTTCGTCATATACAACAGTTTACTGCAGGTAAATCTCCTGGATACAGACTGGAAAATCCTGGAAGAGGCATACAGGTCTCGCCATTCCGGGAAGAAGCTACTCCTGAAATAGGAAAATTTTATGCCAGCCGAGTGGCTACTTCGAAAGTAGATGTACCAGCTATACTGACGGGGAAAATAAAAGCCAAGTATCTGGATCCATCTCATGGTGGAGCAGAAGCTGGCTTACGTACAGAATTTGCAAAAAATATACTACAACCGAAAGTCACAAGAATACAAGCAGAACCTAGGTTTTTTGGTGCTCTGAGTTCAAAAGATGTGCAAGAAATTGAAAGGAGATATCCTCAAGTGTCAAAGAAGATCTTAGATGCATTTGAGAGAGAGCTTCTTGAGAAGAGATCATACCTTGCCGATGTTGCAGCTACAATGCCCATCTCTGCCTTGAAGGGAACTGCGGACTTTGCCAAGGGCTTCATTGATCAGTCAGTAGAGCAACTTATAAAGAAACGAGGCAAGGATTTCACCGGGATACTGAGACAGGCTGTTAAAGGTCGTGGGCTTGGAAGAGCCGCTGTTCCTATGACTTTGGGAGCTTTTTCATTTCCTATATTTGCCGGTGGAATAAAAGATATAAAAGAAGGTGATACCACGAAAGGTATGGCTAAAGTTGTAGGAAGTGGTACTATATTCTCTGCTGCTAAGGGTGCTGTTGAAGGAGCTATTGAGCAGGCCATGGGTAAAGGAGGCAAAGTAAGAGCTGCAGCTATTGGCAGAGGGTTGGGAAGAAGCACTCATGGAGCTCTTGCCGCAGCAGTTACAGGTATGGCTGTTCTTAAAGGACAGAAGGAGCAGGGAGCGAAGAAGTATCTTTACCCTGCTGTTGTAGGAACTATCTTCAGTCTTGGAAAAGGCGGAATAGAACGAATGATGGAGAACGCCTCCAAGGGTGTTCACATATTTAAGGATCTTCCACCGGCAATGGCGGGAAGAGCGGCTGCAGGAGCCCTGGGAGGATTAACTGTAGGAATAGCTGTTGATAAGGCTTTGAAGGCTATGAAAAAGAAAGGAAAGTAAAATGAATAACCAGGAACAGACTACAAGCCTTGCATTTCAAGATGAGTTTATGAAAATAGCTTTGGAATTGAAACTCCCAATTGCGGGAGGTACAGATCTTCTTCATGGAAGTCGATACATAAAAAGGCTACAGCTTTACAGGAAGAATGCTATAGAGCAACTGGAAAGAGATAAACTGTGGGGTTATTCTCCTGGTGTATGGGAACAAAAACAGCGAATTGCTGATCTTACCCAGAAAATTAAAGGAACTGCTAAGCAGTTAAAAGAAGTATTACGAAGAGCTAGGATATAGTGACTTTTTTACTAAGGAGTACGAAAATGAATCAGGAACAGACTACAAGCCTTGCATTCCAGAATGAGGTAGAGAAAATAGCGAAACTGAGAATGGGCGATATCGAAGACGCTCTCGGTTTCTATCTCAGTGACAGGGATGAGAGTAGAGTAAGAGATTTAATCAGGGAACGGGAACAAAAAAGCTTTGCATTGCGGCATCCATGGATATCAGGTGTACCCACACTTGGTATAGCTCCTGCTGTAGCCAAGGCGAATGCGGTGGATATTATCATGAGAAAGATGCTTAGAGGAAATCCTGGTATGCAGCAACGGCATGAGAATGCTATAGAAAGGCGCTGGAGGGAAATGATGGAGGAAGAGAAGGTCGATGTTGAACGTACCAGGGCTGAACAGCCCACAAGGATGGTAGGTGCTATCGGCGCGAGTATCATGCCGACACTTGAATCATATTTCAGATCAAAAAGAGAGGCATAAAATGGAATATTACGAACAAATTGCAAACTTAGCATTTCAGGACGAGATGGAGAAGATAGCAGGTCTTAAAGAATACCTGTTAAGAGCCGGGCAAGGATTAAAAAAGAAACTTATAAACAAACTTGAAAAAAAGTTTTTCGCTGAAATCGAGGAAACAGCGAGGGGTATTACTAAAGCAGAATCCAGAAAACATAAACAGAAATTGAAGAAATTAAAATATTTATATGGAGTAAAGTGAAGTAATGAATAAAATTACACTCACAGCTTTCGTGGACGAGATGGAGAAGATAGCCCAGGAGAAAAGTTTGCAGGAAACTATTCGTCCCAACATGATGGGAGATATTATACAGACATATATAGGAAAACAAAGTCCGTATTCTAAGTTACCTTTAAATGTCTCCCATCCGACGCGAATAGTTACCAAACCATTAACGAGTTGGCGTTATGCACCATGGGTTTCAAAATATAAAGCAAAGGTTAAGGCAATAACCGAGAGAGGAAAATAAAAATGGAATATACTGATCAAATATCCTCCATAGCCTTTCATGATGAGATGTTCAAGCTTGCGGCATCCATGGATATAATACCGCACCCGGACATTATCAATGCCGAGTATACTATTCCATTGAGGGAATATCTTCGTCAGATACTTGCACGTCCCGCTGCCAAAAGAGGTCTGGCAGGCGCACTTTACGGAGCCGCTGCAGGAGCATTGCATCGTCCTCCTCCGGAGGGAATTCTCGAGAGGTTAAGTATAATCCCGCAGAAAACAAAACTTAAGAGATTGCAACAGGCATTGATAGGCGCGGCTGCCGGAGCTCCTGCTGGTATGGGAGCCGGAGCTGGTATGGAGCTTGCAACCAAGGCCATACTGTATCCTATATATAAGAAACTTCACCCGGTATCTGAAATCCCGGCTGTATTTAAACTCCTGAAGAAGATGGTACAGATTCCTTTGTACGGAACAGGTGGAGGTGCCGCCCTGGGTGCCCTGCTGGGTATGGCTGCAACTCCAACTCCTTCATGGCAGGAGAAGTTGTTCATGACGCATGGGAAGCAGCTCGGACGTGAACTGACAAGTGCGGGAGCCGGAGCCAGGGCAGGAATGAAGATGCCAGTGAAGTTGCTGAAGGTTTTATTGAAATTGGGTTTAACCAGGAGAATATAATTTAATTTATACAAGGAGAATAGAAATGGAATACCATGAACAGATTGCAGCTTTGGCGTTTCAAGATGAAATGGAGAAGATTGCCGATGTCGGAATTCCTCTTGCGATGCTTGGTACAGGCATGCTGGGAGGAGCGGGAGCGGGTGCTCTGGCAAGGTCAATAGGCAAGGCACGTCCTACATGGCTTGGAAGATTGCTTGGAGCAGGAGGCCTGGAGTCTGCAGGAGGAATAGGAGCATTGATGGGAGGTCTGGGAGGAGCATATTCACCTCCGCTTGCTGCATTGCTTGCGGGAGCTACAGCTTTGTCTCCTGAAGGTCTTGTTGAAAGATTGCTTTACAGGCAACCTCAAAGACTTGCTGGCGGAGTAGTCGGGCTGGGTGGTGGAACACTCGCAAAATTAATGCGCTTACTTCCAATGATAGGAGGAGTGTAAAAATAACTCATCGCTTAAGGAGATAGAGTTCATAGAGGAGAATAGAACGGGATACCTGAGACTGAAGTTCTTATGGGAAAAGAACCTTATCCAAAGTTACTATGATACTTGAATTTATTAAGGTTTACTAACTGGAAGAACAGGCAAATGAGTGAACAACAAGTAACATCATTGACGTTCCAGGACGAGATGGAGAAGATAGTGCAAGGGCGAATGTCATAAAACAGGAGTAATGAAATGTTTGAAAAACAACAGGCGCAAATAGGTGAAAAGCTGGCATCTGTAATCCTAAAGGAATTTTCCCCGGGACCGGATGATTTTGCTTCCGAGGCCTTCTTCGAGGAAGTTACCAAGATTGCAAAGAAAAAGAAGGTACTTCCACTCGTGAAGGAGGAGACGATAAAGAAGCAGATACCTGCCATAGTAGAGAAGATGGCTGCAATGACTGATGTCCCACCGGAAGAATGGCGCAGGATTATAGAGGAAGCTGCCGCATCCAGGAGGACTGGAGGATTTCTACCTCCTATTCCCGCAGAGGGTAGAAAGACCCTTTACACCGGTGACAGGATACGTGCCGCAGAGCATGCCGGGATGCCTGCAAAAGAATGGGAGCAGATATATGCCAAACTCAGGCATCTGTATGAGCCTGCAATGCCGCAACTGGGACCTCAGATACCCGGGGCTCCCGAAGCCTTGTTTGAACAGCTGCGGGGAGTGGGCCAGCCTCCGCCCTGGCTTGAAGGCGCATACAGAAAGGCTTTAAAAGGTACTCCCTCCACGCTGTCCGGGGCTGCTCCTGCTGCCGGTGCCGGAATTGGTGCACTGATAGGAGCACTGCTTGCAAGGACACAGAAAAGCGGTTTAAGAAAAGCTCTCGACAAGATAGGACTTGGAGGCTTATACGAAGCCTTCGCTCCTTCTGCGGGAGTTAAACAAATACTGACAGGAGCGGGAGTAGGAGGAGTTACGGGTGGAGGACTTGGTATGGGAGTCCAGGAAATGCTGCTGCGGCGTGCAGCTAAGATGTTATGATAACCAAAAACAGTAACAAGAGAACGGAGGTCTGATATGATGTACATTCCAATCACAAAAACCTTGATCAATACTGAATCCAAGGTAAATGTTGCAAATATAAAAGCTGTTGCAGCCAGAAGGAGATTTAATGGAAGAACTATTTATCTAAGTTCCGAAAACGGAATATTCGCTTTTGACGCAGACTCCGAGGCACCTGAAGACCTGAGACCGCCCGTTCAGGTTATCAGACCCGATATAGGTTCGGGAAGATGGATACGGGTAACATCAACAGGTGAGGAGGAGGGGGCTACGATAGTTGAAATTACAGAGCAGATAATTCTTCAAGATGATTTTCATGACGTGTCAGGCTTATGGACGGAATTTCAGGGAAAGTGGAGCGTAGCAGATGGAAAATACATAGCCAAGGGGAATCCTGGTGATCTTGACGATATGGCGATATCCGTTGCTGGTGATGAAGAGTGGACCGATTACTTCTTCGAGGCAATGGTGCGTCTTATTGATGTTCCCGGAGAAACCGAGGCAGGGGTCGCGATCTTCCTGCGATTTGTTCTTGCGGAAAACACCCCTCCGAATACTCCACTATTGATGATGAGAAAAAGTGTGGCACCGGGAAACGTCTTCATAGTGGTGATCCCGCAGGAGCCTCAGGGAGTGCCGCTGTGGTTGGGAAGCGGGATGATTCTGGGTCAGTGGTACAGACTCAGGATAGAAGTCCGGGGAGAAGACTATAAATTCTACATAGATAATGAACTGAAGTACGAAGGCAATATTCCTGATGTTGAAAGTCACGGAAGGATTGCGCTTATGGTAGAGTCAGAAAATGTTGATAAGTATCATGCCGAGTTCGATGATGTCCGTGTGGGGCAAATGGTCGGTTCAATACCCACTCCCTCTGAAGAATGGGTAGGCAGGCACATACTTCTAAAAAATCTGACATCAGAAACTTATATGGAATACTATTGCAGGAGAGTAGTTGGTACATATGAATGGAAGGAGATTTAATCATGTTAAAAAGTAAAGTTTTACCAGGAATAAAATATAAATATAATAACGATGGTACAGCGATGCAAATAGTAACAACTGTGAAACCTGATCTTGTTACAGATACAGGTGAACCGATATATGAAGTTGTAGAAACTATTCTTACAAAAGAACAGGTTGATGAGATAAAGAAGAAGTATAGCTTCAAGTGGAAAAAGTAATGTGTATAGCAAAGTACCAATAGCTAAAGCAGGCAGCTTGTAAGGAGATTTAAGTCTAAGATGGTCACGGATCGCATACCCGTTTCTGATATGATTCCTACCCTCCAGGAAGGCGTGGGACTGTATCCTCATCAGGAGCTTGCCATCCGTGACCTGCTGGCCAATAATGGGAGCATTGTACTGGCACACAGTACGGGTTCGGGAAAAACTATCTCGTCAGTCGTAGGCTTCGAAGTTCTCCGCCAGATGGGAAAAGCTGCCAAAGCCCTTGTAGTTGTCCCTGCCTCTCTCAAAAGTAATTATTCCGAGAAGGGTGTGAAGAAGTTCACCCGTTCAAGTTCACAGGTCTTGGGAGCCAAGGGAGAACCGGATACCATCTACCCCACGAACCTGGATCCCAATAAAGACTATACGATCATAAGCTATGAACAATTCAGGGAGCACTGGCCGGAAGTTCTTGACAAACTGCAACCTGATACGCTTATAGTGGACGAATACCACAGGGCCCGGGATCCTGCGGGAGGCACATACAAAACCTTCATGCAGGCTCGCAGCCATTTCAGAAACTTCATAGGCATGACCGGATCTATTGTCAACAACGATCCTGTTGATATCGTACCTCTACTGAACATTGCCACTGCCGGCAAGTTCAATCTCACTCCCACAGCATTCAAGTCAAAGTTCGAGAGGAAGATTGCCAGGGCACAGGGTTTCTTTGGAGGATCGAAATACTTGTACTCCATGCAGGGATTGGACGCTTTGAAACCCGCGGTGGATCCATGGGTGAACTATATATCGGAGAAGTCTATTGAGAAAGAACTTCCCGGTAAGACGATAGAAGAAATTAAAGTTCCCATGTCCGACTATCAGCAGAAGTTGTATGACTATGCCCTCGATGAACTGGATCCGTTGACCAGGTATAAAATACGCCAGAACCTGCCTGTCAGCGAGCAGGAAGCCGGCCATATATTCGCCAAGGCCATGAAAGCCCGTCAGGCTGCAAATGCTGTGCATGTCCTCGATAAAAGGTTCGGACCCCTGGAGTCTTCCTATGCCACACCCAAGGCGAGAAAACTGTTGGACGATGCCGAAGAGCATCTTAAGAATACTGCCGATGGGAAAGTGGTAATGTACTCGAATTTTATTCGAGGCGGTATCGATGAACTGGCTGCGGGATTGAAAGCCAGGAATATTCCCTACGACCTGTATATCGGCAAAGGCAGGGAGGTGGAGGGTGCGGCAGTCGGAGCAGGGAGCAGGAACAAGGCCGTGAAGGATTTCAATGAAGGCAGGACAAGAGTCCTGCTGATATCCGGAGCCGGTGCCGAAGGACTGGACCTGAAGGATCCTACCATGTTCCAGTCCCTTGACAGTCACTTTAATCCCGAGAAGATACTTCAGGCTGAAGGCAGGGTGCGCAGAATAAAAGGGCTTGAGAATCGTCCCGAATCCCAGAGGTATGTGCAGATCAAGCGTTATTTTTCTGTTACCAAACCCGGCCTGCTGGATAAAATACTTGGAAAGCGTGACACTTCCATTGATGAATGGGTTCATAATACTGCCATGCAGAAGCACATGAAGAACGTGCAGTTCCGGAAGATACTGGAGGAGACCGGACAGTCCCGGGCTCCCAAGCTCAGGAACATCCTGGGGCAGGTGCAGGTAAAGTCGCACATGAAGCAGACTCCTAAAGGAATGGTGCAGGTGCCGGCATATAACCGGAGTAAACCTGGGGAGAGTATGACTCCGCAGTTACTGGTTAAGTCGGCGATGGACAAGATGGCTGGTATGGAGAAACTTATTGAGGAGATGCGTAAAGTTGTTCCAAAAGAGATGTGGGAAGAGCTTTCTAAACTTATGCAGACACCCGAAGTCAAGAACCAGGCCTTTGTAAAGAAAGTTGTAAAGATGGGGCCAAAGGAATGGAACAAGAAACCTACAATTTCTAAAAAGACTCTGGAGCATCTGAGTAAGAAAGCGGGAGTTCCAGGCAGAGTTGGAAGACTTGGAGAATTGTTACGTGAAGGACTTATAGGACATGCTACCAGTCAGGAAGGTTTAAAGGAAATTGTTGAGAAAGGAAGACTACTATCAGGAATACTTGCTGCTTCAAGAGGTACTGCACCTGTAATGGTAGAATCGGGAGGCAGATATGGTATCAGGGAGGAATTATCATCTAAACTGAGAAATATGGCTGAAGAACTGGCTAAAAGACCAGGGGCCCGTTTAAACCCTGGAGAAACATATCCGGATATTTTTCAGAGAAAAGCTGTACGTGAGTTAGAGAGGGCAGGGATACATCCTGTGGAAGCTTCTGCCGCTGAGAAATTGTTAAAAGGTGATGTAAAAGGAGCATTAGAAACAGGTATTTCTTTAAAGGCTTACGGTTTGAAGCCCGGATACTCTGAAGAGTTTCTATCTCCTATAAAAGGGAGGACAAAAGCACCTGCTCCTCTGTCCTTGCATTATCCATATTCTGTTCATGGTATAAAAGGAGGAGTACCGCCTGAGTATGGGTCAGAATGGGTATTTATCAGTTCCAAACGACCACATAAATCTTTCACCAGGAGTCCCGGAGTAGAAGAGGCTGCTATAGGAGCAGAAGTGCCATTAAAGAAGTATAAACCAATAGTGGTTACTACTTTGGAAGATCCTGTGCAAATAAACAGATTGCGCTTGGCAGGTAAAAAACATGGTATTCGAATTGTATCAAAATCAGAAATACCAGAACCACTTTTGAACCGATTGCAAATCCCTCTGATTAAGTCTGCAATGAATAAAATGGCTTCAAGAATTCCAGGATCCATCAGGAACCTTATGGAGCTGATTGCAAAAAAGGAATATGTAGGTCATATGACAACACCTGAACTTGTAAAACCTATTATGGAATCAGGGAAACTGAAGTCAGGATTATTAAGATATCTTGAGACTGGAAAAACACCCTATCGTACTAAAAAAATGATGTTTGATAGAGGAGATATCAATGCTCTTGGTGGGCCAGAACCGAAAGATATACTCTTGAGAAAAGCAATAGAGCAGAGAAATTTGCCTGAAATCACTAAAGAAATACATAAAACTTTAACGGAGAGGAAAAAAATTAGAGGATATGTGTGGTATATTAAAACTTTAACTAATATGTAGAAATATCTTGACATATACTGAAACATTGTCTATCATATAAATATGAAATTATCTGATTATGCAAAATTAAAGGGCGTTTGTTATAAGACGGCGTGGAGGCATTGGAAGTTGGGGCTTATTAAGTGTGAGCAGTTGCCGACAGGAACAGTCATAGTGCTTCCACAATCAGACAGACCCGATAAAGCAATAGTTTACGCCCGTGTGAGCTCAAGCGAGAACAGAAATAACTTAGAATCTCAAGCAAAGCGTGTTACTGATTACTGCGTTGTGCGGGGCTATAAAATAGCAGATGTCATCAAAGAAATTGGATCGGGTGTGAACGACAACAGAAAATTACTTGAAAAGATTTTGAGGAGGAAAGATTATTCTAAAATAGTTGTGGAACACAAAGATAGGCTGACAAGATTCGGATTCAATTACATAAAAATTTTATTCGAGGAATCAGGAATGGAAATTGAAGTAATAAATGAAGCACAAAACGACAAAGACGATTTAATGCAAGATTTTGTTTCAATAATCACCAGTTTTTGTGCGAGACTTTACGGATTGAGAAGGAGCAGGAGAAAGACGGAACAATTACTAAAGGAGTTACAGATTGAAAAGAAGTCTTAAGTTTAGTCTCAATCAGGCTAATACAGAGAAACTTATTGCACTTGAAGGCTTACGGAATGAATATATTGGTGTGGTCAGTAGCTTTATAGATAGACTTTTCAATAAAGAAGATTTATCCGAAGCCTTTTTAAAATCTTTGGATTCTCCTCTGTCTTATCGTTATCGTCAGTGTGCTAAACGACAGGCTTTCAAAATGTATAAATCATGGTGCAGGAACAAAAAGAAAGGAGAAAAGCCTACTCTAAAAGGTTCAATGACTTTGGATTACCGATTCATTGAAATACAGAAGGGTGAAAATTCTTTTGACTATTGGGTTAAAGTTGCCACCCTTGAAAAAGGCAAACCTATTTTGATTCCCATTAAATCTTACGATTATGCAGGCAATTATTTTAAAAAATGGAATCTTGTAAAGGGGGGCAAGCTTATTAAGAATGGAAATGACTGGTTTATAATCCTGACTTTTGAGAAAGAAACTCCTATAAAGAAAAAAATAGGCAAGGCTATTGGAATTGATATTGGAATCAAAAAACTCATAGTGGATAGTAGCGGTAATGAATATGGAAAAGAAATTGAATCTTTAATGGATAAAATTCAAAGGAAAGAACAAGGTTCAAAAGCATTCAAAAGAGCCTTAAAAGAAAGGGATTATTATATTAACAAAACTGTCAAAGAACTTCCATTTAACGAGACAAAGATGATCGCAATGGAGAATATTAAAAATATCAAAAAAAACACAAAAAAGGAAAAGCGTTTAAATAAGCAATTCAGGAGTAAGTTTCAGAGATGGACTTATTCTAAATTGATAGACAGGATAAAACAATCATGTGAAGTAGGTGGCGTCCACTGTCAGATGATTAATCCTGCTTACACATCACAGATCTGCAATAAATGTGGATTTGTTCACAAGTTAAACAGGAATAGTGAGATATTTGAGTGTAGGAATTGTGGCTATACTTTGGATGCTGATTACAATGCGTCTTTGAATATCTTGAATCTTGGATTAACCCAGCAGTCTATGGTCGCTGGAAATATGAAAGGCAATATTTGTCTATGAAATTGCTAACTATATAGATACATTCTCCCGATGCTATGCAAGGCAGTAGCCTCGTACAGCACCGCCCTCAAGAATCTTCTGCAGACGCCCGATGGCGTCGCAGTCGAGAGTTGAGAAGATTATCACTGATGGACCACCTCGGACACCCGAGGTGACCGTGCCTCCCTCACAATTCATGAAACGCTCAAAGAGCGTTTCAACTATGAAGGGAGCACTTTTACACGTGGGTGCCATCTTGATGGCAATCCCACGCCTGCCGTACGCGTCTTTAACGCGCATGAGAGACCGTTCGAACAACGGGGTACAATCGAAGTACCCCGTCGAACCCACCTTAATCTCGATGGGTTCATTATCTAACGCCTCCCACAGGCTTTCAAATTTAAGGTGTTTCGTTACACTATTCCTATACCAACTTTCAGGGTGGGAATTTATCCGAATTTCTTCCTTGCATCTTCTTCATTGTCAAATATCTGACAACCCAGATAGTACCAGTTATTATTGTAGTATTTGATGGCTTTTTCCTTGTCAATATTTCTCATTGTAATCCAGTTTTCAATAGCTTCAGAGAATATATTCCCATAGTAATCACCCTGGAAAGTTGCTGGAAACATTTCATCCAGTACCTGGTAACCTTCCACCCATATTTCATGGGTTCTTTTCTCCGGTGGTTTGACTTTTTCATTCAGATCTTCCTCAGCTACATCAATAGCTTTCTTCAATTCCGATACTTTATCCGCGAATGCATCGTAATCATCACTGTAAGGCAAAGGAAGTATATCTTCCTCAGTCATAAATTTATGTGCCCACTTCGCCTTCTCAAGCAGGTTTATGAGTATTTCTTTCTTCATCTTCAAGCTCCTTGAAGGTTAATTGTTCTCCATGAACTTTCAGATATCTATCTATAACAGCCCTGGCCTCCGGGAGAAGTCCACTGGCTTCATGGTCACATCCAAAGAAGCCCCAGCAACTGTCGCTTCCAGTATCATACCCATAAACTGATCCAGCGAGGTAGTTGTCGTAAGTATCCACCTCGCCCATAAGATATTCCCTGATTTTTTCTTTCCTGAGCTTGGTGATACGTTTCCAGCCCAGGAAGTCACGAACTCTTTTCTTGTCCGTGTATATCCAGCCTACCTGACCCCAGTCCCAGCCCTGAGGATCAGAATCATAAAAGCCTCCCACGTTCATGCGAAGGCCGCTGTGATCCAGAAGATAGAGAGGGAAATAAACAATGGCATCCTGATGAAGCATTTTCAAAGCTTCCTGGGGATCTTTGAATTCATGTTTATCACCCAGGGTATGTCTGTTATGGAAACAGATCATCTTTCCGATATTATCTCCATCCCGGGGATCCATGGGATCTTCATCGATATAAATTTTTATATCGATACCTCTATAATTTATAGTGTCTATTTTCATTTATTTGCCCGTAATTCCACGTAGAATATAGCCGAGCACTCAGTACACTCGCATTCCACGGAATTGTTAAGTTCCAAGTCGTCTACAATGACAAGTTCATTACAGACAGGACAATCAACTTCTGCGCATAACTGGGTATTCTCCCAGATATTCTGGGGCCCCACTTTAATCTTTCTCTTTTGCAGGAATTTCTTTACTTCCTTGTTTTCTGGATTACAGAACTCCATGGATCCCGGGTCCAGTCTTATTGAATGCTCGATATATGAACCAAATGGCATTGGTTCATCTTTTTCTATAATATCCCTGATAGCCTCTTTGAGGTTATCTGCTTCCACTATAATCATACCGGAAGTTTCCCATATTATTGGTACTTTATATTCTGGCATTATAGTTCTCCTTTCTCTTTAAGTTTCTCTATGATCCCTCCATAAAATTCATCAGGTTCAGCCATGAGAGCTTCCTGCTCTACATCATAATAAGATGACGTTCCGAAAATATTATCAAACATGGCAGAAAGCGTGTCACCATCAGATTCCCTGATAAATTCTACCAGGGATTCCTCTGCCACATGATCAGGTATCTTTGTTTTATTCATATTTCCTCACTTATAAGACCGCATTTAACATATCCGCTACCCAGTATGCCTGGGCCTCACAGTCAATGACCAGCGTACCCTCCCCGTTACAGGTGAGGGCATCAATCATGTCCTGTTCTGTAAATGGGATACCCAGGTCATCCTTACCTTCCGGGAAAGGGTGTTCCTTCCCATATTCACGGATTTCCTCAGTATCTATGTCCAACTCAAAAGGTTCTACGAATTTTTCCGAATAATTAACCCGGATTCCATAGCCTTCCATCTTCCTCACTTCAAATGACATAATTCCTCCTTTACGATTTCCCTGATTTTTCCATACACATCCCGCTCCCTGATGTATTGGTCAATGATACTTGAGTGCACTTTCCAGTTATTACACTCAATACAGATTTCACCGTTTTCCGTTATAACTCCGAAATCGTTCTTGCCTATTTCCCTGCCGCAGATATTGCATTTCATGTTTGTGGATGTGCAAGGAATAGAAACCGGATGTGGTCTATTCTGTTTCTCTAAATAATCAAATACATGTTTAAGTATTTCCTCTTCTTCGTGTGTCATCGCATATCCTCCTTTCTGCCATTCTCCAGAACGCGCTCCCGCACATACTTCTCAGCATCCTGGTGCATGACGAATTTGCGTTTATATCTACCGTCTTTCCAGACCTCATAAGCGCCGATCTGGCTTACAATACGTCCGGAATTCACAGAGACTTCTCTATGTGGATTCCACACTATTTTCCATCCCAAATCTGCCCAGGCTGACATTTGGTTCTCCCTTCATATATCCTTTCTTTGAGCTTTGGGTTTACATTTCCCATTACATCCGGAGGCAGGGCATAAGCCAGAAAATATCCCGGAGTGTCGGCATCTCCCTGTCCGGGATAACAGGGTGAGCATAATGAGCACCTGATTATCCAGTCTGATCTCAGAACCTGGGTATATATTTCACCCACAATAGCAGAGTATTCTGCCTCAGGATCAGGCTCATACAATCCTTCCTCATTCTTCCTGTATCCTATCAGGAATTCACTCTGACCATCCTGGTGAAAACAATCGTCGTGCTCTTCATTAGAACACTCTGCGATATGCTCTTCCCATGCCAGATCAACTCCATTGAATGAATCCTCATGCAACCACTCGGCCGAATTATTTTGAAATACTCCCGTCACAGGTATTTCACTATCTACACTTACTCCATAATGATTTGTTTTCATGGGTTTACCTTATTTGTCCCCAAAATCTGTCAGACATGATTCTCCTCCTTTTACAATAAGTCCTACCTGCTTCATACATTTCTGTTCCATGAAGCAAATTCGATTTTTAGGTATGTCCTTGAAGAGTTTAGAAAACGCACTCTCCTTAATAACAAAGAATTCACCTGTCCTGTACGGGTTTTCGCCCTTCTCACCATCCCTGACACCTATGATGATTATGCCCTGCTTTGTAAGTTCTTTACACTTGTCGCAGGGTTCCTTGTCAATACATACCATCCTGGGAGCCTCTTCCTTATATGCCCGTCCCAGAAGCAGGATACTATCAGCTTCTCCGCAGACGTAGCACTGATTCATTGATGGATTTAACCCGTATTTCGGGTGCAATTTTATTGATTTATTCATTGTCTTGCTCCTTCCGGATTATCCCTGTTTAAGGGATGTACCCATATTTCTTCTTTCTCCGCCGCGTCCTCCAGATTATCCGGCAGGATTAGATGTCCTCCCGCAGCAGCTATCTCCAGGGCACGCTTAGCCTCAGACAATCCTTTTATTTCATTAAAATCCATGACTATTCCTCTATCTCAAAGTATTTTTCAAGGACTTCCACCCCTTCTTCCCCACATTTTTCAAGAACACTCTGGGCCTCTTCATCTGTCAAAGGCTCGAGTGTCTCACCGCCGCAATAACTGTTGGACCCACAAGGGATCCTCATTGCATTCGGTCCACCCCCACAAACCTTGAAAAATTCACCGGTCTTCTTCCGGTAAACAACCTCTTTGTACCAGTTGTGATCGCCCTTGCACAACCCATTGTCCCATCCCACTAGACACTCTGCCGTCTCTGTATCATATCTTTTGCCGTTTATTATCCTCTTCATTTTCGTCTCCTTTTAAAAGTTTTTTGATCCTGTCCATTCCCGAGTCTACAGGACATAATTGTCCTTCGGGAATTTTACATTCTACCAATCCTTGATGAACATATGCGTGTGCGCATTCATCAAGGTTCCCGGGGCAGTAATCCATCTACTCTTTCTCCTTTCTATATGTTCATGTCGATACACTCGACATCCCATTCATCACATATCTCTGTGATGAAACTCTCAGGAAAACTGTTTTTCCATCTTCCGTCACTATGGACAGCCAGCATGCAGCAATCAGTATGAGCCTTCACATATCCTATCTGTACAAAGACAGCCACCTGTCCATCTTTGAGATGACCTGAAAGTTCTTTCCAGAAATCTATTTCAAATTCCTCTCC
>Ga0180008_1000450_pt1 | contig 35396 bp, 29 predicted proteins | sample MM_PW_MetaG_FD_121121 | JGI IMG/M metagenome (GOLD analysis project Ga0180008, IMG submission 121121) | Groundwater microbial communities from the Aspo Hard Rock Laboratory (HRL) deep subsurface site, Sweden - MM_PW_MetaG | ecosystem: Environmental > Aquatic > Deep subsurface > Groundwater... | reverse complement strand
GGGCGCCGAAGGCGGGGCCCCGCAAACTGCGAACAAAGGAGGCGCGATAGCGCCGACTGCCCAGGATGCCCCATTTTTTTTCTCCGTTCAGAGTGCAGTCCGGAGCCAGGAGGGCGACGGCAAGCGTCCGCATGAATTGCCATTGCGAAACTCCTCCCACGGTGCCTATTGAGAAAATACCACCGGCAAACGACCGCCTGAATTACCGGTTTTGAACCTTTTCACCGCACATAGTATAATGCCATCATCCTATCAGGAGGATAAAATACTACAATGTCTGATAAACCAAAGCTTCTCATTATCGATGATGACAAAGTAAATACTGAAATAATCACGGGTAAACTCAAGTCACTCGATATTCTCGTGATGCATGCGCTGCGCGGTGAGGATGGTGTACAGATGGCCCAACAGGAAAAGCCTGATATTATCCTGCTTGACGTGGTCATGCCGGGCATGGACGGCTTTGAAGTAATCAGGCAGTTAAAAAAGTATCAGGACACCAGTATCATACCTATTGTCATGATTACTGCTCTTGATGATGTCAAATCGCGGGTAAAGGCTCTTGAACTTGGTGCAGATGACTTTTTAAATAAAGATGTTGACTGGGCTTCACTGACTGCAAGAATAAAAAGCCTCTTAAAAATTAAACAGTATAATGACAGCATGCGTGAATATCAGATAAACCTGCAGCGTGAGGTAGAAAAAAAAAACAGAGGCGCTGCAGCATGCTCTTGCCGAGTCAAAAAAATCCGCGATGGAAATTATCATGAGACTCACCAGAGCGTCTGAATACCGCGATGAAGATACCGGTTCACACATCCAGCGGATTAGCCGTTACAGTGCCTGTATTGCCAAAGCCGCGGGCTGCAGCAGTGAAATGGTTGAAAATATTTCCTATGCGGCAGCGATGCATGATATTGGAAAAATCGGTACTCCCGATATAATCCTCCTGAAAACAGGCCGCCTCACTCCGGAAGAATTCAATATTATGAAAAGTCACAGTGTTATCGGACAGGATATTCTAAAAAAATCTGATATACCTTTTGTTAATCTCGGCGGCGAGATAGCCAGGAATCACCATGAAAAATGGAACGGTGAAGGATACCCTGACGGACTGAAGGGAAATGAAATCCCTCTGGCGGCGCGCATTGTCAGTATTGTTGATGTCTTTGACGCATTATTATCCAAACGTCCGTACAAAGAACCTCTTTCGATAGAAAAATCTCTGGCAATACTACAGGAAGGCAGGGGAACTCATTTTGATCCGGAATTAATAGACATCTTTTTTAAAGTTCTGCCTGAAATAAACGAAATACGCAGCCGGTTTGCCGATGAGAAGGCCAGTCTTTTTTATCAGACACGCGGCATAGGCAGCTGAGAAATGACTCCGGAGCTTTCCCGCATAATTTATAATGCTGCCGGTTTTTTTCAAATCTTAATCACGGCTGTTCTTATCGGCCAGGTCTCTTCATTCGGCAAACAATATCAAAGCTCCCGTGCGCTGCTCCGGCTTATGTGGGCTATTCTCTTCGGCACTGCCGGTTTTCTGTTTGCGCACAACCAGACATCCCCCGCAGTATTTATCTACAGCAGCCAATTTTTATCAATTCCGCTTTCCTGTCTGTTTCCCTGGTTTATTACCGATTTTTACGGGTATATTCTTGAATGGAAGCCGTGGAAATCTAATAAGGTTCGTGCGGCTTTTTTTAGTATTCCGCTGCTGCAGATTGGCTGTGTTATTTTTTTTCCCCGCCTGTACTGGTCCGATATTTCCTATACTGCATCCGGCTGGTATTCACAAATGAACTGGATGTATTATATGACATTCTTCTATATCGCCCTCGCCGGAACAGCAAATCTCTATGCGACTTTTTTGTACCTTCGCCGAAAGGGACCAAACTACAGGGGAATAATCGTACTGCTTTTCGGCGGTTTATTCACACTTGTTAATTCCGTTCTTTTTAATGGTGTGCTGCAGATATGTTATCCGGATTTTCCTAAATTAGGAATTATTGCTCCGCTGTTTTTTCCAATATGCGGTTTTATTGCCTTGCGTCTTGATAAAGACATTTTTACTGTCGACCAGGCACTCGTTGAAATTGGAAAACTACGGGAAGCTGAACAAAAATTACACCATTCCTACGAAATTCTGGAATCCCGTGTTGAAGAAAGAACAAAAGAGCTTAATCACGCAAGAATGGAGGCAGTCAGAGCAAGCCGGGCAAAAGGAGATTTCCTCGCAAATATGAGTCACGAAATCCGTACACCGCTTAACTGCATCCTTGGAATGGCCGAAATAATTACACGCGGAGGAGAAAAGACGAACCTTACAGAATTCGGGGTGAAAATAAGCAGTGAGTCCCTAAAACTGCGCGATATTCTTAATCAGGTACTGGATATGTCAAAGATAGAAGCGGGGAAGATGGAACTGCGGAATAACCCGTTTTCTCTGGAGAGTATCTGTAAATCCATTGAAAGCACTTTCAGCACCTCAATGAAAAACAAGGGATTACAGTTTGCGATACGTATTGCAGACGATGTTCCCCGTGCGCTGATCGGTGACGGACTGAGACTGCGCCAGGTACTCATAAACATGCTGGGGAATGCGCAGAAATTTACACAGCAAGGCGGCGTTTCAGTATTTATTAATTTAATCGAAAAAACACATGAAACTGTCCGGCTGCAATTTGCGGTTCAGGATACCGGAATAGGCATTGCCGGGGATAAGATCGATACTATTTTCAATACCTTTGAACAGGCTGATAATACCATCGGTGTCAATTACGGGGGAACCGGCCTCGGTATGTCAATATCCCGTGATATCGTCAGATTATTAGGCGGAAATATTACCGTGGAAAGTGAACCCGGCAAAGGAACCCGCTTCACTTTTACTGCGATTTTTAAAATAGATTCTGCGCATAATAGTCTAAAAGAAAATCCTCAAATTAAAGTCACGTATCAGAATATACAAAACCGCGCGAAAGTCCTGCTGGTGGAGGATTATCAAATTAACCGGGATATTGCGCTGCATCATCTTGAACAGGCGGGATGTACAAGCCTTTGCGCTGAAAACGGACAGCAGGCGGTCGACATGGTTGAAAAAGAGTCTTTTGACCTGATACTGATGGATGTCCGGATGCCGGTACTGAATGGACTGGACGCCGCCCGGCTTATTCGAAAAATTCCAGGACGTGAAAAAGTGCCGATTATCGGAATGACCGCGAACGCCTTTGACAGTGACCGTGAAGATTGCCTCAATGCGGGAATGAATGATTTTCTGCCCAAACCATTTACGCATGCAGCGTTTCTCGATATTATTTGTAAACATACCGGGACGGAAAGCCTTTCAATTCCAACCGGCAACACTCAGCCGCCGGAAGAAAATAGTGTGAGTGTTATTCTTGATTTGCAGAGTTTTGTTGAAAGCATGGGCGGCGGGATCGCGCTCTGCCGGGAGTTAACGGTTAAATTTGCCGAAAACCTCACAGAGCATCTCTGCTCACTCCATCAGGCACTCAATACCGGTGATACTGAAACTGCATCCCGTGAGGCGCATACAATAAAAAGCGGAGCTAAAAATGTAAAAGCACCATTTCTTGCAGACGCTGCATTCCGGCTGGAATCTTCTATAAAAAACGGAAATAACAATCTCCGGAGTCTCCTCACAGAAGTTGAAATAGAGTGCCGTAAGGTTCAGGACTTTGTAAAAAACTGGTAAATATAACAAACGTGCACTTTTTGATTTGTCAAAAATGTGCACGTTTGCACCATTACTCATAATTGTGTGGCGAGAGAACGCGAATGGGATCGGAAGTCTTTCTCGTTTTTTAAGCGATTCCGTCGGGCGAATATTTAACTCGCCAACAAATATGTAGTGCCTTGCCCGACGGCTTAGCGAAAAAAACGAGAAAGACTTCCGGTCCCGTTCGCGCTTGTTTTAACGCTCACACCTTGCTTACAATAAACGACGTCCCGCCATGACCATATCCGTAGTATGGCCTGAGCTTAATACCCGGGTTTTCCGTAAGAAAATGGTTCACTGCTCCGCAAGTCCCGAGTGTATCGCTGCCTTTGTACGCCCAGTAATCGTCTATAATGAGTACGGTTCCCGGCTGCAGCAGCGGACGCACAAATGAAAGTGCAATCAGCGCCGGCCCCGCAAGGTCACAGTCAATAAAAACTACAGCAGCCTGTGTGCCGTAGGTGCCGTCAGGTTTTTTCCCGGCGATAGTGTTTTCAAAATACCCCTTCACAAGATGAATGTTGGGAAACCGCCGCATCCGTTTTTGCGTTTTTACAAAAGAACTTTTAAAGTCTCCTTCTTTGAAAAACGGATGCCGGTCGTTTTCATTAAAATAACGAAATCCTTCATCAAAAGAATCAAAGCCGAAAAATTGCCGGTCAAAACGCGACTGCAGCCGGCGGTGCATATACGCAGCAGCGAGCAGCGATGTACCTTCGTATACGCCGAATTCATAGTAGTTTCCCGGTATATTTTCCAGCTCGCAGTGAAAGAGAGCTTTTTTAATCATCCCGATTTTTGCGGCGTTATGCTCAATGGATGGGTGCACCGAGCCGAATATGCGGATAAATAAATTCTGAAGAAAATGACTGTTTTTAACTATTTCGAAAATCATGATGTGTTCCTGTGGGGTGCTTTAAACAGTAGATAAATTTTGCATCAGGTGTATTTATACTATGAAACGCGCAGAGGTTCAACCTGCTCTTTCTGCTTTGGATTACCCACAAATAAATTTTTTAGCCGCAAGGCTGAAAAATTACTTTCATTTGGGGAAATATGCTTATGAATTCACAAAATTTTTTAAAACTATTATTATTTTTACATACTTTTGCCCGCTTTTTTAAATTTTTGCAGCGTATTAGGGCGCAGCCCGGAGCAGCAAAAATTAAAAAAAGCGGGCAAAAGTCATACATTTTAATTTTTTAAAAATTTGTGGGAATTCATGAGACTCTTCCCGCCTCTTCAACGGCAATCCGTGCCCAGTCCCACAACCGCTGCGGTTCGTATTTTACCGTGCTGATATCTTTCATCACGACTTCGACCGGGCATCCTTTTGTCTTTTCAAGCGCGTCTCTGAGGTCCATCCGCGCTTTTTCCGGATTCCAAACATCCTCAGCGAAAATTGCGGGATTCGGTTTCAGTGAATATGCATAGTCCATACCGATTGCTGCGGCGCCTTCTGCATGGTCAACCCATGGGCTCATTGATATTTTTCTCAGGTTCGGTATCTGCTTCAGAATACCGATTTTCCGGTGCATCGGCTCACAGCAGCCGTAATAGCTGATGCCGAAATCTTTTAAAAACATGAGTTCATATTTTATTGCGAACTCACTGTGCATTTCGGGCGAAACGGAAGAAAAAATCTGTGCCATCGTCCTGCCCCACATATCCTTGCGGACTGCGGGTTTGTGCACAAGCCCCGGTTTGGGGAGACAGCTTGTATAGTTTAATCCGCCACCGGTTCGAGAACTGTCGTTGTTAAGCGAGAGAAGCCCCATTTTTTCGTATTGATCGTACCGATGCAAATAGGCTTTGGTTAATGTGTCAAGTAATACATGCACGTAGTCAGGTCTGGTGTACATGTCCATGAGTATTTCTTCGATCCCGGTAAGGCGGATCACGAAGTCCCATTGTGAAATAGAAGTCAGTTTAATTCCGGTTTGCCGTACGGGAATAATGCCGTCAAAAATTTCCTGCAGCATTGCATAGCGCCGGTCAGAGAGTTTTTTATCGTGAGTAACTTCCGGCTTTTTTATTTTTTTAATATCTTTTTCATCCTTTATCTGGATATTGAAATGTCTTGAAATTACTGGATTATTCGGGTCGGTATTTACCGTATCCACATCTTCGGTAATGCCGAATCCGGTATCAGTAACGGCGAGAGGGCAGTCTATAATACCTTCAATTACTTCATCTGCCTGCATATGATCCCAGACGTATATTTTGCGCCTGAGCGTGTTTTCTATGCCTTTAAAAAAATCATCCTGACAGCGGAGTTTCAGTTCATCATTCACATCCATTTCGGTCCATGGGGTTTCTGATTTCATTATATGTACCGGCGGCCTTACACGTTTTAGATCATTCACTGCTGTCCACCGCTTTATGCGTTCCTGATTGACCGGATCTTCCGAGATTGTCTGTATTCTTCTACCGAGTTTCCGCAGAATTTCCTTATCTTGATCTGAAATATTCATAATACTGCTCCCCGCTGATTACATAATACGGTTGAAGTATACTTTAAAGAAGAAGAAAAAGGAATACCAGAAATTGCTTTTATGGTTGCAGAAATTGACTTTTTTTAAAATGTACCGGCGCAAAACCAGTGCTTTTTTTGAATGAACGGGAAAAAGATTTTGCATCATCAAACCCCACTTGATCCGCAACCGCATACACGGTATTTCCGCTCGATAATAATTCCTTGGCTTTAGCCATTTTTAACTTCGTAAGATATTCACCCGGTGTTACTTGAAACATTTTTTTAAATAGCCGTATAAAATAGTTCATATCAAAACCAGCATACTCCGCCAAAACAGAAATTTGAATTTTTTTACAGAAATTTGCCTGAATATAATTAAACACATTGCTTAATTTGTTTTCAAGGATAAAGGGCGTTTCGGCTTCGGCATTAATTTCCATCAGCAGAGAGTGAATTATTTTAAGTACGATATCATTTTTATCATACCGGTCCGGCGGTATGCCCGCAAGAGCCTGAAGAAGAAAATATGCAGCAGACCCAGGTTCAATTCTGAAAGAGAAAAACCGGTTTTCAACCGGCGGATTAAATTCGAGGTGAAAGAATTGACAATGAAATGGCCTTTCCGGATTGTGGGTAATGGTAAACTGCTGCATCTGCGGAAAAAGGTATAGAGTGTCTTTTTGCAATTCGGTGGATTTCCCGTATTGCGTATAAACAACCGAACCGCCGAGCATATAATAAAGCCGATGGAAAGGGACACCCTTGTCATTGACGCGCCATGACGCAGGGCAGATAACCTTGCCGCGGTAATGACATAATACATTAAATGCCTGCATCTGATGAGCTGATTATTTCAGTTCAGCATTTCCCATGGAAGCGGCGCTTCTAATTCCATCATATGTCCGCTTATGGGGTGCGGCAGAGTAAGCTGCCATGCATGAAGATAGAGCCGCGGCGCGTTTTGACCGCCGAAACGAACATCCCCCAGAACGGGATCCGCATTGTCGGCGAAGGTTTTCCGGATCTGATGACGAAAACCATGACTGAGTGTAACGGAATGTAGGTGAAATGTTTCTTTCAATTCATTCTCAGAAAAAGCCGCGGGTTTTATTGTTTCAGCAATAATATCTGCACTTATTATTTCTTTGCTGCGCTCAAACATTGCGGTAAGTGTGGTTCCTGGCGGGTAGTGTGTGCCGGTTACCGCGGCATATTTTTTTATTACATTGTCTGAGTGGTAAATGTCTTTTAATTTCTGAAAAGATTCAGCCGTTTTGGCAAAAAGCACAATACCCGATGTTTCAAAATCGAGCCGGTTTACGCTGCCGCAGTTTCGTACATTGTCGTTTTCAGGACAACAGCCGGTATACGCATACACTTCATTGACCAGTGTGCCGGTATCTGAAATTTTATTACACACCGTATGCATGCCCGCTGGTTTATTCACCGCGAGGATGTGCGCATCTTCAAAAATAACGGTAAAGCGCGGGGAATTGTTTTTGCCCGGAGTATGCGCTGAGAAATGCTGATCTGTTTCTAATGTAATTTCTGCACCGCCCGGGATTAGTGTTCCCTTATTGACCGTGCATTTTCTTCCGGAAGAATCGCGTGTTGACACTTTTCCGGCCGCGAGTATGGTTTTAATCTCGCTTCGGCTAAGATGTGCGAATTGTTTTTTTATCAGTGCATCTGCGCGGCCTGACACGTCTGCGTAAAAAGTATCATATACGCGATCAGCAGTCATATGAAAAATTATATCATATGCGCCCGGGAAAAACGAATGAGAATACAATTGATGGACTGACCAAAGCTTCTTTCTCTTTTTCATAAAATCATGTAATAATTGACTCGGAAAACATATGAAAATTATTATTGCCGGAGCCGGCGTTGTCGGCTTTCAGACAGCGAAAAAATTAAGCAGTGAAAATAAAGACGTGGTGCTTATCGAAAAAGACCCCGTCTTATTTGCAAAAATTTCAGAACGGCTTGATTGTATTGTGCTGAATGACGATATTTCCAAGCCGCGTATAATGAAAAAGGCCGGAATGGAGAACGCAGATTTATTTATCTGCGTTACCGGCTCAGATGAAATAAACATCATTTCCTGTGCGCTCGCGCACAGTGAATTTAAAGTCCCGAAAATTATCGCGCGTATATCTAATCCCGACTATCGTAATACTGCATTATTTACAGAAAACCGTCTCGGTATTGACTATGTCATAAATCCTGAAGAAGAAGCAGCTGATGTAATTGTAAATTCCATCTTATACGGGGCAACCGGAGATGTTAAAATCTTTAAACACTCCGGAGCAAAAATCCGTAGTTTCATTGTCCAAAAAAATTCAATCCTTGCAGGTAAGACCGTAAAGCAGATCAATCAACAGCAGACGCATGAATTTATCATCTGCGGGATACTCAGAAACAATGAATTCATAATTCCGGACGGAAATACCACATTTAAAACCGGCGATAATGTATATATTTCAGGATCCGATGCGGGTATCGACCGTGTGTTATCATCTTCGGGTACCACACAGCAGCTTATTAAAAGAGTAATATTCGCAGGCGGCAGCAGAATAGCGCGGTATGCGGCGAGGCAGCTCAGCGCACTTGATATCGATATTGTCTTCATCGAAAATAATTCTGCAACATGCGGTATGCTTTCGGAAATGTTTCCCCGATCGCTCGTTTTACAATCCGAAATCAGCGATGAAACTATTTTTGAAGAAGAACGTCTCGGCACGTGTGATCTTCTCGCCGCGGTAACCGACGAGCAGGAACTGAACATAATTACTGCACTGTATGCAAAATCAATCGGCATTACCCGGACTATCGCGCTTGTCGCGAACAGTAATTTTTTCAATATAGCCTCACACCTCAATATTGATATTACCGTAAGTCAAAAAGACGGCGCGGTCGATTCGATTATGAAATATATCCGTAAAGGCAACATTTCGGGAATTTACAGTATTTTTGAAGGCAAAGCAGAGGTGATGGAAACGGTTATCGGTAGCGATTCCCCACTCACGAGCGTACTTATACGAGACATAAAAATGCCGCCGCATACGCTTATAATCGCGATTACCCGGGCAGGAAAAATACTCGTACCCCATGGGAGTTTATTCATTCATCCCAAAGACACTGTGGTAATACTCTCTCAGAAAGAAGCAATACCTCATCTTGAAAAACTGCTGGCGGGTTCATAGTACATGAACCGGAAATTAATTTTAAAGTTCCTTTCCATTCTCACGGTTATTATTTCCCTTTTTCTGTGCCTTCCGGCAGGGATTGCGCTGTATTATAACGATTTACGCACTTTCCATGCTATAGCCATGCCTTTAGCAATTTTTTTTCCAATTGCTCTTGCGTTCTCATTTATTATTAAAATAGAAAAAGACAGTACGGTCACCGCACGGGAAGGGTTTCTGCTCGTGACACTTGGATGGATCACCGCTTCTCTTTACGGCTGTCTTCCGTTTTATTTTTCCGGTGCAATTCCTTCATTTACTGACTGTTATTTCGAAACAATTTCCGGGTTTTCCACAACCGGCGCTTCAATTCTCAAAAATATTGAATGCCTTCCGAAAGCGCTGCTCTTTTGGCGTTCTCTTACACATTGGCTCGGCGGTATGGGAATCGTAGTACTTGCGGTCGCAGTCCTTCCGCTTCTCGGTGTAAGCGGTAATAAACTTCTCAATGCCGAGGCGCCGGGCCCTTCAGTAGACAAGCTTACACCGCGTATTGCGGGTACCGCCAAAATCTTATGGGCCGTATACACGGGAATGACCTTGCTTCTTGTCCTGCTTCTGAAGACCGGGGGGATGTCTTTATTCGACAGTCTCACACACAGTTTCGGCACACTTGCGACAGGCGGGTTTTCTACAAAAAATGCGAGTATCGCGCATTTTAATTCCGTCTACATAGACGCAGTTATTACCGTATTCATGATTCTCGCAGGAATAAATTTTTCCATTCATTATAAACTTCTCACATTAAAACTACGCGATGTGTTACATAACAGCGAATTACGGTTATACCTTGGTCTTATTGCGGGCACAGGAATACTGATTGCTTTTAATCTATACAGCCACCGCGTGTACAACATATTACACAGTGTACGGCATGCATTTTTTCAAACCGCATCCATAATGACTACAACCGGTTTTGTTTCTGCTGACTTTGAAACCTGGCCGGCATTTTCCAAATCACTTATTTTCCTTATGATGTGTATCGGAGGATGCGCAGGCAGCACCGGAGGAGGAATAAAAGTGCTGCGAATATTGATTTTGATAAGGCTCGCGGGCACGCAGTTTAAATATCTCCTCCATCCACGGGGTGTGTTCAAAACAAAAATTGAAAGTACGGATCAGTATAATAAAGTTGTTTACGCCTGCACAGGTTTTGTTTTTCTATATTTCTGCATTGTGCTGTCCGTCGCTCTCGTGACTGCTTCAGCCGGGTACGATCTTGTAACAAGCATCTCAACAGCGCTCGCAACTACGGGTAATATAGGACCGGGATTCGGAGTCGTCGGACCAGTTGAAAATTATTCCTCTTTCCCCGATTATGTTAAATGGACTCTTTCTTTTGCGATGCTGGCCGGAAGGCTTGAAGTGTATACGGTGCTCGTAATCTTCACCCCTTCGTTCTGGCGGTCATATTAATCAAAGGTGCGCACATGCTGATGAATAAACCTCAAAAGGGAATGATCGATGATTTCCCGGCCGATATGAAAAAATACAACTTCATCAAATCGAAAATCGATGAAGTCGCGCGGCTTTTCAGTTACGCAGAATACGATGCACCGGTACTTGAACCGGTTGAATTATATGCATCAAAAAGCAGTGATGAGCTGGTTAAGGAACAATCATATCTGTTTACCGACAGGGGCGGGCGAAACCTGATGCTCAGGCCTGAAATGACTCCTTCTCTGGCACGGATGGTATCTCAGATTATTAAAGAAAAACCAAAACCGTTTAAGTGGTACGCATGTCCGAAGTGTTACCGTTATGAGCGTCCTCAAAAAGGAAGACTTAGGGAATTCCGGCAGCTTAATTTTGATTGTATCGGTGATTCTACAGTATACGCAGATTTCGAAATGCTGCAGACCGTTATTTCGGTTTTAAATACTTTTAAAGTCCCCCGTCATACGTATGAAATCCGGTATAACCACCGCGGACTTATGCAGGAAATCTGCCTGGCTGCGGGAATGCCCGCCACAGCGTTGGGCGCGCTTTTTCAACTCGTCGATAAAAAAAACAAAATTCCCCCGGACGATTTTCAATCAGCGCTCAGTGGCCTGTGCGGAAATAACACCGCGCAGATTAATGCGCTGCTCTCAGCGCGAAGTCCCTCAGACGTCCGCAGTCTTATCCCGAACCAACAGAATACGCGACTTGATGAAACTATAAAAAAGTTTTTTGAGTTTACTGAACTCCTCGGCTCAACGGAGTGCGCTCAGAACACCGTATTCAGTCCTGAAACTGTCAGGGGTCTTGACTACTATACCGGTCTTGTGTTTGAAGTGTACGATACCAGGGGCAGTATCGGTCGGGCACTTTTCGGCGGAGGGAGATACGATAACCTGATCAGTCATTTTTCTTCAGAATCAGTTTCCGGTATCGGATTTGGAATGGGGATTTACATCTTCAGTATATTTCTGGAAGAACTTAACGTCATGCCTTCTTTCAAAGACGGCCCGGACACAGAGGCGGTATTTATAATACCAGTCGCAATCCAGAATACTGCGTTTTGTTTTACCGCGGCAGAAAAACTGCGGAAGAATGCAATTCCCGCAGAAGTATCCGCACAGATACTGCCGCTGAAAAAGCAGTTCACCAAAGCAACACAGCGCGGTTTTACTTATGCAGCAGTTATCGGCGATACAGAGATGCAGTCCGGTCAGATAAAAATTAAAAATCTTACGGACGGAAGTGAAGTAATGAGGAAGTTGACGTAAGTTTAAAACTCAAATACCCTATTAGCAATCAAAATTCTAATACTCTTCATAACAAATAAAAAATACTAAGAAAGAACGATGCACCAGAGATCACAGAGATTTTCGCGTTCATTAGCGTTTATTCGCGGTTAAAACCAAAAGAAAACCGCTAATGGACGCGAATTAACGCTAATAGGGAAGAAGTCGGAAAAATAACAAGTTGTTTTAGATTATCTGCGGTTTTTAATTTGCTGTGAAGGTATTTAAAATTCGTACTACTCGTGCCGCTGGGGGCATACGCTAAGGAAATAACGCGGTCACTGAAACCGCGCGGGCAAATTTAAGTGCAGCCGGTTTCTGTACAGTAACCGAAGCGCGGATAATCCCTTTTACTGAAAGCACATGTTTTAATATTTCTGATACCAGTGTTTCCACAAGATGATACGACGACTTTTCCGCGATACCGGCAACCGTTTTTGCCAATCCGTCGTAATCAACTGCCGCACTGATATTGTCGCTTTCGGCAGCGAGAGTCATGTCGTAAGTGTATTCAATAGTTATTTTTAATTTTTGTTTTTTTTTTCGCTCATAGGGATGAATGCCGATTATTGCGCGGACAGAAATATCCTCTATTTTTACATCAGCCTCTGTGCTGTCTGTGCTGCCGCCTTTAATGCGCATGCACAAGATTTAAAAACTCAGCCCTTGTGGAAACGGACTTTCTGAATGCGCCGAGCATACAGGAGGTTTTCATATATGAATTTTGTTTTTCGACGCCTCTCATCATTGTGCATAAATGACGCGCTTCGATAATTACGCCAACCCCGAATGCCCCGGTATAATGCTGTATTGTTTCTGCAATTTGGCGTGTTAATTTTTCCTGTATTTGCAATCTTCTCGCAAAAACATCCACTATCCGTGCTATCTTGGACAGGCCGATAACTTTTTTTTCCGGAATGTACCCGACATGACACTTACCGATAAAAGGGAGAAGATGATGTTCGCAGAGCGAATACAGCTCAATATCTTTAACAACAACCATGTCATCAGTTTCCGCTTCAAATACCGCGCCGTTCACAATTGTGTCTAAATCCTGGGTATATCCGTTAGTAATATGCAGCATGGCCTTTGCTGCCCGAAGCGGGGTTTTTTTTAAACCGTCTCTGGTTATGTCCTCGCCAAGAACATTAAGCAGATTGCGGTAAAGATCAGTAAGTTCATGTAATTGGTTGTCGGTGTTTTTGGTTTGGTTCATGTATGATATCCTAAGCCGGCTTCGCCGGAGAAGCAGAGCCGACTGGCTTCTGACTGCTGTCCTCTGGTCTCTTCTTCTTGGTGCATGGTAATATAAAAAACTCATATAATCAACCGCGGAAGGGTTACAAACCAATATGAAAATAGTAAATATGTTATAATTACCTGAAATGTATAGCGCATAATCATGCAGAAGTCCTCCGGCAATTTCACACATACGCTCTCACGCGTCGTAATAAAGACCGATACAATACTCGGCGCGTTAATGCGCTACTGCATCATGTGCGGTTTTTCTTCGGCAGTGCTCTTGTATCTGGTTAACCTCATTATGCGCGGTCTTTTTCACCACCATTTACCGTGGATCGATACGCTCGCGCCATACCTGTTTGTACTTTCCGGTCTTCTCGGCGCGGCGTACGCTGCGCGCACCGACTCCAACATCAAAATAGAAGTTTTAAAAAAAACTGCCGGGAAAAAAACTGTGCGGATAGTGCGGTTTGCGGTAAGCGCGGCAGTCTCGGCGGTTATGCTCACTGTGTTTATTCAGCATAGCATTCACGAATACGCCCGCGCCATTACAAGCGCATTTCACGTACCTACCTGGATCATCGATATCCCGTATATTTTCCTTTTTCTAATGATGGTGTTTTACTACATCTGTTCTCTGCTTGGTGAACTGGCTTCTTTCAGCGCAGTGAAAGAATATATTCAAAACACCGGTGATGACCAATTCGAAACGGATTCGCCTGCTACAGTCAGCCGGGATTCAGAGGGCACGTAATGACCGCAGCGCTCATTACCGGTATTGTACTTCTTCTCTTCATGGGGCTGCCCCTGTACATCGCGCTTTTTGGAATGTCCGGTGTTCTCTTTCAAACACTGCCCGATCACCCCCTTGTCGCAGCCGTTATCAGTTTTCAAAAACTTGAATCCCAGGAATTTATCTCTGCGATACCGCTCTTTACATTCGCTGGTTATACAATGGCCCGCTCACGGACGCCCGGACGTATCGTAAATCTGTTCAGTGCGGCGTTTTGCGGCATCAGAGGCAGCGAGTCGGCAATTGTCATCCTGATAATGGCGTTTTTTACCGCGCTTACCGGCGCAAGCGGTGTAAGCATTCTCGCGCTTGGCGCCCTGATGATGCCGCTTCTCAGCATGAGCGGAAAAGGCGAACGGTTTTCCCTCGGGCTTATTACCTCCTCCGGCTCAAGCGGGCTTCTTCTTGCACCGTCTCTTCCCGTAATAATTTACGCGCTCATTTCAACGCAAAATAACAGTCCGGTGCAAATTCAGCTTCTGTTTACCGCGGCGCTGCTTCCATCTATACTCCGAATAGGCAGCGGAATTGTATATGCAATTGCGAAAGGCAGCACCTCAGCTGTGAAAAATACGCGCCGGTTTTCTTTCCCCGTTCTTTTAGGTGCGGTTAAAGATGCGCGGTGGATTATCCCCATTCCGTTTCTTGTATACGGCGGCATATATTCAGGAATATTTACCGTTATGGAAGCTGCCGCGGTAACCGCGTTATACGTCTTTATAATGGAGTTTTTTCTGTACCGGGATATTACACTGCGTGCACATTTTACAAAAATAACCGTAGAAAGCATGAAACTTACCGGCGCGATATTTATTATCATGGCATGCGCGTTTATCTTTACCAATTTTCTCATTCATCGGCGTATTCCCGAACAGGCGTTTGCCGTTCTCGCACCGTACATAAAAAGCAAAATGATGTTTCTTCTGATGGTAAATATATTTCTGCTTCTTACGGGGTGTCTGCTCGATATTTTTTCAGCAATTATGATTGTGCTGCCCATTCTTCTCCCTATTGTTGCCAGTTACGGCATCAATCCCTATCATTTCGCAATGATCTTTCTCATAAATCTTGAAATGGGTTACATGACTCCGCCGGTGGGAATGAATTTATTCATCGCAAGCTATAGATTTAAAAAACCCATAACCGACCTATACAAGGCTTCGGTGCCGTTCCTCGGCATAATGTTTCTTGTCCTCATGCTAATCACCTATGTGCCTGTTCTTTCAGAATTCACGCTGCCGGGCGCACTGCGCGCGGGGCCGGACGTTTCTCCGCCAGCCCGTATTACCGATCTCGCTCTGCATGCAGCCGGACCGGACAGTTTGACCATAACTTTTACCGCACCCGGGTCAGACGGAACTTCAGGTACCGCAGAGGGATATCTTCTCCGCTACAGTGAAATGGATATACCTTCCGACACTGAATTTGATTTCGGGTACGATGTTGTTTCTGCCGAATCATATAAGCCCAAATCAGCAGGACAATTAGAAAAATTCACCATTACCGATTTGGTTCCCGGCACTGTGTATTATATTGCGGTAAAAGCATTTGACAAAAATGAAAACTACTCTACGCTCAGTCCGGTGCTCTGTGTCAGTACCGAAAACGAATAATCACTGAAAAAGAAATTTATTAACCTGTTAAATAATCTTTTTAATGCAGTATACAATCGCCAGCGATGAAGAGCGTATCCTTAAAAGTATCCGGCTCGGCGGTTCACCGGGCGCACAATCTTCTTCCTCAGGCCTGCACGGCCTTAATAAAACCGGCAACAATATAGAATTCCGTGAATACCAGACCTACACTTCAGGCGAAGACTGCAGGCATGTGGACTGGAAAGTATACGCGCGGACCGGCAGGCGTTTTATTAAACGATTCAACGAAGAACGCAATGCCTGCGGTATTCTCAGTGTTGATGTTTCTCCTTCCATGAGAAAAATATTTCCAGGTACGCACACAGGTTCAAAAGCTGAACTCGCCGCAAGGTTTGCCTTTTACTGCGCGCACCTGTATTATCTTAATAAAGAAAAAACGGGATTATTCTTTTTTGATACTCACATACGGAAAATGCTTCCGCCAGGCGCCGGCGCAGCTGCATATAATACTCTGTATCAGGCTCTTGGTGAAAGTCTCTCCGATGAAACGGATACACCACACCACACAGTCAATGCATGGCGCAGCTGCTTTAATCACATACGTATACACACGGCGCAGAGAAGCAGTTTATTTATTCTTTCTGATTTTTATGCTGAAATTGATGACATTATTTCAGCATGTGTGCCGTTAGTAAAATCGAAAATCATTGTGCACCTTATTCATATCTGCGATAGTAATGAACTCAATGCGGATTTTTTACGGAATAAAAACTACCTTTTCATAGACTGTGAAGACAGTAGAAAACGTATCGCAATAGAAGGTTTTACCGCAGAGGGATATACCAATCTTCTCGTCCGGCATGCCAATGAGCTGAAAAAAGCATGCCATGCCGCAAATATGAGTTATACACAGGCGATCACCGGAAAAACCGTGTTCAGTCAGTTTCTTCACTTTGTCCGGACTTCGCTGACAAGCAAAAGCATGTAGGGAAAACCTGTATATTTAACAATGCTGACCTTCCTTAATCCCGGGTATCTCTACGCACTCCCTCTGGTGTGCCTTCCGCTTATTCTGCATTTGCTTGTGCGCAAATCATTAGTACAAGTCATTCTTCCGTCAGTTTTTTTTTTAGAAAAGATTCAGTCATCCATGCGGAAAAGGTTTATGCTTTCCCGTATTGCAGAAATGCTCCTGGAAATGTGCTTTATCGCGCTGATAATTCTTGCATTCGCCAACCCTGTGCCGCCGAAAAAGTCCCTTTCTTTTACTAGATTGTGCGCTTTTATCGATAATTCTCCTTCGCAGTTTACTTCTGAATCGCGGTTCACCGCAGATTTTATTACACAATGGTTTAATACGCATTACGCACAAAAAGAACTGTATGTCTTTGATATCCGTTCTGTTGCTGAAGGTATACCGCCGCTCAGAATTGAATCACCTAATCATCTCAATAGCTATCTTGCTGACATCCCTCAATTCAATGGTTCGTTTCTATTTAAAGATTTATTTTCTTACTTTCAGAGTCACTCGGAATTTTTATTTGAAGCACAGTCTCTCACGCTTATCAGCTCCGACTTTGCCGATAATCATTTTACCGATACCGCGTCATGGGACGGTCCCCGGCTTGCTGTTTTTCAGCAGCCTGCCGGTCCGAAGGTTACCGTGCATATTCCCGACCCGGGCGGACGGCTTGTTTTTTCAGGAGATCGTCCGGAAATTCAACTGCTGTTCACCAAGGGAGCACCCGGCGGCACATTATCAAATACATATTCTCTTCGTATATCATTTCTTCAGAATGCACATCCATCATCATCATCATCATCATCATCATCAGCAGCAGCAGCAGCAGCACCATCTTCTTCTTCTTCAGCTTTTTTATCAGCAGAAAATTATGATAAAAATGATTTTAAGGTTATCTATCAAAAAAATACATATACCGATGAAACGCGTGTTACTGCGCTTCTGAACGCGCTTCGTCCCGGGCTGAATATTTTTAAGGCTGAAATGCTCACATCTAACGGCACCCTTATGGACAGAGAATATTTCACACTCAGCGCGATTCCCCGTTTTTCACTTCACATATATACGGGAAAATCAGAAGCGGCTTCTGAGATAATGGAATTATTCTCCGCAGTTTTTCAGTATGATATACAAGCGGACAATATCCGTTTATCCGGCGATCCTGAAGGCGCGGATGTGATTATTGCAGCAGGATTCAATACCAGTGCTGAAATAGATTTTCTCAAGAATAAAAAAGCTCTGCTGTTTATGCCATCAGGTTATGATCGCCGTTTGTGGGATAGTATGTTTTCCATGCTCGGGTCAGAACTCTCTGTGTTCAGGGAAATCCGTCACCGTGCAGGACTACCGCTCACTCTTGCAAAGTCAACTGTTTTCAGCGGATATTTTTCAATTTTTAGTCAATTCCTTCTGTGGAAAGACCTCACCTTTTCATCATATTATCAAATCCAGGGGTTCATTCCATCTGACACAGTATTTTTTTTCACTGACGGCACTCCAATGCTTCTGAGAGAAAAAAACCGTTTTATTTTCCACTTTGATCCGGATCCCGAAAAAAACAATTTTCTTACCTCCTCCGTTTGTGTGCCGGTGATTATGCAAACAATCGCCGCACTGTTTTCTTTTCCCGGCGGCACTGAGCATACTTCGCAAGAACAAATGCCTGCACCTCCGGCGATATATTTTGCCGACACTTTCCCGGGTCACTCCGGCCAATCCAGGTGGTATGTACAAGATACTGATATACGCCAAATTATTAATACGGGAGTGAAACTTGATTCGGGCATAATAACAGTGATTAACCGGTCTTTAAATGAGCTCACCTCAAAACCATCGCCACAGATAAAAAAATTTTTCAATAATCCTTTTTTTTTAACAACTGAAGACACAATAGCGGAATCAGATGATATACTCAATTATCCGGTTGCTGCGGCATTGATAATCTTTTTAATTCTTTTTATAAATACAGTCGTACCCGGTAAATTTCACCAAAAAAAAAATGATTGATGCGGTTTTTTCTGATATAGACGGTACAATATGCTTTCACCGCGATATTCACGGTATCCGCGAAGCAGGCCCAGGAGCGAATGGAGAATTTTTTACCATCGAACCAGGTTCAAACGAGAAACGGCCTGCATGGGATGTATCCGTTACCGGATACAAGGTATATCTTGACCTGGAAACATGCAAACTCGCAAATGAGCTGTCTGATCTGGTTCCGCTTGTGTATGTTACCGGCGGCCGCGAAGCATCGATACGTACACGAGCAGAGTATCTTTCATTCAGGCATGGGGTTATTCTGGAAAGCGGCGGCCTCATTCTCGACGGGAATTATGAAGTTAACCGGCAGTGGTGGGATCTTCTTCAACCGGAACGATCCGATCTTCTGGAAATACGCGCGTCATTAGAGTCAGCGGGATGGAACATAGACGGCGAGGGAAGGACTTCGGCAATCCGTGTCAGGGCCCATGATAATACGCATAAAACATTCCAGGCATTTGAAACACTCTGTCATGAAATTATTCTTCCCGACGGACTGAAAAAAACAATTAACCTCGGTAACCTTGATATTATTCTTAAAAGCGCGGGAAAAGATAACGCGGTAAAATACTGGGCCGAAACACATAATATAAAACTTGAAAATGCTGCGGGTATCGGTGATGATATTAATGATATTTGTTTTCTCCGCCTGACCGGTAAAAAATATATTCTCGCCTCTGCATATCCGGAGCTTGCAGAAACAGCTCACCGGGAAGGCTGGTATATAAGCAAAAAAGGCCACTTTTCCGGGATAAATGAAATACTGCGGGTTATAATACGTGACGAATGTAAATAAAAAACAAATTTCAGACCTGATTAAATATAATGTCTGCCTTAAAGCATATAATACTTTCGGTATTGATGTTTCGGCTGCACGGTTTATTCAACCCGGCTCATGTGAAACCCTTCCGGAGATCTGCCGCAGTTTCCCGAAAGAAAAATTTTTATTTCTCGGCGGCGGAAGCAATATTCTTTTTACTCAGGATTTTCCCGGCACGGTTATTCACTTCCCTGCGCCAATTCCAGAAAAAATTGCTTCTGTTCTCGATGCATCCTCCTTCTCAGAAACCATAAAAGGACAATGCTTTTTCTTAACCGATGTGCCGGCCAATGTACCGTGGGATGCGTTTGCTGCATGGGCTGTTTCACAAAGTCTGTGGGGAACTGAGTGTCTTGGAGGCATACCCGGTACAGCGGGCGCAGCGCCGGTTCAGAATATTGGCGCATACGGACAAGAAATTTGGCAAATCATTGATTCAGTAAGCGGTTTTGATTTTCAAACCGGTGATTTCCGTGTAATACCAGGCCGTTCATGTGAATGGGGGTACCGGAATTCTATTTTCAAACGCAGTATTTACCGCACATTTTTTATTACCTCAGTCCGTTTCCGTTTACGCAAAGAATCTTCGCGAGATATCCCGAAGCGTGCGCTCGCGTGTTTTGGAGCGGACTGTCCAAACAATCCTGCGCCTTCTCAAATCAGAAACGCAGTACTGAATGAGAGGTCAAAAAAACTTCCCGATCCTGCGGTGCTGCCGAACGCGGGAAGCTTCTTTAAAAATCCTGTGGTATCAATCGAAGTAGCTGAAGCTATTCAGCGCACATACCCTGAAATGCCGTTGTTCGATGTCACAGATAAACCGACTGATGTGCCGGCAAAAGACATACCGCAGAGCGGCAAATTTGCAAAAATCCCCGCGGCATTTCTTATTGATAAATGCGGATGGAAAGGGCGAACCCTCGGCCGTGCGGGAGTACACCATCTGCAGCCGCTTGTCCTTGTAAACCGGGGCAACGCCGAGGGAAAAGAAATTCTTACTCTTGCAGAAGCAGTAAAAGAATCGGTTTTACGTACGTTCGGAATAGATCTGGAAACTGAAGTTGTGGTGGTGTAATATATCCGGGTTATTTTAATATACACGTTCAGGGAGAAAAAATAATCCTATCCCTTGTCAAAAACAAGAACCTCGCTTGCGTGCGCTTTAAGCGTAACCGTGATATGTTCCCCGGCGGTTTTCACATGCCTGCCGGTCCAGAAATTTACCGCAGTGTTCTGTCTGCACACAGCGGGTAATTTTTTTCTGCTTAACACAATTTTTTTTTCACGGTCGGTCCAGTTGAAAAAACCTACCCTGACTATATCTGCAAGTTCCTGGATCCACAAGGGAGACGGAAGTTCACCGAAAATATTCGTGAGAGGCTTTCCCGGCGCGGTTTCAGAAGTAAGTGCTTTTTCAATCAGACCGAGTCCTTTTTTATTGAGCCGCGCCATGTGATCACTGAGAACTATTGTACCTCCGAGGAGAACCTCAAGAGACGTGTGGGTTTTTGCCTCATCATACGAAAGAGCACTTTCCGGAGAGTGACGTTTTTTATAATATTCTGCGCATGCGTCAAACCGGTGATCCTGCTCAAACCACCACAATGAGTAGTACGGAATTTTTTTATCAGCAGTATCTTTTCCGCGAACCACAAGGAAATCAGGATCATTTATCCACCATTTGCCGTTCCAGAAATAAGTGAGTGAAATAGATTCAGCGTTTTTTTTTACTGAATCCCAGAATACGGCTACGTCAGAAGAGACCCTGCACGCATCACAATAGCCGGGGCCGGTTTCAAAAGGAAGGTTACAGCCCAGAATAAATGCATCTTCGCCTGCCCCTTTACGGATTATTTCCAGACTTTTCCGCATTATTTCAATGCTGGTTTTTTTTTCGTTGCTGAAACGGTGCGCATACATCAAATACCGGAGAAAATCAAGTTTAAAATAATCATAGCCGATAAGGCGAAAATTGCGGAAAAGATCATACAGGTATTTTTCGCCTTCTTTGCGTGTTATATCAAGAATGTATCCGAAAAGGCCGCAGCACTCATATGTTCTGTCCGGAAAACCATATCGGTTCAGTGCCGCCCAATTGTAATTTTCCTGAATAAAATTGCACTCCGGATCGATAATTACCGGAGCGAACCAGAGACCCGCACGGAAACCGAGTTTTTTTATTTCAACGGCAAGGTGTTTCATGCCATTGGGAAAATTCGGATCTGCCTCCCATTCTCCAAAACGTGTTTCCCATCCCATGTCGATGACTATAGTATCGATGTTTTTTTTTAATACCTTGTTCGCGCGGATTTGCCTTGCGTTCTCAAGAATTATATCCGCAGACACCGCGCTATGATAACAATCCCAGCTGTTCCAGCATCTAGGGGCTTTTTTAAAACGAGGTTTCACCGCGGAATCTTCAGCGAGTTTTTCAAGTAATACCTGCGCAGATACACCGGACTTAATGTAAATCTTCCCGAAAATGAGTGTGCCTGTTCCTGGCGCGGACGGCAGAGAGACGAACATCCTCCAGGTTCCATTGAAGGCTCCCATTACAAAAGGGTAAGCAGAGCCGATTTCAGAATGTATAAGGAACGCTTTTTCTTTTTCCTGTACCGCAAAAATATTTCGCGCGATTTCGCCGTCTTTGAAGTCATCCGCCCTCATAACCCGTAAAGAACCCATTGAATGAGTTACAGCGAGTATTTTTGCCTCAGGACTGATGCCGGCGATGGTTAAAATATTCAGATTACCCGGCGAGATTTCTCCTTTTGGAATGTACATGGAAGTTTCAATGGTTATTTCCGAGGCATCACTGCAAAACCGCTGCGTGAGTTCTGATTTTTCGTACATACGGGAAAATATACAGGATTCGTTTCCGGATTTCTTTTTCAGCGGACCGCACTTCAGTGAATTAGTTTTTTCAACCAGGGTATCATAATAAGGAGGAAGGGTGAAATCAGATTGGAGAGAAAGCGTATTGATCTCTAAATATTTTTTTGTACCGGATGATACTTTTATTTTCTTTAAATTTTCTTTCACAGATAAATGGTTTGATATTTTATTCATGTGTAATTTTACAATGAAGTCATTTTAATCCGGAACGCGCATATACAGCTTATGAATTCCCACTAATTTTTGCATAGGCTATGTAAACGGCCTATCAGTCCTTTAATTGAGGCAGACGTTTGCTGGTTGTCTTTTTCTACAGGCAGCGTGGAAGGGGTTTCGCAATGGCAATTCAGACGGACGTTTGTCGCCGCCCTCGTGGCGGCTGTCTGCACTCTGAACGGAGAAAAAAAATGCGGCATCCTGCCGTTTTTTTCTCCGTTAAGCCGCTCTGAATTGCCATTGCGAAACCCCTTCCACTTGGCTATAGAAAATAACATCACTACAAAACAAGCGATCTGAATTAAGGTTTTTATGCATCCTTCATCCGCCTATTAAAAAATTGTGGAAATTTAAGTATTTTGATTTTTTTTTAACTATTGGATGTTAAAAAGGGGAAGAATTTGAATGGAGTGTCTGTTTTTATTCTCTGTGAGGGCGGCGGTAAAAGCCTCGGGGATACATCATTCTTTCATTTTTTAAGAATCAAACGCAATTGCCTGTTTTATATAGTAGCTTAAGATTTCATCTTTATAATCGTCAGATTTACTTACTCTAAGATTAAGCGTTTTATTACCTTCTCCTTCCAGTAAAGAAAATTTATCTTCAAATTTTTTACCATCAGTAAATGAAAAAGTTATTCCTTTTTTAGTAGGACTCAATGTGATTATAATGTGATTGTGTCTGTAAACAGGTACTCCATAATACTTTTCAGTTCCACCACGCATTTCTTCTTTCAGATTTGGGAACTTATTTTTAATGTGCCTTCTGAATTTATCAACAATAGGCAGATATGCAGGTAAAACTTTTGATTCCATAAATAATTCAATGGGTGGTTTTAGGTTATTTTGCTCCTTGAAATCTTTGAACCATTTTTTTGCACCTTCCCTGCGATGAGGACAACCAGGCCAGCAACAAGGTCTTTTCTTGCCTTCCATTATTTCTTCTGATAAACGCTTGATATGTACTTCCCGCGTTTCAGACTTCTTAACAATAGTAACCCAGCAAATCCACTCATTACGGGAAAGAGGTGTGAGTTTGTTCCATTTAGAAACAAGAACTGAATTTGAAATCAAAACTGTCTTTAAATCCTCAGGCACATCGTGGACAACTCCATTAGCAATTTCTGGTATTTTGGTTTTCATCATTTTTTAACGTTCACAAACCAGTTTGAAATATAGAAGAACCTTTGAAAGCCTATCATTCTTTATTCTTCGTTATAAAAATATTTTTGGAATTACGCAGAGCGGCTGTGGGAAGTTTTCAGCCATTTGGTTTTCAAATTATTCTTCTTTTAATATAACAATTTATGCCAGCAATTATTTCGTCAATTTTAGTATTTGATAATGCTCCAATTTTATTACTAAGATCAGATTTATTTACTGTTAATATTTGAGTAATATTTACAACAGATGATTTATTTAAATTTCCTTCTCCTTTTAAAAGTTTTACATTTCCAATTGTATTTCCCCATTTTTGGTTTGATGTAATTAATACAACTAATACAGTATTTATATTACTTAAATTAAATGAATCATTTGATATTACTACAACAGGATGAGCATATCCTGGTTCCGAACCTTTGGGCTCATCTAAATTGAGCCAATATATGTCACCTTGACGAATTACCATTTGTCATTTATAGTATTTTTGAATAATTTATAAGTTTTTCTGATTTTAATTTTTTCTTCTGACAAATTTATATCTTTTAATGAATTATTAATTTTACTGATTAATTCAATGCTTTCATTTTTATTATACAAGTATTCAACCGCTTGAGAAAAAATTTGACTTTTTGGTAATTTATATTTTTGAGACATTTCTTCAACGTGATGGAAGATATTTTTATCAATAGAAATTGCGGTTTTAATTGCTGGCATATTTATTTCCTTTATCAGTAATACTTATAGTATAACTGATAATTCATGTAATGTCAAGTTCCTATTTGGAAACAAAATGAGTTAGTCTGAAAATTTCACACAACGTCCGCGACTAAGCGACGTGTTTTTTGTGCCGAATAAGCCGAAGGCAGGCGCAGAAAAAATGTGGCGCAGCCCTTGCACCGCAGCAAACGTAGGGAGCGAGGAGCGGAGCGTAAACCTATAGCCACACCGCGCTGTATTTTAGTGAATTAAATTTCATCGTGATACCCGGCCTGCCCTCGCGCTCTTCTTGCACTTCATATGCTGGACTGCTCGGGTATGCGTCCGAGCTGCTCGCCTATGCAACCAAACCCTGATTACTGATTTGTTAAAGCGGTTACACTTTTTACTTTTCTACTGCTGAAGTTTCCGACACCATTTAATAATAGAAATACGCTTTCGTCTCACCCTGCCTGAAAGAATCCGTAAAGGAATTAATGTTTTCCCCGATAGTGCGGCCTGAAAAATACTCAATCACCGTATATTTGCCCGGAAGAGTTATCGTCTTTTCACCTTTGGTAATGGCGTAATATCCGGCAAAAGCACTGTTTACATAAATACCGTCATTCTGACGGGCATAGATATGTACACCGGCCTGTTCCGCAAGAGCACGAATGAGGTCGCTGTTGAGCCTTGGTGAACAAAGCACAACACTCATCCACGACGCGAATTTTTTTCGGGCGAGTGCTGGTTTTTTATTTTCTGTGAATTGACCGAGAACTTCAGCAGAAGAGTCATCAATGAAAAATGCCGGCGTTACAAGCTTTCCATAGCCGAATTGTTTCAAACTCGAATCTACAGTAAACGAGGTATTCTGAGTGATTGTATAGAATGCCGACTTGAGCTCATCAGAGGACTGCACACTTATACCGGTAAGGGCGGCTACGTTGTCAGTATTATATACTCCGTTTTGAAGCAGACCGCTGCCATAAAGCCATACCACAGTCCGGTTTGCAGATTTGAGAATGTCAAGGTCTGCCTTCTTTTTCCCGGTTACATTAAATGCATTTAAAATAAAAACCAGCTTATAACGGGAGGCATTAATTCGGGCAAGGTCAGAGAGCAGGTATACATCAAAAGGAGCTCCGGATTTTTGAATTTCTGAACGGGACACTGATATTAGGTCATTAAAGAGAGCGCTGCAGCTGACGGGGTCGGAAAAGCGGTTTACAAACACCATGCTTTCTTCATCAACAAGCACCAGAATCTCCGCCCTGCTCTGCGGTGACTTTGAAATAACCATCTGGTTGAATGCATAATTACTTCCTAAAGACCGACGCAAGTCATCATCCTTAAACCAGTCGGATACGGCCAGGCTAAGCCAGCGGGAACCAACATTTTTTGAAATATTCAAACAAGCCTGGCGCCTGCTTACATTAATTGATTCGAAAAGATTGGCTAACCGGGGTCCGGCGGAATCTGATGGGTAGGGGTAGAGATGGGAGCGGATATCCTCTTCCGAGATATAGGCTTTGCCGTGCAAAAGTGTGGAGTCAACCGCTTGCATTAGTGCGCCGGTATTGTCTGTCCGTCGTAGTCCATAACTGCTTGGACCACAAAGAAAATCTACATTTGATGATTCCAGTACCGCACCTATTCCGAGGTGTCCTGAAAGAATAGCGCGGACTCCTGTTTCCATAACGTAGCCATAATATGCCCCGATACTCATTTTCCGACCGCTGTGTTTTTTAATAGAGGCACAGAGGGCATTAACTGAAAATGAGTCACTGTCACTTAAAAACCTGAAATAATCCTGTGCCATGCCGTCGGTTTGATAGAAAAAACCGGTGGAGCCGCCGGTAAGATCATTTGTAAGAGGAATCCTGATGTTATCAAAGGAGGTATAGCCGGTTTTCCATTTTGTATTGAGTGCTTTTATGGACTTATAATTTTTTTCACAGTATTTTTGGAAACGGCTCTGCGCCGCAGAACTATAGTCGAGCATGCCTTCGGCCTCACCCCAGATCTGGAACTCGCCTCCCTTGGCTGCCATTACTACTGTGGAAAAGATCATAGTATTAAATTTAAATCGCTGTAATCTCTCAAAAAGTGTTTTAATGAATGTATCTGCCTCTTCCAGCCATAGCAATGAAAACATGGAATGTCTCCAGGTACTTGCACCGCTGTCAATGGTATACACGTCTCCCGGGTATTTTCGGCAAAACCAGGCCGGAGCATCGAGATTCAATTTAAGAATAATCCGTGCATTATTATCTGTATTAACTATGGTAAGTAAGTCATTGTAAAGGGTTTGGAAGTCATAGCTGCGGTACTCTGACTCAATGGGTGCCCACAAGGAGTAAACCTCATAGGTATGAATACCTACTTTTTTAAAACCAGCGATATTGTCAGGATTAACTTCAAACGTCCAGTACGTTACAAAGGGTTTGATTGTTCCGTTTTCTTTTATTATTGTGCAGCCGTTACTAACCGCTACGGTCGTCGAATCTGCGGCGGACTGAGGCTGCGAATCGGTAATGTTAATTTCCCCGATACTGGTGAGCATGCTGAGATCTGGTTTTTTAAATTTCAGCCAGGGGGAGTACAGCATAACCTCATATTTGCCGGGCGGCATATACGGATTAAGACGTAGATTTTTTCCGGTGAGGGTAAATATTTTATTGTCAGCCCATGCAGTAAGCGCGGATTCCGTGGATAAAGGAAAATCAAATGTTATGTCTCCGCTGGAGAGTCTGGCAAATATCTGATAATTTTCATCAATTAATCCTTTGCCTTTTTTGACTTCAACGGTCAAATTAAATGAGCCTGTATTTGCAGCGGTTTTTGAAATTGCTGATTTGACGAACAGTATATTATTTCCGAGGAGCTGAAAAGGCCTGAATGGGGATAAATTTATCCAGGGAGTAACCGGCGGCACGCCCAGGGCAAGCATTCTCGACCATGCCGTATCGTTAAAGCCCGGCTTGTTCCAGTCCGCGGCAATTTTTTTACTGAACGCCCATGTATTATCAGTGGCCACAAGGAAAATTTTATCGGAAGCAGTAAGTATCTGTGCTTCCAGAAGCACTCCCCCGGGACCATCAATGTTATATAATTCTACAGCGATACAGTTTCGCCCTTTTATAAGAAAAGGCTGGATAGAAAAAAACTCAACACTTTTCCAATCACCGTCCGAGTGTACCGATTTGCCATTTACATATAGTGTATACACATTGTCGCCGGTTATCTGACAGTAGGATTCAATGGGAGTATCCGACAGTTCAAACTCCTTGCGGATATAAAAAGTTTCATGCTGCATTGATAAGTCGGAAAGAGGTTTTGCTGCTATCCATTGCGCTGTCCAGCCGCTAAGCGATTTTGTGTCGGGTGCTTTTACTCCGCCGTCATCAGATTTTTTTAATGCGTTCAATTCAACATGGTCAATCCATAGCTTCCCCTTGCTGGAACTGCCAATGCCTATCCTGCATTTCCCTGCATCTGGCGGAATCTTAAATTTGCCGGTTAACTTATACCATCGTTCACTCCCGCCTTTTCCCATAGTTTGCAGAATGCAGGATGCTTTCCCTTTGCTGTCAAAAAAATATACTGAAAGATAAGGTGCTTTTTCGAGCTCTTCATGCATTACGTACGCGCTCAGGATATATTCCTGCGAGGGTTTCAGAACAATCATTTCTTCATAGCGGCACTCTGCGTATCCGGCACTTGCACTTCCCTGAAAACATACACTGGACTTGCCGCTATAGGCTTTGTCTTTTACTACTGAAGGAGTAATTGAAAGCTGAGCAGTTTTAATAAAAGTCCAGAAATCAGGGTTTTCATCACCGCTTTCAAAGTCTCCGTTTTGTAAAAGCACCGAAGGATCTTTTTTTATGCTGGTCATGCGGAGGCCGACATTATCGAACCACACACTACCGGTTCCTGACAGCCCCACGCCAATACGTATCTTTGCTGAATCCTCAGGAACAGTGAAATCACCTTTTAAAAAGTACCAGTCACTGCTGTCAACTTTCCCGAACTTCTGCATGATTATGCGCGGTTTCTCTTGTGAATCAAATGAATACGCACACAGATAGGGTGCCTTGACATTTCCCTCCTGAAGTATCATTGCTGAAAAAGTATATTTATTCCCGGGGGATAATGAAAGCATTGCCCGCAGCTCTCCGTAACCCGCATCATCTCCTTCAATTTGTACTGATGAATCAGATTCATATCCTTCATTACGGCTGAAAGTTATTTTTATTGGCGCCGCGCTTTTTGCAGGTATAAGACTTTTTAAAATAATATTGTCCGGATTTTCAAAAGTTCCTTCGGGGAAAAGATTTTCTTCTTCTGCAGATATACGGCAGAAAAGCACTGTGAGAATAAGTAAGGTAAGGTGTATGACTTTATTCACTGATAACTCCTTGTATTGATTGTAAATTAAAAATGGCAACCCGGGTCTTCCTGAGTAAAAGCTTATTATACCTTGTTAATGATTGATTAAGTATAAGTAAAAAAACCGGAAAAAACAACAACATTATTGATAACCACCTATAACAAAATTGATGTTTTACTTACATAGTGCTGGCGATTACCTCCTCTGAACACCACCGGCGCTAATCCGGTTATTTTTTTAAAAACCTCACTGAAATAGGATCCGGAATCAAAACCGCATAAGCCGGCAACTTCGGTAACGGTTCTGTCCGGATAGATTGAGAATATCTCAACGGCTTTTTCTATCCTCAATCGCAAAAAATATTTTAGCGGTGGAACTCCGGTATATTTTTTGAATATACGGATAAAATGTTCAACGCTGAGTTCTGCAGACTTTGCTAATTCCGATATGGAAGGAGTTTTGTCCGCCTTTCTGAGAAATGCAATGGACTGCCGGATAATTAATGGCGGCAGCGCGGGGTTCAGTACTCTATGGGTATTTTTCCGGTAATGATCAGCAACCTCTGCAATAATACTGATGACTGTATTTTGCGCAATTAATTCCGAAGCCGGGGAAGAATTTTTTAGGGATATCGATATTTTCCTTAATTTCACAAGGATTGATTTCATAAGCGAAGGAGGAAGATGTACCGGTTCGGTATAGCGTTTTGTCAAACGCACTTCCGGCTGAATAAGATCCTGTATTCCCGGAATACTTATGAGACGATCAAATTCCCGGAGGATCAGCCACCGGGGGATTAAAACGTTCCAGATGGTAAACGTACGGTTTTCAGTGTACCGATGGAAATCGCCTTCATTGATGAAGACAACATCATTTTTTGACAGGATATACGAGCGTTTATTTATTTCGTGGAGGGCGTTGCCGGATTCAACAAAGGCGAGTTCCAGAAACTGATGGCAGTGCAGATAATGCTGCTCCTTCTGCCGGTACCGGAAAATCCGCAGCGTATCCGTATTATATTCAATTTTTTCCATCCGTGGCAAATTGTATCATAAATGAGTTTCTCTTTCATACAGACTTTTTTTTATATCTTCGCGTGCAGGTATTTCCAACGATGTTTGACTTTTGTTTCATGCTGATTTCCTCCCATCCCGGAGGTGCAGATGCATATACTTCAACATTGCCCGGAACCGAGTACTGCACATTCATAATGGCTTTATCAATATCAAAACGAATGGTTATCTGTCCTGCTAATAGCGGCACTTTTATCTCAGCATTCAGCAGCGGGCCCGGCTGCGGACATATTCGGATTTTACGGTATCCGGCTTCCAGAGGGGATAGGCCCATAATATTCCTGGATATAACCGGCAGCGGCCCGGCAGCCCAGGGGTGTGAAAAAGTCATGTTCGGTTTTTGTGAGGGATCCCAGACTTCCGCTGTCATCGTGCAGTTCAGATCGTCAATCATGTGAAGCCAGCTGTTCACTTTCCGGCTTGTAAGAAGTGACCAGGCATAGTCAGCTTCGCAGGCTTCATAAAGGGCGCTAAGAAGAAAATATGAGGTATACACTCCACAGGCCATTCCTTTTGTTTTGATATATTTAATAACCCCTTTCTTCCGTTCTAAAGGGACAATGCCGAAAAATAAGGCATACACATTCGCATGCAGTGAAGAATGAGTAACGCCTTTTCCGTCAAGGTATTTTTCTCCGTCGAATAAAAACTTATTAAAAGAGGTGTATAACCGATCTGCCAGCTCCGTATATCTCTCCGCATCCGTAACACAGCCAAGTACATTTGACATTTCAGCAAAGACCCGGAGCGTTTTATACTGGTATGCATTGAGTACAGTGTTTATCCGGGAAAAAATAAAACCATCGCGGCAGTTTTGCGGCCAGTCAACAAGGTCGTAATCCCAGTAGGAAATATTTGTTCCGCTTTTTTTGGGTTCAGGATCTTTTTCGAGCAGTCCAATAGAATTTATACAGCTTTCGTAGGTAAGCTGACGAGTCGCATCAAATCTGTCGCGGAGCCAATTAAGATCTGCGGTCTGCTGGTAGTCTTCCCATAGAATAAGCGGCATACATAAGCGCCAGTCCGATGGCCATGTCGGACGATTGAGCAGGTAATCAAAAGTAAAACGCTGAATTGAATATTCAGGTTGCACCGGGTAGTGCGCGAGCGCATTAATAAGTGCATCACCTTCATACGCACCTCTCTCTCTGGTATTACTGTCCGTATACAGATCGAGTGTTGTAGCTTTAATAGTATATTGACATAAATCGTATATAGATTTAAGGTCGGGATCCGAGCAGTGAAAATATGATTCTTCATCATGATACGGGTATCTGACTACAAGGGCTTCTATTTCAATACCTGCCGCAGGTAACGCTTCACCGCGCAGTTCACCATACCGGAATTCACGGTATTCATGATGTATTGCCCCCGTACCGCCAGCAAGGATCCATGTGTCCTCATAGGTATTTCCGGTCCGCATTTCTGACAACACATTTCCCGAGGCGGTAATCTCCTCGCCTAAATGGACATGAACGGTCACATTTTTTTTAACCCTGATCTGCAGACAGGCCATAATTTCTTTTCCAAAATCAAATACAATCCGATCATTACAGATTGTAAGAATGGCAGGCTTAATTTTTTCAAAGGTAATCGGATCAGTGGTTTTAGCTATTGGTACGCTGCTGCATGGTACCTCGACGGGGCTAAGCCATGATCCTGTAAAGTCCGGTTCCTGCCAGCCCCTTGGCTCATTGCAGGAATTAATATCTTCCCTGGGTTGGTCAAAGTAAACGGAATTTCCATTTTCCCAGGTAAGACCGGCCGTCTTTCCGGGATTGTACCAGGCATCCGCGTTAAAAACCTGCCAAGTATCGTCGGAACAGATTTGCATGGCTTCCCCATTTTCAAAATAAACTGTTACTATGCAGCTGAAAATTTTTTGAACTTTCGCTGAACAGCGCGCGGATATGACATTGGTACTTTGGTTATTTATTAAAGAGCTGACATCGTAAGACTCATAGAGTATGTGGTCCGGTCCCGAAAGATGTCCTGTCATAATGGCATTTTCCGTGCCCTTTCTCGTACCCGCAGCACTTCTGCCCGGGCCAATTCCAACTAATGCAGTATTAATAAATATGTGATAACCGGTTAAAAGACGATCATCCGGCAGTGAACAGATATGCAGTATTGCCCTTAATATCGGTAACGCGGGGAGCTTCCACTCCTTTCGGAAAAGTGCGTACCGTGATTTCTCAGCCCAAATGAATTTTGCCTCCCATTTCCGACACAGGCCTGTAGCAAAAACGTGAGGTTCTGAAAATACACTCTCTTCACCGGATGAATAACGGCACGCTACTTTCCAGGTGTAGATACTTTGCGGAAGGAGCGTTGGTCCGGTATATGCCGCGTTCAGCTGGTCTGTACTTTTTACCCAGCCGCTGTCCCAGCAGACTTCAGTACAAAGTTCTTCGCTGCTGCCGGAGTGTGTGGAGTTTTTAGTTTTTTCGCGTAACAGTGCAGCACAAGACATTCGGTTAAGATTAATTTTATATTCTGTTTGCATACCGTATGGTAATTGCCATGAAAATAAAGGCCTTGGATTTTCAAGATTCCATATGGTTTTTCGTTTATCAATACGTAAATTACCGGGAATAACGTTCATAATAACCCTTTATAGTAAATAAGAAAACTTTTAAAAGCGGAGTAATCCTTTTTTAAGCATCCATCATCCATACCATGCACAAGTATATTGAAAAAGTGAAATTTTTACAATAACAAAACTGATTATTGCTATAACAGGATTGATTATTCTTTCGTGAAAAATAAAAAATTATTTTAAAATTTCTTTAAGATACTTCATAACTACGCATATTTTAATATGGATGTAGCAGGAATTTCACCCAAGAGCGAGATGAATGCAGTCATTTCCGTAAAGCGTTTTTGACTTGCAAAAAATATTAAGAGAGAGTATATTTACGTATAAATTTTAACAATGACTACAAGCTGTTTTCTTTATTTTTCCGCAATTTGGACGAGCCGAAAAAACGAACTTTCCGGAAACCGCGTAATGAGTGATTATAATATGTATGCGTATACGGGATGGAACCCGGTGAGTTTTAATGATCCGATGGGGTTGTATAAATGCAGGACGGTAGCGTGCAGGGACTTTCAAAGTGATGTTCAAAAGGTTAGACAGGCGGTGAGCAGGGCATCTTCCACAATTCATGCTTCGATTCAAAGTTCAAAACAGATGATGTGGGAGAATGTTCTAATTGCAGAAAAGGCTTTATTTAGTGCAAGACAACGTGCAAAAGAAACCATAAGGCCTGACACCTATGGTAACTACTGTGGGGGGGGCGTAGGTATACAGCAAAATGAGTGGCAGCCTTGCGTTGATTCTGTAGACAGTGCCTGTTATCGACATGACTTCTGTCACAGTCCAAAAAATGGTTCACCTACTGTGGGTGCGAATAATGCAATATGTGATATGTTTGTAGGGCTGGAAATACTAAGAATTCCGTCAAGGTCTCTATCATTTGAGGCTCGAACATATCAGGCTCGCGTGCGGATTGGCTACGGTGGGTCGGATTCATTGTACACAAGAATTCGACAAATAATCGGACCGTTTGTGCAGGGTACAGATATTAAAGCTTTGAAAAACTTCAGTGAAGCAGATTCACTTGAGCAGTATTGTTGTTCTGTTAAATTTTTAGGATACTCATGGTTGGGGCGCGACAATATTTTACCAAAAGTTGGATGCACAACATGCAATGTAAGGCAAGAGGTAATGGATGTCGAAACGCCGTGTAAAAACATATCTGGAAGTAGATGTAGGAGGTGGGATATAGGTGATGGAAAGATGATAAAAGCTATTGATAATTATAATCGTCAAAATAATATAACTGACGATAGTTGCAAATGAAATTCCTTTGGTTATTGCTTATTCAAATACTATTTTTTTCATGTTCAAATATTGATAATCCAAATTTTGAAAATAAAGATTATTATTTTCAAATAGCAAATAATACACCTGATAGAGCTTTTACCGAGGTTTACGCCGGTGCGTCAGGGCAAACTTATTATTTTTCAAATATAGCGCCAGGTCACAGGACCATGGTTTTTAACTTATATCTTGAGTCCTGGCTGATGCCTAACTTTAGTTATGAATATACAGGTATTTTTATTTCAATAGATAATTCTAACACCATAAGTAGAGCAGCATATGAAATTCCCCAAAACGATAAAGTCACCATTTTTATAATTGATAGTATCACTAATTTTTCATACCGTGTTATACAGGAGTAATTGCTTTAAATGTTACCTACATAATTAACATTTAAAAACCGGGAAGAACCGCCCACGCTCCTACAACCGCCGTTAACATAAATCATCGTGACTTCTTGTTACCTACATAATTCTGGTCATACTCACCACCGAATGAAAATTACAATAAAGTAGTATTACTTACAACAATAAAAGGGGACATAAATGAAAATTATTATTCAGCTTTCTGTGTTATTTGTATTTACTTTTGGCCTGGAGAATATTCCCCACGAAGTCATAACAAAACTAAGTTATGATGATTATGCATACCTTAACAAGGAAGTTAATTCGGGCGTGGTTGCCGCCGGACTGGTTGTGCCAGGGGTAGTAACAATGTATTCCGAAAAGAAAGGTGCCGGGGCAGCGATTTTTGCATTGGGCGTTGCGGCCAGTGCCGCAACAGCTTTCGGAATAATCCACCCGTTCGGATTAGAAACAAACACCATCTCGTATTCTGAAACGGATGATGTAGCCGACTTCGATGGTAAGTGGATCTTTGGAAAAATGGGTTCTGGTGATGTCTCCGTAACTGGTTCCCAGAAAGAAATCACTAAGGCATATAACAAATATAACTATGCGCTGATAGGAGGGGGGATCGTTTTGGCTGCGGCAACTCGGATTATGGATGTTGTCATCGGGAAAAATTACCTTGAAAAAAAACAGGCGCGGATTTTGTACAATGCGGTAAAGCTGAGCATGTCCTGTTCTTCAGACTGCGTTGGTGCCGGGTTGGCATTTCGGTTTTAGTAATAACTGTTACCTACATAATTCTGGTCATAGTCTCCGCCGAATTGACATCGTAGGATTTTCAGGATCTTATCAAAAAAAGCCGAGTTAAAACAGAATTTTTGTCCCGCTCTCGTCCTAAGCCGGCAAAGCCGGAGAGGTCGACCGACCTCGTCGGTAGACACCAGAAGACAGCATACAGAAGCCAGACTAACTAAAATTATGTAAGTACCAGCTGCCCTCTGCCCTCTGCCCTCTG
>Ga0180008_1000449_pt1 | contig 35472 bp, 30 predicted proteins | sample MM_PW_MetaG_FD_121121 | JGI IMG/M metagenome (GOLD analysis project Ga0180008, IMG submission 121121) | Groundwater microbial communities from the Aspo Hard Rock Laboratory (HRL) deep subsurface site, Sweden - MM_PW_MetaG | ecosystem: Environmental > Aquatic > Deep subsurface > Groundwater... | reverse complement strand
CGCAAGGAATATAATTATTATACCGTTGTGGAAAAATAATTTTCTTCGCAACGGTAATTTATTGTTTTGCTGAACGGTAAGATAATGTTTTTAAAATCGGCAAGAAAGCGAAGCGGGAAACAGTAATACCGGCTGCGGTAGTAGTAGAGTCCGCTGTCAATATCGAATTCCCGCCCGGTGTAGGTGAAGCGGGAGAGACCGGCGTCAGTGTTTGCCCGTTCGCCGAACGCGCGGTAGCGGTGTTCTTGTATTACTTTCGCGGCATCGTTAATCAGGTAGCTTACTGAACCAAGGCCGTCAGCAAGGTGGTAATACCGCTGTACGGTGCGGGGTTGGTCTGTTCCTGCGGGAGTGATGACTTCAACGGCTAAGGGCTCGTCAATGCCCGGGCCGTGTACATACCGTTTCACCGGTTCTGCGTTGCTGTTATACTCGTAGATGAGGTGGTCGCCGTCATAGAGGTAATACCGATCGCCGTCGCTGTCTTTTTTGTACGTGCGCCGCATGAAGGCGTTGTATTTGAATTCATTCGCCGGTTTCGGTATGGTTACCTGCGGGTAGTCAATTTTCAGAAGCATGTTCTTCCGGTCAAACGTGTAAATCGTTTCTTCGGTGTTTTCTATTTTCTTTTTCAGGTTTCCGGCGGGGTCATAAGTGTATGCGGTTTGCGTGATGTTCGATAACAGGCTGGTGTGGAGTTTGCTGATGAGCTGGTTCGCGCTGTTGTATACATACGCGGTTTCACCTTCTGCGGAGTCAATCATTTTGGTGCGGTTTCCTGCGAGGTCATATTCAAACGCGGTGGTTTTTCCGTCCGTGTAGTTTGCGCGGGTGAGGCGGTACATCGAATCGTACTCGTATGATTCGGTGCCGAGTTTGTCCGTGCGGCTTAACCGGTTACCGACGTTATCGTAGGTGTATGAAATACTGTCGTAGAAACGGCCGTTATCGGGGTTGATGTACTGCACATTGGTAAGCCTGTATAGGGGGTCATAACTGTAAGTAAAATTTGTATTAAAAAATTTTGCCATGAGCGGTTTTGAAATTTTGTTTTTCAAATTGTGATTGATACAAAAACTAAAAATATTCGATATAATGACCATTTAAAATTGCTAAGTGAAATAGAACCACTCCATAAAAAAAAGCATTAATAAGTATAAGTTGGGATTTTTTGAATATCTAAATATTTTTTTGAATGAAATTCCCTATATAAGTTAATTGCTCTTTGTGCATTTAACCAAAATTCGGGTGAATTCCCAAAAAATTTTGAAAACCGAAGAGCAGTATCTATTGATATTTCACGCTTTCCTTTAATTATTGTATTAATTCTTTGAAAAGAAACATTTATCCTGTCTGCAAAATCAGTTTGTGAAATTCCTAAAGGCACTAAAAATTCATTTAATAATAACTCTCCAGGATGAGGCGGTATTCGATTAGAAGGTATTTTCATAAGTATTCCTTGTGTTAATGATAATCTGTAATTTCAACATTTTCAGCTTTATTTTTATTCCAGTTAAAACATATCCGAAATTGTAAATTAATTCTAATGCTGTGTTGATTTTTTCGATCTCCTTTTAATTTTTCTAAAAAATTACTCGGTGGTATTTTCAAGTCGTTCAAATCTTCGGAATAGTTTAAAATATCAAGTTTACTTCTGGCCTTGTTATGTAACTCAATCGGTAAAAGCTTCCTCGAAATTTTTGAATTAATACCATTAAATATTTCCTCTGTGGCTTTATTTTTAAAATCAACAATCATGATTTGACCTCAATGTCTTTTATACGCTTACCATCCTTTGCAGATTTACTATTACCACGAATAATCCACTACAATAATTATAATGCATAGCGTTATATATGTCAATACTCGACTTCAAGAGGTTGATACCGGTCCAAGGCTGACGCACACTTTTCTTTCGAAATAAAACACCTACGCATAATGCTGCTGATGCGTCTGTTTGTCGCATTTCTTTTACTTTTTTTGTACTTACTGCAACTCTTTTTAGACGGGCGAAGATTTCCGCCGTCGAAAATTCATAGCAGTGACTTTTTCAGCAAAGTTTTTTTTGCTCAGTGGCGAGTTTCGCAACCGATAAGTCAGAGCGGCTTTTTAGTAGTCTTGTTTTAAATAAACAAGTGGAAGAGTATCAAAAACTCTTCCACGGTGCTTTTAGAAAATAATAAAACTCCGCCTGAATTGCCGATCTGTCATCAGACGCTACCGCGTCTGATGACTTAATCATTGCGGGGCCCCGCCTGCGGCGCCCCCAATGATCGGCGAAATCCCTCCCAAAGTTAGCGTTCGCATAGTTTGCATGATACACTTACCATAATAGCGTAGAAACAAGGAGTTATTTATGACTGGCAATACTCTATTTTCCAAGATGATTTCTGCAGTACTCATACTACTGATTACCGCTGCATTTCCGCAGCAAAACCCAATAGAACTGAAATTCGCCACTCTTGCCCCGCAAAGTACCGCACAAGGCAAAGCGCTCAGAGCAATCGCGCGCGATTTATTCTTCCAATCTGAAAAAACCATTAAACTCATGGTTTATTACGGCGGACAAATGGGCGATGAAACCGAAATGATTGAAAAAATTCAATACAAAGCGCTCGACGGTGGCGCATTCACCGGCCTCGGCCTCGGCAACGCATGCTCCGAAGTAAGGGTTCTTGAACTTCCGGGTTTATTTCAAAATCCTTCTGAAGTTGATCACGTATACAGTGCAATCGAGCCGGTGCTTGACAACTATTTCCGCAAAAAAGGATATGTGCTTATTTGTCTTGCTGAAACAGGAAATGCGTACTTTTTCAGCAAACAGAATATCAAATCAATTGCGGATATACGCGCATCAAAAATGTGGCTTTGGAAAGGCGATCGTCTTGTTGAAGAATTTATGAAAGAACTGCGCATTCCCGCGCGTCCGGTAAATTTTACAGAAGTAATTCCATCGCTTCAGACAGGACTTATTGACGGAGTGTACTGCTCCCCTGCCCCGCTTGCCGCGCTTCAGTGGCACACCGAAATAAAATACATGCTCGATCTTCCCATCAGCTATGTTACCGGCGGTTTTGTTATTTCGCTCTCTTCATGGAAAAAACTCAGCGCGGATCAGCAGAAAATTATCCGTGAGGTAATGAAAAAAGCAGTCATCGGACTTACCGCCGAAAACAGGGCGAACGACCGCGAAACTCTCCTGCTGCTGCAAAAAAACGGAATTGGTATTAATAAAGCATCCGGTGAATCCGCCGTCATAACCGAAACAGGAAAAAAACTCCGCAGTACATTGAATGGAGTGCTTTTCCCGGCTGAACTGGTGCAGCAAATCGATACCATACTCAGTCAATTCCGTAAAAAATAATCCTAAAAATTATTCTGCTCATTCTGCCCTATTCAAAGGTTCAACGCACACATGCATGACGGTAAAGCGACATGGAGACGCATACTTGCGTTTTCATTTATTGCGCAGGTGCTTTCAATAATGGGGTTTTCTTTTGCCTTGCCTTTTATGCCGTTTTTTATCAGAGAACTCGGCATCACCGATCCTTCAGATCAGGTCTGGTGGGCCGGCGTCTCAATGGCTGCCTCCGGAATAACCCTCGCAATATTCGCTCCCCTGTGGGGAATTTTAGCTGACAGACATGGCAGAAAAGTCATGGTGCTTCGTTCCATGGCAGGCGGCACCGCAGTGTTAATCCTGATGTCACTAAGCAGAAATATAACCGACCTCGTTATCTGCCGGCTGCTTCAGGGAGTATTCACCGGAACTATTGCGGCAAGTATTGCCCTTGTCGCGAGTGTTACACCTGAAAAAAAAAGCGGAATGGCTCTCGGTATTATGCAAGCTGCAGTTTTTATGGGAACCGCAATAGGCCCCCTTACCGGAGGCCTGGTCGCTGATGCGTACGGATACCGTACTGCATTCCGCATCGGCGCGGTAATTATTCTTTTAGGAGCGGTACTTGTTTATTACGGTACCGATGAGGAATTCTGTCCGAACGAAAAAAAAGATGCCGATATAAAAATTAATTTTCTTAATTTAATAAAATCAAAAGAATTTTTTTCTGCAATGATCATTCTTCTTGCAGTCCGTTTTGCAAATACCATTGTCAATCCTTCTTTCCCACTTATAATCAGCAACATTCTCCCTTCAGGAGATAGTCTTAACCGAACCGCCGGTACAATTATGGGTATTAGCGGAATCGCCGGCGCACTGTCCGCTGTACTTTTGGGATATGTAGGCGACCGTGCAGGACACTTCCGTATTATAACCTTGTGCTGCATCGGCACTGCGGTCACCGCATCGCTTCATTATGCCGCTTACACAATCCCCTTCCTCACCGCAGTCCATGTATTATTCGGATTTACAATCGCGGGTATCATGCCTGCAGCAAATTCTTTAATTAAAGGAACCGTCGGCACTGGCGATGTAGGGAAGGCGTTCGGTTTTGCTTCAGCAATAAGCATGCTGGGTCTTGCACTCGGTCCTCTTGCGGGAGGAATTATCGCACAAAGGTTTGGCGTACGCGCGCCGTTTCTCACCGCTGCAGTATGTCAGGTGAGTGTAGTTGTAATAATGATAAAACTCCGGCTGCGGATACGATCTGTAAATCATTACTAATGGGCGTTTCGCAATTTTAAACAAAATATGATACTATACGTACTCTGAGGTTGTATCAGATAATCCGATCTATAGTCAGCAGTAGCGCTATTTTCGTCGCGGAGTAAGTTCAACATAAGTGCGCCGGTCAATAAAAATTTTCTGTTTTTATACATTTCCTCTTTTGCTTATTTACAGCATTCAGCCACTGCTTTGTCAGAATACTTCACCGGTTATGCGCACAGTAGAGACAGGCGAAACATTCAGCATTACCGTTATCACTGATGACGATAACGATTTATTTATTGCCGGCGGATTTATTCCCGAAATCATCAGTAATGTTAAAACCGAGGTATTTAACGGGAAACGAAACTATGAATTTCTTGCAGTGAATAGCGGAATAACAGATATTTTTATCGACCGCCTGCGTGACAATAATCTGACAAAAGCGTTTATTCATTATCGGATCACAGTTAATGCGCAGCAGGAAAAAAAAACAATTCTTAAAAAAGCGGCAGAACAAAAAGTCAAAACAGAAACAATCAGACAAAATGAAGAAGATACGATGTTCCGGCTTGTGGTATCCCTTTTTGAAGATAAAATTTATGATAAAGCAGCTGCTGCAGCAGATGCATACCTCAGCGCTTTCCCTGCCGGAATACATACCACAGCCGCCCGGATAAAAAAATCTGAAATTTTTACTCTTAATAACGACTTTGTTAAAGCAGAACAAATACTCCGTGAATACCAGGAAAAATCGCCTTCCCTTTCACGCGAAACCCAGGCATTACTGTATAACCGCAGAGCAGACCTGCTTACACAAACGGCAAATACCAATACCGCTGCCGAATTATACCTGCGTACTATTCACGGGTTTAAGGATTGTACCAATTTTTTTTCAGCTCTTTCCGGTATCGGGACAATGTATTCAAAATTCGGTCATTACGATACCGCATTAAAGTATCTGGAAATGTTTTACTCTCTGCAAAAAAATTCAAAAGATTATCATCTCGTTCCGGGATTCGACTCAGTATTATTTTTGATCGCCGAAGCGTATGAAAAAGCTGCAGAAAAGAAAAGCGCGTCAACTGCAGTATTTTTCTATAACGAGATACTCAACCGCTGTCCATTCAGTCCGCTCGTTCCGGCAGCGCAAAAACGACTACGTTACCTCGAACATCACTTCTTAAAAGTACGCTGAATTCTGATATTTATGTACAATCCACATTTCCCGGGTAAAGTTTCAATTTTTTTTTTTTTACTCACCGCAGCATGCACATTACATTGTTTTGCATTTAATGATTCAATTACATATGAAGGCTCTTTCGGAGGCATGGGTTTTATCCCCGGTGTCAGAAGAAACGGAATATCATACCTGAGTTCCAGCAATTCAATTCTCATGCATCAGTCGCATTATTGGAAAATGGATGATCATCCATTCCCGGCAAAAGCGCAGGGCATTTTCGGAGATTTTTTAATTAATAAACGGAAAGTATCTATTGGACTGGGATATACATTTCACAGCGATTTTTATACCGTAACAAACAATCTCTATGGCGCAGGACTCAACGCTGGTTTTTCCGCTAAAATTATGAACCATTCCGCATATATTAAGGCTCTGTGGCACCGTAAACACGACCAGCAGTCAGGAATATACGGAGGCATTAAGGCAGGAATGTTCATGTACTGTGCAGGAATCACGACAAGGCTTGGAAATGTCGGCCCTGTTCTGAATGATGAAACAGTAAAACATTTTTCGGTTATTAAATATACATCAGTGTACCCCGGTCTCTTTGCAGGTGCAGAACTTGGACTGAAATTTTATTTTTTCCAGAACGTATTCCGTGTTTTCAAACGTCAGAATAAAAACCCATGGGGTATCAGGATTTTTGCCGATTATCTCGTTGCAACACGTTCGGGGAAAGTCACTGTATACCGGCTTAACCAAAGCGGTACAAAAATCGAGGAGATATACCCGCATGCGAAAGTCGTATTGGATTACAGCGGAATGAGAATGAATCTTGCATATTTCAGAGAATTCGGCCTGAAGGAGAAGTTTTAACAAAAATGAAAAATAGTTTTGATATTATCATAATAGGCGCCGGTATTACCGGATTGGCTGCAGCATGGGAACTTAAAAAAAAAGACTCTGCGTTATCCGTTGCAGTGCTTGAAAAAGAAAATGACACCGCCCTTCATGCAAGCGGTCGGAACAGCGGCGTCCTGCATGCCGGATTTTACTATACCGCAGATTCTCTTAAAGCAAAATTTACAAGAGACGGGAACACTGAAATGAAAAATTTCTGCCGGGAAAACGGAATTCCTGTTAATGAATGCGGAAAAGTTGTTGTTGCCCGCAATGAACATGAAATACCGGGCATTCTCGAATTAGCCCGCAGGGCAGAAGTAAACGGTGTAACTGCATCTTTAATAGACACGCAGGAGTTGGAAAACATCGATCCGAATGTAAAAACATACGAAAAAGCTCTCCACGTTCCTGCTACCGCCAGCGTCGATCCACTTCTGGTATGTCAGAAATTAAAATTACTTCTTTCAGGCAAAGGAGTCGAATTCTTTTTTAATACCAGATTCCAAGATGTCAATGGCGGTTCAATAAAAACATCAAAAGGAATTTTCTTTGCGAAGCAGTATATTAACTGCGCAGGCCTGTACGCGGATGCGGTCGCACGGCGATTCGGATTTTCACGCAGCATGACAATCATCCCTTTTAAAGGGATTTATCTTAAATACACCGGCACACAGAAACCTGTACGTATTAACGTGTATCCTGTACCCGATCTCCGTAATCCATTCCTGGGTGTGCATTATACTGTTACTGCCTCCGGAGATATAAAAATCGGTCCGACCTCAATTCCGGCGTTCTGGCGCGAGAATTACACAGGTTTTGATAATTTAAGCATTCCCGAAGCCGGACAGGTGTTACTACGTGAAATGAAACTCTTCATGACCAACGCATTCGGTTTCCGTGATCTCGCATTAAGTGAAATAAAAAAGTACCGGAGAAAATATTTTATCAGCCTCGCTGAAGGCCTGGTAAAAAATTGTGATTCAATAAACTTTAATAAATGGATGCCGCCGGGAATCAGAGCCCAGCTCCTTGATCTGAAAACCGGTTTACTCGTCATGGATTTTGTTATTGAGCGGGGAGAGAACAGTATTCACGTGCTCAACGCGGTCTCACCGGCTTTTACCTGCGCGTTTCCGTTTACACGGCATATTATCACGAATTGGCTGTAAGTTACGAAATGGCATATTACTTCAATAAATCGAAAATAAAAAATCAGATAAAGGACAATCATGACAAATAGCATACTGCCGGAAACTGAAGGGAAAATATCCACTAAAAAAAAAACAATATCAGTTAATAAAATAAGCGAGGAACAGTACACAATCAATTTTGCTGATACCAGTGTAATGACAATTCTCGGTACCGCACATATATCACAAAGCTCGGCAGATACCGCGCAGGAAATTATTACGCGTCTTGAGCCGGACTGCATCTGTATTGAAATGGATGAAAAGCGGCTTAAGAACATTGAAAATCACAATAAGTTTCAGGATCTTGACATTATCAGTATTATTAAAAAGAAACAGGGCTTTTTCTTTATCGGACATCTACTGCTCGCTTCCATGCAGAAAAAACTATCTGACCAAAACAACACCGTCGCGGGTGATGAATTCCGCAAGGCGGTCAATCTTGCCCGCGAAAAAAACATTCGGCTTGAGACTGTTGACCGTGATCTGGGCATTACCTTACAACGGGCATGGAGGCTTACTCCGCTGAAAAGAAAATTCGCCATTCTTGGCTCTCTATTCAGCACAGAAAAAATCAGTATTGATTCAGAAACTATTGAACAAATGAAGCGTTCGGATGTGGTAACTAATCTTATGCAGGAATTATCCGGCACAATGCCTGGAATAAAAACTGTGCTCGTTGATGAACGAGACCGGTATCTTGCCGAAAACATTCTCGAAAAAAAAGGGAAAAATACTGTGGTTGTCATCGGTGCGGGGCATCTTCAGGGCGTGATTAACATATTTAAAGACCATTCCGAAAACCAGCCTGACCTGAAAAAACTGGAAATCATCCCTCCGGTAACTTTTGTCTTTAAAACAATCCCATGGATAATCCCGGCTTTTATTATTGGTCTTTTTATTTATGGTTTTTACCGCGGTAACTGGGATGAACTTCTGAACGCAACCATATACTGGATTATTGTAAACGGCGGACTTTCCGCGCTGGGATGTATTATCGCCCGGGCTCATCCGGTTGCCGTATTGGCCGGTTTTATTGCTGCACCGTTTACAAGTCTTAATCCATTTATCGGCGCAGGAATGGTGAGCGGCGCTGTTCAGGCATGGAAACTCCCTCCGCGTGTAATTGATTTTGTCAATATACAGGAGGACGCATCAAGCATCAGAGGATGGAGGAAAAACCGTATTACCCGCGCACTCGCAGTATTACTTTTATCTTCGCTCGGGTCTTCAATCGGTACTTTTGCCGCACTCCCGTATGTACTGCGTATGCTGCGGTAATTATTTTTTACAGGCACAGTAGAAGGGGTTTCGCAGCCGGTAATTCAGAGGATGTTTGCCGGTGGTCTTTTTTCAATAGGAACCGTGGGAGAGGTTTCGCAATGGCAATTCAGGCGGACGTTTGCCGCCGCCCTCCTGGTGGCGGACTGCACTCTGAACGGAGAAAAAAAATGCGGCATCCTGCCGTTTTTTTCTCCGTTAAGCCTCTCTGAATTGCCGCTTGCGAAACCCTCCCACTTGGCTATTGAGAGCAACACTACTGTTAAACAGAGCTGCTCTGAGTTAGCGGCGAAATCCTTCCACTATGCTATAGAAAATATGATTACTATTATTATGAAACATTTACCTGCTTCGCTGGAGAGGTCGAGGAGACTGTGTCGGCAGTATTCATTAACCTTAACTGGAATAAATTATTACAGGGAAAATGACGAAAATGTATATAGATGATTAAAAATACGTTTTACGGCATAATCGGGCTCATAATTGTCCTTCTTTTCAGTCTGCAGAAGGGATGGTTTGAGCTTACACCCAAGGGTGTCACTACTATGGAATCGGGAGCTTCCTACGGTAAAGAAAAAGCAGTAACTTTCCTGGTTTCAGTATTATCCCAAAAACAATGTTTAAAAAATGCTAATGCTGAAAGCTCGTCTTCTCAAAATATTCATAATGAAAAGTCAGATAATGACAATACTCATATTCAATACCCGCGAAAACTTACTCCGCATAAAAACACTCGCATAAAAAAAAGAAACCACCGCAGTCCTTGAGTACACAATATGCCGTTGTTTTCACAGGCGGAGGAAGCGGCGGCCACACAATTCCAGCATCTGTTTTAATCCGAAGACTTCGTTCAAATAATTCCGCAAATTCAAAACACATACTTCTTCCCGATCTGTACTGCATCGGGTCAATTGAAGGAATCGAACGCCGCACACTTTCTGATCTGGTACTGCGCTACTTCCCCATACGCACGGGCAAAATCCGCCGCTACATTTCACTGCGGAATATTAGTGATATGGCCGGAGTATTACTCGGACTTGTTCAGTCATTTTTTTTCCTGTTACGTTTAAAAAACGAGTATAAAAAAATACTGGTTTTTTCCACAGGAGGGTTTGTTGCCGTACCGTCAGTCATTGCCGCCCGTTTACTTAATATACATGTCTTTATTCACGAGCAGACCAGCCGTGCCGGACTCGCGAATAAAATATCCTCATTCTGCGCGTCAAAAATTTTTATCAGTTTCAACGCGAGTGCAAAATCATTTCCGCATAAGAAAACTATCTTCTCCGGTTACCCGCTCCGCGAGGAATGTTATGATCCGGAACGCAAACCTCTTTTTATTAACGGCAAGGTGATTGAGACCCGACGTCCTATACTTCTGATTACCGGAGGTGGAAACGGATCTCAGCTTATAAACCAAATTGTCCGGGAAAACCTCGCATTATTCAGAAAACATTTTCTCGTTATTCATTTAACCGGCAAGGCTTTTATCAAGGACTTCGAAAAGTACGCGGATGACGGATATCACCCCGCGGCAGGCCTTGGAGATGAAATGATTAATGCTATAAAACACGCCGATTTGTTAATCACCCGCGCCGGCGCCGGTATTGTGTCAGAAATAATCACTCTAAAAAAGAAAGCAGTTTTTATCCCGCTTAAAATAGCCCAGAAGAATGAACAATACTACAATGCGAAAGAGGCGGTTAACTCGGTGGGCGGGTTAATATTTCCTGAAGAAGAACTGCCCGGGACGAATTGGGATACTGTTTTCGGACAACTGACACAACAAAGTGCTGCCGCCGGTAAATGCGGCAGAGATGATTCATCTATTGTGTGTAAAGTAAATAAACGACCTGATGAAGTGCTTATTCAGTATATTATTAACGAGTTTTGAACCGGTATTCTCAAGTGTTCAGATCATCTCGCATTTTCGAATAGTATTGTACTGACTTTTTAAACAGAAAGTACGCCTTAGCCTTACCCTCTGTCTTAAATCTGGGTTATTCTTTTTCTTTATTGCATTGGTATGACTTCAAAAATTTTTTTCGAAATAACTTGACATCTGAACTCATTTGTTGTATAATTCAATCAGATGCAAACAGTTAGAAGCTTTATTGACATACATAACGCTGCGGAAGCTATCATGCATGCGGTTAAAAGTGATATAAAATCGTCACAATACTTACCTGGCAGAAAGATCCCTTCAATACGCGAACTCGCCGCCCGCTATCATCAAAGCACTTCCTGTATCAAAAAAGCACTTCAGCGGCTTGTCGATGAAAAAATACTCTGCATAAAAAACCGTAGCGGATATTATGTGACCGCTTTTCCCGCATCCTGCGACGGCTCAGCCATCGCGCATCTCACTTTTGTAATAAATTCACAAAGCAGTGTATACAATTACGCTTCAGAAACAACCACAAAATTTCATGAATACGAGGCCTCTCGCAGAAATATACCCGTCAGTTACTGTCCCACTAAACGATGCGCTGAGACCGAACGTCTTATTATGCAGCGGCTCCTTAATGACCCTAATACCGCGGCAATATTTGTACATCCCGTACACCGTGACAATAATGATTTGTTTATGGAAGCAGAAGAAAATGGACTCCGCTGGATTTACATACACGATAAACCTTCTGAAACGGGCAATAATTTTATAGGCACAGACAACTATCTATTCGGCAGAATCGCAGCAGAAACACTCCTTCGCTGCGACGGCGATTGCTTCCTTCTTATAGGATATGCGGATGAATCCGGAGAAACCGCCGGAATATCCAGAAACGCCGGTTTTCGTGATAAAGTGCAAACGCACGATCTTCCGTTATACGAATTGCTTTCCCCTTCACGATCGCCTGAAAATATAACTATTCTTGAGGAGTTTATACTATCTCACCGGCTTGAACGGCCGAAAATATTTTGCGCGACAGAATATTTTACCAGAAAAATTGCAACAATAAATCAGACACTCGCGCAATGCCCGGGCTATCAACTTATCGGCGCAGACTATTCCGGCTTAATTGACGGCTCCATAGTTACCTGCGTACATCAACCAAAAGAAACGGAAGCCGCCCTTGTAAGTAACTGGATTTTTTCCTCCCCGGCCGATACAAATAAAAAAACACAAATATTTTTACGGCCGGTATTTACACCCGGCGGCACTACGCAAATCAGTAGCTCCGCGCAGCTTTATACCGCGCCGCTCCCCCTTATAAAAGGTAAAATAAATGCATAAGAAACTGCCTTTATTTATTGCGGCAGGAAATCCCCGGCGTTGGGAAAGCCATGCATGGCGGCCTTTTTTTACAAAGCTTGGTAAAATAATAGCACGAAACTGGCCGCATGAACTCAAAAAAGCAGCCGATGAAGCCGCGTCTCTGCCGGTTCATAATGATTATAAAAAAAAATGCCGACAGTGGTGGACACTCGCGCTGCGTTACAGTCTAATCTACAAAGAATATTTGCTTTTTAATATTTACCGACGGACGATGAATGAAACGGAAAAATATGTTGGAAGAGACCCCGAGATTTGGAAAAGACACTTTGTAGATCCGATTAAAAAACTAACTGACGAAATTGCGATTTGGACGACGGATTTAAAGTTATTCTGGAACCGAAACTAATTATACACGATTATGAAAATTTTGCGGCAGAAAAAAAAGCGCATTTTGTGTTTGAAGATGTTACCCATAATTAAACACAATGAACGGCAATTTAACATTAATAGTCTTTTAAAATGACTAAATAAATAATTACATAAAAAATTAAATGGGGAACAAGATGAATCAAATATTTAAAAAAATGGTTGTCACCGTACTGTTCGGTATCAGTATTTTTCTGCAGATGCCGCTGCAAGGTTCGGAAGGTACCGCGTTTACTGAAATATTGCCCAAAATGGAAAAAGATAAAGGCATTATTCTCGCCTTTGCGGCACGGCATGCCGGCGATGATCAAATTGATCTAAAAATTACGCTTTACGAAAATGTTGAGTTTACAGGCGGCAAACAGGCATTGCTGTATCTCGACCTCGATAACAATCCTTCAACGGGAAGACAATTGCCTGAAGCTTTGCAGGGAACAGATGTTCTGGCTGTGATCAGCGAGAAAGGTCTTAGTTTTGTATATTTTAATAATACATATAAAAACCAGATTAAGGGAATTTTTAAAACAGAAAGCACAGACTTGCATATACAACTCAAGTATTCCCTGCCTGTAGAAAAAGGGGTTATTCCGTTAAAGATTCCCTTACTAAAATTTGAAAAATACAATGAAAAAAACCCTTCGTGGTATACCCTTTCTTCTTCTCTGCCTGCGCGAAAAAGTAAAAAAGAAGATGCCTATAATCCCGAGCTGCACGAACCAATCGCCACAAGAGAGCCCCTTTACGGCAGAACATATGTATATTCCAGAAGTCAGGTACAATACACAATGCACCTTCATTATCTGCACTCATATATTGACCGCCCGTTGTATCATGACATGTCTACATTCTACCCTGAGGAGCAGCAGTTCACTCTCGCGAGCTATAAGAAAGTACTCCGCGCCGCCCAGGAGTATGGCATTGACGGTATGGCATTTCTCACGGGCTCCGGCACACACAGCGCGGGATTTCTGCGCACTGTTGATTACTTTGACCAGATTGAGATGAAGGGCATGCACATTATTCCTGAGTTCGCCCCCGGACTGAAAGGCGATACTTTGAAAAGGTATGAAGCAGCACTTGAAAAAACTATCGCTTCAAAATACGCCCTCCGCTTCGGAACAAAAGCGGTAGTGTCTTCGTACCTTGCAGACCAAGAACCTCCGGAAGAATGGCAGCGGGTACTAAGTGAAATGAAAAGAATATACGGTGACACATTTGTATTTCTGCCTCAGCTCCGCAAACTGAGCATGCAAATGCAGAATGATTTTAGCGCGTATGGCACAAATCTGCCGGGACATATTATTTCCGGATATAAAAAAACAATCCGTTCATACCTTGATGTCACTGATGGACTGTACTTCCAGGCGATGCTGAAAGAAATTAAAAACGGAGGTTTTGCCACATTCCCGCGAAGTTATTTTGAAACCATGATACGCATCGGTGCGGAAGTACTCGCGGAGCCGCCGTATAAAGAAAAAATATTCGCGCTTGGAATATGGCAATTACATTATAACCACTATCTGCGCGCGCTGTCACTCAATGAAGACGGTACCCGTACACTGCGTAATGGATTTGAAGCAGCCATGGAAGCACGTCCTGATATTATTGTCCTTATTGAATGGGACGAGGTAAATGAAAACACAAGTCATCAGCCAACTATCTGTAATTCTTTTTCTTCGCAGCGCATTATTAAATACTATATGCATCTCATAAAAGGAGAAACACCGCTTTCAAATAAAGGCGATGACAAGGCAATACCAAACCTCATTATCTGCTACCGCAGAATGATCAAAGGCGGCGAAACACTTGAAATTGAACTCCTGAATGTACCTGACACAAAAGCGGTAAATGTTTATACTGCGGTATTATCATTTAAAGATCTTAACGGCAAAACAGTGAAACGTTTTCCTGAGGCGAAATTTAATACCGCTGAGATGAAGGAAATACGGCACATATATCCGGGCGCAGAGGCAATTTTGCATCATGTGCTCATACCCTCTCTTGAAATAACTGACTCAGCTCAAAAAAAGACAATCTATGAGGCAGGTCTTCATGAAATAACCGCTCATCCGAGTACCGCTTATGATTACAAATGGATTAAACAGCCTTTACGGGATATTATTAAACCGACTAAAGCGTTTTTTTCCGCGGTTCGCGCTGATTCTATATCGCCCGTGCCGGATACCGCTGCGGGAGCACTAATCACGAAAGCATCATTTGCCTGCGGAGAAGAAATCGCGAGTGCTGAAATTATCAGCGACGGTACTGAATTATACGGATTTGATAAAGATAACCGTTTTGGTTTTGACGATCCGGACAACATACTGTTTCGGGTTTCAATCGGCTCGCTATTCCGGCCGTTCCGCGGCGGTTATGAAAAAATAACAGGCACATTTACTGTAAACGGTTCTTCTTTTGAATTGCTTCCGGATAAACGTGATAATCAAAAACCGGCTGATACGCGCACGTTTAAACCTTCAGGTAAGGACTCTATTACCGCAGAAATAGGCACATCACTGCTTGGATTTGTTACTAAAGGTTTTTTCATCCGTGTGCCTAAAACGTCACTAAACCGCGCAGTTCTCGATATCCGGCTGTCTTTTCTCACCAATACTATTTCATTATCTTACATCGCAGAAAAAGGAATATTCGCGGAAGTATTCGACGGTGGTGTGGTTTTTGTAATTGAACGGTATACTAAACTTCCGCTGCACCCCTTTCATACCGGAAAAAAGGAAATTAATTTCAGCGCAGCAGTGTATCCGGAACAAATTAACTTTCCGCTGCATCTCCGTGTAATTACCACAACAGGGAAAATATACAGAAGTCCTCCGGTGATGCCGCTCGCAGTCCGCTCTGACAAGACAATGCAAATTCCTGTGTACTGCGATGTTACCGGGAAAACGGTACGCGCCGCGGCGCCTTTACATACGGTGAGGGAAATAGTCTATGATTTTACGACTAATTACGGCGCGATACTATACACAAAAGCGGGCAGAGGTTTTTACGGTATGCTCGGCGCGGGACCTCCACTCGCGATAGGAAAACTCGGCGCCGGACAGGAAACAGGCGGAAACATTTTTAAATCATATTCCGAGCGCAATTTTTATCCTAAAAATAATTTTCACACAGCTCCTAAATGGAAACTCCATGATAAGCGGCACGTTATTGACTTCGATGGTCAGGGAAATCTGCTTTCCCTGCCGAGTGAATTGCTTCCACGAGGCGCGTTTTCACTCGAATTTGAAATAATGCCGCTTGAAAATAAAGCATGTACTCTGTTTATTCATCACGGACATTATACCGGTTTTTTTCAACTGCAGCTTGATAACGATAATAAGGTGTGCGGTAATTTTATTAATTGGGATTTAGGCAAAGAGTCTTTCACAACCGATCTTGCCATTACAAAAGATGAATGGTCAATCGTCAGAGTACAGTACGATCTTGAACGTATCACTATAACGGTTAACGGCAAAGATGAAACATTCGTACCGGAAATCAAAAAGCCTTTTTTCTACCCCATGCCTTGTGCGTTCGGCGGGTTCGGCTCTGGAAATGAGTATTTCAAGGGAATGTTGCGTGCGCTTTCGGTATACCACTTCTTGAAGTAACAACCAACCTTGTTGCCGGAAAGTCTGCAGCCGCGGTCCGAGCTGACATAGCCTTATAACTTATTAAATATATAAATCAAAAAAACACTTGACAAAAGTGAAATTTTTGATTATAATATTGTTATATCAATAATACATATGACAAAGTATACGACTGCGAAACACATAATACTTAACTTTATGGCGAATCATAAATGTGCTGTCGGCGATAAAATTTTAACCGAAAGTAAAATAGCAGATCTCACCGGCAGCAGCCGTATTACGGTGCGGCACGCCATAAGGGAACTCAAAGATCAGGGGTTTCTAGAATCCAAGCGAGGTAAAGGTACTTTTCTAAAAAAGAATATTTTTTCCAATAGTTGTTTTGGTGTAGTTAATTTTCTGGCGGTAAATGATCCGAATCAAAGCTTCCCGTCGTATATCCAAGCTGATTTAAAAAAAGGAGGGTACGATATCAAGTATATGATTACTGGGGAAAAACCAGATAGTCAAGTTCTTGATCAAATAAAAAATTCCTCAGGAATTATCGCGTGCGGGTATATAACGCTGCAATGGGTCGACTTTTTTCTAAGCACGGATATCCCCACAGTAATCGTCGGTTCAAATCCGGTTGAAAAAATCACAACGGTAAAATATGATTATAAGAAAGCCGCGAATCTCCTGGTTCGGCATTTCGCTTTAAAAAATATGAAATCTATTGGTTTGGTCTGCGGGCAATCATCTTATTTGCCGGCTGTTGAAATGCATGCAGGTTGGCTTGAAGGAATGAATGAGTATTCACTTGCCTGTAATCAAAAAATGATACTCTGGTCAGGCATTGAAAGCACTTGGGCACAATTGGATTTATTTTTCAATCAGGGTACGCGCTTTGATGCGGTAATAGTTGAATCCGGCGCCTTGGTGCCCGTCCTTGCTTATTTTTGGGAAAACAGAAAAATATGCACGCCGGCACTGGGTTTTATTGAAGAATACGGCGCGAAATACGAGTTGCGTGAGAGTTTGACCGCTGCAGTGTTCCCAAAGTCGATATTTCAGGAAGCAGTTGAAATACTATTTTTACAGACAAAAGAAAACAGAGTGCAGATTGTCAAAATTGATCCAGAAATAAAGGTATAAAAAAATGATTAATAAAAAAAGTGGAATGCTGCCGCCATGCGGCATGTTGCTCGGCAGCCCGATTTATCTTCCAGCTCAAAATTACCTGTTTCAGCGTGGACACCGTTACAGTACGCGTTGGGTACCCGAAGATAAAACGCCTTGGGACTACCTGAATTGTCTGGTCAAAGAAAAACAGGGGAATTGTGCGGTACTCTGGGATGAAGGAACTACATCTTATTGTCTTGCATCTGCCGCATTCTGGCATGATATGCGGGCTGTCGCAGAAAAAATTCCCTTGCCGGACTGGCAGTTAAGAAAAAACCTGACTCCTGCGGATTGGCCTCTTTTGGTAAAAGAAAAAAAAAGATACGGCGCAGGGTTATACAGTTTTACGCGGAAAGCGGCATCCATGGGAATTTATACCATGGCTATTTATGCTGATGCCTTCCCTTCCTGGATTAGTAAGGCAAAAAAACTTGGAAAATTTTTTCTTGGCCTGAATGTCGGCGAAGCCTTCTCTACTGATATTCTGGAAAAATACGATAAATCAGAAAAAAATTCACGTTCCGCCAAAGACGTAATCGCAGCCGCTTCAACCGTCAGCACCGACCTGCAGGCGATCCGCCTTGTTTTTCAGCGCACTGTCAGCGCCCACCTGGCTGAAAAAAAGAAAAAGGGCTGGCCGTTGATATTTCTTACATCCGCTTCTTTTCATATAGACTATGAAGCGGCGGCCGGAGGCGATATCCTGCTGCTGGAAGATTTTGCTTTTTGTCATTTAAATATGGCCAGTGCTATTTCGCGAGGTCTGTATAAACAATACCAACAAAAGCTATGGGGTTCCTGGTTGGCGCACGAGCATTATTCTTTTTTACCATACAGTTCAACGCATAAATTTAAAATGCTGACCACCGCACTTTACCTGAAATATATGAGTGGTGCAAAAATAATAATACTGGAAAGCGGCAACTGGTGGCAGCAATCGAATTTTACTCCGGATTCGCCGGTCAATCTTATGCCCAGGCTGGATTGCGAAAAAAATACCATTAATCCGGAAATTTCCGCAGAATTCGTCACTAAGGCACAGCCTTTGTATCCGCAGATCGGTTATCATTCCCCGGTCTGCAGAAAATATAGAAAAATTATGGCTGATTTTTACCAGTTTATTTTATCAAACGGCACACCTCAGGGCCAGCCGGAAGTGACTATGGCCGCAGTTAAAGGTAATCTGGACGGCTGCGGTCAGGAATTTAATCCGAATGTTGCTGTATGGAATGCCTACCAACAGGCAGACCATAATCCGCTCTGGCTGCACGGCGCTCCGGAAAAAGGCTGGGAACTGCTGAAAAATATTTTTTTTCCGCGCCCGGCAGTTTTATTACCGTACCACAACCGTTATTTTTCAGGTACACCTTTCGGACAACTTGATATAGTCTCTTTTTCAGATGAGAATATCTCTGCCGCTTTTCTGCAAAAAAATTACCACGCCGCTATTTTTCTCGGATGGAATACCATGACCCGAAAGCATTATAACTGTCTAAAAGATTACGTAACCGGCGGGGGCACGCTTTTTATCAGCATAGCCCATTTCAGCCGGCGCACGGACCGCAATTATCTTACTTATGATGCGAAGGACTTGATTTATCAAGGTGAGCTTGGCGACTTATGCGGTGTACGTGTAAAAAAACGGGGAGAAAAATTCTACTGGGCCGTTATCCGCAGAGATAATTCTCTTGGTTTACCTTTACACAGACGTTACGGTATATATTATGCGCATGGAGCCGATATCGAAATAAGAGATAAAAAAATAGAAATTATTGCGGAGGCTGATGAGGGATCCAGTCCCTTGCTTCTACGCCGCACGCTGGGAAAAGGATTTGTGTATCTCCTTTGTACTTGGGAATACCCGGGGGCGATGTACTGGGATGATGGACCGGGCGCACCGGCCAATAATGAAGGATTTGTCGGCGACATCCTGCGTGGTCTGGCCGCTGACCGGCGCGGTACAGTTTATATTACCGATGACGGACGGCAGACTGGTCAGGAATGCGGGTTTGTCAATTATGCCTGTTTTCCCGAAGCAAAAAAAATATTTTTACTGAATATTGATTTCAGAAAAAAACATGATATTTTTATTCATGTTGGAAAAAAAAGTCAGGAAATTAGTTTACGACCGCTGGAATTCAAGGAATTACCGCTTGGGCAGTAAAACATTTTAATAAAGGAGATACTATATGCGTAACAAAATAAAAACTATCATTTGGAGTTTCACCGCCGGCTGGCAATTATTCAGTTCTCAGCTGCCCACTTACCCGGTGCCGACACAGCCATGTTCTTTTGACAAAAACACAGTCTTGCTGGCTGATTTCGAGCAGGGCCTCACTGCCCGCAGCGCCGCTCAAACAATTAAAGTCTCACTACCGGGAGAAGCTGTCTGGTCATCGGGAAAATTCGGTAAGGGCTTCCTCTCTCAGCGTAATGGCATTGATATTCTTAAATTTGAAGGATTGGCGCTTGATACGCTTTCAAGCGGTACCCTGGAATTCTGGTTCAAATACCAAAAACTCCAGCCTGCGCAGCCGCCCAATAAATTCCCGCATATGCTGAGCCTAGAAAATCCCAGCGGGGACAGTTGTATCTTTGTCCTGTACCGGGATGACGCCTATAATCTGCGTTTTATTCAAATTATTTTTACGATCAAAGGTGAAAAACCAACATCGCTTAACATTGCTGCCAATTTTTTAGAGGCTGAGGCCTGGAACCATATCGGCTTTTTTTGGCGCGACAAGGAAATTACCATGTTTGCCAATGGCCAACTCCTGCCGCAAAATACCAAGGAACTACCCCGGGAAGTCTGCCGTTATTTCGGCAATAAAATCGCTTTTGGCGGCAGTTTGAAAACAGCCACCGTGGCAGGCACGATTTTTGATGAAATCAGGATTTCTGATGTAGTACGGTATGACCAGGGTGAAAACAACCCGCCAGCGGCTGTAAATCAAGAATCGGGAAAAAAAGCCAAAATATCCACAGCTGATGCTGAAAAAGACATCTGGATAGAATGCCGCAGCGGCGGGAAATCAGATTTTTCCATACCCGGAGAAGCACTGCAAAACCCATCCTTTGAGAAAAACCTTCAAGGATGGGTAGTGGAGCGCTTTCAAGGCGCGCAAGGACGTTATAAAATCACATCAGCGCAGGCCCAGGAGGGGCAAAATTCCGTTTATCTTCAAAAAGAAAATGGCCTGGGCTATATCAGTTTGCGCAGTGCTCAGCCCGTGGAACTTGTGCCGGGAGAAAAATATACTTTTCGCGCGTACTACCGCGCGGACAATGTGAAATACCCCATGACCTCGCTGTTAATGCGTATAGAACAGACTGCAGACAGCCTTGATTATATACCAAATATGGATCAAGGTAAAGGCTTGTCTACCCAGACAGCCATGATCAATACTCCCTCCGGCAGCTGGTATAAGCGGCTATACAATCTTAAGCTTTTTCCGGAAACAAGCAAAGCCTATATTCATTTTATTGTAATCGGCAATCCGGCCGGCGTCTGGATTGATAATCTGACCATTGAAAAATACTCGGAGTCTGATAAAAAATGGAAAGAGACCATGGGGCCTTATGCCCCCCGCGTTGTCCCGGAAGGGCTGGTGGACAAAGACGAACTTGCCGGTATTCTGGAAAAGGCCAAACCGGCGTCAGCCAAACTGGAAAAACGCGGCGGCATTACTACCTTGTTAATCAACGGCCAGCCGGCAGCGCCCATTCTGCATAAACCGGACGGCGGTAACTGGGCTGAGCATCATTTGGGAAAATATTTCCAGGAACAGAACGTCAAAATTCATCTCGCACTGCAGAACTTTGATTTTCGTAAAGGCAGTTCACCTTTCAATAACCCCTTATGGACAGGTCCCAAAGAATATGCATTTGACAAAGGAATAGAAGCTATTGAACAGGTTATACGCGGCATTCCCGATGGAAAAGTAGTGCTTGAATTATGCATCAATTCCTATAAAGATTTCTGTGATAAATATCCGGATGAATGCTGGCTGAATACAAACGGGCAAAGAGGATACCGAACCGGCGGCCATTTCGTAGGTTTTACCGATAAACTTCCGGAAGGGCAATATGCCTGGGCGTACTCTTACCTGTCAGAGGTTTGGCGACAGGAAGTTAAAGAAATGCTGAAAGACTATCTTGATTTCCTGAAAAAAACGCCATACTATAAAAATATCATCGGGTTTATGATTACCGGCGGGCATGACGGGCAATTCGCCACCAGGCTGCAGGACTATAGCCTTCCAGCACAGGCCGCTTTCCGCAAATGGCTGCGAAAAAAATACCAGACTGACGCGGCCCTGGCCAAAGCCTGGAATATTCCCGGCCTGACTTTTTCTCAGGCGCAGATGCCGGATTTTCTGGATGCCGCGGATGTAAACAAATTCATGTATGACCCGCAAACCGAAATGAATAAAATCGATTACCGCAAATTCTATTACGAAATATCCTGGGACACTACAGAATTTATTGCACAAACCTTAAAAGAAAATGCGGGCAAGGATGTACTTTGTTTCCGTTATTTTATGGCTGGGCTATCGCATTGGCCTCATGCTACCAAAAGCGTGACCAGCGGTTTTTTCCAATCAAAATTTCTTGATGGCGTTGGCCCCCAACCCGCTTATCCTTTCCGTCAAAACAGCTTCACACTGACCATGCGACAAGTCATGGAAAGTTTCCACGTTAATAACAAACTGTGCATCATGGAATTTGACCAACGCACCAAACCGCGCAGTGCACAGTACCCGGAAATCAATTACCTGGAACAATCTGTAGCCACTAATGCCGAGGAATGGAAAGACATACACCGCAAATGCCTGGGCGAGATGATTGCACGCGGACATGGTTTCTGGTATTACGACATGGTTTCCGGTTGGTTTCATGATCCGCAGATTTATCAGGATATCGGGCTGGCCATGAAATATGCCGCGTATCTTCGTGACGGAAAAATGGATTGGCAGGCGGACGTGGCGTTGATCGCGGATGAAGAGACGGATTACCGCTGCCCTTATACGGAGGGCGTGGGGCATCCTGCGCTGGATTTATGCCAGCGTGATATTAAAAACACCTTGAACCAGTCCGGCGTTCCTTATGATTATTACTATTTCAGTGATCTCAAAAACAATGCCGCGCTTCATAATTATAAAATATACATTTTTGCTACCACCTGGTATTTGTCCCGGGATGACCGGGCGCTGATTAACAAGCTCAAGAATAACGGCAGGGTGCTGATCTGGCTGTACGCTCCGGGTTATTACGATGAAGAAGGCGATGAGCTGGATAATATGGCCAAACTGACAGGAATCAATATTCAAGGCGGAGAAATCCATCCGGCAGTTGCAGTGTGTACCGCCGAGAGCACGCATCCTTTAGGTAAAAACCTGCAGCCCCTGCAGGGCATTGGTTATTTAAGCAGAAAAAATTGGCTCATGGTTGAAAAAATCACGTACCTTGATTACCTGCGTTTTTACGCTGAGGACAAAGGGGCTGCGGTAATCGCCAGGTTCGAAAGTGATCAGGCAGCAGCAATTGCCGTGAAAGATTTGCCCGGCTGGCGTTCAATTTACATTGCCCAGCCCGGAGGCATCAGTCCGGATTTCCTGAACAATGCGGCCAGGGAGGCAGGCGCATATGTGCTGTGTGATCCATGGATTTCAATTGAAATGAACAATAATTTTATCTGTGTGCACGGCACGCGCGCAGGTAAATACACATTCCGGCTGCGCAGTAAACGCACAGTAAAAGACCTGCGCCTTGAAAAAACAATTTCCCAAAACACGAATACGTTTGATTATACAATTGAGGCAGGCAAGACCTACTGGTTCGGATTATATTAGGAGTAAAAATGAACACTTACAATAAAAAGTTAATCTTTTTCATATTAACGGCGATGTTCCTGCAACTCTTTGCGGCAACAATTACGAAGAACAGTCCGGTACTGCGCGCACTGGAATTACCGGAAACGGAAATCACCTTATCGGAAATAGCCGACAGCCCGGATAATGATCTTTTAGAAAACGATGCGCCGGATATTCTTAAGCTGTATGCCGGCATCGCAAACGGAAACGTATTGATTTTAAAAACACTCATAGCAAAATCAATGACCGCAGACGCACAGATCCTTTTTTACCTGGACCTGGACAATGACCCGAAAAGCGGCAGACAGAATGTGCTTGCTGGTACTGATGTGATACTGCTTATCAAAACTGACACTAACAGTGTTGTATATTTCAATAATGCTTTTCGTAATAAAATCAGCCTACGGAGTTTTTGCATGGGGCAGCAGGTTTTCTTGGCTGTCAAATATCCCTTCATTGAAAAAAACAGGAAACTTGTCATTGACCTGAAAGCGGTCATCTCTGAAAAAAAAGGCGGCAAGGGTGACAGAATAAATGACATCAACGCCAGTCTGCCTTTACCTGGCGGACAGGCAAACATGCCGGCTAAACCTGCGAAAAAAAAAAACGCGACCACTGGCCCGGATATGGATCGTGACGGTATCGGTGATGCAGTGGAACAGGCAGTAGGCACTCCTTTGGATTATGAGCAAGAACTCATTTCTTTACAGGCACAAAGCGAACAGGACGCAGGCATCATAGAAAAGATTTCTGCATGTCATGTCGGCGGCTACCGGCTTTTATTAAAAATTTCATGCAGTCAGGAGATTCCTTTTCCTTCCGGCGCTCAAGTTCTCATTTATCTTGATATCGATAATGATTCTGGTACCGGCAGAAAAGGTTCTTTGGATGGCTGCGATAGTCTCGCAGTAATCAACAAAGATGAAATTAAATTTTTATATTGGAATAGTGCTTTTCAAAATAAGCTGAGCGGTGCTTATTTTGCAGAAAACAAGGATTTATTTATTACTCTGGACTGCCCCTGGCCAGTAGAAAAGGGATTATTATCGTTAAAAATTATGATGGTAAAAATTGAAAAATTTCATGAAAAAAATCCGGCCTGGTTGGGACTGGAAGCACAATTGCCTGTTGCTGCCAATTCTTCTCTTGCTGCTTTAGGAGGCGCGCCTAAAGAAGTGCAGAAAATAAAAGAGCTGGACGCGCGCTGGCAGAATATCAGCGCGCCGTCGGATGAAACAAAAGATGCGGATGTTTTAACACAAAGCAAAGAAAGTGATTGGAAGGTTTTTTCAAGCGGTGATGGAGACTTATCAATTCTCATTAAAAACGGGGTGCTCTTCGCACAGTGGAGCGGCGGGGAAGGCGAAGCGGTGCTGGAATGCATTCAATCCGTCCCACCAAAAGTAAATGCTAAAAAACAACTGCGCTATATTTGTGAATTGAACATTCTGGAAAGTGAGTATGGCGGCCAGGTATTTCCTAAGCTAATGCTGCTCAATGAAAAAGGTAATCCTGTCAGTACAGAATTTGATAAGAAGCCCATGTACGCTTCAGGCTCCTTATCATGGACAACTGACCCGCAATATCATGAAGAGCCCGGTTCCTGGGGTGTTATTGATTTTCAGAAAACCATCACCTCACAAGTGACAGGGGTTCGTCCATGCTTTGTGCTTAAAGGTAACCGTATTACCGTGGCCATCGGCAGAATGCGAGTAGAAGCAGTTCCGGATAATTTAGGTTTTGCCAGACCGAATATAGAAACGGAAAAACGTGATTTTTCACAAAAGGAAAGCGATGATATCCTGGCCAAGCGCGCTAAAGCAGTACCTAAACTAATTAAAAAAACAGACCGAGTAACATTACTGGTTAACGGACAGGAAATTTTTCCCGCTATTTACCACAGAGGCACATTCTATCCTCGTTGGACACGCTATGGTGATTTCAGCCAGGCAGGCTTTAATGTGTTCTATTTACCCATATTGTTCGGCAATCCTTCAGAAACCCATAAAACAGCGGTCGGCCCTTTGTGGCTTGGGAAAAACAAATTTAATTTCAGCCGCCTTGAAGAGGAGCTGCGGATCATTGCGGCGATTGAACCAGATGCTCTGGTTATCCTTTCGGCCAACGTTTTTCCTTACCCGCAGTGGGCAGAGGAAAACCCGGATGCCGTTTTAGAAAATGCCAAAGGTGAAAAAGGCGTAAACAGCGGCGGCGAAGGCATCGCCTGGGGCATCAAGCCTGATTATACATGCAATCGTGAAAATTATTTTGCGCCTTCTCTTTATTCAGAAGAGTTCAGGCGTGATTGCGAGGCAGCCTGTACCGAATTAGGAAAATTTCTGGAAACATCTCCTGCCGGGAAAATTGTGTTTCAGGTAGATTTTTGCGGCGGCGATGACGGGCAATTTTACCCATGGGACCGTGATGATTCATACGGTGAAGACCATTGCCCTGCAGCTTTAAAATCATGGCGTGATTTTTTGACGCAAAAATATACCAATAATACTCTTCTGCAGGCTACCTGGAATAACGATTCCGCTTCCCTTGACAAACCTGGAATTCCCAGTCTGACTGAACGCAGTTACACCTATCTTGAAGGAGCAAACCGCCGAGGTTGTGATTACAATGATTTCACTTCGCATCGTTTGGCTGAATTGCTTATCGCCATGGGACGCGGATTGAAGGCAGGCAGCAGCGGGCGTTTGCTCGCGGGAGCATATTATCCTGATGCTGCCGGCGGTCGTACGGTGGGAAAACATTCACTCGGTTTACTATGCGCTTCCCCTCATTTTGACAGTGTACGTACTTGTCCGGGCTGGGAAGTGTTTAACGGCTCACTTTTGGAACATGGAAAACTCCATTTGCAGGAATTAGATATCAGAAATGCGTTCTTAGAAAGCATGTTAGGCAGCGCGTTTAATAACCGCGGTATGAGGTTCACGACAAATTTTTTCAGGGCTTTTGCCTGGCGCTATGCCGCACAAGGCGCAATTGCCCAGGGCGGAGGTTATTATCACTACGACATGGCCGAAGGGTGGTATTGCGAGCCTGACAGTGTAAATATTTTCGGCGAGATCAGGAAAATGGGTGAGCATATTACTGACAATATCCCGATCGGATTTCAGGTTGGATTTTTTCTTGATGAAAAAACCATGCAGGGGCTTCCGTATCCCGGCGGATTCCGATTAATGGGGCCTACAGGTAGAAATACATATGATGCGTGCAGTCACAGCGGATTACTATATCGAATTTTTTTGGAAGATGAAGTATATAAAGACAGTTTTCAACTTCCGAAAATTTGTATCTTCCCGCTGCCATTGGAAATGACTCCGCAAAAGGCGGATAAAATCAGGACAAAGGCAAAAATTCAAAAGGCCATCGTTATCTGGGGATTTGGGCCTGGACGCATGACCTCCTTTGCCGACAAATCTGAGCATATTATTCCTTTTCGGGTGAAACCGGCTCCTGAAACTGCAGGTAAGTTATTACAGACACATCGCGATCATCCTCTTCTAAAAGGTTGGGAGGATAAATTATTAGGATCATACGTTGGGCGGTTGGACGGCTTAGGCCTGATCTACCCTTGGCCGTACGGCGGGTACAGTGTGCAGCCGGAAACTGGAGTAACTGTCCTGGCACGTTATGCCGGCACGCAAATTGACGGCTTAGCAGTAAGCGAGAAAAACGGCCTGATAGAAATATTTAACGGCGCGCCGGGAGGTTTTTCCCCGCAATTTTTCCGCAACCTGGCAGCATTAGCCGGCTGTCAGCCTCTTTCTGACGATGACAGCCTGGAAATTTATTGCGGCAGCGGTCTGCTTTCCGTGTATGCGGATACGGGCGGTGTAAAACAGATATATTTACCCAAGGGCGTTGAGGTACGTGTGTCGTTAACCGGCCACAAATTTAAAAATAATGAACAGGGTTTTAAATTTAAAATCGGTTATGCAGATACAGCAGTTTTTTCTCTGAAAAAATAGATCCGACACACCGTGCTATAAAAAAAGGTGTAAAGCGCTATTCTTTATATGTTATAATTAACCGCTGAATAATAATTCATCTCCCCTGGAGGGCTCACACATGCTTTTTGATTTTCTTAAAGGAACCATTATCGGAATCGCGAATATTATACCAGGTGTATCGGGAGGAACTCTCGCATTTATTCTTGGCGTATATCACCGGCTAATCCGTGCCGTTAATTGTATTAATGCCGGTTTTTTTATAGAATTTTTCAGCTCGCCTAAACATATATTTACAAAAGAAGGCCGCAGCAATATCGCCGCACTACTCAAAAAAAATGATTTATTCTTTCTCATGCGGGTAGGAGCCGGCGCGGTAGTTTCTATTATGCTTCTTTCCGGAGTAATGAAAAAAATGCTGCTTGATTACCGCGAACCGGTATACGGACTATTCCTTGGCCTGGTTATTATGTCAATCCTTATTCCATACCGGCAAATGACACGAAAAAAACTTCCTGAACTGATTATGCTCGTGCTCGCCGCTCTGCTTACATTGTTCATATCCTACTCAGTAAACCCGTCACACAAAGTTCTTGAAAACTCAAAAAGATACGAACAAAGTGTATCAGACACACCATCCGGTCAGATCAAAAATTCAATTAAAATCAGCAATGTACGCGATTATGCGGTTGTTTTTTTCTCTGCGGCCGCAGCTATTTCAGCGATGGTACTGCCGGGAATAAGCGGTTCATTTGTGCTGATACTGCTCGGGCAATACTTTATCATTATATCCGCAGTATCAAACGCGGGGATGTATGTAAAAGCTTTATTAGTTCATAAAACTATTCCGCCTGAAATGATTAATCAATTTACCGGTGATATACTCATAATAGTCTTTTTCGCCATAGGCTGCATTATCGGAATTTTACTGTTTTGCAGGCTGTTTGAATATGTATATGCAAAGTTTCCCAATCAAACCCTCGCCGGGCTTACCGGTCTGGTAGTCGGATCATGTTACGCGTTGTGGCCGTTTAAAACATTTATTATTCAGGATGTATATATCAAAACCTCCGGGGGGATTGTATTTGCCGAAGGATATAAAATATATACTAATCAGAACTTTCTGCCTTTCATAAGCGGTTTTTCATCCAACATATCCGGTATCCGCAGTTTCGCGGTACTGATCATGTTCTGCGCAGGAGTTGCGGTTATGTTCCTATTCAGTAAAGTAAAAAACTGACCAGTCCATGTTTGTATTGTCAATTTCTCCGGCATTACTTTTCCGGTCTTGACAGATTTATTCGTTTGATCTAAAATTAACTATGCTGGATCGGGATAATATACAAAAATATAAAAAGGCACTGGATCGCTGTCAGATAACCTACCTCCCTGCGGAACGAATCGAGACATTCGGGATGACATATTTTAACTATTACATGATGACAGAGCTGCGCGAAAAATATACAAGGTTCCGCGAGGGGACCATTGTCTTTCACAAACCGCTGGTAATTCTCGCAGGCAGAACCCGGGAAATGTTCAACGGTTTTCCCGATGCGGTGCGGGAATACGCAGAAAAATTACTGGACAAAAACGATACGCACTTTCACCTGCTCGGTTACCGTTTTCAGAATTCGCTGCGTGAAACCTGGGAAGAACGCTGTCATCTGTATGAACGCGCTGCAGAGTTACGGAAATCGGCCGCAGGCGGCACCAATGCCGGAATAATTATAGGTGAAGAAGAATACTGGGAACTAGCCGCTTTTAAGTATCTCATTAAGCTCATCGAACAGTCTTTCAGTATTAACGTAACCGAGATGAAAGAGCGCGGTCTTTTCGGCAACGGAACCCCTTCATCAATTACCAAAGAAATCGACAAACTCTTTTCCGAGGCCTCATCCAGCGCCGATAAACGGCAGGAACTCGGCAAATTTCTCCTGGCGCACAACCTCTTTGAAACGTACGAAGACCGCTATTTCTCCCTCTTTAAAAAATAATTTACCCTCTCAGCAAACCCGGACTATTCCGAAATAGTATTCGGGATACCGAATAAATCTCGTTTTACTTCAAGATAATACAGGTAATTGCTGTACGACACATCAGCCTGCACACGGTGATCAATATGAGGTATGTATCCGCCTTCTTCGACAAGCGGTTTTAGTTTAAGCAGCTCTTTTTTAATATCCTTCTTATCCAGCAGCAGAACTGTTTTATCGACACCGCCCATCATCCGTATATCCGGATGGGTTTTTCGAAGATCCGCGGGATGAATACCGGCTGCAACCTCAAGGGGAAACATGATGTTTACACCGTTGTCGAGCCAACCCGGCATAAGCAGACGGAAGTCTCCGTCGCAATCAACAAAACTGTATTTTGTTCCCGCCTTCCGGTAAATATCCATTGTGTGCTTTATTGTCCGGCCGCACTTTTCAATAAAAAAAGAAGGCGTGATAATGGGACCGGTTTTGAATGCAATATCTTCCCACCAGCTCACAAGATCAATTGTCAGATATTTTACTATTTCACGCGCGATATTCACGCGTATCGCAGATAAATCTTCGAGTATTTCTTCGATAAGCGCGGGCTGATCATACACTCCCATTGCAATGTTTTCAAAACCCATCCAGTTTCTTATTATTCCCGCGGTGCTTCCGCCGGACACCGCAAGCACGTAATTGCGGCTTTTTACTTCTTCTGCTGTCTTTTTCAGATCGACAAGGATGCGGTCTTTGATTTCAGGAATTAATTTTTCTTTAAAAACTTTATAGCTTTCTTTATCTTTGATAGGAAAGTCAATATAATGCGGGATAGTATCATCTCCGTTTGAGAATACTTCGCATTTAACCCTGTTCGCATCTAGTATAATTTTATGAACGCCGTCGTCGCTGATAACCTGTTCAGGAAAAGGCGTAATGAGGCCGATATTAACCGGCAGGTATTTCCTCCATGAATCAAATCCGAAATATAAATCAGCTTTATCATTATTGTCTACAAACGAAGGAAGCCCTTCCTTGTGCCACCTGCGGAGCGTATCATTCCAATATCCGAATTCTGTGTCTATAATTCTGTCCGGTTTTTTGAAATCCATTGTAGAAAAAAAACGATCACGGGGAGTCATTTCACCGGATTTAACTGTAATATTTGTAAAACTTACCGCTTTTTTACATAATTCTTCAAATTCATCCGCATCCATATCAGTGCTCCTTATTTATGCTTTAATAATGATTATATTATAATAAAAAAAAACCGCATTGTAAATGGAAAAAAAAGACAATATATGGAAAAATATTTGTTCTATATGAGTAAGGTTTCCAATGAAAAAAAACAAAGATATAACTTTCAAAGTCTCAAAAGCTAATTACTTTACAGTTTCCCCGGATCATTGCGTATGGGGCCAAAGGAAAATACCTGATTATGAATTTATTTATCAGGTTTCCGGGACATCTGTATACACTCAGGATGATTCTGATATTGTGTTATTGCATCATGAAATTCTTTTAATTCCTCCCGATGTGACACACACGTTTGCGGTTTCAAAACAGCATCCCTCAAGTATAAGCTGTATTCATTTTACTCCGTCGGCAAATCTTTCCGGAGTGTGCCCATTAAGACTGCCCGCAGGACATGATTTTGAAATTCTTATGCTTTTTAAACGTATTGCCGGTGAATACACACAATACGGCACCGCCCGTTCTGAAATTCTCGGGACAATGCTTAAAGAGGCCTACCTCCGCCTGCAGTCAAAGCCCAGAATAATTGAAAAGATATTACCAGCCCGGTTAAAAACTGCAATTTCGTACATAAACGATCGGTACTCCGGGCACATAACACGGTCATCTGCAGCCCGTTACTGCAATACAAACCCTGAATATTTAAGCACGCTGTTTTCCAGATATATGGGCTTTTCACTTAACACTTTCCTGGTAAACCTCCGCATAGAAAAAGCAAAACAACTGTTATCAGAGAAAGGCTTTACTGTCAGGGAATCAGCAATAAAATCCGGCTTCCAGGATCCGCTGTATTTTTCAAAAATTTTTAAAAAAAAAACGGGAATGACTCCCGGTCAATACCGGAGTATGCTCTGATTAGTTATTTAAATATTCAGTTTTAATCCGCAGTATATTCCTCAGCTGCATAAGCGCATTTTCTGCCTGGGATTTGTCGTCCCGGTATATCTTATACAATCCAAGACTTGCCGGGAGAAAATCCGGTTCGATCCGGAGGATATGCATATACAGCATAACCGCAAGCTGAATCCTCGCCGTTTGTTCCAGACAAAACGCTGTGTTATACAGCCTATAGACCTGAAATTCTTCAGCACACCGGGATTTTATAAAACAACTGCTTGCCGGTTCAAAGAAGCCTTTCGACATATAAAACACACCCCGCCGGTACAAAGTATCGTGCGGCGGAAAACCATGCCGGAATAAATCTTTTATTGGAGTTGCAAGGATAAATGCCGGACTGAGTGTACCGGTGTAATTAATGTCTTTGTTTTGTATTTTATCTTTCATTGCTGAAAATGCGGTATTAAAAAGTTGAAACAAACACACAAGTACAACGATAGATATAACATAAGGCCTGAGTTTACGGTAACGCGTGAAGTGCTTTTTATATCTTTGACCAGTGAGTTGAAAATAAAAACCTGCAAATAAGATCACCGAGAATAAATGAAAATATAAATCAGAAAAGGTAATTTTATTAAAATAAAAACCGGACAGAAATGCAGGGGAAACACAGTCCTCCGCACCCGAACAAGAAGAGAGAAGAAAGGGAACTGTATGATCAGACAAAACCGGAGAGAAATGCAGACTCGATGATTTTTCATCAAGCATCAGTAAAAAAACCAATACCCATACCCCGGCGGCCATTAATACAATCTTATAAATTTTAACATCTGGCATGACTATCCTGTAAAAAAAACCCGGATTAATTTTATAATTACACATTAGAAAATAAAGCAGAGATATCAGCATTATAATTAATAACACCGGCTCAGTAAAATACAGAATAGCAGAAAAATATGACCCGGTGACCACATACACATACATCAGAACAGACCTGCGGTTTGTACTATTATGCATTATTTTGAATAAACTGTATACTCCGTACACACACCCGAGTACGCATATTACACTGTGTATAACAGAAAGGAAATACTTTCTGTGCGGCGAGAAGATAAAGCAACGGAAGACGACGGCATAACTGATGGAAATTATTAAAAAAAAAACCGGAAGCAAATCAGAACCAGCCGTTTTCCGAAAAAACCGGACAGGTGAAATTCGTGTGAAAAAAAAAAGATAAAAGACAGGCCACAGGAATGCCTGGCTGCGCAGAGAACAGAGCGGAATATACACCGCGCATGCAATAAAACCGAAATAAATAAACCGGACTTTCTTGGGCAGTTCAGGAGACATATACCCGTTCTACTCTGCTGCCGAGGGAACAGATAATATCGTAGGGGTGGGTATGCTTTATCCGTGCGATGTCCTCAACGGTGATTTTTTTACTTTTTGAAGATCCTATCATCGTTACGATGGTTCCCGGTTTTACGTCAGGACACAGACTGAGATCAACAGTTGTATAATCCATGGATACACGTCCAATAATCTGACAGTACATATCCATAATGATCACTTTCCCGGAATTACTGGCAGCAAGGGGTATTCCATCCGCGTACCCCGCGCTGATTGTCCCGACAGGAGTATCTTTTTTCAGCGTATACGTACCGCCGTATCCGATCGTACTGCCTTTTGGCAGAATACGGTTGTCAATTAACCGGGTTTTAAGCGACAAAGTCGGCAGGAGTGAATACCGGTGCAGCCCCTGAAGATCAAATACACCGTATAAATTAATTCCCGTACGCACCATATTAAAATATGTATCAGGAAAATTATTTATCGCATCTGAATTGGCAATATGTATTATTGGAAATTTTATTTCAGGCAGTGACTTAAGTACCTTTAAAAAAACGGCGGTTTGTTCGCGGGTTTTGGGATCCTTCCGGTCATTTGCATTCGCATAATGCGAGTAAATTCCCTCGATACTGACTCCGGGAAGCGCGGCAATAGTCCGTACCGCCTGGGGAGCATCTTCGGGAAGAAAACCCAGTCTTCCCATCCCGGTATCGATTAGAATATGGATGCGCGTCCGGCATCTTTGCGAAACAGAGACTTTTGAAATTTTTTTTGCAATATCGGTATTTCCCACAGGAAGAACAAGATTCATTTTCACGGCTTCAGCAATCTCGTTATCAAGAATACCGCCGATGATCTGGACAGGCACGTGTACCTTTTTAATTATAGAAACTGCTTCCTTGAGTTCAGCGACACCGATTCTGTCAGCGCCGGCCCGGGCAAGAACCGGCGCGAGAATTTTCGCTCCCAAACCGTATGCGTTCGCCTTTAACACCGTCATAATCGGTATACCGCCGGTACTTTTACGGATGCTGTTGAAATTTTTAATAATCCTCCGGGTATCGATTTCAACCCAGACGCGGGATTTAATTTTTTTCATTAATTTTTTTCATGATTATTCATGATTATTCACAATTATTTACGATTGTTTAAAATTCCGGTTATTCCTGTAAATAATTATTTACTTTATGACCGGAAACGCGGAAATACAAGAGTGAAGGTACTGCCTTTCCCGCGCTCACTATGAAGTGAAACCGAACCTCCATGCGCTTCGACTATACTCTTCACAATAGAAAGACCAAGGCCGATACTGGTTGAATTGCTTCCGCTGTAAAATGGTTCGAATATTTTTTTCTGTTCTTCAGCGGTAATGCCTATTCCGGAATCTTTGAAATGGAAAAAAATATTGTTTTCTTTTGTTTCAGCGGCAATGAGAAAGGTTCCCCCCTCCGGCATGGCCTTGTAACCGTTTTCCAGCAGATTATACACCACACGGGTAAACCGTTCTGAATCAATATCCATATCACCGTCAGTTTTTACTTCGTACCGTATTTCCATCCTTCGGCCGGAAAAGCGTTCGAGCATTTCGTCGATACATCGTATAAAATATTCGCGGATGTTCACACGGGAATAATTGAGCTGCAGATTTCCCCGGGCATATTCGAGAATACCTGCCGAAAGGCTGCTGAGCCGGTCAACGAGCTGAATGATTTTTTCGGCTTTTTCTTTCACTGTGCTCTGAACACGGGTATCGCATGTAATGAGCTCGCTGTAGCCGCGGATTACCGCAAGAGGATTACGGATATCGTGGATAATACTGGAAGCGAACCGGCCCAGAGTACTCAGCCTCTCATTGCGCAGCCTTGTCTCCTGAGTAGTTTTTATTTCAAGATTATCTTCAGCAAGCTTTTGATTGTGTTTTTTCAGAATATCTATTAAGATGCTGTCATTTCGCCGCACTACCAGCGTGATCGATTTCATAATTGCAAGCGCAATATGGCTGCTTGTATTAAGTAGCCACTGAAAATCTTCACGTGAAATTACCAGACACGTACACGCTGTTTTAACTGTGATTGTTGCCCCGCGCGGCATACCATCAATCAGCGACATTTCTCCGAAAATATTACCGGGTCCGTACACCGGTTCAAATTCGAGGTACTCTTCATCGTCGGTCCGGGTTACCGCGACCGTACCTTTGTAAATGATATATACTTTGTCGGCAATGTCTCCGATTTGAAAAATAACCGTATCCGGCGCATATGTTTCTTCAGTACACACATTAAGAACAGATTCTACCTCATCCTCGGTGAGTGCATTGAAAAAATATGAAGTATTAAGAAACTTCCTGTATGCAGTGATATCTGATAATTTAATCATATTGTTTTTAAAGGCACCAATTAGCTGAATTCTTCATCACGCATGGCATTTGTCTGCCCATATTATATCATTATTTACAAAATACCACTTACATCCTTATGAATTCCCACTAATTTTTGCATAGGCTATGTAAACGGCTTATAAGTCCTTTAATTGAGGCAGACGTTTGCTGGTTGTCTTTTTCTACAGGCAGCGTGGAAGGGGTTTCGCAATGGCAATTCAGACGGACGTTTGTCGCCGCCCTCGTGGCGGCGGTCTGCACTCTGAACGGAGAAAAAAAATGCGGCATCCTG
>Ga0180008_1000448_pt1 | contig 35528 bp, 50 predicted proteins | sample MM_PW_MetaG_FD_121121 | JGI IMG/M metagenome (GOLD analysis project Ga0180008, IMG submission 121121) | Groundwater microbial communities from the Aspo Hard Rock Laboratory (HRL) deep subsurface site, Sweden - MM_PW_MetaG | ecosystem: Environmental > Aquatic > Deep subsurface > Groundwater... | reverse complement strand
GGAAGCGGTTGTCAAAGCCGAGAAGCCGAAGCGTAGCCGTAAGAGGGAAAAAGTAGCCGTAGCCTAGAACGCTTGAACACAGAAAACAAACGACGCACAGGAAGGCGGCGCAAGCCGCCTTTTTGTGTCTTTTTTGTAAGGGGGTATTCCTGCCCTGTGCGGGGATACCCCCTTTTTGTGCCTCAGAAAGGAGTGAATATGACCGTAGCTATCAACATGGGGCGTCTCCTTATGACCAGAGGAGTCAATGACCTGGTGGCGGAAGATGAGGCTTTCGCTAAATTCGTTATGAGTAGCCTTACCCGACATCGGAGTGGTGACTGGGGAAACCTTACCGATGAGGACAAACAGGAAAACGAGCTAAGCCTCAAAGCAGGATACCGGCTGCTCTCCGCCTATGAGTCCGAGGGATTGCCTAAAATCTGGATAATCACCGAGGCGGACAGGTCAGCGACTACTATCCTTTTCCCCGACGAGTATTAGCCATAATTCTATATTTTGAGGGGCTGTCTGCGCCCTAAAAGGAGGTGAAACTATGCCCATAAAATGGAGTGCTGTCAAGGTCAGCGAGGCGATGGATGGAGTGGAGAGTCAGATCGGCCTGGCTGCGATATTCTTTGCTGAAGCCAAAGCCAGGGCGGAAGAGGCCCTGAAGATACCAGACCTCCCCCAGTATATCGAGCAACGCATCCAGACGCTAATCTGGGACATCCAGCGAATCAACCAGGTAAAAGACAAGATTGAAGGAGTCCGCAAATATATCCCCGACGGTGCGATAGAGGAGGAACAGGGGAGAACCAGGCACGGCGGAACGCAACCGCTAATCTAAAAGTGTCACCAGTGCACGTTCAAAAGTGTCGCAAAGTGTCGCAAAGTGATGCAAACTGCCTCAAATAGCACCACTTTGAGGGGCCAACTATGCCCAAAAACCGAGAGAAAGGAGGTGAGACAGGTGAAAAATCAACTCGGACTCTTCGAGGAGGCCGGGGTACAAGTAGCCGAGCCAGAGCCGGTGACCGAGATTCGCAAGGGAAACTATTCGGTCCGTTACCCCCTCCGGAAAAAGCGGAGGGAAGCCTGCAAACGGCTAATGGAAATCCTGGGAGAGCTGGAAGGCAAGGATATCCACGTCGGTTCCTATCATGCCGGCGGCGGTCACTACTGGATTGACAACCTCAAGCTCCCCAGGCTACAGCTCGATTTCCACCCTATCCGATACAAGGATGATTTTAAGTATATCCCTGGGGTGATAGTCCTCTGGGGGAGTCGGTCGGCTCAGGTCAGGATATTCACCGACTACCTGGTGGGCGTCCGTGAGCAGGAATACCAGGGCTACACCCACTGGCTACTTGACTTCCGTAACGGCTTCTATGACAGCAAGCTCGATGAGTTTAAGAGCCACTATAACTGCCTAACGATAACCCGGTTTAAGGACTAGCAACGGTAAAACCATTGAATTTCAACGGTTTTGCAGGGGTAACTATGCCCAGAAATAAGATGAAAGGAGGTGATTCTATGGATGACGAGACGTGCGATATGGCCTGCGCTATCCTGAGGAGCACCAATGATGGTGATGATCTGGAGCCAGCGCATCTCAAGCTCGTGGAGCTTGCCGTCAACGGGTTTCTCAACGAGGAAGGTAAAACAGCCTTCAGGGAACTCTACGATAGCGCCCAGGCCGGATATACAAAGCCCTGGTTTCACGGCTTAGAGCATCTGACGCGGGACCATGTGGGCTATGTCTACTGGAGAGGCAAAGTCGTTGAGCATTATACCCTGGACTGGTCCGGATCCGCTGAGGCAAAGAAGGCCGCTAAAGAAGTGGCTCGGCGGTGCCGGCTGCTCGAGGATAGAGGCGTTGAAACTAATGTCACAAATGTGATTTGGAAATGGCCACAGTCTGCCGAAGGGTAGAATTTAAGGACTAGCAACGGATAAACCGTTGAAATTCAACGGTTTTGCAGGGGTAACTATGCCCAAAAACCGAGAGAAAGGAGGTGTAAATTTGAAGACGGACCAAGGAGAGAAGGGTATCTCCGAAATCGTGGGGGTCTTTACGGATCCTGTCATCGTCTACCCATCAGGCTGGGAAGATACTCTCCCTGACTGGATAAAGACGGCGATCACACTTGAAAGGCTCATTGAGAGCATGAAGTCTGTAAAGGGTCAAGAACCAACAGGGACCAATGCTGAAGCCCTTGCCTATCTGTATCCCGCATCACTCGCCTTCCCCCTCAGCCGTGACTGGACAGAGATATATCTCTACCTGGGGAAAACGGTCATGGAGTACCACAATCCGTTCCATAAGGAAGAGCCGTTCCCCGCCGACCTTAAGGTAAGGCCCCTGGAAGATGACCAGGTACGGGAACTCAACCGCCTCAAAGCCTGGCTATACAGCCACCGCAACAGGAGCAGGATTGACCGGGACCGAACTGACCGCCGGGAAAAGAAAGAGGAGGTGGCAGCGCAGAAGAAGGAAGCACAGCCGGCACTGTTTGACTTCTAGTAATATACTACGGAAGTAGAAAGGGGCCGGGGATTTGAATCCCCGGCCCCTTTTTTGTGTCTTTTACACGGGATGCCGGCACGTAAGGTAAAAACCCAAGGTATAAAACATCGGCCACCCCTGAAAAACGCCTAGATTCCGATTACAGAGCGTCGTAGCCTCAGAAAACAGGGATATGCCGCTATTTACCGCTATTTACCGGTTAAAAGTATTTTCCAGGGGAGTATTGACAAAGGGCTTTACACACTGTAAGCTGGCTAATTGCAATGACAAATAGACCGATAGAGCTTCGCGACTATATTAACCAAACTGATGCAGCTGAGATCCTGGGTATCAGCCGTATGACCATATGGCAGTGGATGAAGGACGGCAAGATTCAAGTAGCCCTGGTCGGTGGCCAGCGTATGATTCCCCGGAGTGAGGTCGAGAGGTTAAAGCAGGAAAAGGGTGATGATGAAAAATAAATAAACCCCCGAGGAGCCGAGACCCAGGGGTTTATTTGTTGAGGGCGCCAGGGGAGAAACTAACCCCGACACTTGTGTTTATGCTAACACCCCCCCGGCCTCCAGGTCAAGAAGGATAAGTCATGAGCAAGATGCAGATAGAGTGCGCTTGGTGTGGGAAGTCGATGGGCGAGAAGGACGGTCAGGGACAAGAGGGTGTGACCTCGGGCATCTGCCCTGAATGTAAAGCTAAGGTGAAGGCGAACAAGCGGAAGAAGCGGAAAGGAGTTGGTGATGGGTAAAAAAGGCAGCATAGAACTTGACAGGTTGAGAGAGGAATGCCCTGAATTTGAGAAATATATACACCTGCTGATACCGCGACAGCAAACCGTCTTAAAACAAAGGCTAAAAGGTCTCACCCTAAAAGAGGTCGGCTCGAATTTGCCAAGAACCGAACGTGCAGGCGGTGGTACTGGGGTAAGCCCGGAATTAGTAAGGCAGCAGGAACGTAAGGCGATCTGGAGACTCTTATACTTTCACCGCAAACGAGAGGAGGAAGCCTACGAGACAGTCAAGGCAGCCTTAAGGGCAGCAGATAGGCACGCAGCAGAAAAAGCAGCCCAGGGGGAATAAAGATATGGCCAAAATAGAGGGATATAACAAAATTGTTATATCAGTCAAAATGACCGACATTAACCCGCACCTGATTAGTTATCAGGTGCGGTACCCCCATTTCTATTGAAGGAGTAAGGAGCATCATGGCAACAATGTCTAAACCAGTGGCAAAAGAGGGGCTGGCCAGCAACAGCGAAATCCCCCAGGTTTACAAAGCTGCCATTGAACGGGCAATAGATGAATGGCACCTCGACGGGCCAGAGGACAAACAGTGGCCAGATTATTTCCGTGGGGAACTAGTAGACATGCTAAATGAATGGGAATTATCCGAGGATGACCCGGTAGCTGATGATGAGTACGACGAAGCGTGCATCTGGTTTCAAGCCGGCTGGAAGGCGAGCCCAAGCGACGGGTTGCCTGAGTTTCGTGAGTACGCACGCCAGAAATATCCCACCGAACTTGATGAAGACCTGATTACGATGATTGAAGACCTCATCGAGCGTAACAGAGGAAGATGAAGACCGAAAAAGCAACCAGTAATTTCCTGGATGCAAAGCAGGGTCTGTCCCCACGAACCCTGGAGCAGTACGTGCCGGCACTGGCCTTCCTGGTACGGGAATGCCCGAAGATGCCCGGGAAACCCGACCCGCTCCGCAAGGCGCTCAGCAAGGTGAAAAGCGAATGGGTGAAGGATTCCTACTGGCGGGTCTGGAAGGCCTTCTTCCGGTGGTGCTGGTGGGAATACGACACCCCCAACCCCATGGAACGGGTACAGAGGCCGAAGCCCGATAAAGTCCAGCCCAGGGTCCTGGGGCTTGAGGAGCTGTCTTTCACACTGGCCGCCGCCGAAGATATCCGTGACAAGGCGATATTGGCGCTGGCACTTGACTCAGGGGTTAGAGCGAGCGAATTCGGGCGCCTGCGCATCAGTGATATCGGCAACGATACTATCTGGCTCTGGGGAAAAGGGCGCCAACGTCTCGAAGTGCCCGTAAGGCCGGAGACCCGCCACCTGCTCCGGCTACTGATAGACCAGGATGGCAAACGCAACCCCCGATCTCTGGTCTTCCCCGGTGACAATGGGGCGCCAATATCAAGGTTTGCCGTCTACCGCATCGTCAATAGATGCCTTGACCACGCCGGCATCGCTGGCCCAAAGCGGGGCGCTCACTTGCTGAGACACAGCCTGGCCACCAGGTTTCTCGCCAGTGGGGGTGATGTGACCACCCTGCAAAGGGTCATGCGCCACCAGAACATCGCCACCACTCAAGTATACGTCCACCTGGACATGGCTACCATAGTGGAAAGTCATCACGAATTCTCACCGGTGAGAGATGCTATCCGCGGAGCCCAGGGAGTTTTGATAAAACGAGAGGTCTTAGAAGAGGCTGAAGAGCTACTGGTCAGGAGAAAGGAATAGCAGCCGGCACTTTTTGACTTCTAGTAATATACTACCGGTAATATACCAAGGGGTCGGGGGTTCAAATCCCCGGCCCCCCTTTTTTGTCTTTTTCAATCCATAAATCCTTGGCACTCGTCAAGAATCTAGCTCCTGATCTGCTCCACAGGACTATTTTCCCATCCCTAATGATACCTTTGGGTCATTGTGGAAAGGGTGAGTGGCAAATAAAATATTAACTAGAAATAGCAGAGAAAGGAGGCAAACTATGAAAAGGTTCCTAAAGCATTTCCGCTACGGTGAGAAGGGTTTTACCCTCATCGAACTTCTGGTGGTCATTGCCATCCTGGGGGTACTGGCCGCAGTAGTGGTACCCAATGTCAGCCGATTCATGGGCAAGGGTAAAGCCGAAGCGGGGCTGACGGAGCTGCACAGTGTCCAGACAGCGGTAACGGCAATGATGGCGGATACCGGTAATGTCGCAATCACTAATTCTGCCAATAACACCGCTACTCCGGTAAACAATATGGCAGCTTTCCCCAGCATCTCGGTACCCGCCCAAACCTTGTTTGGTGGTGTTCACTATTTACAGAAGGACACATCAGAGTATTGGTATACATGCGACTCTGACGGAACAGTCCGTGGATTCTGGGAAGACGATGGAACTGTTGGTACTGGCGGTGAGATAGGCGTTGACGACCCGCCATAAATTGCGTACCATCATACGGGATGTCAGGGGAAAAGTCCCTCCCCTCTATTTTTAATGCTGAACGGTGTTTACCTTACCGTCACAACCCTGGCATCCCGCCTTTTCGACTGAACTTCAAAATTATTACCGGAGGCCGCCGTGACTGAGATTGCTGACAATACTAGCGCCCTGCTCAGATACTATAAGGGACATCCAAAGGTAAGCAACCAGCGCTTGGCAGACCTGTTCACCATCAGCAGACAGCAGGTAGGGCAAGTAATAGAGAGGGACCAGCTATCTTTCCACACTATCGCCCTACTCAAATACCACGAGGAGCACCCCGAGGTGAGCAACCGAGAGCTTGGGGAGCTATTTTGCATAACTAAACAGAGGGTAGGGCAAATCATTAGGCGAGGTGAGCGTGACCGGGCGGTAGTAGTGTATTAACGGAAAAGCAATAAAGCGGCCCGCTAGAGGGAGGGATCAGTTGTGACCTGGCAAGACGTCGTGACCTGCTTTGGAGTGCTAATGATTGGTAGCCTAATAGCTGGCTGTATACGTACGTGGTGGGAAGCACGGAAACATTAGGAGAACGCGATGACAGAGGATTGGAGTGCTACTGATTGGTAGCCTAATAGCTGGCTGTATACGCTCCGGCATGAGCTATAATCTGGTCACCTAACGGGCTTGAGAACACCAATCCCCAAGCCACGATTATGACACAGCAGATGCCGAAGATGATTTTATGCTTTCTCATTTTAGACCCTCCCCAATTTAATTGCAGCTTCTAGTACCAGAAGTCGTCCAGTGTCTCTATTTGAATGTAGATATTATCCGTCTGGGGCTCAATGATGAAAACACTATTACCGATCTTCGCAGCACACATTAGATGTCCCGCCTCAGTATCAAGGTACAAAGTAACGAAATAGCCGTCACGGGTAGCGTTTTTTACAAGGTCATACGCAAAGTCGTCACAATCATGCGTTTGGATAACATACCCTGCCCAATTTGTCTCATCCGCCCGAAGCCAAAACCGTAACTCCTCAACAGAAGCAAACTCATGCAGGTCTGCGGGCTCCTCTCCATTAGCGGTAATCTGGATAGTGGGACTAACCTCTGCTACATGTATAAGATTTAAGGATACCACCACTAGCATGGCTGCGGTGCAGATACTAGTTACGATTGCAGTTATAAAAATCATGGTTTTCATTGTCTAACTCCCATTGAAAGCAAAAATCGTGAAGCCCGGTGATATCCGGAAGCGGAGAACATGTAGACTGGCTCCTTTCCACCTCCAGAAAATATCAGTCACCTTTCATTCTTTCTTTAATGAAGCGCTCGATATCCTCTCTCTTATACCTTCGGTCACCACGGTTACCAATACAGAAATACTTGAGCAGCCCCTGGTCACTCCAGCGTCTTACCGTATTGTTGTGAATCCCGAGTAACTGGCCTACGTCACCCACTGTGAGCACCCGCCTCGATTTAAGGGGCGCCTTCTTACGTGGATAGCCTGTAAGAAATTGCCCCACTCTCTGTTTGCTTATGCCCAATACTTGCCCGATTTGAGCATAAGATAAGCCAGTATCCCTCAACCTGAGCGCCTCGGCGCGATTCGAAGTTACCACATTCTCAGCGTCACTAATGGTTCCTGTACACTCCTCTCGTTTTTCAATGTTTTCTCCTCCTTTTTGTTTTCTGGTGTAGTAAAGGGCCCACTCTGATAGGGTGGACCCTTTACTTTCAGGTTACTTTTTCCTCTTGTATCTTATCCCTAGTATTACTACCAGCAGCATGAATGCGACTCCGACTACCACCCAAAGCCAGTTGAATGGCTTTGCAGGAATTAGGTCTTCTACCTCTTCAGGTTCTACTACTTCTGCTATTCGTCCCGGTTCTGCTGGTACGGTAAAGCTACCGCTCAGCCCATCCACGTTAACACTGTAGCTGCCGGTCGCCTTTGCGGTGAAACTGAAGGTGACTGCCTGGCTGCCACCAGCGGCAACAGTCACAGTCTTGTCCGCTTCTTTGACGCCGTTTATATTAAGAGTAACCGTATAGCTTCCCGACGTACCGCCAGTATTGGTCACTAACAGACTAATATTTACTGTTTCATCAATATTAATCTCAGCCGGGGAAATGCTCAGTGAGCTGAGGGCAAAGACGGCCCGTGCCGCCGCCTCAACCTCGGGGATAAAGGCCAGAGCGGCGAAGGTGGTGAAGTGACTTACTGAGGCCGTGATAGTCTTTGCATCGGTGTCAACCTCGCAGTCGAAGTATACCCACTTTTCACCATCGTAGTAGCTCAGGACCAGGTCCTCTTCAGCCACCCCCTCAGGCAATTCCTCAGGGTCGTATGTCCAGGTGAATGTTAGCGGAGGGTTAAAGGTTGCTCCTGCCGGTCCAATCGCGTAGGGGATGGTGATAATGTTTGTCCCCTCAGGTGGTGCTGGCGGGTTCCCGTCTTCTAGTATCGTGAGGGTAGTGAGCGGTTCCCCGTTTTTGTCCAGGGCAATGGTGTCCTTCTCGATAGTGATAGTGAGTAGTCCGCCCTGACAGCTGGCTGTTATTGTTCGGATAACCCGTCCATTACGGTCTATTTCAAATAACCCTGTGACACCACAGTAGTCGGTATGTACGGAGTAGTAGCCGGGTCCACCTGAAGTGGGAGCCATTTCTGGCCACTTCTCAACTGTCACACGGATGTAATAGACAACTTCGATTGGGGCATCGATTAGGTCGATTACTAGCTTATCCTCCTCATTCGGGTTGGTGAAAAGACGGCTTCCGCTACTCACCACGTTTTTACCATTGTCCAATAGCTCGACGGTGACTTCGTATTCACCGATGAGATTAGCGTCAAATGACAATTCCACCTTATCAACATCAGTCCAATTACTAGCCAGGTGCCAGCCTACGTAATCGACGTTTACAGAATCAGCCTGAGCTAAAGCAGGTAAAGAGCCCCCTGGAGTGGCTAATATAATCAGAGCTACACCAACTCTAACTATCCATCTAATCATCAAGCTGCCTCCTTTCCGTTTGTAACCAGCACATACTGGTACCGGGTGGCTGCATCAAATACATAATAAGCATGGGGCTCTTGAGGCTTGCCCGTTGCCTGGTGGATTATTGGCTTGCCAAGTTCATTGGCTACCGTAATTAGGTCTTCCATTGAGCCCAGGGATATTATCTTTTCACCTTCTATCGGCGTCTGACCTGTTGCCTCTGCCATCAGCTCCCGATACTTTTTCTTAACTCGTAGTGCCTCCTTCTCAGCTGGAAGGGGTTCCGCAGGCTTGAACCTGACATACAGCACTAGGTAGCCCACGAAGCAAAGGAAGAAAATGCCTGCTAAAGCGGTAGACAAGACTCTTGCCTCAGCCACTGACAATCCCAAATATTTGTTGGGATTGGGGATTAGCCTTGTCTCTTCGATAGAGCCAGGCTCAGTCTTTGCCAGTTCGTCCCACTCCAGAACGTTCCCCCTGAGCGTGCCCTTCATGGCCTGGCTGAAGGTCTCATCTATCAATCCAAACTCTGTCTCAGCAACGGTGTGGACATTAGCGATAACGATTACATTGTTGGATTCACCGGAAGCCCCGGTTTCGGCGCGGATAGTCTCCAGTAATTCCAGATAGTAAACGAGGTCCAGGGGGAAACTGACCTCGAAATCGCCACCCTTATTCCTAGTGTATAAAACCGGGAATTCCTTGGACCAAAGCTCAGCAGCTTCAACGACAGCAGTTATTTCCACATCCGTGGTTACCTTGTTAACTTGTCTGTCGGATTTGAACCGGTAGTAAAAGGTTACATCCATCCTGTCAACGAGCTTGGAGAAGACCACCTGCCCCGGTTTCAGGGTCGTGGATGATGGCAGTGCTGGTGATGGTGCTGGCTCAAGTGTTATCTCAAAGGTGGGGGTTGAGGGCGTCACTGGCGCTGGCGGCTTGAGGGTTGTCGCACCGTAGATAGAGTTTGGCTTCAAATACACAATGTAATCAAATGTGCCCGTTCCAGACGGCTTCGTCTGCGTTAAGTTACTGTCCACCTCAATCAGGGGCTTGTCTAGCTTAATGGGCAGGCTCTGAGCAAAGCGCTGGCCGTCAGACGCGAGGTAATAAGCGTTGATGGTTACATTGCGTGTCGGTGTTGTAACCCCGATCTCTTTCTCAATGTTATCAAATAGCTGGTGAATCTCATCAATATCCAGCGAGAAGCGAAGGGTAAAGTCTCCGTTTTTGCTGCTGGTCGACACAAGCTCAATCTTCTTTTGCCATATGCCCGGGTTCTCCAGGACGGCATCAACGCATGCTAACCCAGATGTCTTCTGCACAGGGACATAAGCAAAGACAAACTCAATCGTGTCAACAATCTCGGCAGGGTATTTCGGGTTTGACGGGATTTCCATGTTTGACTTCAGCTGCACCGTGTAACCAAACGTGCCGACACCGCACGGTTGGGTATGCCTCAAGTTACTGTCTACCTCAATCAGGGTCTTGCCTAGCTTGATAGGCAAGCTGTAAACAAACTGCCCCCCGGGAGCGGTGACACAGGCGTTGATGGTTACATTGCGTGTCGGTGCCGTGATCTTTATCTCTCCCTCAATATCATCAAATAGCTGGTGAATCTCATCAATATCCAGCGAGAAGCGAAGGGTAATGTCTCCGTTTGTGCTGGTAGAGGGGGCAAGCTTAATCTTCTTTTGCCAGATGCCGGGGTTTTCCAGAACGGCCTCAACCGACGCCACCTCAGGCGTCGGTTCCACCGGGCTATAGCTGAAGGTAAAGTCAATCGTTTCAACGATTTCGGCAGGATATCTCGGATTCGGTAGTGGCTCCTGGGGGGGAGGACCAAAGAGGTAGGAAGGCTTGAGGTGAACAAGGTAATCGAATCTGCCTTCGTGCTCGTAATTAAGCAGCGCGGTTTCCGACTCGACCTTAGCAGGCAGTCTATACGCCACAAACAGCCACGGCAGCGATGCTACGAACACGACCAGGCTGATAATGACAAACAATTTTCTCATCTAAAGCTCCTCTCTCCGGTTTATAAAGCTTCTGTCTTCGTCTAAGCGAATCTTCGTCTTCTTTTCGCAAGTCTCTCTTTCCGTTTCTTCGATATCTCCCGGCGCCGCTTTACATGCGGCCTGGATATCCACTCCCACATATTCTTAAATTCCGCGCCGACAACAGTCAGGCCTATTGCTAGAATAATCAGCATTGCCACGGAAATATTCTTTCCCATGAAAGCTATCGGGGTTTCTTGAAGACGGGAGAGATAGGCTATCTTCCCCACGTTGGGGATATAGAATATCGTCTTGCCGACCAAACTTTGTCGTGAAACCAACCCAGAGTCGGCATATTCATTGGCATCCCCCTTGGTCTGAAAAAATAACTCCCCGTCAACCTCTTCTATATCTATCACCCGGTGGCAAATGCGAGCCTCTGCCTCAATGTTTGGTTCCCTGAACAGGATGGCGTCTCCTACCTCGATATCTTCCATTTCTGCTGGCCGGGTTATTACCATTCCCCCTGGATTAAAGGCAGGCTCCATACTTCTGGTAGGCACAACATCAAAGTGCCAGCCGAAAAAAGAGGCAGTCAGAATAAACAGGAATGCTGAGATTACTACCCCGAATATCAGCCAGCCGGCCAGTTTTACTAACATAATCATTGCCTTCCCCTTACCTATTTTCTCAAAGGGCGGGTTGCAGAATGCTGTCTCTGAGTCTAGTCTATCAGCTCCACTGTGTCGCTTCCGGCAAAAATCCAGGAACTACCTTTGCCCGAGACAGTAAAAGTAACAGTCGCTGGCGGAGGGACATCTGCCACCAAGGCAATCACCTCCGTCCGGTCGAAGGTGACCTTGAGGCCGCTTACCCCATGCTTGGCACCTGGCGCACCATCCGGTGCTACCCCACCGTCCTCACACGGAACCTCGCCGAAACAGAGACGAATCGTGGCGACATCTATATCGGCCACATCATATCCCTGCGGCAACTCTATAAAGACAGTTACTGCCTGCCCCGCTGACTGCTTCTGGAGGGTCTCTGGCTTGATGTCCACCCCAGCCGCAATGGCTGGGATTTCAATATGAACGGGAAATATAAAGGTCTGTAGCACCCCGACATTAGAAAAGTCCATGCCGGTAGCGAAGGCGGCGCCAACCACCCCCAGGGCCAGAACTATAACCGCGGCACCTATCAAAAGAGCTTTACCTGACATTTCGGCACCTCCTTTTTATATTTCATCCATTCAATCCCTTTTGTATCGGAAAGAGGAAAGGGAGCTTCGGCTCTGGAAAAAGACTTCTATCTTGCTATGTTAGACTATTAGTTATAATGGGAATTGGTGGCTACCACTACTTTAACTTTGTAGACCTGGTTAGCAGTTGGGAGATTGCCTTGGTCAGTAATCATAGGAACTAAGCGTGTTTCGCTCGCAAGCCAGGTAACATTGTTGGCGGCGTAGTAGCAGAGTTCATCACCATTCGCAGCCCGCAGTGAGACAGATACGGCATTGGTGCCGCTGATGTACGTGTCAAGGGAGATGTAGACCCCGTCAACAACAACGTCTTCATACTGGGCACTATTCAGATGATAGCCTATGTAGTCGACACCAACCGTTTCTACACTTGTGGTACCAAGGCTAAGAACTCCGACATTGTCCCAGCTCGATATCCCGGCGGCGAAGGCAGCGCCAATCCCGCCCACGGCCAGGACACAGACTATCAGGCCTATTAAAAGGGATTTTCGCATTTTTGTTTCTCCTTAATTCAGATTTCTCACATGCGGTAGAAAGCTTACTTCCACCAGACCGACCACTGGACTTCCCGCAGACGAGATGAGGAAAACTGTTTCGGTCTTTCCCGAATGTCATCCCAGAGCCGAAGCTCTCTGTCCTCTTTCCTCGTAGATATCACCTCCTTTTCATTGACCGGAGGTTGAGGCCGTGCTAATATTCGGTTGGGTATGAGGTAGCACGGCCTCAACGAGCCAAGGTTAAGCCCCCGTTTCTCATCCGGGGGCTTAACCTATTTATGGGCTTTCGCCCTCCCCCTCGTTTATTCGCTTCTGAACCAGGTTCTCCAGGTCCAGACTTTCATCATCGGTCAGGACTCCGGGGTCGTTGTCCGCGGCCTTAATCCTGTCGGCGTATTGACTAATCCGTTGCAACTCTTCACCGGTCATTACCACTTACCTCCTTCCAATGGAATTTCGCCTTACTTGATAAAACGCTCCACGTCCTCCCGCTGGAACCTCCTGTCACCACGGTTAGTAATGACGATTGCCTTGAGCAGTCCCTGGTCACTCCAGCGCCTCACCGTGTTGGGATGCAGCCCCAGGATCTGGGCTACCTCGCTTACCCTGAGCATGGTCTTAGATTCGAGGACAGGCTTCTGTGGTTTAGGTTTTTTGGCCTTCAGAATTTGCCACGCTCTCTGTTTGCTTAAGCCCAATAGTTGCCCGATTTGATTATAAGTTAAGCCAGCATCCCTCAACCTGAGCGCCTCGTCGCGCTTCGAAGTTACCACATTCTCAGCGTCACCAATGGTTTCTGTACGCTCCTCTCCTTTTTCCATGGCCATATTTAAGTCATCCCCCATCTAGTCCAGGAACATAATAGTAAATTCCACTCATACGGGAATCCTAGATTCAGCCTGACTCTTCCAGCACCCTATCTTAATGTCTCGGGGAAATTCTTCTCCTGGCATTCAGGGCACATTCCGCCGGATATTCCTGGCCGACCGTAAGCGGGCTTTGTTTCCAGCGCTTTGCCACACCAGGCACAGATAACCACGATTTCGTCCTTCTTCCGCCAATGAGCGTATATTTTACATATCCAGCAGTACCCCTCTTCACAAACAATCCCATTGAAGGGACACAACAACTCCCTGTTGTCCCCTGGTAAGCTGAATTTCCTTTTCTCATCGGGCATAATTCCCTACACCAGTACTTTCATCCTATTGCCTTTCAAGCGGGGACTGACTATAATAAAAGAAAGGTAGTGGCTCCCCGCCGTTGCCAATTTTTCCAACAGGGAGGTCTGTGTCCAGCAGACCTCCTTCTTCTGTGCTAAAATACCAGTGTAGGCAATTGTACGGCGAAGAGGGTATGTTTTGTCAATACCTTTTGCTAAGATATCATCCACAATTAACAAAACTGGTGGGAAAAGTAAACTTCTTGGACCGAGGGGTTTGCTCTAGTTTGTTGCCTCCCCAATAAGAGAAGGGTCAAATAGAAAAGCCATACTTATCTACAATACAGATTGGGGAATAGCCTTTGTCGAATAGAGAGCCAGGTGGCTTCCTATGTGAGCAGACTAAACGGAACGGGTTGTCATTAGGAAGCCTGCCCATAAAATCCGGTCTGAGCCCAAGTACGGTTCGCAACATCATCCAAAGAAGATGCCAGCCGACCCTGTTTTCACTGAATCGGCTGGCAGATTACATTGGTGTCAAATCATGCCGAATCCTAGATTCAGGATGACCTCCTGCGTCTAACCAATAAGAACAATGTCACCACTATTACTACCACTGTAGCTATAATCCCGCCAATGAGAGGCCATCTGACAATTGGTTTGGCTGGTCCTATCACGGTAAAGCTACCACTCAACCCATTGATAAATACAGTATAGGTGCCAGGGTCCTCCCTCATGACGCTAAAGGTAATATCCTTGGTGCTGCCAGCGTCAAGCTCTGCTTGCGTCTCTGCTTCCTTTACGCCATTTATATTTAGGACCAGGCTGTAGATCCCCCAGGTGTCGAATGTATTAGTTACCGATACGGTGATAGTTACGGTCTCTTTCGGCTGAACCTCTAACGGCGTAATAGAGAGATTTGTTACCAAGAAGCCACCTGGTACTGGTACCACGGGTATTGCTGGTGCCACGGTAAAACTACCGCTCAAACCATCCACTGTCACCGTGTATGTGCCAAGCATGTCCCTAGTTGTGGTAAAGGTTACCTCTTTGCTGAAGCCGGCATTGACCATCACTTCCTTGCTTGTTTCTACTGCTCCATTTATATTCAGGAGCACGGTATAGCTTCCCTCGGAACCACCGGTGTTGGCCACATATACGCTTATGGTTACTGCCTCTTCAGGCTGAACCTCTGCCGGTTGGATGGTGAGATTGGACAATGAAAAGACGGCCGGCTCCTCCTCAACCTCAGGAATCGGAGCCAGGGCAGCGAAGGTGGTGAAGTGGCTTACCTCGGCGGTGATAGTCTTTTCCTCGGTGTCGACCACGCAATCGAGCTCTACCCACTTCTCTCCATCGTAAAAAGCGATTACCAGACTTCCTTCGTCTACCCCCTCGGGAAGTTCATCCGGGTCGTATGTCCAGGTGAATGTTAGCGGGGGATCGAAGGTCGCCCCTGCCGGTCCAAGCGCATAGGGGATGGTGATAATGTTTGTCCCCCCGGGCGGATCCGGCGGGTCCACATCTTCCTCTATGGAAAGCAACTTCAGTGGTTTGCCGTCTGCACCAAGAGCAATGGTGCCCTTATTGACAGTAGTGGTCAGAGGGCCACCCAAGCATCCCGCAGTGAATGTGTATATCACCTTACCTGTGGAATCTATCCAAAATTTTCCCAGCGCACCGCAGTAGTTGGTGTCCGACAGGAACTGGCCGCCACCACCTCCTCCTCCACCACCAGCTGGTGGCGGTAACTCGGATTTAATCTCCAGTTCGGTGGTATATGTTCCTGGGGTTGTGCTGCCGCTCGCCCTGGCATTAAGGGTAACATCAGCAGAGCTCTTGCCGGGCATGGTGAAGCTTGACTTGTCCAGTTCAAAGGTCAGGTTACCGTTGTCTAATGAGCTGGGGGAGACAGTCACCTCAACAGCAAGAGAGCTGCTGGATGAGTTGTAAAGGCGAAGTGTGGTTGCTTTTCCCCCACCGGGGAACATCTGCACCTGCCAGGTATCATCTGTCCAGACACCGTCGCCGCTCCTAGACACCACCTCAATACCGGTGGCTGCGCTGACTACTGACGGCGCCAGCAAGAAACTTAGTGTCACTAACGTTAATATCGTGCCTATTATTCTTTTCATTGCTCAACCTCCAGCTAGAGGAGCAAGCAAGCATTTGCTCCTTATTGTCTCGTAAGAGTTACGAAGTAGAATCTCTGGTAAGAGTGAAATTAATTAGCTGGGCGCCAGGTGGGCAATTGCCTAAGGCTCCTACCTTAATAAACAGAACCTGTGCGCCCGCCTCAGCGGAACCACCAGCCCCGCCCTGGGCGGCTAGGGTAGTAGTGAATCCGCTAAGGTCGGCCCAAGTACCGGTGGCTTTATAGAGGGCCCCTGTGGTGTTGGTTTCGAAGGCATACTGTAAGGTGAGTCCTGGAGGGACAACGACGCCTGTGACAGCAACTAAGAGATTTACGTCCGAGCGGTTGCGAAGATTTATGGGAATAACTATCTCCTCACCAACGCAGAACTCACTCTGATCGATAGTCCTTTCCGAGTTGTTTGGGTCTACCATAGCTGATATGGCAAAATTGAAGGTGATTGGGCCGGTTGTGTACAAGTTGGCACCAGTAGGCAGAGTACGCTCTAACGCAAAATAAGGGTTAACCGGGCCTTCTACGTCAGAAACCACACCATCACCAATCATGTAAGGGTCTAGGTCATCACTCCACCCGAAGCTTGGGAAGATGGCTTCCTCAACCGTTGTCCAAATGTTGGTCGTGAAGAAGCCATAGCCGACAGCAAAAACGACACCACCTACCAGAACCGACACCAGCAATGCTGACACTATGGCTACTGGTATGCGATGCCACTTTTTGCTAAACAGTCTTTTCATAGATTGTTCTCCTTTTTTCTTTATTTACTTGCTTGCTCCTCATTTACTTGCTTGCTCCTCTAGACAGAGGTAGAACTCCAGGTTATTTCGTATTAAGTGGGCTTACTCAGGAAGGGGCTCAACCTCAACCACAATGTTGGCCGTGAAGAAGGGATAGGCGGCAGCAGCAGCAACGACACCACCAGCAACCAGGCACACCAGGAGTATTGCTGTTATAATGCCTACTGGTATGGTGTGCCACCTTTTCTTAAGAAAACCTTTCATAGATTATCCTCCTTCTTCCTTATTTGCTTGCCTGCTCCTCTAGACAGAGGTAGAACGCCACCGGTTATTTCGTATTAGACATCACCCCCTTTGTTATCTCTCCTGTGCCCTCAGGTCGAAGATCGAAGATTCTTTGAGGTGTCACATATGTAAATATAGACGCCAGTTGACAATTTGTCAATATTCGTAGGCAACATTGCATGCGGCGCTAGCCAGGCGGGAGGTGGGACTCAAACCCACCGCCTGCCTACAAATACTCAGTCACAATCTTGGACTATCGTTTATTCTCGGGGACTCTACTGAATACGATGTCGATCACCACCCGGGGCAGTTCGATTCTGGGAAACCGCCATAATCTGGGCCATATGCATCTTCGCTTCAATTCTATCTTCACTTTTTTAGTGTGTTACTCCCTCCTCCTGTGCCCTCAGGTCGAAGATCGAAGATCGAAGATTCTTTGAAGTCTTCGAGTCGAAGAGCCGTCCTCATGAATATAGCAGGGCTGCCTCCCGGCGACCACTTGCCCCACAGCTTCGTGTATCCTCCCTTTATGTCTTATTTATTAAGGGATATGTCAACCGGTCTTCCAGCCCCCTTTTCCTTTAGATTGGTATGTATTAGCGAATGTTGGGACTTACCTTGCGAATCCCACCATTTCTTCCCTTAGGTCAGTATCAATCCAGAGGTATTTAAATTGGTAGTAGCTATTGAAGTAACCCACACAGGTTTCACCGTGCCAGGCCTTCAGCCACGGCCACCACATGTAGTAGCTATATGATGCCGGCAGGTCTATCCAGTAGGCTTCTTCTCGCAGTATGGGTGCCATCTCTCGGTATATTTCGCAGAGCTTGTCCCAGTTAAGCATATTGGCGTTGAATATCTCAAACTGCTCATCGAAATAATCGTTCTGGATCTTGCTGAAGTTGAAGTAGGAGTCTGTGCGCCAGTGGTTGCACTTGAGGACGACGGTACCTTGGGCAGAACTATAGTACATATCTTCGTGCTGCCCGCCCATCACTATAGAACTGACCACGTTAGTTTGCCTGAGGTCAATTTCCAGGTTAACACCGATGTCAGCCCAGTAGTCTTTGATTAAGGGCACCATTCCCTCAGTCGAACAGAGTATTGTGCAGGTAAAGCCATCGGGGTAGCCGGCTTCAGCCAGGAGCTCTATAGCCTCTTCGGGGTAGTACCCGTAGAACTTCTGGACTTCCTCGGAAAACTCCTCGAGCGGGGTGTACATACGGCTGAAGTCGGCAATGTTGGCTATCGGAGAGGATATCATCTCCGCTTCGCCTTCGTAGTATTCATCGAGTATTTCCTGGTGGTTGATGGCGTAGAACAGCGCCTTCCTGACCCTGATGTCCTGGTAGGGCAGATCAGGATTGTCCTGCCTCATGAATATGGCAGGACTGCTACCCGGTGACGACCGGCGCCATTCCAGATCGGGATTGGTGGCTGTAATGGCCTCCCAGTCCTCCTTGACAAAGCTGGCCGTCTCGAGCTTGCCGACGCGGAAGGCTGCCTGGGAGGTGGTAGCATCCGGTATGATGAAAACCTTGATGCCGTCTACATAGGGCAACTGGTCCTCGGGGTGGAGAGGGTTGGTCATCCAGTAGTCGGGGTTCCTTTCAAAGGTTAGCGAGCTAACCGGGACGTAGTCGGTGAGAAAGAATGCCCCTGTGCCGCAGAGATTCTCCCAGTTAGCCATATCTCCGTACTCCTCGATTACTTCCGGCGGGTACATGAATGTATAATCGTTGGCGGCGAACAGTATCGGTATCTGCCTGGCCGGGGGAACCTTCATCTCCACCGTCCAGTCATCGATGGCCGTTATTGATATTGGCCCCTCACCCCTGTCCGGCCGGTAGGTGTTGTACAGGTACGACCCTGGGGTCATATACGTCCGGCTCAGGTTGAAGGCGACGTCGTGGGCGTTCAGCTCACGGCCGTTTACCGGCGGCTTGTCGTGGAAATGGATTCCCTGACGGATGTGCCAGATGATGGTTTCGTCATCGGGCATCTCGAAGCCCGTAGCCAGGCTGGGTACCTCCAGGTGATGGAAGTAGGTGGAGCTTATCGTCCAGGAAGCTTCGCCGGTGCCCTGCGGCCCCTTGGCCCAGTCCCCGGTGTATAGCTCGTCAGTGACCAGGCCCACGTGGTAAATCGCATAGTTGGGGGTGGAGGGGAGGACATCATCGAAGCCACGAACGTCTGTTGATCTACGCATGTGATACCAGCCGCCGTACTGTGGCTTTTCCACCAGTTTGCCGGCGGTGTTGACCACCATGTCTTTCCCTTCAGTGTCTACTTCTACTTCTTCTTCTTCTTCGTCGTCTCCTCCGTTGACTACTCCGTTACCGTCTCCTTCATCACCGTTAACGTCTTCATCGGTAACCGCCCCGCCGCAGGAAGCAACCAGTAAGGTTACCACCATCAAGCAGGATACAAGAAACCAGATGATTTTCTTATTCATTTGATTACCCTCCTTTATTATCTTGATCTATTTCAATCGGTCTCTCCCGAGCGTCCATGGGTCTTTCCCCATCTTACTCTTCAGCAGGTATCACCTCCCTCCCTTAGCTTTTGCGGGACATTCTCAAAATGACGGTTCCTACAATGATAGCTACGATAGCTACGCCGACAACGCCCATTACTATCAGTCCAGTCATTTTCTCACTTCCTGGTCTGGTCCTGCCGCTATGTAACCCCGATTACCCCCAGGGCTCCGGACACGGGAGGGGCTGCCTGATGTATTTAAGCCAGGGGGCCCTGCATGATCCCCCAGCACCCTGGTTTCCCCCGGCAGGACCAGTATTGTACGTCACCCGTCTAGAGTCTGCGGTACTCTTCGAGGTTTCGCATATGATGAATATAAACGCCAGTTGATAATTTGTCAATATTTGTAGGCAACATTGCATACGGTAGTAGCCAGGCGGGAGGTGGGACTCAAACCCACCGCCTGCCTACAAATACTCAGTCACAATCTTGGACTATCGTTTATTCTCGGGGACTCTACTGAATACAATGTCGATCACCACCCGGGGCAGCTCGATTCGGGGAAACCGCCAAAATCTGGGCAATATGCATCTTCGCTTCAATTCTATCTTCACTTTTTTATGTGTTACTCCTTTCCCTTGTGCCCTCAGGTCTTCGAGGTGTCAATAGCGCCAGCGTTTGGAATTTACATCCCCCTTGAGGAGCCGGTCGAGCGGGTCGAACTGAGAATGCTGGGAAAGGGCCCTCGAGACGGAGGCGTACCTCGAGTAGCGCAGCACCATGGCCAGGGTGGAGTGGCCCAAAAGCAGCCTCAAGCTATTCAGGTCGCCCCCGCCCTCGAGGTAGCGCGTGGCGAAGTAGTGGCGGAAGCGGTGGGCCCCGCCCTCGCTGGTGACGCCGGCGCGGCGCTTCAAGCGGTTGACCATGGTCCTCACGCCGTAGATGGTCATCGGCTGCCCTTCATCGGTCAGCCACAGCATCTCACCCCGCCGTGGCCTGGATTCCAGGTAGTGCCGCAGCGCCTTCTTGGCCTCCCCGCTCAGGGGCACTGCCCTCACCTTCTGCCCCTTGCCCAGCACCTGGAGATGCTGGAGCCGGGGGTCAAGGTTGCCCAGGCCGATATTACTGAGCTCTTCCAGCCGGAGGCCGGTGGAAATGAACAGGGAGATGATGGCCTTGTTGCGGATGCCCAGGTAGCGGTAGCCGAACTTGATATCATCCTCGCAGACCGAGAGCATGGCCCGGACCTCATCATCGCTGTAGGGGTGGACCTCCTTGTAGCGGGGAGGCCGTATCTTGAGGCGGGCTACCGGGTTTTCGAGGAGGTACTCCTCGGCTTCGGCCCAGTTGAACAGGGTCTTGACCGCCTTGGTGTAGTGGTAGACGGTGGCCGGACTGGCCGCCTTGTAGGTGCCGCGCCCGCCCTGGGGCCAGCGATTCTTCTCGGTGGCCACATAGTCCATGAAGCCCCGGATATGATCCCGGGTGATGTCCTTAAGCTCGGGCCAGCCGTTCTTGCGGGAAAACCAGTCCAGTTTAGAAAGGATGTTCTGGTAGTAGGCCCGGCCTTTTTCGGAGAGGTCTTGCCGGGCCAGGAACCGGGAGATGATCCCGGTCAGGGTCAGGGTTTCGGTTGTTAGTACCATTTTTCATTTTTGCCCGTCCGCCTTAGAGTACTTTTGTTATCTACTCCAAAACTACACTGTATGAGTATTTTCCTGATTTTGAGGCTGGAAACAGCCGAATTTAGCCAGTTTCCGGGGGAGCAATTGGAAGGCAGGAACTCTACCAACTGAGTTACTCCCGCCTCAAAATGGGGGGCGGAGGGCTAAAACCTCCTTTTTTAGCTTTGAAATCTGTAGTGACATCTTTACAACCTGTATGAACATATTGACAATTCCCATTAACTTTTAACAAAGCATGGACTCAGCAAGAGTCTTTTTCTTTCCCTGGTTACTTTGATCAATTACCCCCTTTCATCATGTATATCTTTATTGACAATTTGGCAACACATGCTTACAATTTGCACAGGGGTAGAGCCCCAGCCTTTAGTAAAGGAGGATTGCCCGTCCGCCTTGGCTAGGGGCTCCACCCCTCTTTCTTTTGTTCAAGTGAGTTATAATTCCTCGAGATAGCTGGCAAACTTGTACAATATACCCATCATATCGGGGTCCAGATCCTCAGCCTGTTTCAGTATTCGGGCCAGCCGCTCTACGTTGGGCTTTGTTTCCGGTTTCTTTTCCGGGTCCTTATAGTGAAACTTGATATGGATGGTGGCTGTCAGCGACTTCGGCTGTGAAATCATCATTTCCCCCTTGTTGAATCTTTGTGTGTGGTGAGGTAGTCGGCGAAATGGCCCAGCATCTCGATTTCCGGCTCTGCCAATCCACTAAGCTTGTCCAGCAGCTGGGCTAAGGGTTCGCTAAGCTCGTCTTCCTGAGGTCGCTCACTTCGATAGCCGCTAAGGGTAAGGAGGTTGTCCTCCAGTGCCAGCTGGTGGTGATTGCCGTTACCAAAGCCCTGGGCCAGCCTTTTTACCGTCTCCGCGGTGGGAGACTTACCATTGATGATTCCGCAAATAGTGGCGTGGCTCAGACCCGTCTTAATGGCTGCCTGCCGCAGCGATAGCCCCTGGTCCTGGCACTTCTCTTTCAGCCAGCCGCCCAATCTATTTTTCACCTGCATAAGGTACCCTCCTTTGATAGCGAATTTATGGGAATATTGTACTATTTTGTGGCCATTATATCAACCCCCGTTGACAAAGTAAATACCCAGGTTGCCACCGTGCCTGTTTACTGGTATTGACAAAATGGAAATGAGCGTATACACTTTTTGTCATGGAAATGAGCGTATACGCTTTTTGTCGAGGTGCACTATGCAGCAACACCCACTATTCGTCAAATACCGTCGCGAATGGCTCGGTTTGGCAACCGGTTACTCCAAGGGGTATCTCAGCCGCGTGGCCACTGGCAGAATCCCACTGAGCCGCTCCTTTATTGAACGGGTATGCTTCACACTCAGGAAGCCCGAGGAGGAGCTGTTCTTGCCGGACCCCGTTATAACGCAGTCCAACTAGCAGTAGTGCTGTTACTCCTAACTGCCGGGTGGTACTGTGTCCCGCACCCTTCGGGGAGATGTCCTGAAACACTTTCGTAGGGGGTAAAGCGTGTTCCAGAAGAAAACCACGTTGGAGCAGTACTGCCCGAATGGGCAAACCCCACCGCTAGAGCAGGGAAAGCCATGTCGCTAAACGGACGTTCAGGTTTGCCGTCTACCGCATCGTCGATAGATGCCTGGCCCACGCCGGAATCGCCGGCCCAAAGCGGGGCGCCCACTTGCTGAGACACAGCCTGGCCACCAGGTTTCTCGCCAGTGGGGGTGATGTGACCACACTGCAAAGGGTCATGCGCCACCAGAACATCGCCACCACCCAAGTCTACGTCCACATGGACATGTCTACCATAGTGGAACGCCATCATAGATACTCACCGGTGAGAGACGCTATCCGCGGCGCCCAGGGAGTTTTAATAAAACGAGAAGTCATAAAAGAGGCTGAAGAGCTACTGATGACGAAGGAAGCAAACAATTAAGTGTCCGATATGCAAACAGCCGACAGGGAGTTACACGGAGCCGGGGCCAATTCCTGGTACGGTGGAGAACAACGATTATCCACTATACCAGTTCAGTTACAAAGGTGAACGAGAATATGTTCCTCCCCGTTGTCTTACCTGTTATGAGAGAGTAGAGGCCAGGAGAAGAGCTAAAAATGGAGAGAATGGTCGCGGAGTTAGGGGGAGATAAGGAACATGCCTGAAGTAACCTACCTTGGGGAAAGCGAGCCCGTGGAAGTCGAAAGCTTGGTAAGGCTCCGGCTCATAACTCACAATGCCAGGCTGGTTGACTGCCGGAAGGAGCTTGGCATGACTGGCGAGGATATGGCACAGGCAGCCAAGATGGCCAGATCCCGGCTGAGAGATATCGAGACCCTGAAGGCTGTCCCGTCCGAGGAAGATATGATTAAAATTGCCTGCATCCTTGAGAAGCCGATTGATTACCTCTTCCCCGAGGAAGTCCTTTCTGCTGTTAAGGCTGGGGTATTCTCCCGGAGAAAGGTTGAGATAGATGCTCCGGGGGTTATCTCCCTTACCAAGGCGCACCAGGGCAGGCTTGCCTATGATGGCGAGACAGTAATGATTGAGGACATAAGCAGAACGATGATCGCTGAAGAGTTAAAGGTGGTTCTTGAGACATTAAAACCCATGCCTCAAAAGGTTCTGAATTTAAGATTCGGCCTCGAGGACGGGCGTAGCCGTTCACTAGCAGAAGTAGGGCAAGTGCTCAACCTCTCCAGGTCCCGCGTTTGGCAAATAGAAGACGATGCACTCCGCAGATTGCGGTCCCCCTCCCGGAGCCGCAAACTGAAAACATACCTAGAGTAGGAGAAAGCCATGCCTAAAAAGAAGGAGAGTCATGGAAAAGAAAGAGGTAACCATTGAACAGTACGCCCAGGTGCTCGATGAGCACAAGCACGAGGTTTATGACATTTCGATCGCGGCGTGGCAGATGCCGATACTGCACGGCCTGATTGTCACAGCTGCCGGCTACCCCGACTCCAGAGAGACTGGGGGGGCAAGGAAGGAGTTTATCGCGCAGATCCGCTGGTGGTGCCGGGAGAAATTCGCAGAGTGGGGGTTTACCCCCGAGGAAGTGGAGTACCTGGACACGCAGGAACGAGACAAGCCCTTCTGTACGGCATGCGGTGGCTACCACGAACCTGACCCCGAAGATAGCTATGTTGACTTTGAGGGATACCGGTATCATCCGCCCTTCAGGTGTATGTGCTGCGGAAAAGAGATCTGCGCCAGGCAGTTTGCCTTTGGGCGTTGCTGTAGACCATGCGATACGGGCGCCTGTCAAACACATCACCGCAATTTTCAGATATCAGTAGCCCATGAGCATCCGGAGTGGTGGAGTTTAGACGCTCTCGAATATCGGCGTAAATTCGCAGAGGTAGTGGGCGCAGGGCCATCCCCTCATTAAAACACAATCTTTATTAGGTGGGAGGTCAACATAGTCGTTGAGAGATTGGGACCAATTAAGCACCTGGGCCAAATAACAGACGAGATAATCAATAACTGGCAGTACCGGTATGAGCCGAAAGAAGGAAGATATTACTGCCCGGGTTGCGATAGCATTATCATGCAGGCCACCTGTTTTGTCTCAATTCACTGGGAGATATTTCGTAGCACTTGCGCAGGCCCTGGCGACGTTGAGAAGATCAATTATCCTTATTGCCCGGTCTGTGACGGTGAGATTGACCACGTCACAGCATGTTATCACGTATAACGAGGTATGCCAATGCAAAAAGATGACCACGAAGAAGCAAAGAGGCTGAGGGCAGCTTTATTACTTCAGGCTATCACCTTAAAGGGCCATTGGGAAAGGAGCATGATGAACGACGGTAAAAAGCAAACAATTGCCTTTGTTACCAATGATAGATTTGTACGCGAGAAACGCAATCTAGACCCGGCCGATGAACAAATTATGGAGGAGATGGCCCAGCACGGCGAGCTGATTCTGATGTCAATGGCGGAAGCGCTGGAGGCTATGGAGAAAGAGGAGCCGGAGAAATTCAGAGATTTTCACAAGCAACAGGAAAATCAGGCCGGCAGAGCTTTAACCATGGACGAAATAGTTGAATTGGCTGGGCGAGGTAATGAAAAGAAGGACCTCTTTGACACGTATGTTAATTCAAAGATGACTGAGCGCCAGGCAATAAATATTCGAGTCTTGAGAACCAAGTGGCATTACAGCTGGAGAGGTGTTGCCAGAGCCGCATTTGGGAGGGTGCTGAGTAAGGAGTGGGAGGCGTGGCAACTATGGTATCCTTCATCTAACCAGCTTATGGGGATGGCACTCTGCCAAAGAGCTGCTGAGTACTTTGGCGAGAATTACAGAGAGCCACCCTGGAATTAACTTCACCGCAAATAAAATGGAGGTGGGACATGCCCATAACCTTAGACAAAGCTATCGAAGTTGGAGTACATGTTGACCTATGTCCATCCTGCTGACCCACCGGGAGCGCCTGACGCTGTTCAGATAGGAATTGAAGCCCTGAAGCGAGTTCAGGATATGCGAATCTCACCATGTACGACTGCCGACGAAATCTTGCCAGGAGAGACGGAGGAATAGGAACGGAGGTCACCATGACAAACAGACGGGATGTTACCGTTCTCGGGGAACAACCTAGTGAAGTTGTCGAGATAATCTCACACCGGCCGATGTTGAGCCCGGCCGCTATTCAGGCTATCACCTATGACCTCAAAATGGCCGAGCAGTTGGTTTCAACAGTGCTCGAGGAAGGTATCGATTACGGCCAGACCCCGGGCGTCCAGGGCAAGGGGCTGTGGGACCCCGGCGCCTCTAAGATTATGAACGCCTTTGAGTGCTACCCCAGACATATTGTCCTCCACCGTGAAGAAACCGAGAAGGTGATCGCTTGGGCACTCGAGGCAACCATTATCCACCGGGGGACACAGCAGATTATGGGTGCTGGTGTCGGGGCTTGCTCCACCAGGGAGACGAAATACAAGTATCGATGGGTACCCGACCCGGAGAACTATGGATATACCAGGCCCGAAATCGACAACCTCAAGACGAGGACGAAGGACGGCAAAATGACATATCGAGTCGAGAACCCGGAGTACGGCGAGCAGGTAAACACCATCTTCCAGATGGCCGCCAAGCGATCTGAGACGGATGCCGCTAAAACATTACCCGGTGTTTCTTCGGCCCTCCGGAAGCTGTTTGACCCACCAAGATCGGTACCGGGCAGAAGGACAGCCCCGGCGGCCGAGAGAGCCAAGGAACCCCTCAATGATGACAGCCCCAGGTGGACCACGTTCTGGAACGCCATTATGGGTCTACTCGGCGACGATTACGAGCAGAAAGCCCACCGGATGCTCGGCGTCAAGTCGATGAAGGACTGGTTATCGAGTGGTAAGAGTCTGGAGGAGGCAATCCGGGTCATTTCGCTACGCCTATCCTCGGCGCAGGCCTGGGACGCGGTCACTCCTGAGGACGTGGCTTCTTTCCATGAACTTGAGATATTGTTCAACAAGCTCACTCGAAAACAACCCCGTGATATGTACCGGGAGCTCGGAGTCGCGTCCAGAAACGACATAACCATCACTCCCTGGGAAGCCTTCCAGAATTTGAAGGGCACATTCGCAACCCAGGAAGCGCCGAAGGAACCAACTGACCCAGAATGGGAGAAGCTTGAGTCTGCAGGGACTTAATATCATTTATTGCGGAACATTAAATCGGTCTTGTAACAGTTACATTTGTTACAGCGGCGTTACACGCGTTACACAGGAAGCGCCAGAGGAGCCGAAATGAGGCTAATATGTAACTGTTTTGTAACTGTTACCCTCTCCTTCTCCTTCTTATATACGTTACGATATAAACTAACGGTATTACTATAAAGATATAGAGTGTAACTGTTACATTTCCGTTACAGACGAAAGGGCGGCCGAAGATAGCATGGCTGAATATAAACAGCCCTTCATCTCAATAGCAAAGGTGAGGGCGGTAGTATGGGCAAAAACGGATGGGTCTTGCTGGTATTGTGGGAAGCAAACGAACCCCTGGATAGATTTCTGTATTGACCATATCATTCCAGGGATAGAACAATTGCGTTCGTATCTTCTCCAACGAGAGGGTGTCAATAACGGCGAAGGCTGTTTCACCTTCTACTTTGAAAAGCGGGAGTTAACGCCGTGACGAGACGCGGGTCTTTGTTATTGATCAACGAATCGCCACTTCAGGCATTGCCTTCGTTGGCTTGCGTTGTCGGGATTAACGGCGCGATTATCCTTCAACAGATGCACTATTGGCTTCAGGCATCCGAACACCAAATTGAAGGCTATGTCTGGATTTATAATTCGTATAACAAGTGGACGACGCAATTCAAGTGGCTGAAGGCACGGTCCATCCAGAAACACATTTTACTACTGGAGAAGTCGGGGTACCTGATTTCCAGGCAGTTCAAATACAAGACCAAGAATAACACGAAGTGGTATCGAATTGATTACGACAGACTCAATGCGGAACTTCAGCGACAAATAGACTGTGAAAAAAGTAACAGTCTATTTAAAGAAAGTAGCAGTCAGGCTCAAGAAAGTAACGATGACTGTGAAAAAAGTAACAGTGACTGTGAAGAAAGTAACAGTCATAGTGCACGATCTTCACAGTCTTTGAAGCTAAATTTCGAACAGACTACACAGAAGACTACACATAAGAATATAGCAGAAGATATTTCATATATATGGCGCGAAGTGTTAGATCAATTAAAAGACAAGGTTAGCCCTACAAACTTCAGCACGTGGCTTGCGTCGACGGAGCCAACGTCCTTTGATGGTACGCTATTTCTGGTCAGCGTTAAAAGTGAGTACATCGCCGACCATCTCAATAAGACTATGCGCAGCATGATCGAAGGGGTTTTAACTAGTATTGTCGGCCGCCAGGTGAAGTTCAAATGCCTTTCAGAAGAAGGAGGTTAATATGGCCACAATAAAGTGTATCGGTTGCTTCAGTTTGCTCCGGGTGGAAATGACTCTTGGCGGGCTGGTAGCCTATAACTGCCACCGCTTTCCCTATGTCTGCGCCATGCCTGGCCTGCTTAGGCCCGGGCGTGGCATTCTCAGGGCGGTCAATGATTGTCCGTATGATCCGCTGAGTCACTGTGTCCTCTGCTCGAGTACCAAAATCACACACTACGGCCAAGATATCGTTAGTATCTGCGAAGAGCATGGCGCCGCCTGGGGCAAATGGCTAGATGAGCACCCGGAGAGGAGAGCCCACCTGGCGCCACGGGGCAGGACCGTAAAGGCAAACTGGGTTGAGGTTTTCCGGGAGTTTATAGAGGACTGTAAAGCTACCGGAAGTCAGCGCATAGAAAGGGGGGAAAACATTGAATGCTGAAGATGTACGGAAGCGGTTAGAGCAAGGAGGAAGTTTAACCTGGGATGATATTAGAGAGATCACAGAAGAGGACCTGAAGGGGGTGTTCCTTCATTTTATTAAGAATGATGCAGAGTACCAAGAAGCCATTGCTGGGTGGCTCGCAGCTTTCTACAAAGGGATGACATCCTTTGGCCCGGTCCCTGAAGGTCTGAAAACAATCTTGGAAAGCGCGCTAGCAAAGGAGGGGTAGAAGATGGATGATAAAGAGTGGGAGATAAGGCAAGAACGAGCGAAGAAAGTACATGCTCTGCTTGATGGGAGAGCAAGTAGGCGTGTGGTCTTATTGATAACTAGGGAATATATTTGGTTTGGTCTGGAGAAGCCTCTGGACGAGCTAACGGATAAAGAGCTATTGGCGCGGAAATTTGTCGGGCCGAAGACCGTCGAGGAGATAAGGACGGTCATACCAGCCCCAGGTAGCTAGTGCGTATAAGAGAGGTAATCTATGAGCGAGGTGAAAGGAGAAAAAGTGTACCGACGTGTTGGTTATATGAATGAGGACGCCTGCTATCTAAATCCTAACTGTAAATACATGCACTTTAGACTACCTGGTAAAGGCTGGTTATCATGTGGAACCTGTACTGATGATAGTCCACCCATTGAACAACTCAAAAAGGGCACTAAAATCATCGTTTTTGAAAGGAATCGGCAACCAGACGGGAACGCAGAAGTGTTCAGAATCAGATTAACTTAGCGTATAAGAGGGTTAAGCGCAGAGGAGAATGAAAGCCCGGCGTGGAAATTTATGGGCAAGGAGATAGATAGATGACTGACGAGAGAAACAAAGTTGATATTTGGGGAGGGACGGTTCTTACTGTCGCTAACCGCCATATAAAGGGCTGTGGGAAACCACCTGACCTAAAAGCGGATGGGGCATATACCGCCTATTTCGAGAACGATTATGGGGAGCAATTAGTGTTTCAGTATGACTCCGAGCAAAAGAAGGGTACTCTCTGGCATGGCGACTATAGTTGGGAAGACCCAGTAGAGGTAATGGCAGGGGGTACTACGCTCATCATCAGTCGAGATGAGCGATTTTGGCTTGCCCTGGTGTGGGACGTAGCAACCAAGTATGAGTCTAGGGAGTTTCATGTGCGGTCAGCACTGGCCCTCAACCAAGCCCATTTGGGGGTAATTGAGGAGCTTCTGGCTCACCGTGACTTTCAAGATACGGATTCTTTCCGGCAGTCCTTCATTAAGCAAAGGGACCGGCTTCATAGAGAGGAGAAGAAGCTTGGGAAGAAGCTCGTAGAGGCACAGATTGAGGATGCCACAGAGAGCGCGTAATGGGTGTTATACGCAAAGGAGGAGCATCAATGAAGTGGCAATGTCCGTCCTGCGGAGCAATCTGGAAGCTTAATTTGAAGGGACTGTTTTATTTACCTATTTGGAAGTTGAGAGGGAAATGTCTTGCTTGTGATGTAGAGATACAGGCTGCCGAAATAGAGATGGCAATAAAGGGAAAGGAGAGCGTGTAATTGGCGTTATACGTGAGGGAGACTGGAAATGAAGCGAATAGTTTGGTTTTATTCCTTATGCGCCACCTGTTTTCTGACTGGGTTTTTGCTCGGCCTGATCTGCGGTCCTATGCCCGATCCTCTTAATGTGTGGATAAAAGCGATATTTATATTGGTGCCAGTATTTGCCATAACGAGGGAAGTGCAAGAATTATGTCAATAGAAGAATTACGCACAAGAATTGAGGAAGCAAGTAAAAAACTAGGGCTTGATGCAGATAAACTGCTCCGTGAATACGGCGTTACTACTGCGCTAGCAGAAATGCTAGAGCGAACAGTAGCGGAGCAGTCAAAGTAACATAATATCTGCACTTGGCTCATAACGGCAGCCATATCAGGAGCCTTGTGGGAAAAGGACTGGTAACTTAGCGTATAAGAGAGGTTAAATGGACGGAATGATGGACTGGCTGTGGCTTGTTAAGACTAACAAGGGCGCCTTCTTCATAACAGTGCTAGGGAATTGGACTCAGGAAGAGGCCGCCTTGAAAATCCGAGTGGTATTTGATGTGATATTAAAGGTGGATATCACCGCCATGATTCCGAGAAAACGAGTCACTGGTCCAGATGATGTTATGGGCACTATATACGAGGATGAGAAGTCAGGGAACGAACGCGGCTTCTCTTTCCTGGCCGGGAAGAAACTCTGGGAGGCCTGCGGCCGGGGAGTCGAGTACGAAGCCGAGCTAATACGCTTGAAGAAGGAGATGGAGATTGAAGATAGTAAGGGAAGCTGACAGCTTTACCCAGGCTGGGATTGGAGTGAAGTATGAAGTTCCGCATCGGGTTTGAGAATGAGTTGATAGCGGAGCGGAAGGACCTGCAGCCGGCGTTCGTCAAGGGTGCCCTGGCCGCACACGACAATAAACCAGAGGGAAACCCTTACCAGCGACGGCATTTCCGCAAGGCTTGGGACCTCGGTTACCAGGGCGTCAAGCAGGGAAAGGTGATCGTAGAAGGTGAAGAATAGGCAAAGAATAGATGAAGATGGCCATCTGGAGCAGCAATGTATTAAATGTTTAGAGTGGTGGCCCGCGGACGAAGAATTTTATTATCCAGGGTTCGCAACGTGTAAGGCATGCTACCTTGAAGCGAAATACGCCAAGCGCCGTGAGGAAGGAAGGATTGTTAAGGAGGTTAAAAATGCAGTATCTTAGCGAACTACCAGAGATAGGTAGTATCGAAGTGGATGGTAACTTCATTGAGCTTCAGCTGGAACAAGAAATAGAAAAACTCCCGGAACAATATCACATTTCAGCTATTTCTCCCCAAGGAGACCATGACCCGGTTGTTTTGACTGCCAGGCATGCTGGCCAGATTGTTGTTGTCGTCGGCCAGGCCATTGAGCATGAGAATATCTCGGAGGCTCATATAGGGGGTAATGACTGGTGCCGGATGAAGATAAAAGGCTCCTCGGTTACCTTTACGATATGAGGAGGCAAAACGTTGTCGAATGACATGGAAATTCTGCGGCGTGCCTATGACCGTGAGCACGACACCAGGGACCGGCGTCCGCCGGCGATCCGCAGCTGGGAGTACTACACCGTAGGAGCTTCACGTAAAGACATTAGCCGCCTCTTGGATGAAGGGCTGCTCATCGTTGCCGTAAAGACGTCTGTATTGACGAAGTACAAACTAAGCCAAAAGGGGCATGACCTCGTCTGGGCGATGACCATGGAGCGGGAGTTTACCAAAATACCGGCTTCCTCCGTCCTGGAGGCGATGGACCTGGTTGTCGGTTTTGACGATATCAAAGACGCCATAGCCAAGGCGGTGGAATCCCGGCAGCGGATTAATTTTCTCCTGGAGGGGCCGCCGGCCTGCGCAAAATCGTTAATGCTCGAGGGGGTGCGCTCGGCGGTACCCGACGCATATATGGCTTTCGGCTCCCGTACGTCCGCCTCCGGGTTGTCCGAGGCCCTGTTTGAACATCAGCCGTCGGTGCTACTGCTGGACGAGGCTGACAAAATGCACAATGATGTATATTCGGTTCTTCTGGGGCTCATGGAGAGCGGAGAGATCCTGGAAACCAAGAGCAGACGTACAAGAGGGATAAAGCTGGATACCATGTTGATAGCGGCGTGTAATAGCACGGCGAAGATGCCCAGGGAGTTTCTATCTCGTTTCGCCCTGCACGTTCTTTTCCCCACCTATACCCGGGAGGAATTCATTGATGTTTGCCGCGGCTTCCTCAGTCGGGTAGAGCAGTGCCCGGAGGATATCGCCGTCATTATAGGCAGCGCCATCTTTGACTATAGCCTCGGCGACGTCCGTAAGGCCCGCGGAGTTTGGCAGCTGATGACGACTCCCGACCGGGAAGAGATCCACCGCGTTATCCAGTTGATGATGAAATACAATCCCGATAGTAACAGAAGGCGTCAAACGTCACAGAAGTCACGCCTGCCAGGAATGTAACCACACGCAGAGGAGATAGGAGAATGAAGAAACCATGGGAAATAGTGGTCAGCGACAAAGCTGAGCCGGAGATAGCTAAGAAAATCAAGCAGGTCCTTAAACCAACTCAGTCGGTGGGCAGACCGCAGAAGTGTCTATTCTGCGGCGTTGACACCAGTTGGACACTCAATGGCAAGCCTGTGTGCCCGAAGTGTTCGGTTCAGTATAAATTCCTTGGGGAGCAATGGCTTCTCGACACTTGCGAGGTCTGCGGGAAACAGGGTGAGTGGGCTACCGATGGTCCCCCCCCCCAGCATTTCCTCTGTTACCGGCACCGTGATGAATGGTTTCACTGGAATAAACCCGAACTGGCATACATAGACTCAAGAAAACAGCCGGAGAAATGGCGCGAGGCTTGGGAAGAGGGCTGGGCGAGATTCGTTGCTCTGATGAAAGAAAAGGTTAGCGTATAAGCTACATTACACGCAGAGGAGGTAAGAAGTGGTTAAGACAGAAGTAATCCAACAAATACGAGAGGGGCTTACTCCCTCAGTGTCGATAGTTGCCTTTAAGGATTTGGGTAGCGAGATTCAAGGCGAGGTGCGCTATGAAATAAATGGCTTTGGGTGCCCTGTCATAAACCAAGCGACGTTTCGAGCTGACAAGGATGGGAAGCTACTCGCATTTCACCCTGCGGTTCAAGTGGGGCTAAGGTAAGCATATAACGGGTATTACACGCAGAGGAGGTAAAAGACTATGGGATGTGTACTATGTAACCTAATCCAACTTTCCGAAGAACAAGAGCCATTTCCGAGTGAGAGGGACCGGCAGGACTTTATGAACGAGCTGGCCAGTGACATAGCCCAGTACCACCCGGAGCTGGTGGAAAAGGCTACTAAACAGATCGAGGAAGGAATACTGGATGTCTTGAAATCACAGCACCAGGCCCTAGACAGATTGTTTGCTGAGGTAATCCAGCGTGATGATAACTTCTTTCCCTCGGACAGTGGTCAGCCCTGGGAGGCTCTACAGGAAGGAATCGTTCTTATTCAAAAGCTAAGTGTATAAGCTGCATTACACGCAGAGGAGGTCAAGATGACAGAGGGAATTGAAGCAGGCAAGGCTTACCGCATCAAGGGTGAGTCAAAGTATTTCATCAGAAAGTATCAGACTCCCAACCCAACAATCCTGATTGAGAAAGCTGTCGACGTAGAGAAAGAGGGCTGGAATCCTCCAAGCTTCCTCTTCTTGGGGAGAGCCTATGCTGAGGACCTTCCGGTCAAACCGGCGTGGTATGGTCATATCGTCGGCGACGGCCGCGGGGAAATCGTCCTGGAGAGTGAGTTGGAGACCATAACTTAGCGTATAAGCTACATTAGAATGAAAGGGGGTAAATCATGGGGGATAACCACGTATGCAGCTTCTGTGATGAGAAACAGCAAGGGAAACAACATATTAAAATCGTCTTCGAGAACTGGCCGGTCGAAGAAGAGGTGACTTACAGAAGAAAGGGGAAGGAAGCGCACAGAACCCGGAAGGTAACCAAGGAGGTTATTACTGTGGTTGGAATGGAATGCCTGCGTAGTCCTGAGCGTTGGAAGGACTACGTGATAGACCCGGGTAAGGTCGAGGAATTTTTTGAGGACCTGCGCTTCATCGGTAAAAATCCAATCTTCAGGGCCGCGCTCACCAAGGATGGGCCCATTTGTCTCAGTGCAGCAAAGTGTAGACACTTTGCCCAGACCGAAGGAGCCGAGGCTAGTGCCATGTGTCAACATATTAGGAGGGAACTATTTGAGCTTCATCATCTTGATATGCTCTACTGCGGGATTGGGCATCCAGGGATTGAGCTAGTAAGGCATTCGATCGGCGACCTAATGCCTCAGGGTAATCTCGGTTCTTGGATAACGAGTCTCCGCCAGCTATGGCAATTTGGCGCATCTTGGAAGAGATCGCCATTTATCACATTCTACTTCTTCTCATGGCTTTTCTGTGGATGGTTTGTACCTTACTTTATCGTCTGGATAGCCAGCTTACCTATTACCGTAGTCTTCATGATGGGCAATAGGCTGAAGTGGAAAGCGTTTAGGGGGAAGGTATTTACACTAGCACGGCCACCTAACCCAAGCATATAACGGTTACACGCAGAGGAGGAAATCTAGAACAATGAACTGGGACGCTAAAAGCCTGTCTGAAGACTTGGCCAAACAAAAGAATATAGAGTCCTGGATGACTTGGGTGCAGATCCCGCTGGGGTCGGTGCAGATGAGCAATGTTGGAGTGGCCGATGTATTGGCAGTCCGGAAGAGTTTCACCAACCCCAACTTCGTCATTTACGAGGTCAAGGTTACCAGGAGTGACTTCCTCTCCGATGTGAACAGGGGGAAGTACCGGCGCTACTTTCCCGACTGCTGCCAGCTCTACTTTGTGGCGCCAACCGGAGTGATCAAGAAAGAGGACTTGCCGGAGGGGACCGGTTTAATCGTCCGAGGGGAAAATGGTTGGCATGTAACCAAGGCGGCTCCAAGAAGAGAGCATAAGCCGGATGAGCAGCTCCTGCTAAAACTCCTCATGCGCGGATATGAGAACCGCCTGGTTGAATGGAAGCAATACGAGCGCATCAAGAACTTGGAATACAAAGGTCTCAAAGATGCCTCGCAGCGGCATGGTATCCAGATAGGTACGGAAATCGCAGAGGCCAGTGAGATAATAGCCCAGGCAAGGGCGTTGCTGGCTGAGATAGAAAACGTGCTCGGCAAGAAATACGACTCGCTCTGGCAAGCGTCATACCAGCTGCAGCATGATATCCGGGGCTTACTAATTCAAAGGGAGTACGTACCGGTCGCAATTCAGTTGGCCAGCTTGACGATGAGGTTATTCGAGGGCCAGCGCTATTTAGCTGATGGTATCCCGAAGCAGCTCCGAACGATGGCCGACGCACTCGAGACCAAGCTTTCCCAGCAGAAAGAAGGAGGGGAGTGAGTGAAATGGAATTAGAAAGAGCGCAGAAAATAGCTAGTGAAGTGGTAAAAAGGCTCTCCCCGTACTGCTCGAAGATTCAGGTGGCCGGATCCATCCGGAGAAAGAAACCCATGGTTCAAGATATTGACCTGGTCCTGATTCCCTCTGACCCCTGGAACTTGAATGTTGAGTTGAAGAAGCTGGGGCAGGTAAAAGTGTCTGGCCAGAAGATGATGCAGGTTATGATGGGCAGTACCCAGCTCGATATCTACTTTGCGGACGAGAATACCTGGGCAACGCTCTTGCTGATCAGGACCGGATCTGCTGAAAACAACATACGTCTGGCATCTAAGGCCAAGAAGCAAGGCTGGCACCTGGCGGCATCAGGGGAGGGACTCTTCGATGCGACCGGGG